>Ga0075156_10000141_pt1 | contig 35928 bp, 42 predicted proteins | sample JI81AbrownDNA_FD_70966 | JGI IMG/M metagenome (GOLD analysis project Ga0075156, IMG submission 70966) | Wastewater effluent complex algal communities from Wisconsin, to seasonally profile nutrient transformation and Carbon sequestration -... | ecosystem: Engineered > WWTP > Effluent > Algae...
ATGGAAACCAATTTCACATCCAGGGAATCAGAGAAGATGGAACGCTCTTCAAACATTCCGCAGAACAATGTTTAGTTGCCACTGGCATCCAACCCAATACAGATTCCCTGGGATTAGAAAATACAAAAATTAAACTCAATGACCGCGGATATATCAAAGTGAATGATTATTTGGAGACTGAGGCCAAGGGAGTTTATGCATTTGGAGATGTAATTGGGAAATATTTTTTTCGACATACAGCTAATTTCGAAGGTGAATATTTATTTCAGAATTTATATGTGGAAAAAACACAAAAACCCATTCTGTATCCTTCGATTCCTTCCGCTATTTTCACGCATCCCTCCATTGCCAGTGTTGGCAAAACCGAAGAACAATTGATTCAGGAAGGGATTTCTTATTACAAAGGAGTCAATCGGTATTCATCCTCCGCCATGGGGATGGCAAGACTCAGTGAGGTAGGTTTTGTAAAAGTCCTTATCGATAAAAAATCCGAAACACTTCTTGGTGCACATATCATTGGTGACGAAGCAAGCAATATGATCCATCAGCTCATTCTTGCTATGGACTGCAGAGCGACTTTGGATCAAATGCTTGGAATGATCTATATTCACCCTGCCCTTCCTGAAATCACAAGGAATGCTTTTCGTAAAGTTCGCGAGGAGCGAAACAGGGAAAAAGGAATCTAAAGTGAAAAAACACTTACTCTTTAATCAGTATGACAAAGAAACACTTCTCAAACGAGTATTAAATGACCCAAGAGAACGCAGAGTTTTATCTTTTTATCGCTATGTCAATTTGGAGAATCCGCGTGAATTCCGTGACCAACTTTATTCTGCCCTATTTGGAATCGGCACATTGGGGAGAATTTATTTAGCGACTGAAGGAATCAACGCCCAGGTTTCAATTCCTGAAGAAAATTATGGTCCATTCCGAAAGACAATCGATTCTTTTTATCCCATCAAAGACGTTTTTTTTAATGATGCCGTAGAGGACAAAAAAGACTCATTTTTAAAGCTTAAGATCAAAGTTCGATCAAAGATAGTGGCAGATGGGCTCAATGATGCTCAATTCGATCCATCCGATGTCGGAACCCATCTTACACCCATTGAATTTCATCATACTCTTTCCGATCCAAACGTGATCGTGGTCGACCTAAGAAACAATTATGAATCGGAAGTCGGTCATTTTGAAAATGCGATCTGTCCTGATGCAGGGACTTTCCGAGAAGAATTACCGATCGTTGAACAACTGCTTACCGGAAAACAGGACAAAAAAATTCTACTTTATTGTACGGGTGGAATTCGTTGTGAAAAGGCCAGCGCTTATTTAAAATACAAGGGATTTTCCCAAGTGCACCAGTTACGCGGTGGAATCATATCTTATGCCAAGGCGATCAAAGACCATGGTCTTCCTTCAAAATTCAAAGGGAAAAATTTTGTGTTTGATGATCGTTTAGGTGAAAAAATTACTGAGGATGTTCTTACCGTTTGTTACCAATGTGGTAATCCATCCGACAGGCATACCAATTGTGCGAATTTGGGCTGCCATGTTCTGTTTGTGCAATGTGAAACTTGCCAAAAAAATATGGAGAATTGTTGTTCCGAACGCTGTTTGACTTTGATTCACCTTCCCGTGGAAGAACAAAGAAAACTCAGAAAGGAAGGCATGCACCATGAATACGAAACTCATCACTTAACAAGAAAACACGTAGGGAAATAATGTCAATTTCATCACCATTCGCAATCGATATACTAGGATTAGAAAAAACTTATTCCTCTGGAGTAAAGGCCCTTAACTCAATTGATTTACAAATCGAACATGGAGATTTTTTTGCCTTGCTTGGTCCCAATGGAGCAGGAAAATCAACAACCATTAGCATACTCAGTTCGCTAGTAACAAAAACGAAAGGTACGGTCAAAATTTGTGGCGTAAACATCGATAAAGACCAAAACCTTGCTAAAACTTTCCTGGGGATCGTACCGCAAGAATTCAATTTTGGCATATTTGAAACAGTTGAAAATATACTGATCAACCAAGCTGGCTATTATGGTATCGCCAAACGAGAAGCAATCGAAAGAGTAAATTTTTATCTAGAAAAACTTTCCCTAACTGACAAAAGAAAATCGCAGGCAGTGCAACTTTCAGGTGGAATGAAAAGAAGACTGATGATTGCAAGAGCACTCGTTCATGATCCTAAGATTCTAATCCTTGACGAACCTACAGCGGGAGTCGACATCGAAATTCGTAGATCCATGTGGGAATTTTTAACAGAACTAAATGGGAAAGGAAAAACCATTATTTTAACGACCCATTATTTAGAGGAAGCTGAATCCCTTTGTCGAAATATAGCGATCATCAATCATGGAAAGATCGTAGAAAACACTTCGATGAAAAAACTTCTCGTAAGTCTGACAAAAGAAACATTTATCATTGATGTTAAAAAATCACCTGTTTCATTGCCCGCCTCCAAAAAATTTAATTTTACCTGGATAGACAATAAAACATTGGAAGTACAAATCAATAAAAACCAATCCATCAATGAGTTGTTCGCGGAACTGACTAAGTTTAAAATCCAAGTATCAAGTTTAAGGAACAAGTCCAATCGATTGGAAGAGTTATTTCTTAACCTGACGAAAAAGAAGGGAATCTAATGTTAAAACAAAATCTTATCGCTTTGTTGACGATCGTAAGAAAAGAATGGATACGGATCATTCGAATTTGGATACAGACTCTCATTCCTCCGGTGATCACTATGTCCCTGTATTTTCTAATCTTTGGAGAACTTGTCGGAAAGCAAATAGGGAAAATTGGTGAATTTACTTATATTGAGTTTATTGTACCAGGACTCATAATGATGAGCGTAATTACCAATGCGTACGGAAATGTCGTTTCTTCTTTTTTTGGAACGAAATGGCAGAAGAATATAGAAGAGTTACTTGTTTCACCTACATCCGCCTACACAATAGTTCTTGGTTATACGTTTGGTGGTGTAGTTCGCGGCCTATCCGTCGGATTTCTAGTAACTCTCACATCACTATTTTTTACAAATCTTCGGATTCACAATATTTCTCTCATTTTGTTTACCGTTTTTCTAACTTCTGTTTTATTTTCTTTAGGTGGATTTTTAAATTCTCTTTTCGCAAAAAAATTTGACGATGTTACAATTATTCCCACTTTTATTCTAACACCTCTCACATATTTAGGTGGAGTGTTTTATAGTGTCAAAAATCTCCCAGATGTATGGCAGATCATTTCCTACGGAAATCCTATACTCTACATGGTAAATGCCTTTCGTTATGGTTTTCTTGGAGTCAGCGATGTGAATATTTATTTTGCCCTCTTTATTCTTTCGCTTCTTTCTGCCGTACTTTTTTATATTAACGTAAGGCTCATGCAATCAGGTTATGGCATCAGAAACTAGACGAGACCGAATGGAAAAGATTCTTCGAGATTCTTTGGATCCGAGTGAAATATTTGTGATCGATGATTCCATTCGACACTTAGGTCACGCCGGATCTTCCCCGAGTGGCGAAACACATTTTCAGGTAAAGATTACTTCTGATCTTTTCCGAGGTCTATCTTTGGTAGAGCAACATAGAAAGATTTATTCCCTTCTCCAGGAAGAATTAAAAAATGGACTTCATGCTTTGGAAATAGAGTCTAAATACTAAGTATGGTAAAACCAAAACTCATCAGTTTTAAAATCTGTCCCTATGTGCAAAGATCAGTCATTACTCTCAAAGAAAAGAACGTTGATTTTGATATTGAATATATAGACCTCGCTAACAAACCCGAATGGTTTTTGAAAATTTCGCCACTGGGGCGAGTTCCTGTTTTACAAGTGGGTGAGGAAGTTCTTTTCGAATCGGCCGTGATCAATGAATATTTAGATGAAATCACTCCTCCGAGTCTACATCCTTCGAATCCACTCACAAAAGCGAAACATAGAGCATGGATTGAATTCGGAAGTTCCCTAACGAGTGACTTGTATATTGTAACCATTACGAAAGACCAAGCAGAATTTCAGAAAAAAATGGCTGAAATAAAAAACAAATTCAAACAATTAGAAAATATTCTGCCGGTCCTTGTAGACGGTGAACTATTTTTTGCAGGTTCTGCCTTTAGTTTAATTGATACATCTTATGCTCCATTTTTTATGCGGTTGAATTTTCTTATCCATAAAAAACCCGAATTTGAATCTTTGTTTGATGAGTCTCCGAAAGTTTCGGCTTGGTCGAAATCTCTTTTAAATAAAGAGACAGTGAAAACATCCGTGTTACCCGAAGTAGAAAATGCATATTTTCAATACATTAAAGATCATAACTCATATTTAGGAAGTGTTCTATAACCAATGACAATACCAGAGATAAAAAAGAAAATTGAAGATGGATTACCAGGTTGCCAAGTGGAAATTCTAGATCCTTACAAAGACGGGGTACATATTAAAGCGGTTGTCACTTATCCAGAGTTTGCTGGTAAATCATTAATTGAACAACACCGGCTAGTTTATGCAACTTTAAAAGAAGAATTGAAAGAAGAAATACATGCTTTAGCATTAGAAACAAGGAGCCAGTAATGGAAGAATCTATTAAAACAAAAATTGAAGATTTACTAAAATCAAACAAGGTGTTTCTTTTTATGAAGGGAACCCCCGAACAACCTCAGTGCGGTTTTTCCGCAGGCGTGGTAAGTGTATTGAAACAACTGAATATACCATTTGGTTCTTTTAATGTTTTGTCTGACATGGGGATTCGTGAGGGAATTAAGGAATTCACCAACTGGCCGACAATACCACAATTGTACGTTAACGGAGAATTCATTGGTGGCCATGACATCACAGTGCAGATGGCAAATTCAGGGGAGCTTCAAAAGAAAATTTCATAAACCATGTTTCGAATTTACCAATATGAAAGTTGTCCTTATTGTTATCGGGTTAGAAAGACGATCGATTCATTGGGACTAAAAGTCGGAATTGATTTTGAATTCGTTGAAGCATCTTATGGAACACCTGGTCGGAAGGAAGTCATCCGACTTGGTGGGCTATCACAAGTTCCGTTTCTCGTAGACGGAGAGATTCAGATGTATGAGTCTCTCGACATCATAGACTATCTGCAAAAAAAATTTTCCTAGATTAAAATCCGAGCTTTTGTAAAACTTTTTTTCCGACCGGACGAGCAAGTCCTTGGTAAGGGAACTCGTGAATGTAAAGCACTGGATTAAAATTAATTTCTAATATAGCATAATGTGCCGGATCGGGCTTTTTCTCTATTTGAGAAGAAATGATATCTATTCCACATATAACTGCGTTCGCAGCTTTAGCAGAACGGATGGCAATCTCTTTGAACTCTGGGTGAACGATGTCTGTCGTATCGAGAGAATCTCCTCCCGTGGAAATATTTGAATTTTTCCTGAGATAAACTAACTGACCTTTGGCAGGGATACTTTCAAAAGTGAGTCCGTTAGTTGCTAAAATTTCTTTTTCAATAGCAGACATTTGAATTTTTTCTAGCGGGGTTTTATGTCCTTCTCCCCGCCTCGGGTCTCTGTTTTTCTCTTCGACTAACTGAGCTATTGACGAGATACCATCTCCTTTTACGTTCGCAGGTACCCGGTTGCAAACGGCAACAACTTCCTCTCCGATTACCAAGAATCGATATTCTGGTCCTTCGATAAATTCTTCCACGATCACAGAGGTAGAAAATGAAAATGCATGTTCTAAATGTTTTTTGTAAGTATCTAAACTTTCATGGGGATTCTCTATCCCAATGCCAATACCAAAATTTGTAGTAACAGGTTTGATCACTTTTTTTAGTGGTTTAAAGATCTCGTATTCCTTTAGTGCAGCTTCCAACGAAAAATAGTGTCTTCCTTCTGGTACACGAATATTGTTCTCTTTGAGAACTAGTTTAGAAGCAATTTTGTTTTCCATCACAAGGTAGGTCATTAAGCTATCGAGGCGAGTTTTTGTTGCCTCTTTGATGAACTCTTGTTTGTTCCCTTTTTTGAGGCGAATAAAGTTTTCATTGCGATCAATGATCTCTACCTCTAAACCTAAGGCACTCGCTTCTCTAAGTATAATTTGTGTGGAAATTTCTAAATCTTCATATCCAACAGGCAATTCAAATTTTTGCATCAATGGGTGGCCAGACAAAGTTTGATCGGATCAAGGACAATGGGTTTTTGATTCTTTTTCTGATTCGATCCTTCCGATAATTCTACTGATTTTTGATCCAGAATAGACTGCTCAGCAAGTCTTTCGTAATATGCCATTTTTTCCTTAGTGAGAGGTAAATTTCTAAGGTATTCTGCATGACTTTTACTCAAGTTGAAACCGAATTCATGAAAACTCATCTTGTTAATTTTTAAATCAATTTCTGATTGAGAGGATAATAAAAGGGAGGGATCATTCCATTTCTCCCATTGTTCTTCCCAAGCTTTGGTAAATTTCCCATTTTCTGCATCATTCTGATCGAGTAGATCCGAATATTCCTGCAATTCTACAAGCACTTGGTAAACTAAGTCTGGTACGCTCCACTTCTCTCCAAAAACCGTCATCTGTGTTTTGGGATTACGACCGAGCCAGGTCACTTTTTCTTGATTTTTTCTCCAAACGGCAATCTCTTTTTTATCCGATTTAGGAGAATCAGCTAACAAACAATACAGCAAAAATAAATGTACAAATCGAAGTTCATTTTCTGCCACGCCAATGGGTGAGAATGGATCTACATCTAACAGTCGAACTTCTAAGTATTCGATTCCTCTCTCAGTAAGTGCATCGATTACTCGTTCCTCTCCCCTCGGAACTTGTTTCGGTCTTACGAGAGAATAATATTCATTTTCAATTTGAAGATAATGGTCGTTTAATTGTTCTTCCTTTTTGGTCGAATATTTTTTATAACCTTCATATGGTTTTGATACTGCAGCACACATTGTACTAGAATATTCCTTTAGTGAATTTACAGATATCGGGACTTTTGCTTGAACTTTACTCGTATAACCAATACTAGAAAGACGAAGAGTTGTCGCATAACCAGCATTCCAGGTTTTTTTTCCTATTTTACCCAAACCATCTTTTTTCTTTAAAAATGTTTCATCAAATAAACTAGAGGCACCAAACAAATACAACAAAACAGGGGATAAACGATTAAAGTTCCGAATCGTATCTAAATATATCTCAGACTGCGTATCCCGATCTAATCTCTTTTTATATCTAATCTCAGAAACGGTCTCCAGTAAACATTTATCAAAAGATAAATTGTAGTGTACTCCTGAGATCGTCTGCATATTTTTCCCGTATCGATGACTCAGTCCTTTCCGATAGATAGTTTTTTTTCTGCCTTCTTTGCTTGTTCCATATTTTCCTACTGGAATTTTATCTTCCGTCGGTAATGGACAAGGCATACTAAATGGCCAAAGAGATTCTTCTTTGATTTTTTTTAATGTGAAAGAATGAAGTTCAGTTAATTCTTCGATCGTGTCCTCGATTTTTTTATGCGCGTTTGTCGCATATTCTACCTGCGCCTCCGCAAAATCAGTTTTGATGAGAGGATGCATCAGGCTGGAACCCAGACTTACAGGATGGTCTTTTTTTGATAAAAATCCTTTCGCATCAATTCTCAGGCCCTCTCTCTCTAACCCATGTTTAGCGGAAAGAAGACACCCGATACGGGATTGTGTAAGAAGACTTTTGGCAGTCTTTTTATAATTTCTTGCTAATAATTTTGATTTAGTCATTCTTAGAAACCCAGAGGAACTCCCTCTCCACGCGGATCGGAGACACCAATTAAATTATCTCCCTCCTTTGCTACAGCGAATACTTTAGCCCTATGCCTCACGAATTGGACTTTATAAAAGGGAAGATCCATACTAGGAAAGTTAATTTTTGCCTCTGGCTCGACAAATAAAACATCCGGCTCATACTGGTGATGGTACCTCGGATGGGCGGCGCTTTCGTATAAAGAATGACCCTTGTATTGGTATTGATATAGGGTGTTTAGGATCGTTGTTGGAATTTGGGATCCACCGGGTGCACCAATCGCAATTTCACTCCGACCAACCTCATCGAGAACGATGGCAGGTGACATACTGGAGAGAGGCGTTTTTCCAGGCTCGATGGAATTGGCCTCTGATCCGACAAGACCATAGAGATTGGGATATCCTGGCGCCACTGCAAAATCATCCATAGTATTGTTTAAAACCAGACCGGTTCCCGGAACTACCATCTTTGCACCGAGGCTTCCATTGATTGATTGGGTTCCTGAAACAGCATTTCCATCTTTATCCATGACAGAAACATGAGTTGTATTGTAGGATTCGGATTTTTGTTCTCCCAAAGTAGAAGTCCAAGCGCCTGAAATAATTTTTCGTTCGATTGCATTGGCTTCTGATTTGATGTATGCCTGCGAAGTTAAGGCAGTGACATCAATTTTTGTAAACTTTGGATCGCCTCCGATTGTAGCTCGGTCACGGTAACCAACTCGCATAGCCTCCGTGAGGCGAATGATTTCCCCGCTTTCCCCTGTCGGCAAACTTTTTCGATTTTGTAATTCAGAAATCAATTGAAAAATTGTTAGGAGATGGACTCCCGAGGAAGGAGGAGGCATTGTTATGATTTTTTTACCAAAAGCCGTTCCAACCAGGGGTTCTGATTCGATTACTTTATAGTTTTTTAAATCTTCTAAAGTGATATGATCATTATAAGCTTTAAAAAAATCTGCGATCTTGTTGGCTGTCTCTCCTTCTCGCATTTCCCATTCTTCCTTTTCAACAAGCCGGGTCAATACCCGTGAAACATCTGTTTGGATCAAGGGTTCGCCTTCGACAAGAGGTCGATTTTCTTTTCCAAATATTCGTTTCATTTCCGGATTCATCGCATCCCAATGATTTGAAATTGCTCGGCCTAAATCTATATAAACTGCAAATCCTGATTTAGAGAGTTGGATCGACGGTTCTAGGACTTTCGATAGAGGTAATTTCCCATATTTTTTTTGTAACAAAAGAAGCCCAGGGATAAGTCCGGGATTTGCGGCGCTATACGCACCCGTAACTGTTTTATTTAGAATCGGTTTCCCATCTGCATCTAAGTAGATCTCCCTTTTTCCGGCAAGAGGAGATCTTTCTCGAAAATCAAATGCACGTTTGGTTTTTCCTCTGTCGATATTTACAATGGCAAATCCGCCACCTAACAATCCTGTCGACTGTGGTCGCAGAATTGAAATTGCAAAACTTGCAGCAACAAATGCATCGACTACATTTCCACCTTCTTTCCATGCAAAAACTCCAGCCGATGATGCTAGCGGATGATCGGTAGCGATGACAAATTCTTTTCCAGTAAACTCATAACGAGATCTTTTTTCTGTAGAACCTTCTATCTGTAAGATGGTAGTCGCAATGGACTCAGGTTTAAAAACACGTAAATTTTTGATCGGCTGGCAGGAAATCAAAAACATTCCCACCAAAAATAGAATCAGATTCAATAATTTCCTTAGATTTGGTTTCAATCGTAGATTCCCATTTGCATTTTAGCATCCTCGCTGGCCATTTCTCGAGGGTCCCAACGTGGATTCCAGACGACGTCAACGATTGCTTCGTTGATTCCATCCACTCGCAGTGCATGATCCTCAATGTCTTTTTTCATTTCCGGTCCAGATGGACAGGCTAGAGATGTATAGGTCATTTTGATGAGCGCTTTGTCCTCTTCTACTTTTACCTCATAGATTAATCCAAGCTCGACTAACGAGATTCCGATTTCTGGGTCATCTACGGAACGTATGCTGTGGTAAACTTCCCATTCTTTATCTGTTGCTGGTTCCGTGATCATAGTTTCATCCTCCTAAAACGCTTTCTTTAATGCCTGAAATGGTAAAAATGCGCACCTATGTCTGCCTGGATTGACTTTCATCACATTCCAGAATTTCTTTTGGGCAGATGAAGTTGTAAATAAAGGCTCGCTATCATTTAAAAAATTTTCCAATTCGACTAAATATGAATTTAGACTCTCTAAATTCCAATTTCTCTTGTGATCATAAAGAATTCCTGCGCTCGCCAGACAGACAGAACATGCTTCCCCTTGCAGGGATTCAATTTTGATTTGATCCTCAAAACGACTGCAGTGCAATGAAATTTGGTCCCCGCAGAGAGGATTGTGCGCCGTATACGTTTTGTAATATGCATGGGGTTCTTCCCATTTTCCTAAGTCTTTCCAATCTAGGAAATCCTGAATTTGACTGTTACTTTCTTGCGACACGAGAAAATATAGTTTTTACCTTTTGGAGACCAGCCACAAGAGCATCGACATCTTCTTTTGTAGTGTACAGGTAAAAAGAAGCCCTGCATGTTCCGGGGATTGACCACTGTTTCATTAAGGGTTGACAACAGTGATGTCCTACGCGAATCGCTATTCCCTCCTCATCTAACATGGATCCAACGTCGTGTGGATGAACGCCTTCAACGGTAAAGGAGACGACTCCTCCTCGTTTCTCAATATCTTCTGTTCCGTAAAGTGTAACCCCACCTAAACGATTTAACTCATCAATCGCATAGGAAGTGATTTCCATTTCGTGCGAATGGATATTTTCCATTCCAATAGAGGCTAAATAATCCAATGCATATGAAAAACCAATCACACCCGCAATGTTTGGAGTTCCTGCTTCTAATTTCGCGGGTAAATTGGCATACGTAGAAGATTCAAGGCTTACTGTTTCTATCATATCACCTCCGCCAATCCATGGAGGCATTTCTTCTAAAATTTCCTCTTTTCCATAAAGCACCCCGACTCCCGTTGGGCCGAGCATCTTATGAGCAGAGAAAGCAAAAAAATCAACATCTAATCCAACCAGATCTATCTTTAAATGAGAAGAGGACTGAGCGCCATCTAACAATACTTTTGCGCCAACTTGCCTCGCTCTTTCGATAATGGGTCGAACATCATGTATTGTTCCCGTAACATTTGACATTTGTGAAATAGCAACAATTTTTGTTTTGCGAGTGATGATATCTTTTAAATTGGAAAGATCATATGTTGTATCTTCGAGAATCGGAATAAATTTCAGCACTGCCTTTTTTTCTAATGCCAGCATTTGCCAAGGGACCAAATTGGAATGGTGTTCTTGAACGGAAAGAACGATTTCATCACCTATATGAACGTTAGATCTACCCCATGCCTGCGCCACCAAATTGATAGACTCCGTCGTTCCTTTCGTAAAAATAATCGCTTTTGCGCACTGCGCTCTAAAGAAATTAGAAGTTTTAATTCGTGTTTTTTCATACATCTCTGTCGCGTGTTGCGAAAGATGATAGATACCTCGGTGTATATTCGCGTTTTCTTCTGAATAATATTTTGATGTCCCCTGGATGACAGTGTATGGTTTTTGTGAAGAGGCAGCGTTGTCCAAGTATACAAGAGGTTTCCCGTTCGGAGTCAGTGTATTTAAGATAGGAAAATCATTTCTTAATTTATATGGATCTAGTTTCAAATTTAATCCTCCAAATCCACTTCTACGTCATTTCCCTTCCATTGAACCTTAAAAAGTTTCAATGGTTGTGTTGCTGGTTTCGCAAGAACAGCACCAGTTTTTATACTGAATTTAGCAAAATGCCTGGGACAAGTAATCACCTCACCCTCCAGCTTACCGCAAGAAATCGCTTCTCCATCATGTGTACAAACATCTTCAAAAGCAAGTATCTCGCCGTTTAATTTAGTGAATGCTACATTTGCATATCTCGTTTTAACAACCGTAATTTTTCCTTCGAATATCAAATCAGCTTGTATCAGCTTACTAAAAGCCATCCTTAACTTCCTAAAACACTTTTACGTATATTATTCGAAATATTCAATTTAACGGTTTCAGGAAAGGGAATCTTAGAAACTGTTTCTTCATAAAAAGCTGCAACTAGTAGTGATTTAGCCTCAGAAGGAGTAAGCCCCCTAGAAAGAAGATAAAATAATTGTTCCTCGTCGATGTCTCCTACTGTCGCTCCATGCGTACAAGAAACATCTTCAGCCATCACTTCCAATTTCGGATTGGCTTCCGCACGTGCCTTTTTATTCAGAGATAAATTATGAGATTCCTGGTGTGCACTTACCTTTTTAACATTACTTGGAATGGCAAGATTACCAGTAAAGATATGATGGGATCGGTCATTTACAATCGCTTTATATGAAATTTTACTAGTAGTATGATCTGCAAGATGTGTAACCTTCGCATCTATATCTAAAAGCTCTCGATTAACAAGAGAACTAACTCCCATTAACTTATAGGTCGATCCCATTCCATTTAATTCTGGTAAGTAAAATTGTTTTCCACGATAACCACCACGTGGGAATGAATGGATATTCAGATTACTTTCTTTTTCCTGGAAGGAGTAAATGAATCTGAAATGAAATAGATTTTCATCATACTCCTCTTCTACAAGTATATCTAAACTAGAACCTTCCTTTAGATGATAACAAGAGAGCGAATGAAGGATATGCAATTGGTCTGTTTGCGAAATCGAATGATACGATTCTCTAAATTTCGCCTTTGTGTTGGCTGCAACGGAAACCAAAATAACGATGTTTCCGTTTTGATTGTCTCTCAGTTTACACTGAAAATCGTAAAACTCTCGTTCTGTGCCATCCTCACCTAATTCATAGAAATAAATTTGGTGGGTCTGCTTGAGAGTATAAAGTGCAAAATAATTATCTTTGGCAGAATTTAAAATTGAAGCAAGAATAGATTTTGCCGTCCCAATTCTGAGATCGGATGGATTCGTCTCCTTACTTATTTCAACTACTTCTAACTGGAACGGATTCTTGTTGAGTGTCGCTAAATCCAATTGCCCGAGCGGAAATTTTCTCCACGCTTCATCGGTCATTTTTGGAAAGACTAGCTCATTTAAGAATTGTTCTGCGGATTCCCTTGTCCATTGAACTAAGGAATCTGGCAGTAATCCAGTGGATGACTTGGCACTAAGTACAGACGCGCTCAATTATTTCATCCCGGCCTTTTCCAAAATCCAATCGTAACCCTGTTCTTCCAATTTAAGAGACAGTTCTTTGCCACCTGTTTCGAGTATCCTGCCATCCGCAAATACGTGAATAAAATCAGGAACGACATAGTTTAACATGCGTTGGTAGTGGGTAATGAGCAAAATCGATCTTTCTGGTGATTGGTTAGCGGTGATCCCGGCAGAGACGATGCGCAGTGCATCAATGTCTAAACCTGAATCTGTCTCATCAAGAATTGATAGAGCCGGCTTCAACAGACTCATCTGTAATATTTCTGCCTTTTTCTTTTCTCCGCCAGAGAATCCGTCATTCACATAACGAGAAATAAATGAATCTGGAACATCTAACAAAGACATGGCGGATTTTAATTCTGCCTTGAACTCTCTGACAGGAACATCCTTTCCCCGATGAGCTTTCAAAATGGATTTTAAAAAATTGCCAATGGACACTCCTGGGAGTGCCGTTGGGTATTGGAAAGAGAGAAAAATTCCTAAACGAGCACGTTCATCTGTGGGCAAAGTTAGTATCGACTGACCTTGGAACAATATATCTCCGGAAGTGACAGTGTACTTTGGATGGCCTAAAATGATATTGGAGAGCGTACTTTTCCCTGAGCCATTGGGACCCATGATAGCGTGTACTTCGCCGGAACCAATCCGCAGATTGACTCCTTTCAGAATCTCTTTTTCTCCCACAACTGCGCGAAGGTCACGAATTTCAAGAAGGATGGACAAGTTTGTATCCCCTAAAAGGTTTTTTAGAATAATTCTATATTTAGACGATTCTCTTCTACCAGGAAATCATAGCATTCAAAAAAAACAAACGATTCCTATTCCGTCCAATCCACCTGTGCAATGAGGATGCGGGAGCCCGCAAGAGAGAATGTAAAGATCACATATTGGTTCTGGTTTTTGATATCATAGAGCGGATAGGTCACACCCCATTTCTTCTGGAACCGATCTGCCTCCGCTTTGTGTTTCAAAAAATACGGTTTCCATGCGTAATTGTTCCCAATCTGGTTCATCTTTTCCAGATACCCACCGTGAATTCGATCGAGATCGTAGGTCGGTGTGATTTGGTAGCCGTCTGTATCACAAACAAAAATTTTCAAAATGTTTTTCGGAAGTGATTTTAGTATAGACCCGAAGTGATAGACAAAATTGTCTTCGGATTCAGATTCAAAGGTACTAAATACTTGGTTCAAGTGGTCGATGATGACTTGTTCTCGGCTGCCCTTTTCGACAAGTTCGATCGAACGTTTCCGACTGAAATTTTCTAGAACTGTGGTCATCTTTTCTGTGAATGTATTTCGATTTAAAAAATTCGGATTGGGAGTCGAAAAATAATAACCCTGCAAAAGATTGGCTCCCATCGAAAGGGCAAGATTCACCTCTTCCTCTGTTTCGATTCCCTCGAACAATAACTGGGAACCTAATTTTTGGGACATTTCGGAAATGGCTCCAAGAACTTGTTTGAAGGAGTTTTTATTTAAGCTTTCCCGCATGATTTGGATGTCCACTTTCATGATGTCCGGATGGAGATAACCAATGCGTTCCAAATTTGAAAATCCTGATCCAAGGTCATCAATCGCGATTTTGAGTCCATAGTCTCGGAAAATTTGGACGATTTGGATGAGTCTTTCGATGGATCCCTCAAATTCATCTTCGGTAATCTCTATGACGACTTGGTTCCGGTTGATTCCATATTTTTCAATGAGTTGGATGATGTGAAAATTTTCTGCAAATAAGTCTGTGTGATGCACCCGGGACAAAAAGTTCGGCATCATATTAAAAAAGAGTTTCGTTCTTAAATTGGATTCTTTGAGACTTAAGACTGCCTTTTCGCGCAAAATCCGATCAATGTTGTAAATCGGAACCATGTCTTTCTCACGGCTATGAAAAAGACCTCCCAAGGAATGGTAAGAATTTTCCTCAGGGTTGAATTGCCTGCCCAATACTTCGTAAGCGGAGATGGACCGGTTGATCGCGTTGACGATCGGCTGAAAGTGCGGAACAAAATGGCTTTCGTTCCAAAACTGATTCCCTGCTTCTGTTTCCGTTATAAACATTGTTCGCTCGCTTTCCGAAGTAAATGTGTGGTACTTAGGAAGGTCGGCAATCTCTTTTTACAATTTTTGTGGCATTTTTACTCCAAAAAATCACAAATATGTCATTTCTATGTAAGTTTAAATTTCATATCCGTCGGGGACCGTCGTATGTCTCGGCACCACAATGATACCATCTCGTATGCGAACATACTCATCTTCGTATTCGGATACACTGTTCTTGTTCAATAGTTTAACACCTGCGCCAATGGCGCAGTCTTTGTCTACAATCGCGTTCCTAATTTCGCAATCGGGACCGATCCCGTTCGGAATTTTTCCTGATTTGCGATCAAAGCCACCATAATGATTCAATCCCATGATGATAGAATCATAGATTTTCGTTCCGTGGGCAATGAACTGTCTGACTCCGATCACAGACCGATGAACTTCGCAGCGATCCAAAATCGTTCCTTCGGAAATGATTGCTTTATTGACTACCGCATGATTGATCTTTGTTGGTGGCAAAGACCGAGCCCGAGTAAAGAACGGTGTTTTCTCTAAATACAGATTAAATTTAGGAATATCATCGGTTAACATGAGATTGGCATCGTAAAAGGCACGAATGGTTCCGATATCTTCCCAATAACCTTCATAGACATAGGCTTTTACTTTTTTTTCCCGAATCGCCTTTGGTAAAATTTCTTTCCCAAAATCTGTCATCGATTGGTCTTCGAGCACTTCGATTAAGGTTTTGGTATTAAAGATATAAATACCCATGTTGGCTAAATAATTTCCATTCTGTTGGCGGCAAGATTCGACTTGGGAAAGATCTTGTGGTTTTTCGATAAACTCTTGGATGAACCCACCAACACCTGTTTGGACAATGCCTAGTCCATAGACTTGGTCTTCGGGTACTGCATTGCAAGCGACGCTGATTTCTGTTTCAGGATCTATGAGGTGATTTTGCATAAAATCAGCGAGATCCATATTGTACAATTGGTCCCCAGAAAGAATCAGTACATATTTCGGTAATTGTTCGCGGATGTAAGGAAGCACCTTTCGCACGGCATCCGCAGTTCCTTCGAACCAATTGACACTCGAGACGGTCTGCTCAGCGGCTATGATCTCAACAAATGTTTTTTGATGGATCGAGTTTGAAGCATAGGTTCGATGAACGTGCCGGTTGAGGGAATAGGAATTGAACTGCGTGAGAACAAATATTTTTTCGAAACCGCTATTTAGCGAGTTTGAGATCGGGATATCGATGAGACGGTATTTCCCGCCAAAGCTAACGGCAGGTTTGGAACGTTTTTCCGTAAGGGGAAGGAGCCTCGTCCCCTTTCCACCCCCTAAAATGACGGTTAGTACCTCATCTTTTTTGAGAATAAAATCAACACAATCAATCGAGTCTTCCAAAAATCGCATATTTTTTATATCCTCTCATTCTAAATGTTTGAGAGCCTCGAGTAAATTATCCTACATATTTGCAAAAATTGCATCAAAAATAACTCTTCCATCCAAATGGGAGGTGTAGGGATTGATTGCTCTTTCTGGGTGCGGCATCATTCCGATGATTTTACCCGTTGTATCACAAATCCCCGCGATATCATTCAATGACCCATTCGGATTCGACGCATAACGAAAGACAACCTGCCCCTCATTTTCGATTCGTTCTAAAGTTTCAGATTCTGCAAAAAATGCCCCTTCGCCATGTGCGATCGGGATTATAAGTTCTTTCTGTGCGATATTTTTGGAAAGCTTATTTGTAAGATTCGGAAGAAGTGTGACATCTTTACAAATGTATTTGAGTGATCGATTGTGTAACAGGGCACCAGGTAACAGCCCACTCTCGGTCAAAATTTGAAAACCATTACAGATACCTAGAATCATTCCACCCCGTTTCGCATGTTCATACACAGACTTCATCGCCTCACTGTACTTTGCCATCGCTCCGCAGCGCAAATAATCTCCAAAAGAAAATCCGCCGGGCAAAACTACCAAGTCGACCTTGTCTGGGATCTGTTCTTTGTGCCAAACAAACTGCACCTGGGCAGAGTATTCTTTCTCCAAGATGGTTCCAATGTCTTTATCACAGTTGGAACCAGGAAAGGTGATCACGCTTACTTTCATAATTTTTCTACTGAGTACCGGAATGTTTCAATCACTTGGTTGACTAAGATGGATTCGCATAATTCTTTCGCGTGTTTTTCTGCTATCGATTGATCTTCCGTTTTTACTTTGACCTCAATGTATTTTCCCACGCGTACATCCGTAATGTTCTCTTTGCCTTGGTCATGGAGTGTTCTGAGTACCGTTTGCCCCTGCGGATCAAGAACGGAGTCCTTGAGTGTGATATTTATTTTAATGATAAACATGTGTTAATTTTCTCTTCTAGTTCTAAATATTTTGTTCTAAGTTCGGAAATCAATGATTCGGAAAGTTTTGGAGGCGGCGGAGTTTTGTTCCATCCCGTTTCCTCTAACCAATTGCGTAAAATCTGTTTGTCAAGACTTGCTGGAGAACTACCGATTCGGTAATCTTTCTCTTCCCAATAACGAGAAGAGTCCGGTGTCAGGATTTCATCGATCAGAATCGGCTCTCCGTTTAAAATCCCAAATTCAAATTTTGTATCACATAGAAGGATACCTTGTTTTTTCATCTGTGTATGAGCTTTCGTATACAAAGAAATAGATGTTTCTTTCAACTGATAAAAAAGTTCTTCCCCGATTTCCTTTTTCATCGTCAGCTCACTTATATTCTCATCATGACCAGAATCATTTTTTCTAGCAGGGGTAAAAATCGGCTCTGCAAATTGTTCTGATTCTAACATTCCTTTCGGATAATCCACAAATGCGACTTGGCCTGTTGATTTGTATTCCTTAAATGCCGATCCAGAAATGTAACCCCTCACAACGCACTCAAAATCGATACGTTTTGTTTTTTTAACAAGAACGGAACGACCAGCAAACGCAGGATGATTTTTGAATGGTTCTGGAAAGAATTCAATTTGATCTGTGATCAAATGATTTTTAAATTCTAGAAAATACTGAAACCATTTCGTTGAAATCCGAGTTAAAATCTTTCCTTTGTCGGGGACGGGTTCTTGGAAGACCACATCGAAAGCAGAGATTCGATCACTGGCACAGAGTACGAGCGATTCTCCAAGATCATAAACATCTCTAACTTTTCCCTTATAACTTGGTAAAATCATAACTGAATGCAAACCATTGCCATATCATCCATAGGGGGATTGTTTCCACAAAACTTTAAAATTTTATCTTGGACAAGTTTCAAAATTTCACCACCTTCGTTTACCGATTGATGGAACAATTCGGCCATACCGTCTTCTCCTAAAAAAGTAGAGGATTCATTCATTGCTTCGCTTGCACCATCCGTATAGAGAAACAACTTTGATCCTGGTTTTAATTTGATGAATCTAGGTTCATCCTTTGCATGTAAGTCGATTCCCATAATCATCGGACTTCGTCCTTCGAGAGATTTTGTTTCGCCTTCCATATATACGAGTGGTGCAGGATGCCCACCGTTAATATAAGTGAGATTCAGTTCTTGGTCGAGTATCGCATAACAAAAAGTAATCGAATAATCTTCAGGAAGGACGATTTCCATATTGCTTCGAATATAATCTACTCTTTCCTTTAGGTCCATAGTCTGATTCAGATTGAACAATTGCATTTTGAACATTGCCCCGATAAGAGCTGCACTCGGTCCATGCCCAGAACAATCGGCGATTACAATATGAAGTTTTTTGGCATCTGCCCAACAATCTACAAAATCACCACCTATCTGAAAAAAGGGACGGAATAATGTTTGGGCTTTGATCCCATTCCAGATGAATTTTTTTTCTGGAATGAGCTGATCTTGAACTTTGCGAGCTGCGATCAATTCCCTTTCGAACTTTGCTTTTTCCTGTGTAAGCTCATCTTGTAAATCTTTGATCCGAACCACAGAATGAATTTTTGCCACTAACTCGCGCTTATTAAAAGGCTTATTTATGAAATCATCTCCGCCATTTTTCATCGCCTCCTCGAAACCGATTTCACGATCGATAGAAGTAATAAAGAGGATTGGCAGAAGTTTGTACGCATCCATCCCCCTCAACTCACGACAAAAAGAAAACCCATCTTGAACTGGCATATTGACATCGAGCAACAATGCATCTATGGACGTATTTACAAAGATCAATCGAGCTTCTTCTGCAGAAAACGCAGTGAAAGTATTAAAACCTTCACTAGCCAAAAGATATTTCAGTAACTCAACATTTTCTGGAACATCATCTACAATGAGAATGTTATGGTTTGCTTTACGAATTTCAAGATCTGATTTCAACACTATCCTCGCTCAACTCGGTATTCATCTCGAATTGATAAGATTTTCTGAGTTCGGTATGTTAACAAAAAAAGCAACAGAAACAAAAAGTGAAACGCCAAAATAGAAAACCAGAAAGTCATCTTCATGTCTGAATCCATTCCACCTTTGCCAAGAACGCTACCAGGATGATTTCCTGGATTCTCTATCCAACGAATCGCACCCCAAGTTAATATCGAACTGATAGCACAAAGAAGAGAAAGATAGGAAGAAATGATCGCCTTCTTTTTTAAATCAATGATCAAAAATCGGAAGATAAAATACGAAACTAAAGATAAACACAAAATGAAAAAAGACTGCAACCTAGCATCTGTTCGATCCCAAGGCACTCCCCAAGCACTATTTGCCCAGATAGGTCCTGAGAATAAAACTCCTATTGCAAAAACGAAAGAAATTTGATTCGAGGTGAAGGCAAGCTGATCCCAGATATCTTTTTTAAAAAATAGATATGTGAGTGAAAATAAACTGGCCAATATAGGTCCATATAACGCTACCCATGCGACAGGTACATGGAAATAAAAAATTCTGTGACTCAGACCTTGTTCCAAAATAACATTCGGATAAATAAGTGATAATAAAATCGCAGCAGGAATCGTTACGATTACAAGGAGCCATAAAAAAAAGTCCACAATCGCTGGAAATATTGATATTTTCTTAGTCACTGTATCCAGCTTCTTTCATTCGTTTTAAAATTCTAGGAAAAAAGCAAATCTAGCTTTCTTTCTTTAGAATTTCTAGAAATAGTCCGCCGAGAGATCCATAAAATAATGCGAAGAATAGGAGCAAAAAAACACTCGGAAAATGGAATCCCGGTTCCATCCAAAATCGAGTTTCTGCTTCTAAACCAAATAGAAAAAGAGGGATGGAAAAAGGCAATTGAAGCAGAGGAAGCACGATTTCCTTTACCCTACTCTCTTCTGAGAGGAGCCCCATGGAAACACCCAAAAAAACTAAGGATAGGCTTCCTAAATTGGAAAAAAGCCATTCTCCAAAAAATCGGTCAATCGATGCATTTTGAAAAAAAACAACAAAAACTAAGATTAGTAATGCGTTCACAATGGAAGTACATAACCAAATGACAATGGCTTTAGCTAGGTACAATTTGGTGATGGAAACACTGGCAAGCGTTGCAAACCAACCCCCTGCTTCTCTCTCCTCAAATAAAGACTGTCCGACGAGTATAAAATTCAAGATAAAAATAATCGCCCACTTTAAACCTCGGACGCTACGAACCCCGAGCGATTCATTGACTTCGATAGACGAATAAAAAATAAACATGACACAAAGACTCAGTGACAACAACGATACTAGACCACCTAAAGATCTGCCGACCAGAACGAATTCTTTTTTAATCAATTTCCAAAACATTTAAGATTCTTTTCCTAGCGAAATTGAGTCATCTACCTGAAGTCCCGATGGAATTTCATGTAATACGATGAGAATGAGCCGGTTTCTCTTTTCTTGATTCAAATGTCCAGTGAATAGGGAAATGGATTTTTGATCAAGTCCCGTATAGGGTTCGTCTAAGAGTAAAATCTGAGGTGAAGTCACAAAACAACGGATAATGGCTGCTTTTTGTTTCATTCCTCTAGAATACATATAAATCGGATCATTGATTCTTCGAGAAAGGGAATAGTATTCAATGAGTTTTTTGACCTCTTTCTCATTCATTGCCGAGGATACCAAAGAGGAAAAAAAATCTAAATTTTCCGAGAGAGTGAGCGAGGAATACAATCCAAGATCATGTCCAAGATATCCCATCGTTTTACTTCCAGAAGGCCAGACCCAATTCCCTCGCTCTCTTGCGTTCAAATAGATTTCTTTCAGTAACGTAGATTTTCCTGTCCCATTCTCCCCCTGAATCAAAACCAGGCCTGTTTCGGGAAAACGAAGATGTTTCTCACGAAAAAGTGTTTTATATCCGACAGTTAAAGTAAGAGACTTGATTTCTAGAATCACATCTTGAGTCATACACAAGCCATGTTACGATTGCTACTTTCTTTCGCACTATTGTTTTCAATCTCAGAATCTATACTTGGACAAAAACAGATCGGGGATAAGGAATACGCAGAAATCCTCTGGGGAAAAGATGAGGAATTTGACACGACCGATTTTCCAGATGGCTCGTTTATTTACCATACTTCTGACTTTATACTCGCCAGAGGAAAACTATTTTCAGGCTCCCCGCCTGCCTCCAATGGAGAATTTGTTTTTGAAGATCAAGTAATAAAGAATTCTGGGGAATGGAACAACCAAGCTGTAGCACTGGCCATCTCAGGAACGGAAACAGATCGAATCCGGGCCAAAAAAATGTTACTCGCAGGTGTTCGTTTTGATCCGCAATTTTTTCCGTTTCGATACAATTTAGGACGACTCTACTCGATCGATTTCCAGTACAAAGAATCCCTCATCCAATTTGAATTTGCCAAGGCTGAGATGCCCGAATACTTTAAAACATATCTGCATATCGGAATCCTATCCGAAATGACACGGGAAATATATTATGCAATCGATCATTATAAAATTGCAGCAAAAAAAAATCCTTATGATACCGAGGCATTGATTCGTTTGAGTGATCACTACATTTCTACAGGATTAAAAAATCGTGCTTTTCTCTACTTAAATGAAGCTTCAAAAATTCAGGAAACAAGCCCGAACGTAAAATTAGGTTATGCGCGAATTGAAATGGAAAAAGGAAATTATCATATTGCTTATAAAATTTTTCTCAAAACATCTTTGTCTTCGCAAGAAGGAAAGCCGGTCGCTTATGACAAAAAATTTCATTTTTATTTTGCCGAAACTGCTTCAAAAGTGACTGACTATGAAATTGCTGAAAGAGAATATTCTAAAATGTTAAGTTTTCCCAATGATCCCTTCTTTGCTTCCGTATCGACAAAAGTGATCGCGAGAAGACGAGATATTGCGAAAAAATTTGCGGAAGCTAAAAAAACCCAATTGGACGATTCAGAAGAAAACAAAGGGGAAAAAACAGAGTAAATTTAAATATTCGATAGATCGCGCAAACGAAGGAGTTCCTTTGTAAATTCAGTTTTTGGATCGGAAAAAATTTCTCCTGTTTTTCCTCGTTCAATAATGTACCCATCATTCAGAATATATGTATAATGGCTCAAATTCTTCACTAAACCTAAATCATGAGACACAAGGATAAAACCGACATTTTGCTCCCTGTTTAGTTCTCTAATCATTTCAATAATCTCCACTTGAACTAACGCATCCAAGGCGGTTACTGGCTCATCTAGAAGTATTAATTCGGGTTTGGTGAGTATTGCTCTTAAGATAGCCAATCTTTGCAATTGCCCTCCACTCAATTGTGTAGTCTTTTTGGAAAGCACATCTACTTTTAAATGAAATCTCTCTAAGAGTGGATTGATCCTCTCCAATTCCAAATTCACAATTTGTTTAGATAAGTAGAGTCCGTTTTGGATATAAAGCGGCTCGAGAAGACTTTCTTGGATAGATAAAAAGGGAGAAAAAAATGAGTATGGATCTTGAAACACTGGTTGAACTGGTTTCTTTTTATAATTGGAAAGTGGTTGGCCGTTCCAAAGAATTTCCCCTTGCATCTGCAAGGAAGAGGTCAATTCTTCAATTCCCAATATAGCCTTAAATAAGGTCGACTTTCCGGATCCGGACCTCCCTACGATACCGGTAATCTGACCACTTATCGCCGTTAGATGGAGATGATGGAGAATTTCTTTTCCGTTAGCTCTTACACTCAAGTCTTTGATTTCTAACATGAATTCTCACTTTTTAAAAACGAATTGCAATAGTGGATTAGGGAAGAGAATAGGAAGAACAAAGGTGGTGGCAAGTGAATTTTATTAAGATTACAGAAGTTGGTCCTAGGGACGGATTACAGAATGAAAAAACCATTCTTTCGACTGATGATAAATTTCAATTTATAAAACTTTTAGCAAACGCAGGCCTCAAACATATTGAAGCCACGTCCTTTGTAAAAAAAGAATGGGTTCCACAAATGGGCGACTCTATCGAATTGGCAGAAAAACTTTTCAAAAAGAATGCATTTCCAGATTCCATTGATTTCTCTTGCCTCACACCCAATTTAAAAGGATATGAATCAGCATACCAATCAGGATTCAAAGAAATTGCAGTTTTTACGGCCACTTCAGAAACCTTTACAAAAAAGAATATCAATCGAAGTGTAAAAGAATCTATCGATGGCTTCAAAGAAATCTTTTCTAGAGCGAGAAAAGATCAAATCAAGGTCAGAGGTTATATTTCGACTGTCATAGCTTGTCCATATGAAGGTAAAATTGCTCCCGAAAAAACAGCCGAGATAGCCAAACAATTACTAGATGAAGGAGTATATGAAATTTCATTGGGAGAAACTATCGGTGTAGCGGTCCCTTCCGAGGTAGAAAATTTACTCAATTGCCTCCTGAAAGAGATGAGAGCCGAATCTTTCGCTGGGCACTTTCATGATACATATGGCATGGCCATCGCCAATGTAAAACAATCACTTCAGATGGGCCTTCGCTCTTTTGACTCCTCTAGTGGTGGATTGGGCGGCTGCCCTTATGCCAAAGGTGCATCTGGAAACTTAGCAACAGAAGATTTGCTCTATTTTCTGGAAAGAGAAGGTTATCAGACCGGCATTGATTTAAACGAAATACTTAAAGCTTCCACATTTATGGAGCAAGTGATAGGACGAAAACTAAACTCCAGAACTTTCATCGCAAAAACGAGCACATGACGAGTGAAAACGAGTTTCCTCTGGCGCTAAAGCTGGCTCTGGAGGAGACCATATCACTTTATAATGACAAAAAATACATTAAAACTGATCCTATTTTTTTCCCTTCGTCTTTTAAAAATCCTCTCGATATAGAAATCGTTTCTTTACTCTCTTGTTTCTATGCATATGGTAATGTGAAAGCAATTCAAAAATTTCTTAGTCCAATTTTCAATAATTTAGGACCATCGCCTTACGAAGCATTTGCGAAAAAAACAAATGCTTACTATGAATGTTTTCAAAAAATCAGTTACTACCGTTTCCAAACAAAAATAGATAACCAAAATTTACTCGCATCACTTTCGAAACTTATACAAAAACACCACACGGAAAAACAAAGAGGACCCATTTTTGAAAATTTTTTTTTAAATCAATTCTCTAAATTTGAACCAGAAGAAGGAATCAAACTTTTTCAATTAAATATGGAACGGTCTTTAATGGAAGTTTCAAATCATAAAAATATTTCAAAAGGACTTCGATTTTTAATTGGAGACCCGAACGCAAATTCTCCTAAAAAGAGGATCTGTCTCTTTCTTCGATGGATGGTTAGACGAAGTTTTCCAGATTTCGGAATCTATCGACAGATAAAAACAAGTGATCTCATTTTTCCTTTAGATGTCCATATCCAAAGACTGATCAAAATCTTAGGAATTTCAAAACGTAAAACATACACTTTAAAAGACGGCATCGCAGTGAAGGAATTTTTCCAAAAACTGAATCTAGACGATCCGTTGTTATACGATTTTTACCTAACAAGAGTAGGAATGATCCAAAAATGCAAAGGGGTAAAGATTCCTTCCATTTGTAATGATTGCCGTTTACAAGGGGTTTGTTTGGTTGGTAGTGCCACGGGGAATTGAACCCCGATTGCAAGGATGAAAACCTTGTGTCCTAACCATTAGACGATGGCACCGTTTGAATGACACGTTTTTTGAGTCGTCGGGGATTCGAACCCCGGACCCATTCCTTAAAAGGGAATTGCTCTACCAGCTGAGCTAACGACTCGTGCTCTGTTGCCAAGAATAAAGACCTGCCCTTCTTGGTCAATCAATAGTGAAAAAAATACCCTTCCCTCTTTGAAAACTTTTCCTATTTCATGATGATCGTGTGATCACGATCCGGTCCAGTGGAAACGATACCGATGCGCGTTCCTACAAGTTCCTGCAAGGAATTGATATAACTTTGACAAGTCGGAGGTAACTTTGAAAACTCAGAAATTCCTGAAATATCGTCTTTCCATCCTTTAAACTCAGCAAACACTGGTTTTACGTCTTCCAATCCTTGTGATGGGAAATAAGTGAGTCGCTTTCCTTTATACTCATATCCGACAACAACGGGAATCGTATCGTAATGTGATAATACATCAATCTTAGTCAATACTATACTATTGATTCCATTAACCACAATCGAATGTTTTAACATCTGTACGTCGAACCAACCGCATCTTCTTGGTCGTCCCGTGGTTGATCCGTATTCTCCACCCAATTTACGTAAAATTTCACCGGCTTCACCCAAAATCTCTGAAGGAAATGGTCCTTCACCAACTCTCGTCGCATAGGCTTTCGTGATACCGATCACATCTTTCAAATGTCGAAAATTGACTCCTGACCCGGCCAGCGCACCACCGGTCGTCGGATTGGAACTGGTCACATAGGGATAAGTTCCGAAATCTATATCGAGTCCCGTGCCTTGTGCACCCTCGAGTAAAACTCGTTTTCCTTTGTCCAACTCATCATTTAAGTAATAAATCGTATTCACAATGTTGTTACCAATTTGATCAGCAAAACTTAGAAGGTTTTTATAAAGTTCCTCAAAACGGACAGGTTCCAGATCATAGTATTTCACGAGCTCTTGGTTTTTCACGTCTAAAATATGAGTCAGCTTTCGCTTCAGCATATCTTTGTCTAAAAGATCTCCCGCTCTTAGGCCAATGCGTAACATTTTGTCAGCATAACACATGCCGATCCCTTTTTTTGTTGTTCCAATTTTTCCTTCGGGACTTGATCCAAGTTCCCGCACTTCATCTATTAACCGATGATGTGGGAGAAGAATATGGCAGGAATCGCTGATCAAAACCTTTTCTTTTACTTTAAATCCGCTTTTTTCTAAATCAGCACATTCTTGTAAAAAATACTCTGGGTCGAGGACAACTCCGTTGCCAATGACACAAACTGTATTGTCATAAATGATACCAGATGGGACTAAATGAAATACATACTTATTTCCACCAACTACCACCGTATGACCAGCGTTTGCTCCACCTTGGTAGCGAACGATAATATCTGTATCTTTCGAAAGGTAATCAATTACCTTTGCTTTCCCTTCATCACCCCATTGGGCTCCGACAACTAAATTTGCGGGCATAAGTTACCTCATTTTTTTGAATAAATCTTTTCTTCGATCGGATCAATATGTAATGCAAATCCACAAGCATCTTTCTTTATTTCAGCATAAGTTTCATAAAGTGAATTATAAACACCACCAGCAAACACGGGTTCAGAGTAGCCTTCCATAAAACCCTGAAAAACGAGACCTGAATAATAGTCTAAATCGCGTATGAGTGAGGGATCCCAATATCCTTCAAATCCAATTCCTGCATTCTTCCAAATAGAAAGAAATTCTTCTATTTCTGCCAAATATCTAAGAAACAAAGTGTTATCTTGAAATTTTTTTCCTAATAAGAGAATTGCATTTTTAAAGTCTAAAAACCGATCAAAGTGCAAAGGTTTTAGTGTGAGTTTCAAGAGCGAGATCGAATCCGGATTTAATTTCTTTTTTATCACAAAATTCATTAATTCTGGAACGTTCTTTGTATATAGGAGTTGGGCAAGATTTGTCTCTCCTTCTGAACCTAACTCTAACGATTCAAAAATCAATCCGATTAGACCCGCATGTCCCAGGACAAAGGTTGCCTTTTGATTTGGCAAAGATTTTTGCCACATTCGCTCTAAGATTCCTACTTGTTCTACTACGTTTGCCGGAGAACTATCTCCGATGCATTCGCCTCCGATCTGTAGGATCTCTCTTCTGGATGCATTCCGTTTTTTATGATCTCTGATCTTACGTCCGATATAATATACCTTTTGGTTTTCTTCCCAATGAGATCTCCCAGCCATTCCCTTCACAACTTGCAAGGTGAGATCGACTCCCGGAGAGAGGGAATAACCATCGTAATCTTTCGCAATGAGAAAAGCAGAGGAGTCGAGTCCACGAATCTGCGACTGGAATGAAGAAGTGTAGTCAAAAGCAGGAAGATTGATCTCAGCATAATCAGCCACTTCAAAACACTGCTTCAAGGAAAGGAGCAATTGGGCTCGATTTCGACTCTCTTCTGGTCCTAAAAAGTGAAATCCATCTGGAATCCAACGTCGCTCTGAAAGTTTAGATTTTTTTATAGAATTCATGACTTGGGTTTGATGCCCAAGAAGACAGTTTAGAGAAATCAAGGATTTATGCAATCACTTGTAAAAATCAGATAGACAAAACGGATTCTTTCATTAGCTTAATGTCGGTTCAGAGGGTACGCATGACAGAAAAAGAAGCTACAGTAGGTCGTTGGCACAAAGAATTTTTTGAAAACATTCATTTGTTTATGAAATCCGGACTCAGTGAGTCGGAAGCAAAGGCGATCTTAGAAGAGTTTCTCGTCCTATCGCAAGCAACACCAAAACCCAAGGTTATGGATATTTTCCAGGAACCAGAGCGTTTGGAAGAAATCGGAGTTTATACTGACATTCGCGAACAACCGCGAGATTTTATGCTGAAATTTCTCGATCCCATCATGAAAAAATTCACGGTGGAGGGTGTAGAAAATCTAAATCTCCTCAACGACGTCATCGGGAAATATCCTGTGACTTTGATTTCCAATCACCTGAGTCATTTGGATGCTCCTGCCATCTTCACTCTTCTTTACAATACCGGAGAAATGGGGAAAAAAATAGCGCAAGCTCTTGTTTTTATCGCTGGCAGACTTGCTTTTGAACCGGATTTTACACGCCTTGGTCTTTATATGTTCGGCACACTTCTTGTCTGTTCCAAAAAGGACATGGCAGACAATCCTTCGCTTTCGGACCTCATGACGAAGATCAATATGCGAGCCTTCCGAAATTCCCAGAAGTTGCAATCGGATGGACGTATCATCTCTATTTTTCCTGAGGGAACACGATCCAGAGATGGCAGACTCATGCCTTTTGTGGACACCGTTTACCATTACGTAGCAAATAAAGTCATTCTACCAATTTCACTCGAGGGAACTGATCGAATTCTTCCCATCGAGGGACTTCTTTTCAATCAGGCAGTCGGAAAACTAGTTATCGGTAAACCGGTATTAGTTGGAGAACTAACCAAGAAGGAAATGGCTACCTTCCCTTCCCACATCGAACAAATTTCCTTTCCAGGAGTGGGTGATAAAAAACAGTTTATTATTGATAATTTGGCACTACTCGTCGGATCCAATCTCAATAAACACAAACACGGAACCTATCGCAATTTATACAAAGGAGACGACCAAAAATCAAATTTACTGATAACATCTCCCAAAGAGCCTAAAGAACGAATCGTTGTCATCGGCTCTTCAAATATGTCCGTTGCCATTGGTTGTGTACTCGCAAATAAAAATGTAGAAGTCGTAGTATATCAACCCGAGGCAGATGTCGCCAGACAGTGTAACGAAGAGAGACGGGATGTTGTTCATTATCCAATCTACAAACTACCTCCAAATATAAGTTTTTCTTCGGATCCAGCGGTTTGTGAAACGGCGACCCTCTTCATTCAAGGTACCAACCCGTGGGATTTTGATTCTGTATTTCCCAAAATCAAGACCTATCTTCAGAAAAATAAATCGCCTATCATCAACGTTATCAAAGGATTTACGGGCTCTAAAAAAGGTCTAATTCTCGAAGATCTATATGAGTTAATGGGAATCGAGAGAGATCGCTTGGCAGTGATTTCTGGGGCATGTTATCCGGATCAGATCATGGAAAGAAAAATTTCAGGTTTTGAAATCGGTTCTTTTGAAGATTCCTTAATTCCTAAAATTTCTGCCTTATTTAATACGAGCTATGTGTTTACAAGGGCAGCTATCAATTCTCGCGATACGAAAGGTGTGCAATTGGGTGGCGCATTGAAAACTGTATATGCCGTCGCCATGGGTCTTGTAGAAGGTTATTTCAAACGCGAACTGGGTGGAAATGTAGACAATACGCTCTTCCATCTCTCAAATCGTTTTTTTAACGAGATGGTTTCGATTGGGGTTCTACTAGGTGGCGATCCGACTACATTCAATGGTCTTTCCGGTATGACTGATTTTATGTTGGCTTGTTTTGGATCCGATACTCGGGATCGAAAATATGGATATGATCTTGCTTATGGAACGCGACCAGAAAAAATAACGAACGGTTTCTATGGATTAAAGGTTCTTCCGAATCTGATCCATTTAGATGAAAAAAGACATCCGATTGTCTCCGCTTCCTACCGTGCGGTGATTCAGAATGAAAATTTTGATCACATTGCTGAATCCTTGCAATTGCAATTGGCGCGAAATTAAATCCGACTTTTGGATCTGGGCAAAAAAAAACCGCGTAAGAGAAAACTCTTCGCGGTTTTTCGTATCAAAAAAAAAGGAAGTTCTATTTCGCTTTCGCTACTTTCTTTTCCTTCTTCTCTTTCTTCACTTTTGATTCCGCTTTTCCTTTTACGGAACCTGCCGATTTTTGACGTTTCTGACGAACTTCTTCTTTTAGCTCATCCTGAGTTTTACGCTCCACAAGCTCCAAGATTCCCATCTCTGTATTGTCTGATTGGCGATTGACAAGACGAATGATACGTGTGTATCCACCCACTCTCGTTGCAAATCGATTCGCTAGATCAGTCAGGAGCTTGGTTACAATTTCTTGATCCGCTAGGTGTGTATACAAGTAACGAGTATTATGTAAAACAGTCTCAGCCTTTTTCTTTTCGTCTAAATTTACAAGATTCGCATCTAAATTTCTTTTCGCCCGAGTGATGATTCTTTCTGCATACGAGCGTGCTACTTTCAATTTAGCAACAGAGGACTCGATTCTTTCATGTCTAAGCAGAGAGATCACCATATTTTGTATCATTGCTTTTCTATGATCCGCTGATCTATTGAGTTGTTTAACTTTGTTCTTTTTTCTCATCTTAAAAATCTCTCATCCCGAAGGATAGGCCAAGCGAGGACAATTTAGCTTTCAATTCTACTAAACTCTGGTCGCTATAATGTTTTGATTTCGTCATTTCTTCTTCTGTTCGCTTTACTAGCTCACCGATAAAATCAATTTCAAGGCTTCTTAATACATTTGTAGAACGAACAGAAAGCTCAAGTTCCTCTACGTGTTTGGATAAAGATGCTTTTAATTTCTCGTCTGCTTCATCTAACTCTTCTTCTTCTTCTTCTATCTCTTCTTCAAAGTTGATGAAAACAGTTAAATGATCTTTTAGAATTTTTGCTGCTTGCGCTACGGCATCTTCCGGAGATACCGAACCATCAGTCCATACTTCCAGTGTAAGTTTTTCATAATCTGATCTTTGTGCGACACGAGTCTCAGATACTTCAAATAAAACTTTCTGAATCGGTGAAAAGATAGAATCTATGGGAATAGTACCAAGAACTTCGATGTCTTTCTTTTTATCTTCCGCAGGAACGTAACCACGACCTCTTTGGATTTCTAAATCAAGAATCACGTTCGCATCTTCATTTAAAGTTGCAATGTGAAGATCCGGATTCATGATCTCTATCGATGAATCAATTGCCAAATCCCCTGCTCTGAAATAACCCGCACCTTTAAGCTCGATGTGAATGACTTTGCTAGCCTCTTTGTCTTCCGGCTCATATTTGATTCGAACTTGTTTTAAGTTCAAAATGATACGAGTAACGTCTTCAGCAACACCTTCGACATAGGCAAACTCATGTGTTACACCTTCTATGCGAATCGCAGAAATCGCTGCTCCTTCGATCGAGGACATCAAGGTTCTTCGAAGCGAGTTTCCTATCGTTGTTCCGATTCCTCTTTCAAAAGGTTCGGCAACAAACTTACCATAGTTAGGAGTATTCACATCAGTCGTGAATTCGATTTTCTTTGGTCTTTTAAAACCTTTTAATAAATTCTTTGGGGACAATGTCGTAACCTTCTCTCTAGATTCGTTTGCTTACTTAGAGTACAACTCTACGATAACTTGTTCTTTAATTGGAATATCAATATGATCTCTTGTTGGAAGAGATAAAATTTCGCCAGAAAACTGTGCAAAATCAACACTTAGCCACGAAGCACTTCGATTGATTGCTTGCGCCAAACGTATGTTTTCTTCGATAAATGTAGATTTTTGGAATTTATCCCGAATTTGGATTTTATCCCCTATGTTCACTCGATAGGAACAAATATCCACTCGGTGTCCATTCACAAGAACATGTCTGTGCGCAACAAAATTGCGCGCTTGTCTTCGTGTTACCGCGTAACCCATTCTGTATAAAACATTATCCAATCTTCTTTCGAGGAATTGGAGTAAGTTCTCTCCAGGAATACCAGGAGTATGAGATGCTTCTTCGAAATAACGTCTGAACTGTTTCTCCAACACTCCATACGCTCTTTTTACTTTTTGTTTTTCTCTTAACTGAGCACCATATTCAGTGATTTTTCCTTTTTTCTTAGGAGGTAATCCTGGTGGATATTTTCTCTTTTCCAGAGATGATTTTTCTTTATGTAAAGTGTGACTGTTCTTTAAGAAGAGATTTAAACCCTCTCTTCTCATCAATTTTACAACGGGTCCTCTATAACGTGCCATATATAATTCCTATTATCCTACTAGACTCTTCTTCTTTTTCTTGGGCGACATCCATTGTGAGGCAACGGAGTTACATCCTTGATCAATTTGATGGACAACCCCTTCGTCGTAAGAGATCGTATCGCAGATTCACGCCCAATGCCTGGACCAGAAACCATTACGTCCACCTCGGAGAGTCCAGCTGCCTCTATGGCTTTTTCAGCTGCGTTCGTAGCGGCAATTTGTGCCGCATAAGGAGTGGATTTTTTCGAGCCTCGAAAGCCCATCATCCCGGAAGACGACCAGGAAAGAACATTTCCTGCCATATCTGTAATCGATACAATCGTGTTATTGAAAGAAGCTTGGATATAAACCTTTCCTCTCGGAACGTTTTTTTTCTCTTTTTTCTTAACTTTCTTGGTATCTTTTTTGCCTTTTGTCTCTTTCTCAGCCATGAATGATATCCTTACTTAGTTACCTTTTTCTTATTTGCAACGGTCTTTTTCACACCCTTTCTTGTACGAGCGTTCGTCCTTGTTCTTTGACCATTGACTGGCAGTCCGCGTCTGTGTCTGAGTCCTCGATAACAACCCACATCCATCAATCGCTTGATGTTTAGGTTCACTTCGGAACGTAGATCCCCTTCTACTTGGAAATCCTCTTCAATCACTCGTCGAATGGCAGCTTCATGTTCGTCTGTAAGATCCTTTACTCGGATGCTTTCATCAATGCCTGCTTTTTTGAGGATCTTCTGAGAGGATGTTCTACCTATGCCAAATACATAAGTAAGACCTATTACAATTCTTTTGTTTGAGGGTAAATCAACGCCTGCGATACGTGCCATACTTTCTTATCTTTGCCTTTGTTTGTGTTTTGGATTCGTGCAGATCACTCGGATCACACCTTTTCTGCGAATGACTTTGCATTCCGTGCAGATTTTTTTAACTGATGCTCTAACTTTCATATGCTTTCCTATTTCTTTCTGTAAGTAATACGACCCTTGGTCAAATCGTAAGGAGATAACTCCACAGTCACTTTGTCACCAGGAAGGATCCTAATGTAGTGCATTCTCATCTTACCAGAGATATGCGCTAGAACCTTATGCCCATTTTCAAGCTCCACACGGAACATCGCGTTTGGTAACGGTTCAAGAACAGTTCCATCAATGGTAATTGCTTCTTCCTTAGCCAGGGTGATTCTCCTATTGAATCTGTTTTAAAATAGAATCGGTGATTTCTTCCATACTTCCCAATCCATTGATCTGCCGAAGGATACCTGTGCCTTTATAAAAGTCAATCAGGGGCAAAGTCTTTGTGTTGTAAGTATGCAGACGGTTTTTGATGGTCTCTTCGTTGTCATCTGAGCGCCCTTCTTTGATCGCTCTACCTAGCAACCGTTTCACCAATTCTTCATCGGGAACGTCTAGGTTGACAACGGAGTCGAGCTCCATATGAAGCTCTTTGAGGATTTCCGAGAGAGCTTTTGCTTGCTCCACCGTCCTAGGAAATCCATCCAGTATGAATCCATTCGCACAATCCTTTTCAACCAATCGGTCTCGGATAATGCCTATAACGACAGCATCTGGAACTAGGTCTCCAGCGTCCATAAATTTTTTAGCTTCCAAACCCATCGTAGTACCATTTTTCACAGCCATACGCAACATATCGCCCGTTGAAATTTGAGGAATTTGAAATTTAGCTTTTACGATATCTGCTTGGGTTCCCTTCCCTGCACCAGGTGGGCCCATAAAAATTAATCGTTTCATCTACCTATGCCCTGCCTTTGATCTTGGTTTTTTTCATGAAACCCTCATAATTGCGCATTAATAGTTGAGCTTCAATTTGTTTCAACGTTTCTAATGCGACCCCTACCATAATCAGAAGAGAAGTTCCACCGAAGGTATATACAAGAGTTCCACCACCAGTATTGGATCCCAAATTTAAAAATTTGATAATCAAATAAGGTGCTAAGGCAAGACCGGCAAGAAATAAAGCGCCAGGCAATGTAATACGGTTTAGAATTTTTTCAATCATCTCTTTTGTTTGCGAACCAGGACGAACACCCGGAATGAAACCACCATATTTTTTCAAGTTATCAGCTAACTCTTGTGGGTTGAACTGAATCGCAGTATAAAAATACGCAAAGAAAATAATGAGAGATGTATAAATAACAAAATAGAAAAGAGCATGGTACCAAATCTGAGAAAAAGGATTAAAATAATCCATAATCACTGCCCATCCAGCCCACTGACCACCCTTAGACGAGAGCCACTGAACAATTGTTTGTGGAAACAAAATCAAAGAAGAAGCAAAGATAATAGGCATAACGTTTGCACTATTAACTTTAAATGGAATTGATTGGCTCCGTGCCTGGACCATTTTACGGCCAACCATTTGTTTCCCATAATTGAGTGGCACCCTTCTTACGCCTTGCGTCAGAATCACAGTCAAGGCAATAAGCACCACAAAGATGATTAGAAGTATCAAAACAGAAAGAGCATCTGACGTATCAGACGTAAACATCGAAATGAGAGCTTCCGGCATTCTACCAATGATACCAGCAAAAATGATAAGCGAGATTCCGTTACCAATTCCACGTTCTGTAATCTGTTCGCCGAGCCAAATGAGGAGAACTGTCCCTGTGGTAATGGAAAGCATCGCAAGCGGTAAAAAATAAGATTCAACCGATGGATTAATTAAGCCTGGATATTTCGCCGGAGAGTTTCCAGAACCAGTAGACCAAGAATTCGCAAGCTGAATCACAGCTAAAGACTGAATGGCGCAAAGTAAAAGCGTACCATACTTAGTATACTGCTGGATCTTCTTTCTTCCCTCTTCCCCTTCTTTTTGCATCTTCTGCAAAGAAGGAATCAATACCATCACAAGTTGCATAATGATGGAAGAGGAAATATAAGGCATAATACCTAACGCAAAAATAGAAAACTTGAGTAACGCACCACCAGCAAACAAATCAACCATTCCAAGAAAACCTTCGCTAGGATCAGCGGTGATTCCTGTTACGATTAAACTGTTGATTCCAGGAATGGTAACATGTGTGCCCATTCTGAAAAGAAGCAACATCCCAATTGTAAAAAAAATTTTAGATCTTAATTCCGGAATTCTGAAGATGTTTGCGATTGTTTGGAACATTGGTTATGCGCTTTTTTTCTCTACTTTTTTCTTTTCTCGAATGATTACTTGTCCACCAGCTTTTTCCACTTTCGCTTTTGCTGAAGCAGAAGAAGCATCCACAGTGATCGTAATTGCATTTTTGATTTCGCCAGTTGCTAAAAGTTTAATCAAACCTTCAGAGGACTTAATCAAGTTATGGGAACGCAAAAGTTCAGGTGTAACCACACCAGAAAGATTGGATTTCGCAATTGCAATCAAGTTGATAGGCTGAAATACTTCGGTAAAAATATTTGTAAATCCACGTTTTGGAAGTCTTTTGTGGAGAGGCATCTGCCCGCCTTCAAAACCTCTTTTCATGGAAGATGCTCTCGCTCTTTGGCCTTTTGAACCTCGAGTCGAAGTTTTTCCCATTCCAGAACCCGGTCCTTGTCCGACGCGTTTCTTGGAAGTTTTGGCTCCCTTCGCAATAGGAATTAAGTTTTTATTACCGAGGGAAGTGCTTTTTTTGACTCGTTTTTTCCCAAAGCCACGCGCACGTTCAATTCTTTCAGTTGCAGCCATTTTATTATACCTTATCCACTTTCAGAAGGTAACCCACTTGCCTGAGCATCCCTTTCAATTGCGGAGTCATTTTGTGTTTTCTGGACTGCCCTTTCTTTTTTAATCCAAGAGCAATCAATGTTTTCTTATGGGTTGGAATGATACCAATAGAACTTTTTTCTTGGGTGACCAATACTTCTTCCATATATTTTTCCTTTTATAGATCTTGACCGAACAAGTGTTTGAGGGTAACACCGCGTCTTTTCACTGCCATGGAAGGAGTTTCTAA
>Ga0075156_10000142_pt1 | contig 35899 bp, 30 predicted proteins | sample JI81AbrownDNA_FD_70966 | JGI IMG/M metagenome (GOLD analysis project Ga0075156, IMG submission 70966) | Wastewater effluent complex algal communities from Wisconsin, to seasonally profile nutrient transformation and Carbon sequestration -... | ecosystem: Engineered > WWTP > Effluent > Algae...
TGCGGTGTTGCTCGAAGCCTGACTGGGCGTCGGCGGCCATGGCTAGCGTTTGTTGCTTCATGGCCCCGTAATCTACCCGCGTTACAGCTACGCAGGGGACTTATTCAGCATTGCCCTAACTTGTCCAGATTCGAACATCATCGGTGCCTATTCACTGGTACCGAGAATTGCCGGTGCAGAAGTGGGCTGGACGTCGGATCAATGGTTGCATGTCATTGATCGATTGAAAGCAGCAGACCTCGCCTGGTACGACGCGGAACGAATGTTCGTCTGGGTTCGGATCTGGTGGGAGCACCATCACGCCAGCCAAACCATGGGGCCCAAGCTGCGAGCGAGAACACTTGACGACATCCGTCGCCTGCCGCCGCCTTGGAGCGCCCCCTTTCTGGGCGACTTCCGGACCCAACTAAACAATGAGCATCGATGTTTCTTGGAGGAAGCGCTTCAGGCAGAGAGTCTCGTGGATATGGTATCGGTACCGTATGAAAGCCATATCAATACCTCATCCAACTTTTCCCGGCGTAACACCAACGCCAACTCTAACTCTAACTCTAACTTAACTCCAACGCCAGCAGCGTCGCCGGTACCTGTGGATAATTCGGGCATTCCACAGGAGCATCGCGCTTCGGTTGCAGCAGCAATTTCAAAGGCTTTGCAGGCTGGCGTTGCAAAATCAGACGCCCAGGCTGTGTTGGATGTTTTGGCCCAGCAGTTCAAGTCCAATAGCCCACCGCGAGACCCCGCAGCGCTTGCGTACTACCTGTCACAAAATTTGACAGAAACACCTAGAACTGCGAGTAAGCCCAGCGCCACTGCTCAGGAACTGCTTAGTCTCAAGGGTCGTTGCTTTGGCTGGCCGGATGCCCATCCGACCTCCTTTGCCCGGGTTGGGGACGATGGCTACTTTGATCAGTATGCAGTGGAGGGGGGGCGGGTTGTTCGACGGTCCGGTCATGTTGAACGAGCGGGCTTACTATTGCCAATTCGTCAAAATCGATTGAGGGAGGTGTCGTCCGCTGATGTGGATAAATTTGCACGAGGGTGCTGATTTCGCTGACAAACTAAGCCACCCGAACTTATCACTGTTTAAAAAAACAGCGCATGTAGTTCCCGTTGAGTCAAAGCCCTGCCATACTCTCGAAAAAAAAACAGGAATGCACCGTTTTTACGCCCCAATTGATAAAAAACAACTTGGCAGGCTTGTAAAATACCTTAAAGGTATCATAATTGATGACATACAGGGTTTGGGAACCAACACCGCCGGTCGGCAGCTTGCAGCACCTGAGTGATCAGGAGCGCAAAATTGCCGACGGTTTTGGTATCCAAAGAGCTGTATGGGACCTGAATGCAATCCAACTGAGCCTTGCCCGTGAACCCACACTAACAATCGTCTATTCAACCAGTGCCCAAGAGTCGATGAGCGATTCACTCAAATGGGACGATGCAGACATGCGCAAATTCATTGGTCAATTAACGAAAGGACGTTATGAAGGTTCGCAATGGTGTTACGCACCCAAACGTAATACCCCGCATGCCGCCGACGTCTATTGCATGGGCTTCAACCGATTCCAAGGAATTGAAAACCAGCAACTAACGCCGTGGGCCTACGTCAAGTTTTCCATGGTCGGCCCAAATTTAGACAGGCTATATGTTTTATCCGCCCACCCAGAAGGGCAATATTGAAGGTGAAAGAAATGACACATACATGCGTTTTTTGCGACTCTACTGAGGTTGCTGAAGTTGTGTATGAGGACAGAGTGGCTTCCGGGCGTCGGAAAGTAATCGTCGCCGGATTGAAGCGAATGGAATGCGCGAACTGTGGCCACGAATACGTGGAGCGGGATCAGCTTGCATTTAATCTAGCACTGATCGAATCTGCCACAACAGCGCCCGGTCAAGTCGCAGTTGGCCTCTTGAGAAATCTTCGCGATCGTTGGGAGCTTACACAGAGGGCTGCTTCAACCCTTTTTGGTGCAGGACAAAACTCGTTCGCGAAATGGGAAGCCGGACAGCTTCCTAGCGGTCCGACTGCGTTGTTACTTCAGTGCGCAATGCATGTCCCTGGTGTCGTGGAATATCTGGCGCGTCTAAATAAAGCCACCTTGCCTAGCTGTCCAGAATTGCTGGAATGGGAAGATGACAAAGGCGAGGTCACGGGTCACTTCGCCCCTGTCGTGCGAGTTGAGAAGGCATCACCGCCTTCGCGCGTCCCTGTTCATGTTCTCTCAAAGAAGCTCATTTACACGCCTAGCGTCGTGGAGCTTTACGGCGAGGCCGCATGAAAAAAAGCGACATTCAACTTCTACAGACATCCCTGTTGAAGCTCTCGCTTGAGCCCGTCCCCGACTCGAAATTCGAAAACAGACGGCCGTCAAACCCATTCGAATACGCAAAGGTCGTCTTGGAGACTTCCAAGGAGTGCACGAAGCTACGTGAATATTGGACTGGCATTGCGCCACCAGTAGAAAGCATCCGCGAGACTACGTATCACGTTCAGTTGGGCCTTCGCACGCCGGCTGGTAGTGATGACGTTGGACCCTACAGATTTGAGATAGTGTGCTCGGCTGTCATAGTAGTCATGCCGGATCGCAAAGTAGGCAAGCTGACGGATGACGATGTGGCATTGCAATATGGCCTAACACTTCTCTACGGCATCATCCGAGAGCAGATAAGCACTCTGACTTACAAAATGCCTTGGGGGCAGGTAATGTTGCCAACATTGACCTTTCTAGATGAAAAGACCCCGTTGATTGCTCCAGTTGATGCTATACAGTCGGGCCTTGAAAAGCCACAGCCAACCGATTTGAAACCCTAAAGTCGGAACGCACCCGGCAGCTGCGCGGAAACCAGTAAGGCGTCAGTTGACCACTCGGCAGCCGTCATGGCTGACCTCGCAGCAGCTCGGCCAAGTGCGACAGCAAGGCCGAGTCAGAAAGACCAGTCTGGCCCTGCGTGTGCACCAAACGGGCGCGGTCTGCATGCTCCCAGCCATCCGCGTCATCGTCGATGGCCACCCATTGGCGCAACCGGTGGACATTCACCCACCTGCGAACCTGCTGATAGCGGCTTGCGTCATCCCAGTAGGAAAACGGTAAATTGCGGCTGAACTTTGGGTCCTGCTGGATGCAATGCCACGTCGAGCCAATAACTCGGTGGCACAAGGGCACAGGTAGAAAGTCACGTACACGCTCAAAGGGCAGATGTCGAGCCCAACTAGTAGACAAAACGATCCGAACATGGGGAAAGCCTGCGATCAACCCAGCAAGCCGATCCGCCCACATAAAGAGAGAGCCCCCACTGGATAATTCCGGCCCATGCCGACCCATTACAACCCCGGATGGATGCAAGACACCGTCGAAATCCAGAAAAATGATCATGAACAGCGTAAGGTCTAGAAAACCCCCTCCCCATTTCCGTAATACCCAAAAGTTGCTATCAATTTTAAAACCCTCATCAATGATTGCCGGCCACGCAACTTTTATTCTGTAAATTCCGATTTCTAGCTTTGGACTGTGGCGGATTTACCGAGATCAGGGTTTCATAGTCAGATAGATTTTTGCGCTCATCCACTCCTCGTCTTGTTCGGCCAGCAGTGCACTGATCAAGCGCAGGCAACTCGCCGTGTTGGGAAACAGTGTCGCCACCCGCGTTCTGCGTTTGAGTGAGTGTGATCAATCAAATTGATGGGCTAATAATCACGATTCCCGAGGGTGAACCCAGGCAAAGAATTCGACAAACTGTCGCAAAGTGGCAACTTTTCTCTAAGAAGCGGGTGCCCGCTTTGGAGAGGAACCTATTTCGCCAGTGCAGCGGTTGCTGTCAGTCACGGCCTCGAATTCTCCGCCCGAAAGCTGCCGTTAAACGTTGAAGCATCAGTGGATGCCGAATTCATCGCTGGAGCGACCAGTTGGGCAGCACATACAGGAGGCAGGAAACGTGCTCTCTGGTCTGCGCAACACAACCAGTAGCATGTCGGTTGCTCCCCTTAAGCAACGATGGCCAAGGACACCGAGGGTGATTTCTTGGCTGCCGGATGGTGACGTCTGGGCAGTTCTATACCCGAACGACTGCGACGGAACTGCCCACCATTGGCATTTGTAAGCCCCAGGGGTATGGCTTTGTCAGCCCCTTCTCAAACTGGTACACCGCAACATCCGGAAGTAAGCGCCGGTCGTAGCACATGCCGAGGCGGATGCTCAAACTAGCTGGAGCGGCAACGACCATGTGGAGCCTACGAACGCCGGCCGCACTTAACTGCTGCACTGCATCTCTAAACTGCGCTGCCAACGCTGCTTGCTTCTGCTCAGACCAGAACCGGTCGGCAAGCGGCGTCTCGACTCGCAATCGGACTACCGGCAACGAGCTGGCAAAAGAAGCTGTGACGTCAGCCTGATTTACGGCATACGACGCCTCAACGACCAGAATGGCCTCTTCGGCTGCTCCAGCGGGCGGCACCCCCTCAGGCGGCAGGAACCTCACCGAGTCATCCGCGCCATCGAGCGCGCGCCAGCATTTCGCGCTGCGGTCCCAGTCATACAAGTGGACGTGGGACTCGTCATCAATGAGCATCCCCGCCAGGAAGAGAGCGGGCACAGCTGCGAGACCACCAATAGCGACCTGCACATCTTGTTTGTCAGCTCCGTCCACAAGCGTGTGCAGCGCGGTTCTCATCGAAGAGACCCGCTCCAACAAATATGCTGGGTCAACGCGGCCTTCAAGGCCCTGAGGACGGAAATCGATAGGCAAGTGACGCCGGTCACCACGGAATGTGGGAACTACCTTCTCCACTGCCGGTGAATCAGGGCTGGCGTGTAGGCCGCGCAGCTCAATAACAACCAATCGGCGGCGGCGCTCACGTCTGTGGTCTGCCACCAGGATGATGGCACCAATGGCTGCAAATGTGAGGCCCGCTCCAACCACAATCAAGGTGAGCCAGAACGGAATGCCTTGCCCCATGCCGAATGAGAAGGACCAACCCTCCTCGCCGGACTGCCTTGCAATTTGAAACGCGTAATCAGTACCTACTGCTACACCCGCCAATGCGGAGCCATACTTGAGCAATGCAATGCCGACAGAACGTGGTCTCGTGAACCATTCGAGCAGCCGTGTAGTGACGATGTAGAACAACTGGCTAAGCATTTGTTCTCCTATGCCAGATGCCTCGTGTAGCTCGCGTCATGAAGTCTCCCTTTTCAACTCTCGGATGCCACCGGACCTGCTCTTGGTCCAAACCCGAATTTCCTTGCGGCCTACGATGGGGAAAAACAATCTCGACCCATCGAAAGTGTCGTTAGCTACTGCCTGCTGCCAGTCTTCCCGGTCAACGTGACTAGGCGTTGGACTGTCTTCAGGGTGTGTGTGCCACAGCCCTAGGTAAGCCAGGGTGCTCGCCTCCTCGAGCCACCGCTCCCTTGCAATGTGCTCGTGCTTCTTTGAACGGAAGAAACTGAAGCGGGACCTTCGGTCCGAGGGCTGCGGGCTGGTTACCTCGTCAACAACGATGTCGTCGGAATCGAGCAAGTGCCGCCCCAGCAGTACACCTCCGGCCTCACGCTGCCAGCACCTTTTTTGGACATGCACCAGCAACTGTTCGACAGCATGACTGGTGATGATGAGGCGCTGTTTCGGGGTCACTTTGAACACCAACTTCATTTGGTGCCCCGGCATTTCTTGCAGGGACGTCCAAACACTCTTTTTGTAGCCTCGTCAAAGCTCAATGACCGAGCCTCATCTCGCCAGAAGGTCGTGCGCAACCTTTGCTCAGCAGCAACCCGCCCATCACCGACCCAATAGCGATAAGAAGGTTCGGCTACGGTCAGCGCAGAAAGAAGGTGCTCTGCTGCCATCAACGCCGTGCGCCGGGACTGCAGCGCACCGTACGGCACAAATATGCTTGAACAGCCGGTAAGGTTCTTGGACACCGCCTGGTTCGGCTCCAGGAATGCTGTGCGACTCTGCAAGGAGTCTTGTCCTTCCTCGTCGCGATACAAGCAATCAAGGCAGCCCGGCCCAGCTGTCCAACTGACTACCGAGTGGCCACCAATGTCGAGAGGCTCCAGCCAAGTGAAAAGCATCGGCAGACGCTTCTTAGCCCGATTGCGAATGGCGCGGCAGAACGAGCGTTCCAATGTCGGGAGTCCAAACGCAAACACCACGGCATCGATGTCGTCAAAGTTGGCGGTTTTAAGCCACTCTTGCGCCCATTTGGGCTCCTCCGTGACATTGATGCCAGGGTATTTACGTCCAAGTTCGTAACCCAATCCCACGACTTTATGGAAATCTATCCAGGCCGGGTCAATGATGTGCCGGAAGACGTTGTCTTCAGAAAACTTGTCGCCATCAACCAAGGTGAGGCGTCCCACGCCCGTAGAGGCGAGCGAATCCGCAACTACAGCGCCGACAGCGCCACAGCCCAGCACTACAACATGCTTACCGAGCAGTTCGAGCGAGGCCCCGCCACGCTCACGCATGTACGTGGGCGTGTACCGCCGCACAGTCAATGGCGTTACAGCTGCCGCTAGGTCAACCTTGCCGGCCTTGGCGCCAAAAATTGCCCCCACCAGCGAATACCCACCCGCAGCCCTCGGAACCGATACCAGCAGAGCCAAGCGTTTGGGATTGTTCTTTGATGGTCCGACAAGTTGGTCCCAGAGCTCAAGCTGCTCTACCGTCATGCGCTCGCGAACGGCCTCGATGAACTCCGTGCTCAGCTTGTTGGGAAAAAGGGGTGGCGCGACAGGTTCATCAAGATGGACATACAGCGCGCGGTGCGCCGCCAGCCCCTTGGTGTCAAAGGACAGCAAGGACTTCCCTTCACGCTCGGTGAAGTACCACTTCGAGGTGCCCTTATCCATTTTCAGGAAGGCTGTAAGTAGTCGACTCTTGCCATCCACCTCGACCGTGGCGCGAGCGCGGGAGGAGCCAGGCAGACCCAACCAGTAGCCTTCGAGCTCGTTATAGAACTCCTCCGAATTTGCAGAGGCATCAGCGTCCCACTTCTCAAGAAGGTCGAACGCTGCAAGCGCCGTGAACGCAACAATTTCCGGCCGTCGGTCCGGGTCCAGGGAAAGCCCCTGGTCGTCACTGACGCAAACAGTTCCGTGGTATCCCACGTGCGCCAAAAGCCTCGCCCGATTGCGCAAAGAAACGCTCGGCAAGCTAGTCAACGCCTCGCAATTGCAGCTGACATCCAAGTCCCAGCGTTGCCGGGTACCTTGGATTTGCACGCTCAACCATCCTTCGGCAAGGTCGGCCACCCGCGTGATAGCGAGGGAGCGCGCCAGACAAGCCTGCTGAACTGCGGCGTACCCCTCGTCTGCCTGCGTCGGAACAGGTTGAGCCGTAGTGGTCAAGCCGAGTTCCCCGTGCTGATGACCGGCGCAACGGCAGCCTTGGCGGTTTCCGCCTTCTCGGGCACCTTAAAGTCATCCCCGAATTGCTTCTTCAGCACCTTGCACGCGTCTTCAGGCAAGTCTTCGTCGAAAGCCTCGCCTAAGGCGTCGCGCAGTGCTTCAAGCTTCGTCTGGAATGTTTCCATCTGCAGCTTGGTCATGAGCTCCATCAGGTCACCGCCAGGCGTAACTGGCAGGTAGACCTTCAGGCGTTCGTGGTACCCCTCGTCGGTCACCTCGCCTTGGAACTGATTGATTACGGCACTGACCCAATCGAGCAGCGCCAGCAAATCTGCAGGCTTGCCTGAGGCCTCGAAGCGAGGCTTGAACCACTGCTTTGCCGCGATGGTCAGTGCGATGCTGAGCGGCGCGCCACCATTCTTGAACTGCACATCACGCCATCGCTTCATATAACGGATGCAGCGACGGTACTGCGCACGGTCTTTGTCGTCAGTGAATGCGGTACTGATGAGTTCGGTGAGCTTTTTCGGGTCAGCCGCTTCCCAGAACCGGAACTCCTGCCCAGAGTTCTCCCGGCCCTTGCCAATGGCCAGGAGCCCGTCATCGCGCTTGGTATAGAGGACCAGGTCAACGTGGTACTCAGGTTCGTCATTGCGCATGTAGTTGACCGTCACGCAAGGACGACGAATCAGAACCGTGCGACCGTGCGTGTTGACGGCTTCGCGGACCTTCTTCTTGAGAACCACGGGGTCCGGATACTTGCTCTGATTGCAGTCGAAGATGACACCAAGGTCGATGTCATAGTTTCCGTCCAGCGGAACTACGCCGGTGTGCATCGCGTAGCTGCCCTGAACAAACGTCTCAAATGCAGGAACATCATCCTCGAGATTGGCATCGAGGGCTCCAATCAGCACGTCACGCTTCTCGCGCAGCTTGGCCTTTTCGTCGTCGTTGTCGAGCTTGATGGCTGTATGAAACTTTTCGAACTGCTTTTGTACTGCCGGCATGTCATCTCCCTAGGTTGTGTTGGTCAAGGGCTTGGCTCCTGAGCGAAGCGGACGTCTAACGTTCCGAGATGGGAGCGTAACGAAATTTTTCAAGGGCGCCGCATGGTGAAATTTGCCGACGGGTGTTAGCCGTGCGCCCCTGGCCCATCCCTCGAAGAAAACCACCCTCGGTCGATGGGTGCGCAGCCCTTTGGGTTCCTTGTGCAGCACCGAGGTGCTCCGGAGCGGACTCTGGCGAGCTTCCGCTATCAGCCTGCTGGAGCCTGCCAATACCACCGCCTATCAACGATCAAAAAATGAAGGGCAGCAATCGGGATCTGGCAACTTCGGTTGGGCAGCGGAAGCGGGTATCCGCGACGGGCAGGTTACGGCTAGTCCAGCGTATTGCCGGGCAGGAGTCCGTCGCGAAGTTCGCGTAGGCCGCGTTATGAATACAACGCGATTATGAATAGCCACGGGCGCCAGTGTTGTAAAGCATCCCCAGCAGTAAATGGTCACGCTGACTGGTCCAGCTAATGCCAGATGTTCCGATCACTGCCAGCATCTCCTCGCGCGACATAAAGCCCAGCATGGGCCGTTCAAAGCGTTTCATGGGCACGCCCAGGGCGCGCTCAATGACACCCCCTGTGTCAGACTAGTTGTCGCCTCTCAGACCCCACTCGGCACGCGCGTGGCCGCAAGATACAGCACAAACATAGCACACAACATGGCACAAAGATGGCACACAACCGACGGCATAGCACAAACATAGCACACAACATGGCACAAAGATGGCACACAACCGACGGCATAGCACAAACATGGCACACAACATGGCACAAAGATGGCACACACAATGTAGATGTGTTGGGTGTTCTCACTTTAAAGGCGGATCGTGAGCATGATCACCATGCGCGATGGAAATTGGCCCGGTTTTGATCAAGTTGGGTGATGTAGGGGGCTGTTTGTCCCTCATCGAGGTTGATCAAATTTTCTTAAGCGAATTCAACAGGTTACGGCAGTTTGCATGGCGTGATTTATGCGGTGCGCCAGGTATTGTCTTCTGATAAACGGTTTCTTGACCCCATTTGATCCATCTGCAGCCAGCGCGAAGCATCATTGAACTTGATCATCAGTCCATCGAATTCACAAAGTTGGCTAAAGCTGATCGCAAAACAACGTAAAAAAAGCTGGTTTCAACCACTCCCCACTCCCGTTAGTGCATCGGCGAATGCCGATCAGTTGCGCACCAACTAAAAACCATGTTGGCGACTTCTATCGCTTGTATCAATGCATGAACAGGACGACATTGATTCACTAACAGCCAATTAAGTATCTGATAACAATGGCTGATGTATCCTTTTTGTGCGCATAGGATGCAATAACAGTCCACTTTGGACGCTGTGAACAATGCCCCACCGATGCACTAACGGGATGAAACCATCAAATTAAACGCCGCGATCAACACAACCAGATGAGAATCCGGAACAGACGCTGGAACCGCGATGGCGGCACAGTCCCGCTAAGCATGCTGGAACCCAGTTGACTGCATATTCCGAAGCGCCGCAGCCTGGCAAGCCAGTCAATTGGAACAGTATGAACACTAAAAAAATTATGCGGACACGGGTGGCCGCTTCGGCATGTCGCAGATGTCGTTGAAGGAGCGGGCCTTGGAGGAATTGGTCGCTGAATGGTTGGCGGGGCTGCTGTGATCTGGCATCAAGGGAATCAAGCTCGGTGAAGATTACATCCCACAGCATTCCGTCTACCTGTCGTCATTGGTGCAAGTTTTGAAGGACGACAAGAGCGCGATTTTCAAAGCGGCAGCTGCAGCACAACGGATGGGTGACTACATTGACCAGCAGGTTACTCCGAGAGTTGAGCTGTTGGCTATCTCACCTGAAGTAACAGCGGCCAATGAACCTGCCATGCAGGTTGTCGCGGCCAAACGGAAGGCAGGACCTCGTTAAGCTCGATGCTCGGTAGCCCCTGAGTCGCTTCAAATCTGAAGTGGTTCTTTTGAGGGGAGCGCCTACTAAATGGTAAGATCAAGTACACCAGTTTTTTAGCCTTGTAGCCACTTTTTGAGGTCATAAATCCTCTTCCGCCAAGCGCGCAGGGCATGGCGGTTCAAAAAAGAGAAAAATTGATTACGCGGCTCAAAACGATTCCTGTTATCGACCTGTTTGCAGGGCCGGGCGGCCTTAGCGAAGGCTTCTCCTCTATAGAAACTGAAGGCGGCCATCCTCGCTTCGATGTGCGTATATCCATCGAAAAGGACGAGCAGGCATATCAAACACTGTTGCTTCGTGCCCTTTTTCGGGCTTTTCCCAAGGGAAAGGCCCCGGACTGTTACTACCAATACGTTCGAGGTGAAATCAAACGTCAAGAATTCTTCGCGCACCCCGACATCCAATCCGAGTTGACGCTGGCAAGGTCAGAGGCCAGGCTCGCGGAACTTGGAACCACATCGTCGAGCACTACGGACGGCTGGATTGAGAAAGCATTGGAAGGTGTTCAAGACTGGGCATTGATTGGAGGGCCGCCATGCCAAGCGTATTCGCTGGCGGGCCGGGCTCGCATGAAAGGCGTAGCAGACTTCGAAGACGACAAGCGCCATTTCCTTTATCGGGAATATCTGCGAATTATCAAGAAGTTCAAACCATCCGTTTTCATCATGGAAAACGTGAAGGGTATGCTCACCTCGCAACATGGCGGTAGCTTGATTTTTGAAAAAATCATTGCTGACCTCCGTCAACCAAACGATGATTTGAGCTATCGCATCCAGTCGCTTGTGGTTGAAGGTGAGGAGCTCGATCCACATGACTTCGTAATCAAGTCAGAGGACTATGGCATACCGCAACGCCGTCATCGTGTCATACTTTTTGGTATTCGCTCGGATGTGGCGGCGGACTCGTCCGCTCTTAAAAATGAGCCCATGCGATTCAAGCTCAAGAAAGCCAATTCAAAGGTTGGTGTCTTGGAGGCGTTAACTGGACTTCCCCAGGTGAGGAGCAGAGTGTCGAATAAGGATGATTCGCCCCAAAAGTGGCTGTCGATACTGAAGAAGACAAACCTGCAACTCAAGTTGTGGCGCAATGAGATTCGGATGGAGATTGAAACTGCGGTATTAAAAGCTTTGGAGGGCGCTGCGAAGCTTGACTCTCATGGTTCGAAGTTCATCACGAAGGCGGTGAGCTACGAGGGGATGCCCGCCTCTCTTTCGGAGTGGTATCAAGACGCTAGAGTTGGTGGAGTGATCCAGCATGAGTCGCGCAGCCACATGGGCTCCGACCTCAATCGCTACCTGTTTGCAGCCTGTTATGCGGCGTCGCAAAAAGTCTCGCCGCGAATCCACGACTTTCCCCCCAAGCTACTACCGGATCACAAGAACGTGGACGATGAAGAAGTCCCGTTCCTTGATCGCTTTCGCGTGCAACTTGGTGACCAGCCATCCACGACAGTGGTATCCCACATTGCCAAGGATGGGCACTATTACATCCATCCCGACCCAGTGCAGTGCAGGAGCCTGACGGCGCGCGAGGCCGCGCGGTTGCAGACGTTCCCGGACAATTACTTTTTTGAAGGTGGACGCACTGCTCAGTTTCATCAAATTGGCAACGCTGTCCCCCCACTCCTTGCACGTCAAATCGCCGAGGTGGTCAGCGACTTCATGGCGAGTGTTAAACGTTAAGCGGTTCCAGTTAAACGACTGATCAATCAGATACTCGAAAGTTGTTGGCTTTGGCAACGTTCCATGCGCTGTTCCATAAGTCGGCCCACTTCTTCATGCCGCCTTTGGCCGCCGGGTCCATGCCGTATTTCTTGAACACGTCATAGAGGAACACGTTTGCGTCGCAAAAATCGTGCGAATGGCAGATGTGGGGATCGGCCTCGTTCTTGTTGCGTTCGACGACCTCGCTCATTTTCTCCGGCGTCAGATAGGCGTGCAGCCCTTGGCTAAATTCAAGAGCCAGGGTTTCGGCGGTGGGTTTCATGGCGGTGTTTGGAAGCATTGCTGATGGCGATTTATAGCACGCGGCCAATCGACCCCTCGCCGCCCATAGCCTTCGCTTCGTCGTCAGTGCGATTCCAAAAATCGTGGATGTGGAGAGTTGCACCGGCGATTCGAAATGTGGCCGGCATCGGTTGGATGTTGGGCACCCAACCGCCGATGCAGGCGAAATCGGTAGCCCGAGGCGAACAGCAGTCGGCGGACGAGGAGCTCGGGCTGCGAGTTCTTGCCCTTGATTCCGGCCATCATCCGGCTGCGATCGGTGGGGGAGACGACATCAACCATGGATTTTGTCCTGATGATGTCGCTGGCCGAGCCCTGCGCTGGCCGGCCTACTTCACTTCCGGGATGTTGGTCGCCGGGGCCGAGTAGCTCGCGCCCATCACGGCTTCCTTGCATTCCGGCCGTTTGGCCCACTCAGAGACCATCTTGCCGCCGGACGAGGAGTGCAGCACGTCATTGACCTCCTTGGCCCATACGGCGATCTGCGCGAGCAGTTCGGGCGAGGCCGCCTGCCTAGCCCAGACACGATCGAGGTCGATGCGACCACCGAGCTTCTCCGCCACAAGCGACACGGTGTAGGCGGTGACGTTCGCTTGGAAGGCTTGGAACATCGGCCGCAAGAGCTTCTGCGTATCGCGGTAAATCTTGGCCTTGGCAATCATGGCCTTGAAGTCGGCGACGGTTGGAAGCGGCGCCTCCTGTCCTTCGGCCGGAGTGAGCGTCGCCATGAACTTGTCGAAGTTCTTCTGTGAGCCGAGGCTGACGATGTCGGGCTTGCGGTCCCACGCGGTGATGTATTTGGCCAAGTCGGTCTTGGTAATGCGGCGGCCCGTGGGGATTGCCTCCTTAAGGACCCTGAGCTTGGCGGGCGTGGTGCCCTCGCGGGCGAGAAGCGTGTTGTAGCTGCCGGATGCTCGTTCGTAGAACCACTGCCCGACGCCATCGGGGCAATAGACCGAACGCGATAGTTTCTCTATCTCGACGTGGAAGGGCTTGTTGGCAGACAGGTCCGATTGCCGCACGGCGTTCTGGCTGTTGGCGAAACGCGAGATGTCCGAGACGAGCGCCTCTTCCTTGGCCGAGTCCTGGGCGCGCATGACGATGATCTTGGCTGGCACGCGGACGCGGGTCAGATCGGTGTCGGGATACTTCTTCTTGGCGAAATAGATCGACGCGGTGGTCTGTCCGCCATTGACGATTTGCAGGCCTTTGAGCCAAGCGATGCCGGCGGAGCCATCACCTGGCTTGCCCAGGCGCATCTCGTCAGCCACGATCACAATGCCGTTGTTGTAGGCCATGAAACGCTCTGGCGCCGAGCGCAATGTATTTTGGATGCCGGCGTTGACGCCCTTGCCCTTCACGCTTAAAAAGGATCGGACGTTGGCTTCGAGCAGCCGTCCGCCGAACTTCTCATAGAGCAGGCGCAGAGCTTCTGCAGGGATAGCCGTCAAGGCATAGTCGTAATCGTCGTTCTCGCTTGGCACGAACACGCAGGGGAGGGGGGCGCCGGACACTTCCGTGAAATCGACCACCAGTTCGTCGCGCGGCTTGCCCTCGGACCAATGACGATGCAGCCGCTCGATGTCCATGACTTCGACGCGAACGGCCTTGCCGCCGATTTCCTTGGTCTTGAAGCTCTTCGACTTCGCCACGCGGTCGGTCAGGACGTAGACCCGCACCTGTTCCAAGTCGTTGTAGATGGCTTGTAGCGTCTCTGCCAGCGAGCGTAGATCGCTGGATGGATCGAGCTTCTGCGCCATCTTGCCTTCGGCGCAGAACTTCAAAAAACGCAGGCACTGCTCTGCGGCGGTCAAAGTCTCCGCATCCGGGACCGGAGTAGGAATATCGACGTTGTCATAGAGGCTGACGAAGAGGTCCAGTTGGTCGTTTTCTTCGGACAGCGCGTAGCCGCTCAGGCGCAAGTTGGCATTACCGACCTTGATCGGGCCGGAGTGGCATTCGACAGGATCGAAGGTCATGCCGATTTCCGACATGTGCTCCATCACGATGCTCGTGAACACCAGCTCTTCATAAAGCGCGCCATCTCGCATTTGCGAGCGGACGGCGGCCTGCGTCTCGCGCAGGAATTCAGGCAAATTCATTCTTAGATCGCTCCCAGTTTTTTTAGCGCACCCATGGCACCGATATTCTCTCCGGGCGCCTTGTCGAGGTCGATTTCATACATAGCCCTCATGATGCCCGCAGGCACGGTGCCAGTGGTCAGGCGGGGGAACCCGTCGGTGACTTGGACGACTCGGGTTTCAGCCTGTTCAAATCGCCGTGGATAACGATCGGCATGCGAATCAACGTAGCCAGCAGCGAGCAACCTCTCAGCTAGGAGCCGTTCGGCTTCCGCATCGCCCTTGATCATCATCCTCATCGCCCCGACGATCGACGGCAGGTTCTGCCCGCTTTCGGTTTGCCGCAGCCGCGCCCCGGCCACGAAAAGGGGTTGACGCGTCGAATCGTCAAGCTGCTCCAGCGAGCCGATCTTGGCGGGGAAGCCAGCCGATGACAGCGTGGCCTTGACCTCCAAGGCGCCCGTGCCGAGCTCGAAGTCCTGAATGCCATCTAGGGGGCCGACCCATGATTCGATGGCCTGCGCCGAGGGGACGCCTGCGTCGATGATGGCCCGCAGCAGCGTGAGCTCGCCAATCAAGCCGATCTCGGCCTCGGGGCTCAGCGCCTGCATGCCCTTTCGCATGAATTCCTGCCAAGCTCCAACGCGGCCCGTGAGGACGCGCAAGAGCTTGGCTTCATCGGCGCTGGCAGCCACGGCGTCGTCGAGGGCTCCGACGACATCGCACGCCATGGCGGCGAAGAGCTCAGCGCTGCCAGCGGACTTGCGGGTCAGGGCTAGCCAAAGCCTGCCAGTGCCCTCGGGGTCGGCGCGTTCGACTGCGAAGCCCTGTCCTTCGGGGAGCTTGTCGGCGGAGACCAGCCGCGCGGTGGTGAATCCCACGAGCACCGCTTCGGCGTTGTTTGGCGATCGACGGCCGGCGCGCACTTCAAGAGGGCCGGCAGAGGGCAGAGATATGGCCTGCCATCCTGGCTCAGTGTCGGCGCTCGTGAGCGACGACCAGGCCATGAGAAATTCGTTACTCGGACGGGCCATATTCCTGCAACCAAAAAAGGAGGTTCACTTCGTATTCAATCTGGACGCCGTTCTCGCAAGAAGGGAAGGCGATGGCGAAGGCCATGATGGGCTTATCCCAGTCCGGCACGATGAGGTTTTCGGGGAGCTTGGCCTTGCCCTTGTAGTAGGGGGCAAGTGTGTAAAGCAGCAGCAAACCGCGATCTGCCTCGCCTCCAAGCCTGTCGCGCGACTCACGAATGCCCTTGCCGCTGGGGGCGGATGGCAGGTTGACTCTGTTTCGAGCGGGATCGGGCTTCCACGCCGCGCGGGTGCGCGCCAGCGCATCTCGCCAAACATCATCATCAAGGTCGATGCCCTCGTCCTTGGGATCGGTCAGCACGCCGATGGCGAACATCGACAGGTCTTTGATGCCTGGCGGGTCGGGGTCTTCGGTCTTGCGGGTTTGGAAGGAATTAACTTCGAAGTCGCCAGGGAAGACATGTGTTTCGCCAACTCCGTCGCCGCCGGTCAAGAGGGCCACGCTCCACTGCTTCAATTTGCCGATGTCGATCATCTTCGAGATGAAATCGGCAAGGACCGCAGCCTTGGCTCGATCAGCGTTAGGATGAGTCTCATAGGCGCCCAAGAACGCAAGCACCTTGGGCGCATCCACGTCTTTCCACAAGCGGGCGCCGCGCCACGAGTCGGGGTCGCCGTCTCGCGGATACTTTGGCTCCTTCGCAAAACTCTCACCGAGGGAGGCGATCAGCGCATCGGTCGCATCAAGGTTCGCCTTTTGGATTTTGGCGTCCCGGTGAAAAAGGATGGTCTGAGGCCGAGTGCCGCTGTAGCTCAGCGACAGAGTCTGCGCATTGCGCATTTTCAAGGGCGACGTGACCGTGAGGGTTTCATGTGACATGACCTTCAAGCCATATTGCTCCGGCGTGAGCTTGGCCTTCGCCATGAAGTCAAAATCTTCGCGCAGCTCCTCGGAGGCGTCGGCGATGTGGCCGAACCACTTGACCAAATCCGGCGAGGTGTAGAGGCGGCAGAGGTCCAGGTAGCCTGGCCGGTAGCCGAACCAACGGCCCATTTGCATCAGCGTGTCATACATCTTCGTCGAGCGGACAAAGTAGCTTGTGCAGAGGCCATCGAGTGTCAGGCCCCGCGCGAGCTTGTCGCCGCCCACGGCGATGACCTTAAGAGCTGCGCCTGGCGTTGAGTAGTCCAAGGCGTCCTTGGCCGTGCCGTTAATCGAACGCACGACGATGTCTCCCAGGACATCGGGTAGTTTCGCTACGAGGTCGTTCCACGCGGGCAGCGCGGGAGGGCGCTCCTCGGGTGGCGAGAGCGCGAACACCGTGTCGCGCGTGGGAACGAAGTCCTCGTCCCAGAGTTTGCGTAATTGAGCTAGCAGCTCACCGGCGTCTTCGTTTCGAGTAATTCTCTGTCGGATGCGGCGAACGGTCTCCTCGACTTGCTCGCGCACATGGTCCTGCACCGACACGTATCGAGTGACGTGGATAAGCATTGAACTGTGTTCGCCGCCTTGGCCTCGCAATTCGCGAGCTGCGCAGGCCAGAACGAAGGAATGGATGGCATTGCGCAGAGACTGCGGAATGGTCTCCTGCCCGTTGTAGGTCGGGACGTGCGTCTTCTTGTGCTTGGGCGGCATCCATCCTGCATCGGCCTGGGGGTCGAAATGATCCTGGATGCTGCGCGCGAGAGGAAGCGCTCCCTCGCGGCCATCCTTGGTCAGCTTGCCGAACATGCGGGCGGGGCCGACATAGTTCGAAGGCGCGGCCAGGTTGATGATGAAGGCCTTGGGGAAGAGGTCGGAGCCTTCCCTGGCCGTGGCGCCCTTGTGGTGGATGTAGATGTTGGCGAACGGGGTGGCCGTGTAGCCGACGTAGGCCTTGCGGGTGAAGGAGTGCAGGATTTGGCGGATGAGGCTGTTGATGGTCTTGGGCGTGTGCTCCTCGTCCGGCGTGCCGTCCTCGTTGAATGGCTGCTCGCCCGTGTCCACGGAGGCGTTGTCGGCCTCGTCGTCGATCATCAGCAGCGGGAGCTTGGTGACGAGCTTGCGTCCGTCCCCCGAATCCGTCGCGTCGGCCACGCGGGTTTGAATCCATTTGAGGAGCTCGGTCAGCACGGTTTTTTGCTTCTTGACCACGAACAGCCATGGACGCTCTTCCGGCGAGATGCCATGGAAGTGCTTGGCGATGGCCTTGCTGAAATCGCCGTTCTCAGCCCGCGTCGTCGCCGAGTTGGTTTTGAGGTCCTCGCCAAACGCCGCCACGCCGATGGCGGCGCCCGCGTCGCGGTCGGCCGTCGTCTCGTAGCCAAGGAAGCCCTCTTCGAGTCGCATCTGCGTCTGTGAGCGCAGGTTGTTGTGCATGCCCGCCAGCACGATGATGATCTTGTAGCCGGCGTCGGCGGCCTTGTTTATCAAGCCCGTGTAATTGCTGGTCTTGCCGGACTGCACATGCCCGACGACCAGGCCTCGCCTGTCCCAGGAATCCGTCCGAAACGGATCTTCGAGGAGCCCGAGGATGTCGTCGGTCGCTTCGTCCAGGCCATCGACGACCACGTCGGACAGCTTGGACTCTTGGTAGTCGCGATAGCGGCGCCAGTAATGCCAATCCTTTTTACGGGCGGCAGTCAGCCAATCGAAGTGCCCCGTGTTGTCCTTGAGCGTCGTGGCCTTGCCCATCCGGTGGCTGAATCGCTGGATGAGGATGGCAACCACCTTGGCTTCGTCCAATTGGACGGGCGGATCGCTGGCGAACATCGCGGCGGCCAGCTTCACCTTCTCGGCGATGTAAAACGGCGTGATCTTGGATGAATCCTTCTCGGCCTTCACCAGCCGCTGCGCGGTGGCGATGACATCTTCGAGCAACTGCGCCTGCGCTGCTGCCTCTTCAGCTGCGATCATTTTTTACTCCCTAGTTTTGCGATAAGCGCCGGGTATTTTTGGAACGGCTCCGTGCGCGACATTGATTTGCGGGCCTCCTCGACGCTGAGGCCCTTGCGTTCGATCAGGTCTTGGAAGAGGACGGTGGCGACCTCAACCACGGCCGCGTTGGGTTCGCCATCGAATCCCGTTCGCGGCGTCTCTTTGTTCTCGGCCGTGTCCAGCCAGATGCGTTGCACGGGCACGGTTTCTTCGATCACTCGAAGCATTGACTTGATCAAGGGCGTGAGCTCTCCGGCGTTTTCAAGGACGGCTGCGACGGAGGGATGGGATTCTTCGATCCGATATCGCACCCCCGCCTTTAGGCGATCGACGCGCCAAGCCTGTTCGATGGGGATGTTGCCCTTCGCGGGCGCTGGCGTGCCGCGATAGGCGAACACGCGCCGGGCTCGTTCGCGGGTGTTCTCGGCCAAGAGGGTGAGCCAAGGCCGAAGCGAAACGGGCGGCCGGGCTGTCGATTTGCGAACGTCGATCTTCCAATCGGCGTCGGCAGTGTTCGGGATGTCCAGCCGGATGCGGGCTAGGCGATGCGCCTCTTCGCGGTTCCACGCGCGGGAGTTGCCCAGCCCGAGCCAGCCCCCCGCGACCAAGAGGCGCTCGTTGCGGTAGACGTAGAAGCCTTGCTGCGCGGTCCAGCCTGCGGGGCCGGCGTTGGCATCGAACTCGGCGGCTGTCAACTTGTCGCGGTGGGGAAGGACGTGGGCTTGCACCGTGACGATGCCGTAATCGGTCTGATGGTTGGTGGGTGGCGATGTCCAGGGCTTCGCGGGGTGCCCCGTCATGAAAGGGTCCCACGGCGCGACGGCGCGTCCATTTAAGAGCAAGTTGAGCTTGGCGCGCGGCCCTTGGAGAAGGCGATGGAAGACCATCGCCAAATGGGACTCGACGGTGTCGATGAGATCGTGGAAGTCATTGGAAGTGAAGCCGGCAGTGACCACGCGGTCCATCTGCTCCCACAGCACGACAGTCCCGGCCTTCTTGCCCTTCAAGCCGGAGACGAAATTCTTCGATCCTTGCGCGGTCCCCTCGAACAGGAGCCATCCGCCATCGGGATTTTCAGCGAGTTCGTCGAGGTCCCAACGCAGGCAGCTCGTGGCGCCGTCTTTGACCGAGGCGACCGTGAGCCTGCGGCATTGGGAGAAAGAGGCGGTTTTGAGTCCCATGCCGAAACGTCCGAGGTCGTGCGCCGAGCGGGCGTCGAGCGGATTCTTGTCGCCCAAGCGCATGGCGCTCTCGAGCTCTGCGTCGTTCATGCCGCGCCCGTTGTCCAAGACCGTGATGCGACTGCTCGGGCCATTCCAAGTGAAATCGAGACGGACCTCGCTGGCGCCGGCCGAAATGCAGTTGTCGATGATGTCAGCCAAGGCCGCGCCGGTCGAATAGCCGAGCCCTCGCAGGGACTCGAGCATCGCCATGGCGCGCGGCGGCGCGCTTCTTGTCTTGTTTTTCATCGCCAGTAGCCTTTGCCCGGCCAAAAGATGAATCCGTGCTCAATCAGTTTTCGGACAATCTTGCGGGAGTGGTTGTCGGGTGTTTCCGTGATGTGGACCCAGATTCTTCGATCCGGCCCCTCGGGGTAGTCTTCTACCGCGATGCCAATGGCTCGCGCGTGGCTGAGAAGCTTTTCGAGCGCCGTGGGCGTTGAGGCATTCGGCCGCTCGGGCATCGGTATCGTCTGCGCTGGTTTGAGCTGCGGCGGTGTGTTGCCTGCAACTGCGAATGTGTCGTCCTCGTCCTCGTCCTCGTCGCCGGAGTCATCTGTGGGGTTCTCGCTCTCACCACTTTTCGGTGGAGCGCCATTGAGTTCGCGCAGGAGCTGTTCAAGCCGCGCGGGATGCTTCAATTTGCGCAGCGCCGTCGCCTCGATTTGCCGAATGCGCTCGCGCGTCACGTCGAGTCGTTTGCCGATCTCATCGAGCGTCATCGATTCTGAGGTGCCGATACCAATGCCAAAGCGCATGCGCAGCACGCGCGCCTCTTTGGGTTTTAGCGTTGCCAAGAATCGGTCGATGGCGCCGGTCATTTGCATGTCTTCAATGATGTCCATCGGGTCGCGGGCCGTGTATTCGTCCTTGGCATCTGCGGCGATGTGATCGTCCAGTTCGTCGATCTCGTGGAGCGGCAGTGGCTCCACGGCTACCCGTTGGAGCGCCAAGACCTTTTTGATCGCCAATCCCACCAAGTCGGCAACCTCTTCGACGGTGGGAGCCTGCCCATGCCTGAGCTCGAATGCTCGGGCCGCCTGTGCGATGCGCTGCGTCGTTTCATAGGCATGGACGGGCAAGCGGATGGTCTTGCTCTTGTCGGCGACGTATCGGCCGACCTGCTGCCGAATCCACCAAGTGGCGTAAGTGGAAAACTTGAAGCCACGCCGCCAGTCGTAGCGGTCCACAGCCTTGATCAGGCCGATGTTTCCCTCTTGCAGAAGGTCGTCCAAGGGTTGGCCGCTGAACAGATATTTCTTGGCAATGGAGTAGACGAGCTTCAAATTGGCGACGGCCATTTGGTCGCGAGCGCGCCGGTAGGCTTTCATCGCCTGGCCGAACGCAAGCGCCGGCTCGGGCTCCCCGGTCAACTTGAAGTCGGCGAGCTCCATGAGGAAGCTCCGAGTCAGGCCAAGCGAGGAGATGGCTTCTCGACAAGCGTTCCATCCTGGGGCTTCTTGGTTTGCGACGACGGCAAGGCCTGACAGGACCTCCACGTTGACGCGCAACTCCTCCAATTCCCCATTGGATTCCTTGGTGTCGAGGCTAAATTGGGAGTCCCCTTCATCTTCGACGCTGGGGGCATCAGTTGTCGGTTCGGATTCGGTGTCGGGTTCGGCGCTTGAAATGGTCTCTGGGTCGTGGGGCTCGACGGGCGGCCCCGACGAAAGCCAACGCAGCGGCTTCGCTCCAGACGAGACTTTCTTCGCAGCATTGAGCACAGCGTCTATGCCTAATTGCCAGGCGGTTAGCGCGTCTAGAGCCTTTTCGACGCCTCGTTCCATGGCTTGGCCAAGGGCGACCTCAGCCTCGGCCGTGAGAAGCGCTTCGCCCTGGAGCTCGCGTTGATAGATGCGCAGCGGATCTTTGCGACGGCCCGCCAGCTCATCCACGAACGCCAATGCGTCGTCGATGGCGTCTTCTTCGTCGAGCTTTTCCTCGGGGGCGACGAACACCTCGAAGTTCTCGTGGGGAGTCCAATACTCGAATCGATCGTCGGTCTCGGCTCCCAAGTCATTGATGACCATGCTCAGCAGCGCGACCGCTTCTGAATCGGGCTCGCCATCGTCTGCACGAGCCAAGTCGTCGATCAGATCGGCCGGGACGCTGCCTTCGCGGATGGCGCGGAGCAAGACCAAGCGCAACCGCTCGCGGGCCTCGGCATCGTCGGCGCGAGGCAGCGGTGTCGCGCGTTCAGGCAGGAAGTCTTCGAAGCTATCCCAATCGGTGGACGTGTCGATGGGCGCGTGCTCGGAGATCGCGCTTTGGATTTCAAAGGCGGCCGCTGAAAGGGTCGGGTCGCCATCGGGCGGCGGGAGCTCGTCTTCGGCGACCCATCCGGCCAAATCAAATTCAGAGCCTTCGCAGCCAAGGTCCAATTCCATGGCGGGGGTGTTGGCGGAAGCCGGGTCCAGGATGGTGATGGCCTGCACAGCGGGCTGAGCTGGGCTGGTTTCTGCTTTCTGGCCGGCTTGCGAATCATTGGCAGCATGAGCCCGTTGCGCATCGGAAGAAATGAGAGTGGGCTCTTGGACGACATCGTCTTGAAGCGTTTGCGGCTTGCATGCCGCTGCAATGGTCGAGGCAGCCTCGATGGCGCCTGCGGCCTGCGCGATGCTCAGCGCGCTGCGTCCAACGGGGTCAAGCAGATCGGCATCGGCGCCGGCATCAAGGAGTAGTTTGCAGATCGACGCCTTGTTGCGGGCTGCAGAGAGCATCAGGGGCGTTTGGCCCTTTTCGTCGCGTGCGTTCAGATCGTCGCCACGCTTGATGTGTATTTGGACCGCTCTCTCTACGCCAGCCACGACGGCCATTCTGAGAAATCGGCTCAGGGGAGGGGCATCTTGGACCGCCATGCTCGTCACGCGCGCGCCCCTTCCCGGAGCGCCGAAATGGCGTTTTTTGCATTTGGCCGAAGGTTTCCTCCCCCCCTCGGTTCAAATTGCCGGCCCTGGCCGAGCAGCGTATTCGTCTCTGCGGCCATTTTGGCTCTGTTGAGTTTGAACTGTTACAAATTCTACAGGGGCGGCAAAGGGGGAAACGCGCTCGTTTTCCTCATCCGGGTTTGGCGCGGAGCGTAGAACGGCACTGCAGCGGTAGCAGCCCTTTGGAATTGACAGACTCGCGCCACGAACGGGCCATTAGATGAAATCGCGATCGCGGTAGCCCATGCTCCTGCGTATGTAGTTATCGCGGGCAGGTATGCCTTGTCGCCGATTACATGCGTGTCCCGCACTTCTGAATCGCTGGGTGGAGGTGGCTGGCAACTTCAAATCGCCATAGTTCCACATCGACTCGGCTTGCGCTCGGGCCGACACTGGCCCCGCGGTTTCCTCCCTTGGGGCTTGTTCGAGGCCCGCCCTTGCGGGTCATCGGGATGCACGTGGCGCGCCTCTGTGGGCGGGCATCCTACAACCCCTAACAGTGCCAGATATCTTCCGGTGACCGCTTTCTGGAGGTGGGGGCGACAATTCCGTCGGCGCCAACAGTCAGGGCAGCACGGCCCCTATCTTGATTTTCACAGGCAGCGGTCTTTGAAGTTGACCGATGGATGAAATCAAATTGTGCGCTCAAGGAGATGTAAAACCTGGCTGTACACAGGGCCGGACAGATTGAGTACAAAAATGAGTATGATATTAAAACGTTATAGTTATTCTCTATACGTGATAGACACTTAAGAGAGAACTTCCCGTTTAGCTCCTGACCCCAGATTTATACGCCAAATTAGGCTCTAGCCCACGTGGGCATTGCGCAAGACGCTACTTATTTTGTAGCACTCTCGCGCTGGTGCTGGACCGATCCTCGGGTTGGGGCCGCAGATCTTCGCTGGCGTAGAAACTATCGACGGTCTTGGTAAACGCGCTCTCGGTCAAAAGCTTGCCACGGATCAGGTTTTGCCAAGCCAGCTTTACCTTGGGGTTGGATAGCAATGTTTTCCTGTATTGGCTCAGCGTGATCGTCCTGGATTCGGCTATCTGGTAGTAGAGTTCGGCTGCGTTAAAGGATTGCATGAGGTAGACAAACTCATGTTCAGTGATACCCAGCGCATCGAGCATTCGCGGCTCTATCCCATGCAGTTCGAGCAGCTCTGGATGCAGTGCGAGATATTCCTCTGCAGCAGCTTTCTGGGTGAAGAAGGCGGTGTTCTTGGAGATGGATATCTGGGCATCGAGCGCCCGTCGTGACAGATAGGCCGACACCACAGAAATCACGACTGCCAGCGAGGCCAGAATCGTCTCAAGATCAAAGTCCATAGGTAACACCCCCCACATTTCAGACAGCAGGGAATATACCTTCCGGTGTCGCTCGGCAAAGGGCAGACCGCACCTCTCAAGCGAAACCTCGCACACTCACCAAAGCTTGACCAACCCCGTCAGTGCCGCCGTCATCGTCACATAGCGCGCGAATTTGCCGATGGCCATGTAGAACAGGCAGGGCCAGAAGGGCAGCTTGAGCCAACCCGCTACTGCACACAGCGGATCGCCGACCGCCGGTAGCCAGGCCAGCAGGCAGGCCTTGGGGCCCAGTTTCTGTAGCCAGTCCAGTACCCTCATGTGGTGTTTGGAGTGGTGGTATTTGTCGGCCACCCGGTGCGCACCGTAACCGATCCACCAGTCCAGTGCACCACCCAATGTGTTGCCCGCAGTGGCGACCAGGACCACCGGCCAGAACAGTTCGGGGTTGAGCTGGACCACACCAAAAACGACCGGTTCGGAGCCCAGCGGTAGCAGCGTGGCGGAGATGAATGAGACCAAAAACACCGTACCCAGGCTGTATTCGGGTAGCGACAACAGATCGAGCAGGGGGGTGATCCAGGTGGGCATAGCGCGCAGTGTAGGCGCAGAAGCCATGCCGGTAGATGCAGATTTCAATTGCTGAAATTTTGGGCAGCTAGAATGGAGCCCGGCTCGCGCCACCCTGTCTGTTCACACTCCCATTTTTGATCACGCAAGCACATGCACATTGGCCAGTTCGCTTTGGCGAATCCCCTGTTTGTTGCGCCCATGGCTGGCGTGACCGACCGCCCTTTCCGGCAGCTGTGCAAGCGCCTGGGGGCTGGCTACGCGGTGAGCGAGATGGTTACGTCGCGGCCGGACCTGCTGAATTCCCTCAAGACTTCGCGCCGCGCCAACCACGACGGTGAGCCCGGCCCCATCGCGGTGCAGATCGCCGGCACCGAGGCGCAGATGATGGCCGATGCCGCCGTTTACAACATCGATCGAGGTGCACAGATCATCGACATCAACATGGGGTGCCCGGCCAAGAAGGTCTGCAACAAATGGGCGGGCTCTGCGCTGATGCAGGACGAGACTCTGGCAATGGAGATTGTGCAGGCCGTGGTGAATGCCTGCGCCCCGCGCAATGTGCCGGTCACGCTGAAGATGCGCACCGGCTGGTGCCAGGCGGAAAAGAATGCCGTGGTGCTGGCCCGTGCGGCCGAGGCAGCGGGCGTGTCCATGGTGACCGTCCATGGCCGCACCCGCGAGCAGGGCTACAAAGGCAGCGCCGAGTACGACACCATTGCGGCGGTGAAGGCCGCGCTCTCCATTCCTGTAGTGGCCAATGGCGATATCACTACCCCCGAGAAAGCGCGCGATGTGTTGCGGGCGACCGGTGCGGATGCCATCATGGTGGGTCGCGCAGCCCAGGGACGCCCCTGGATTTTCCGTGAGATCGCCCATTTCCTGGCCACCGGCGCGCATCTGGCGCCACCGCTGGTGAGCGAGGTCAAACGCCTGCTGGTCGAGCATTTGCATGACCACTACACGCTGTATGGTGAGTTCAGTGGCGTGCGTTCTGCACGCAAGCACATTGGGTGGTACGTGCGTGAACTCCCGGGAGGCGAGCACTTTCGTGCGCAGATGAACCTGCTGGAAGACAGCGAGGCGCAGGTTGCGGCAGTGGAGCGCTTTATGGATCACTTGAATGAAAAGATGGATCGCATTCCGGCCGCGGGTGCGGCCAGTGGCATGCGGGAAGACACGATGGAAATGACAGCATGAGCAAGAAGCACATAGAAGAGTGCGTGCGCACCAGCCTGGAAGGCTATTTCAAGGATCTGCGCGGTACCGAGCCCGATGGCATGCACGACATGATCGTGCGCGTGGTGGAAAAACCGCTGCTGGAGGTGGTCATGCACCACGCCGACCACAACCAGTCCCGCGCTGCGCAGTGGCTGGGCCTGAACCGCAATACCCTGCGCAAAAAGCTGCTGGAACACAAATTGATCGATTGAGCGGTTTCCCTGCGAACTCCGCGCCGCCCCCCCGTTTTTTAACTTGGCCCTCCCATTCCTATGAACGCACTTCTTTCTGTCTCGGACAAAACCGGCATCGTCGAACTCGCCCAGGCGCTGCACGCGCAGGGCATCAAGCTGCTCTCCACCGGCGGCACCGCCAAACTGCTGGCTGAAAAAGGTCTGCCGGTGACCGAGGTGGCTGAGATGACGGGCTTTCCCGAGATGCTCGACGGCCGTGTCAAGACCCTGCACCCGCGCGTGCACGGTGGCTTGCTGGCCCGCCGCGATGTACCAGCCCACATGGCTGCGCTCAAGGAGCACGCCATCGGCACCATCGACTTCCTGGTGGTTAACCTGTATCCGTTCGAGGCCACCGTAGCCAAGGCTGGCTGCACGCTGGAAGACGCCATCGAAAACATCGACATCGGTGGCCCGGCCATGGTGCGCAGTGCTGCCAAGAATTGGAAGGATGTGGCGGTGCTGACCGACGCGTCGCAATACGCCACCGTGATTGCCGAACTCAAGGCCAGCGGCCAGGTGTCGCGCAAGACCAAGTTCGCCTTGGGTGTGGCCGCGTTCAACCGCATCAGCCAGTACGACGGCGCCATCAGCGATTACCTTTCCGCCGTGCAGGTGGGTGAGGATGCTCCGGCCGACGCCGAAGCCCCCAAGCTGGAACGGTTCCCCGGCCAGAGCAATGGCCGCTTCATCAAGGTGCAGGACCTGCGCTATGGCGAGAACAGCCACCAGAGCGCCGCCCTGTACCGCGACCTGTACCCCGCCCCTGGCTCGCTGGTCACCGCCAAGCAGCTGCAGGGCAAGGAACTCTCCTACAACAACATTGCCGACGCCGATGCAGCGTGGGAGTGTGTGAAGAGCTTCAAGACGCCGGCCTGCGTCATCGTCAAGCATGCCAACCCCTGTGGCGTGGCCGTGGGCGCCAATGCACTGGAGTCCTACAGCAAGGCCTTCCAGACCGACCCCACCAGTGCGTTTGGCGGCATCATCGCGCTGAACACCGAGCTGGACGAAGCTGCAGCCCAGCAGATCTCCAAGCAGTTTGTCGAAGTGCTGATGGCACCGAGCTTCACAGCTGGCGCGCTGGACGTGTTCAAGAGCAAGGTCAATGTGCGCATTCTCCAGATCGCGTTGCCCAAGGGCGGCTCCAGCGATTGGGACAATGGCCGCAACGCCATGGACATGAAGCGCATCGGCTCCGGCATCCTGCTGCAGACCGCTGACAACCACGAGCTGACACTGGCCGACCTCAAGGTGGTCACCACCAAGCAGCCCACGCAAGACGAGCTGAACGACCTGCTGTTCGCCTGGAATGTGGCCAAGTTCGTCAAGTCCAACGCCATCGTCTTCTGCAAGGGCGGCATGACCATGGGCGTGGGCGCCGGCCAGATGAGCCGCCTGGACTCCGCGCGCATTGCATCCATCAAGGCCGGCCACGCCAATCTGAGCCTGGCCGGTACCGTGGTAGCCAGCGATGCCTTCTTCCCGTTCCGCGACGGTCTGGATGTCGTCGTCGATGCCGGTGCCACCTGCATCATCCAGCCCGGCGGCTCCATGCGCGACGACGAGGTGATCGCCGCCGCCAACGAGCGTGGCGTGGCCATGGTGTTCAGCGGCGTGCGCCACTTCAGGCATTGAGTTTTTGAGCCTTTTTGGCCTCTAGCCCCTGCGGAGCCTGCGCATGCAGCTACTGAATTGGTAGCGGTTTGTGTGGGTTTTGTTTTTGTGGCGGCGTATCATGGCTCACATGACCACTCCCACCAAACGCGCGGCGCCGGCTCGCGCCAAGCCGGCTGCCAAATCCACGGTGCCGATCAAAGCATCTTCGGAGCCTTTTCTTCGCTTCTACCACTCGAAAGAACTGCGCGCCAGGACGCTGAAAGTACTGTCGACCCTGGAGGCATGTGACGACCCTACGGAGCACTGCGGTGTGCTGACCGACCTGATCCTGGAACTGGTGGATAGCGGGATGGACTACTACTTCCTGCGCTCGCTCAAGGCCACCGGGGCGGGATTCGTGGCCCAGCAATCTGCGTCCCTGGGGTTGGTCGGCGTGAAGAAGGTCATGGGCACTGTGATTCGCAATGTGCTGGGACGCATGAGCGGGCCGCAATTGCTCTCGGTCTGCGCCACCTTGCGCGAGCTCATGGAGTGAACGGGCGCCCAAAGCAAAAGGGCTGAATGTCAAATTGGCATCCAGCCCCCGCACAATATGCGTGAGTAGCTATTATATTTATAGCAACTTGAAAACGTCTGCCGCCGCCGCTACGGCTTCAGCAATGTCTGCATCGGTGTGCGCAGCACTCATGAAGCCCGCTTCGTAAAGAGCCGGGGCAATGTAGACGCCGCGGTCCAGCAGACCGTGGAACAGCGTGTTGAAACGCTGGTTGTCGGTGGTCATGACGGTGGCGTAGTTCTGCGGCAGGTCCTTGAACAGGAAGAAGCCGAACATGCCGCCCTGCGAGTCGCCACAGAAGTCCACACCGGCTTTGTCCGCCGCGCCTTGCAGGCCGCTGATGAACGATTGGGTCTTGCGGGACAGTTCCTCGTAAAACCCGGGTTTGCGGATCTCGCGCAGGGTGGCCAGACCACAGGCGGTAGCCACCGGATTGCCCGACAAGGTGCCGGCCTGGTACACCGGGCCCAGCGGCGCGAGTTGCTCCATCACCGCGCGCTTGCCACCAAAGGCCGCCAGCGGCATGCCGCCGCCAATCACTTTGCCCATGACGGTGACATCGGGCTCAAAGCCGGGGAGGGCCTTGGCGTACACGCTTTGTGCGCTACCCAGCGCGACGCGAAAGCCAGTCATGACTTCGTCAAACACAAACATGGCCCCGTATTCGGTACACAACTCGCGGCAGCGCTTCATGAAGGTAACCGAGGCACGCACAAAGTTCATGTTGCCGGCGATGGGCTCGATGATCAGGCAGGCCAGTTCCTTGCCGTGCAAGGCAAAGGCTTCTTCCAGTTGCGCGACGTTGTTGTATTCCAGCACCAGGGTGTGCTGCACCACCTCGGCCGGTACGCCTGCGCTGGTGGCGTGGCCAAAGGTGGCTAGGCCAGAGCCGGCCTTGACCAGCAGCGCATCGGCATGGCCGTGGTAGCAGCCTTCAAACTTGATGATCTTGCTGCGCCCGGTGGCGCCACGCGCCAGGCGGATAGCGCTCATGCTGGCTTCGGTGCCACTGCTTACCAGGCGCACCATGTCCATGGAAGGCACCAGGCTCAGGATTTCTTCGGCCAGTTCGACTTCGCGCTCTGTCGGTGCGCCAAACGAGAAGCCTTCGAGCACGGCCTTTTGTACGGCTTCCACCACCGCGGGGTGGCCGTGGCCCAGAATCATCGGGCCCCAGGAGCCGATGAAATCGATGTAGCGCTTGTCGTTGGCATCCCAGAAATAGGCACCTTGCGCGCGGGCTACAAAACGTGGTGTGCCGCCTATGGCCTTGAAGGCCCGTACGGGGGAGTTCACGCCGCCGGGAATGACTTGGCGGGCACGGTCGAAGAGTTGCTGGTTGCGGTCCATAGGGGTTTCAGTGGCGGGTGTCGTTGGGAGAGATTTCAAAACTGGATTCCTGTGCGTCTTCCTCGTCGTCGTCTTCTGTGTGCGCCCAGAACAGGCGATCAGGCAGCACATTGCCCATGCCGGGACGGAAGCCGCCTTCGAGGCAGCGGTCAAGATAACTCAGGGCTTCGGAGACGGCTTCGGTCAGTTCGGTGTCGCTGGCGATCAGCGCAGTCAGTGCAGCGGAGAGGGTTTCCCCTGCACCAAAGAAGCTGGCTTCAAAGCGTTCAAACTTGTGGGAGCACAGTACTGCGGTGGGCGAACTCAGAACGTTGTCGATAAATTGGTCCGGCAAGGGGATGCCGGTGACCAGGGTGTAGGCCACACCGAACTCGTTGGCAGCGCGGGCAATGTCACGGGCAGTGGGGCTGCGTTCCGAATTCCAGTCTGGGAGAAGCCAGCGGGACAAAGTGCTGTGGTTTCCAACCAACACTGTGGTCTGGGGTAATAGTAACTCTGTGCAAGCGTCCTGATACAAATCGATCTGGTCTTCCTGCCACCACGAGAGGTCGGGCATGTAGGTAATCAGCGGTACATCTGAGTAGTCCGAGGCCAGTTCTGCGATGGCGCTGAGGTTCTCTGGCGTACCGACAAACCCGACCTTGAAAGCCTGTACCGGCACGTCTTCCAGAATGGCACGTGCCTGTTCGGAAACAGCTTCGTCGTCAAAGGCAAAGTGGTCGTACACCTCGGAGGTATCCCGGGCGTAGGCCCCGGTAATGACGGGCAGTGCGTGGGCGCCGACCGATGCGATGGTCATGAGGTCGGCGGTGATTCCGGCAGCTCCACTGGGGTCGTTGGCGTTGAAGACCATGACGCTGGCCGCCGGACCGTCGTCCATGGAGTTTTCTTCAAGGTCGGGAGAAATGGATGCCGGCAGCATGGAGCCTGTCCTTGTGTTTGCCGTCAGGCAGAATGGGGCGCTTCGGGCTGGCATTCATTTTTTTGATGCGTTTGCCTCTATATACAATCGTTGCATTCTATTCGAAGGCCCTATAAGCTGTGACCGATACAAAAACCTGGATGTGTCTTATTTGTGGTTGGATTTATGACGAGGCCACTGGTGCGCCGGATCATGGAATTGCACCCGGTACCCTTTGGGCGGATGTACCCATGAACTGGACGTGCCCGGAGTGTGGCGCCCGCAAAGAAGACTTTGAGATGGTTCAGATCTGATCATGGAACGTATTGGCGGTGCAAGCTGTTTGCACACGTAATCGCCGCTAGAGGAGCAAAGCCCCGTGAGTACCACATTCAAAGTCCTGGTGGTGGATGACAGCAACACCATTCGACGCAGTGCAGAGATTTTTCTCAAGCAGGGCGGGCACGAAGTATTGCTGGCCGAAGACGGCTTTGATGCGTTGGCCAAGGTCAACGACTACCAACCTGATTTGATTTTCTGCGACATATTGATGCCGCGCCTTGACGGCTATCAAACTTGCGCAATCATCAAGCGCAACGCAAAATTTTCTGCTGTGCCTGTTGTTATGCTGTCCTCCAAGGATGGTGTGTTTGACAAGGCGCGCGGGCGTATGGTCGGAGCGCAGGACTATCTGACCAAACCCTTTACCAAAGAGCAACTGTTGCAGGCAGTGCAACAGTTCGGTGCAGTATTGCAAGGAGCTAACTGATGGCGATCAATAAAGTGCTTGTTGTTGATGATTCAAAAACTGAGCAGATGTTTATGACGGATTTGCTCCAGCGCAACGGTTTTTCCGTGCGTACGGCGGACAACGCCGATGATGCATTCAAGCGACTGGCTGAGGAGAAGCCCGATCTGATTCTCATGGACGTTGTGATGCCCGGTCAGAACGGCTTTCAACTGACGCGCGCCATCAATCGCACGCCGGAATACACGGATATCCCGATTTTTATCTGCACCAGCAAAAGCCTGGAGACGGATCGGGTTTGGGGCATGCGTCAGGGCGCGCGTGAGTACATCACCAAGCCGGTCAATGGCGCCGAGTTGATGGCAAAAATCAAGGCGTTGGGCTGATTTCGCACGATGGCCAACCGCGAAGCACTCCGAGACCTTCAGGCACGACTGGCCAACCGATTGCAGGCCGCACGCGTGGAAGGCGCTGCGGTTGCGTGGTTGGCTGTCCGGGCAGGGGGGCATAGATACCTTTTACCTTTAGGCCAGTCGGGCGAAATATTCCCGTTGGCCAATCTGCAACCCGTACCCTACACCTCGGAGTGGTTCCGGGGGGTGCTCAATATCCGCGGAGGTCTCTACGGGGTAGTGGATCTTTCCGGGTTCGTTTCTGCCAGCGGTGGTGCAGAACGTGCCGAGGCCGCTCCAACCGAAGCCAGCGTTGTCACGCTCAATCCACAACTGGAAGTTAACTGCGCTGTGCAGATTGACAGCCTGGCAGGCCTGCGCGGGGCGGATGCCTTTGCGTCGTCCACGCCTGCGCCATCCGGCTCGCCGGAGTATTTCGGCAACTGTTTTGTAGACACTGGTGGCGTAGTCTGGCAGGAAATCAACCTGCGAACACTGTCCCAGACCCCATTGTTTTTGAGTATCAGCGCTTAGTCCATTTTGAAGGCCGCACCATGTCCGTCGTCGATCAGCTAAAGAACCTTTTTTCCAAAAAACCGTCGGAATCCGAGTTGGAGTCCCGCCTGAGCCTGGGCATTCCCTATGAAACGACCAACCAGGGCATTGTGGAAACAGTGCAGGATGACCGGACTGCTGCTCCGCAGGCCTCGCCGGTACCGGCAGCGGAGCCCGCAGTAGCGGCTGCAGTCGACGAGGAAGACTTGGGCGAAAACATTCGCGTGCCGGGTTTGGGTGCACGCCCGGTGGCTCAACACCAGCGGATTCTTTTTGTATTGCTGGGCTTCTCGCTGCTGCTGCTGGCTTTGGGTACTTTCTATGCACTAGGTCAGTCTGACAAGGTTGCCCAGCAGTTGAGCGCAACCGGCCAGTCCCTGATGCAATCGCAACGTCTGGCCAAATCGGTATCGCAGGCGTTGGTGGGTAGTGCGCAGGCGTTCCCCGACGTGGCGGAAAGCTCTGACGTCCTTGCCAAGACCACCCGTGGTTTGATGGATGGTGACGATGCGCTGCGTCTGACGGCATTGGACGGCAGCTACAAGGAAGATCTCGACAAAGTCTTGCCTCTGGTGGACCGTGCCGAAAAGAACGCCAAGGCCGTGATGGGGCAGCAAAAGATCCTGACCCAGATCGGAACCTCGTTGCGCCTGATTAACCGCCAGTCTGCAGACCTGCTTGAAATCGCCGAAACGGTCTCTTCCCTCAAGTTGCAGCAGAACGCCCCCGCGATCGAGATTTCTGCGGTGGGTCAACTGGTGATGTTGACTCAGCGGATTGGCAAGTCGTCCAACGAATTCCTGACTTCCGAGGGCGTGAGCCCGGAGGCCGTGTTCCTGTTGGGCAAAGATCTGAATACCTTCAAGGAAATTTCGGAAGGTCTGCTCAACGGCAGCAGCGAACTGCGTCTGGCGGCGACCAAGGATGCTGCAACACGCGAGCAGATTGAAGCCCTGATTCAGCTGTATGAAGATACCCGTGTGCAGGCGGGAGCAATTTTGGGGAACTTGCAGGGGCTGGTGGCAGCGCGTGAAGCGCAGGCAGCCATCATTGCTGACAGCGAGCCATTGCGTCGGAATCTGGAAGAGTTGCAGGTCAAATTGGCCGGTCAGACGGGTATCGGTGGCGGTGCTTTGGTGGTGCTGATTGTGGCGGCCATATTTGCGCTGCTGTGCGCGGCTGGCTTGTCGTATGTGCAGGTGCAAGATATTCGCAAGCGTCAGGTCGTTGCGGAAGACCAGCGTCTCGAAGCGGAGCGCCAGGAGCACGAAGCCAAGCGCGTCAACGATGCGAACCAGGCTGCGATTCTGCGGTTGATGAATGAGTTGCAGACAGTGGCTGAAGGGGATTTGACCCAAGAGGCGACTGTGACGGAAGACATCACGGGTGCTATCGCGGACTCGGTGAATTACACCGTGGAAGAGTTGCGCTCTCTGGTGGCCAGCGTGCAAAGCACGGCCTCCCGGGTGGCACAAACCACTTCGGAGGTGGATGCAACGTCTACGGAACTGCTGGCAGCTTCCAACGAGCAGCTGCATGAAATTCGTCAGACTGGTCAATCGGTTGTTGAAATGGCTGGACGAATCAATGATGTGTCAGCCCAGGCGCAGGAATCGGCCCGTGTAGCGCGGCAGTCGCTGCAGGCCGCCGAGTCGGGACTGGCCGCGGTGCAAAACGCCATCGGCGGTATGAACGCCATTCGTGACCAGATTCAGGATACGTCCAAGCGCATCAAGCGGCTGGGTGAGTCTTCGCAGGAGATTGGTGAAATTACGGAACTGATTTCGGACATTACCGAACAGACCAACGTTCTGGCGCTGAATGCCGCTATCCAGGCGGCTTCCGCCGGTGAAGCGGGTCGCGGCTTCTCGGTGGTTGCGGAAGAGGTTCAGCGACTGGCGGAACGTTCTGCAGATGCTACGCGCCAGATTTCTGCACTGGTGAAGGCGATTCAGACCGACACGCAGGATGCCATTGGCGCTATGGAGCGCTCGACCCAGGGTGTGGTGGAAGGAGCCAAGCTGTCCGACAACGCAGGTACCGCGCTGACCGAAATTGACCGCGTGTCACGCCGGGTGGCTGACCTGATTGAACAAATTTCGAACTCTGCCTCCCGGGAAGCCGGATTGGCCAACGAAGTGGCTGACAACATCCAGCACATTTTTGCGGTGACCGAGCAGACCGGTGAGGGTACCCGGGTGACCGCTGGCCAGGTGCGGGAACTTTCCCGGATGGCAGAAGAGTTGCGCCAGTCTGTGTCCCGTTTCAAGATCAGCTAAGCGTGATCACGGTTGCATCCCATTGAGAGTGAAGCCCAGGAGAGCCTGCATCCATGTCATCGAATCCCAATGCAACTGCTGTGAATGATCCGGCGCTCAACGATCTGGGCCCGTTGGCGTGGGTGCTTGACGAGCTGCGCAAGTCGCTTGACGGGGCAACCAAAGCCATGCGCAGGTTTGTGCGGGATGCCGAGCTTGCGCGCGGGTCGGATCTGACGGAACTGGATGCCAGTCACCTGCGTATTGCTCGCCAGCAGCTGCACCAGGCCGTGGGGGCGCTGGAGATGGTCGGCATGGTGGCCCCGGCCAAGCTACTCCGTGGCATGGAGGCGTTAGCCCAAAAATTTGTTCAGCGCCCCGAATTGTGCAGTGATGATGCAGCGGCCCGGCTGGAGCGGGCGAGCTTCGCTTTGACGGAGTTTCTGGAAGGCGTTCTCAAGGGCAAGAGTGCGTCTCCGGTTGCACTTTTTCCGCAGTACCGTGCAGTCATGGAGTTGGGGAGTGCTGAACGTGTGCATCCGGCCGACTTGTGGCCTACAGAATGGCGTTGGCACCATGTGGAGCCGTCGGCTCAGGTAGAGGCGCGCTCCTATGCGCCAGCGCTGCGGTCGCGGCTGGACCAGGCGGTTCTCAAGATCGTGAAATCCGGCGATCGGCAGGCTGCCAGTCGTCTGGCTGGATTGTGCGAAGGGCTCGCTGCCGGGCAAACTGCTGCCGGGCCGCGTTCCTTTTGGGCCTTTGCCGCTGGTTTTTTTGAGGCCATGGGGTTAGGTCTGTTGCCCGAAGATGTTTACACCAAGCGTACTTCATCACGAATCCTGCAACAGTATGCCTCTCTGGCCAAGGGTGATACGGAAGTGTCGGACCGGTTGGCGCAGGACCTGGTTTTTTTCTGCTCTATTGCTGTTCCCGAAGAAGGGCAATCTGCTCCCGCATTGATGGCTGTTCGTACGGCCTACGGCTTTGACAATACGCGTCCTGTGGATTACGAGACCGAGCAGTTTGGCCGGTTTGATCCTGCGCTGTTGGTGCTGGCCCGCAAGCGCATTGCTTCGGCGGCCGAAACCTGGTCTGCGTTGGCAGGTGGAGATACCAACCGACTCAAGGCTGCATCCGAGCAGTTCGCGGCGGTGGCAGATTCCATGGTGAAGTTGCACCCAGAGAGTGCAGCCTTGGCGCGTGCACTCAATGGAGCCATCGATGTGACGGTGCGCTCCGGGGCAGCGCCAGCGCCGGCCGTTGCCATGGAAGTGGCGACCACCATTCTGTATCTGGAGGCCGCGTACGAGGATCTGGATCCGACCGATAGCCACATGGTTGAGCGTGGGGTTCGACTGGCGCAGCGTCTGCAAAATGTCAGTGACGGCGGCGAGTCCGAGTCCATGGAAGCATGGATGGAAGAGCTGTATCGCCGTGTCAGCGACCGGCAGACCATGGGCAGTGTTGTGGATGAACTGCGGACCAGTCTGGGCGAGGTGGAGACATCTCTGGATCAGTTTTTCCGCAATCCCACGGACAAGACGCCGTTGCGCGAAGTTCCAAGCCAGTTGTCCCAGATGCGCGGTGTCTTTTCTGTTTTGGGGCTGGACCAGCCATCACTGGCTGCATTGCGCATGCGGTCCAGTGTCGAG
>Ga0075156_10000145_pt1 | contig 35689 bp, 55 predicted proteins | sample JI81AbrownDNA_FD_70966 | JGI IMG/M metagenome (GOLD analysis project Ga0075156, IMG submission 70966) | Wastewater effluent complex algal communities from Wisconsin, to seasonally profile nutrient transformation and Carbon sequestration -... | ecosystem: Engineered > WWTP > Effluent > Algae...
CGAGAAGAGCAAAAAATAAAGGAAAAACTCGAAGCGGAGCTTGAAAATCAACACATGAACGAGAATTTTTATAGAATATTGCCGGACTCGTGATACCTTTTTTAAAATGCCTCGTGTGACCACAACTAAAACTTTGGAGGAACTTGTTGACTTTGCCAAGAAAAACAACCTCGCCTCACTTACGTATGGATCAATATCTTTCATTTTTGCGCCACCGAAACCACCCACACCTGAAGATTTCAAAGACCCCAAAGTACAGGATCTCCTCGGTGGTATGCCCAACGACGACGACATGCTGCTTTGGTCCACGCAAGAGCAACTCAGTTTTGAAAAACCCAAAGAGCCGGAGGGCATAAGAGCAGATGGACTATCGTAATTTTAGTGAACAAGGACCCAAGTCCAACCCTGGCGGCGCTCAGTGGTGGAATGAAAAATCAAAAACAAATATCAGCGGCGCTATCTTTCAAAACATCCAAACCCTAGCCAGAGCACAAAGCAATCTCAACGCCATGCGCGGGAAGTTTATGCGACTCTACGCCAACGCGCCTTTGATGGGAGCTTTGGGAATGTCGGCTTACTCACCCAGTGGCGTCACAAGCAATCGAATTACATTCAACTTGGTTCAAAGTGTGGTTGACACACTGACCTCAAAAATGGCCAAGAACAAACCCAAGCCTTTGTTTTTGACCTCAGGCGGTGACGCCAAGATGCAGCGCAAGGCCAAGCGTTTGACACAATTTAATGAAGGTATCTATTTCCAAAACCAAACCTATCGCCTCATGGCTGAAGGTTTCCGTGATGCGGGCGTGTTGGGATCAACTGCCATCCATGACTTTGACAACCATGGCAGTGTTGGACATGAGCGCGTTTATATCCAAGAGCTTTTGGTTGACGAAGCTGAAGCGGCCGGTGGTAACCCTAGGAACTTGTATCGTATCAAGACAGTTGATCGAAACGTCCTTGAAGGCTTTTTTCCAAAATCAGGGGCAGCCATCAAGCGCGCCAACAACACCGATTTGATGAAGGCAGAGAACAGAAACACGGCCGATCTCATCACCGTGGCTGAAGCCTGGCATTTGCCAAGCGCTCCCGATGCTGGAGACGGCAAGCATGTCATTGCCATTGAAGCCAATAACGGCACCTTGATTGACGAAGAATGGCTTAGACGAACATTTCCTTTCGCCTTTTTCCACAACAACAAACGTATGCTTGGATTTTGGGGTCAGGGTTGCGCCGAACGCTTGTCGGGCATTCAGCTCGAAATCAACAAGCTCTTGTGGGTTATTCAACGCACCATGCATTTGGGTGGAACCGCCAAGCTTTGGCTTCAGCAAGGTTCTAAGATCAACACCGATCACATTACAAATGACTTCTTGCCCATTGGTTGGTATGTCAACACACCTCCTCAATACGTTACGCCTCCTTTGGTACAGCCTGAAATCTATCAACACTTGCAAACCCTTAAAAATAGCGGGTATGAGCAAGAAGGCATCTCCATGCTATCAGCTCAGAGCAAGAAACCTTCGGGCCTCGATAGCGGCAAAGCGTTACGCGAGTACAATGACATTGAGTCAGAACGCTTCATGACCATGGGGCAAGCTTATGAGCAATTCAGTCTTGATATTGCGTACAACACGATTCAGCGCGCAAAGTCTTTGTATGCTGAATATGGCGAGCTTAATGTGAAGGTTCCAGGATCACGTTTTATTGAAACCATTGACTGGAAAGATGTCGAACTTGAAGATGATCAATTTGTCATGCAATGCTTTCCAGTGTCAGCTTTCAGTGACGACCCTGCTGCGCGCCTTCAGACTGTTCAAGAGTACATGCAGGCCGGCCTCATTGATGAGCAAACAGGTAAAAAACTCCTCACACTTCCCGATCTTCAAATGGTGGAGACTTTGGATGGTGCCATGGAAGAGCGCATTCTTTCTTACCTCGATAAAATCATTGACGAAGGTGAGTACACGCCTCCCGATGAATTTATGGACCTCACTTTGGCGGGAAAACTTGCACTTCAATACTACAATTTGTACATAAACCAAGGTGTTGAAGAAGAGCGCATGGATCTAATCCGTCAATTCATGACAAGCTGCAAAGCTGTAAAAGATCGCGCTATGGAAGATCAACTTCCGCCTCCCGGTGCATTGCCACCCGGAGCCCCAGCACCTCAAGGAATGGCCCCAATCCCTCCAGGTCCCGGTGAAATTGCCGGAGCCCCAGTATTACCGCCCATGTAAAATGTTAACCAAGGAGATACATGCTAACCGAAGTCACGCCCCAAGCAACCCCTACAACCTCAGCCCCAGTTAAAGAAGATGGGAAGACGCTACCGACCGGGACCCAAACAGTCACACCACAAAATGGTGAAGCACAACCCGATGCTCAACCCGTTCCACCCACTGAACCCACAGAGGTGGAAAAACCCACACCCGATAAGGCCAAAACTTATGACGCTTTTGCGGTACTGGCTCGCAAGGAAAAAGCTTTGGTGGCTCGCACACAAGCCGTGGCCGCTAAGGAAAAAGAACTAGAATCCCTCCGCGCTGAATACCAAAAATATGAGAACCTAAAAAAAGAAGCTGCTACCGATCCCAATAAATGGCTTGAAGCGGCTGATCTTAATTACGACAAACTTACACAGTATCAACTCAATGGCGGAGGAATGCCTGCCAACGTGGCCTTTGAGAGAGCCATGGCTGAGATTGCAGAATTAAGAGCCCAACTTGAAGGGCGCGACAAGCAGAACCTTGAAGAAAAAACCAAAGCTGACAAAGAGAACTATGATCGACAGCTTCAAGAGTTTTTTGACAGCACCAAGGAACAGATAAAAGCCAATCCTAAATGGGAGCTCATCAATAGTTTGGGTCAACATGACTATGTTCTCGCAGTTATCCAAGCCGGCTGGAAAATGAACAAAAACATTAGCTATGACGTGGCCGCCGACGCCGTAGAAAAAGAGCTTGAGGAAAAAGCCTTTAACGATGTTGCAAACACAACCAAATTTAAAAGCAGGTATCAACCCTTAGCTCCTAAAGCTCCCGAAACTAAGCCCGCTCCGAGTGCCGTGGCTCAAGCTAAGTCATTGACCAATCAGATGACGCCTACGACCCAGCCAGAAAATCCAAGCCGTATCCGTACCGACGAAGAACGCATGGCGGCCGCCTTGGAGAAGTTCAAAACAATTAAAGGCTTGAAGTAAAAAAGCACTCATGTAATACTTTTAACGAAGTCAACCGTTTTCTCACCGCACGCATACAGCGGTCTCTGAAGTCATTTGTTTTGGGCGAAGACACGCACGAAAAACCCAATTAACAATTTGACCTATCTAGGAGACCGAAAATGGAGACCGTTTTAAATACGACGAGCGCCAATGCGATGCTCAAAGAGTTGTATGATGGACAAAAGATCCAGATTGCAACTTATACAAACAACCCCTTCTTGGCCATGATCCCAAAAAGTCATGACTTCGGAGGTAAATACAAACCCCTACCTATCATCTACAACAACTCACAAGGACGATCGGCGACCTTTGCGACAGCTTTGGCCAACCAAACCTCCGCAAGCATCGACCACTTCCTTTTGACACGTGCGAGCGATTACTCGATTGCCACGATTCAAAATGAGTTGATGTTGGCTTCTGAAACCGACCCAATGTCATTTATGCAAGGTTCTAAGGTTCTGATCGACAGAGCTTTGAGCCAGTGTGTGAACTCATTGTGTTCAGCTCTTTTTAGAACTGGAACCGGTACAATCGGCGCGATCAGCACGATTTCAACGGGTGTGATCACTTTGGTCAACGCCGGCGACATCGTTCAGTTCGAGCTCAACCAGGTCTTGCAAGCCAATGCAACCGATGGTGGTACACCTCGTGCTGCTTTGGGCTATGTCATCGCTGTCAACCGTGCCGCTGGTACATTGACCGTGTCTGACGTGGGCTACGGCGGTGCCGCTGGTACCCCTTCAGGATGGACAGCAGCCGACTCCTTGCTTGTTCAAGGCGATAACAACCTCAAAATCAAAGGTCTTGGCGCTTGGTTACCTTTAACCGCTCCAACTTCAACCCCATTCTTTGGTGTTGATCGTAGCGTTGATTCTCGTTTGGGTGGTCTCCGATGGGACGGCCGTTCTCAAACGATCGAAGAAGCTGCGCTTGACGCTCTTGGTTTGGTAGGCCGAGAAGGTGGAAACGTCTCGAAGGCTGTCACAAGCTTCTCAGACTACACCAACTTGGAAAAATCTTTGGGATCGAAAGTTCAGTACATCGACCTCAAAGGCCCTGCTGAGGTTGGTTTCCGAGGTATCAGAATCAACGGTCCTACATCTTTCGTGGATGTGTTCCCAGATCGCTCATGCCCAAGCAAACTTATGTACATGCTTGACATGGATACATGGAAACTTGAATGCCTTGGCGATGCGCCAATGATTCTAAAATACGGCGACAACCTTGACATGCTTCGTGTGTCAAACAGTGACGCCTCCGAAGTGCGTATCGGTTACTACGCTCAGCTTGGATGCAACGATCCTGGCAAAAACATCGTGGTTCAATTGAGCTAACGACACATAGAACTGGAGGGGCCTCATGTGGGGCTCCTCCCTTTCTGGTTCTTGGGGTAAGGCCAGATCGTACTACCCTCCAGGCGTAGAACCTGGTTTTCAAAAGGAGAGAGTAAAATGGCAAACAGATATTTAAAACAACCTACCTATGCTTTTGAACAAAGCACGGTGAGGATCAATGGTCGTTTCGTCGTGGGTTCAACCGGCGCGGTGACTTCGGGAACTGTTAAAGGCGGCGGTGTGTTGAGTGTCGTTAGAAACGGCACTGGAGATTACACGGTCACTTTGGCTGACAAATACAACAAACTCATGAGTTTCAAAGCGTGGCTTGTTTCGGCCTCTGGAAACTCAGGTATTGCGGAAGCTGAGCTTTACAACGCAACCCCTGCAAACTTTCAGAGTGATTTTGTAACCAATAACGCATTTTCATTTAAAACGCTTAATTATGCTGGTTCTGCTGCAGACCCAACAAGTGGCGCGTACTTGTACTTTGAAGTAATTGCCAGAAACTCTAACGTAGATCCATTTAGTTTCTAAAGGAGAGCTATGAGCAAATCACCAAAAGACATAGCGTTAATGATCGGGGGCCCTGTTGAAGAGGAGGCCCCTGAAGGCGATGAATACGAAACCATAGCGAGTGACATCATTTCAGCCGTGGAATCCAAAGACGCCAAAATGCTTGGGAGTGCTTTAAAAGCCTTCGTGAGTGCCTGTGAAATGGTGCCACACGAAGAAGCAGAAATGGAGTCATAAAGTATGGCCGTGGGTGTCATCACATTGGGAAGTATCAAGCAGCAAGCTCGGGAACGCTGTGATCGCGTCAATTCGACGTTTTTCACTGAACCCGAGATGAATAATTATGCGACGCATGGATACAAAGCTTTGTATGACATCCTGGTTCAGAAATTTGGCGATGATTATTTTGTCGGCGATCCCTTCCTTATTACAGCGGACGGGATCAACGACACTTTTGATTTGCCTGAAGATTTCTACAAGCTAGCCGGCGTTGATATGTCGGTGAACTTAAGCGATCCAAGTGCATGGTACACGCTCAAACCCTTTATGATGGCCGAGCGTAACCGATTTGTACTTAAAACAGTTCCTACAGCAATCGGGCGTATTTCAACCCGGTACAAAATACGCGGGAACAAGCTTTGGTTTAGCCCTATCCCAAATGCCGGTCAGGTGTTTCGAGTTTTTGATAGCATTCGACCTGTTGAGCTTACAGATGACGCCGACTTAATTGACGGTGTGTCAGGGTGGGAGCTCTACATCATTTTGGATATGTGTGTTGCCATGATGGCCAAGGAGGAAAGCGATGTCACACCGTTCATTGCCCAACAAGCCCAAATCATCAAACGCATTGAAGAAGCCGCGGAGAACCGTGACGCTGGATCTCCTCAAAGGGTATCCGACGTGCTTACTGGCTACGATCTTTATGGAGGCGGTGGATTTTACGATGGGTTTGACGGATTATGATTCGTTCAGTTCCCAGAGTCAACACGAACAATCGAGACCTCTCTCTCATTCAAGACTACATTACTTCGGCGCTGACGGATTTACAGCAATTGCCCTTGAGCGACTCCACAATCTTAACCAATGTGCCCTTGGTCGTGGGATCAAATACAATCAACCATACTTTGGCAAGAAGGCTGATCGGGTGGGTCATTGTTAGAAAACGCGCGGCAACAGATATTTACGACACTCAAGATAGCAACCCAATGCCTGACAAAACTTTATTACTTTATTCGAGCGCAGTGGCAACGGTGGATATTTTGGTTTTTTAATAAGGAGAAAAAAATGAGCACGACACCATACATGAATCTACTCCTACCGGATCCAACCATAACTCCAGGGCCATTGTATGCGACAGAAAACAACAGCGCCTTTGGTGTCATTGATGCTCATGATCACACCACGGGCAAAGGTGTCAAAGTACCTACAGCGGGTATCAATATCAACGGAGATTTGGATTTTGGTGACTTTAATGCGACGGGCTTTAGGTCCCTTCGTCTTACGGCCAACATCTCACCTCTTGGCACCGTTTCAGATTTAGGATGTGTTTACCGATCCGGGATTGACCTTTGGTACAATGACGGCAACGGTGTACAGATTCAACTTACGGCCGGCGGCGGCTTAAATGCTGCGTCGATTGGAGCTATTGGAGGAGATTACACCACCTCCACGGCTTCGGTCTTCTACACGTCGGCCTCCAAAACTTTCTCATTTACCCAGGACACCAACAAAGCCGCGGCCATGGATTTTGGGCCCTTCACCTTTCGGCGTGAATCTTTATCGGCTCCAGGTATTACGTTTCAGCCTGATGTGACCTTAGTCTCAGATTATACGATGACATGGCCAGGAGCATTGCCAGCATCGACTAAGTTGTTACAATCTTCAAACACCGGCGCGTTGTCTTTTACGGATGCTCCTAGTTTGGCCAGCCTTTCAGTTTCTGGCGCGGTTTCTGCGGGATCGTTGTCGGTTTCTGGCAATTCAACGTTTACTGGCGACGCAACGGTCAATGGCAACACAACACTTGGTAATGCATCAGGCGACACATTAACCATCAATGCAACCCCAACGGCTGGGAGTGCCAATTCAATGCGCCAAGCCACGACGAGGTCGGTTGGTTCAACAGTTGGCGTCGGCGGTGTTGGGATCAATGGCTCTGGTGCCTATAGCGGCGCCGCGGCTTATGCTCCTGTGGTTATCACGACGTCGGGAAGACCCGTTCAACTCGTGGTTCAAGGCGATTCTGGGTCTAATGCCAGCGTCCTTGATGGTGATCCAAGCTTTGGTTGTGTGGTCTACTTCAGACGAAATGGAACCAGGATTTGTAAATATCAACTCGATTTAGCAGGGGCAACATTCTTTCAAATTCCAGCTAACCTTGTTCACGTAGACAATAATGGCGGCGCTGGAACATACACCTATGATGTCGAATTTGGCGCAACCATAGGATTTGTGAACACCTTTAACTTGATAGCTTACGAGTTATAGATGGCTATTGAAAGGAGACGGCGCGGTGAAAATCAAAGATAAAGCCTGGTACTGGATTTTCACATTTCCTTTTGCCCATAAAAATGCCACCACTTTGGGCAACACTATTTATAAACCCAAAGGGGTAACGCTTTCATCTAAAACAATTGCGCATGAAACCATGCACATAGTTCAGCAAAATCGCGTCGGTATTTTAAAATATTTGTTCCTTTATCTTTTGTGTGGCCCGTTTTTATGGAACCCATGGAGATGGAAATGGGAAATGGAAGCCTATGTTAATGGATCTCGTTTAAAACCCGAAGAAGCTAATAAAATCTTGATGTCTTACAAGTATGGGTGGTTAAGAAATGGCGCTTAACAAACAAAACGTTTCGATTTCTTTTGAGAAGGGTCTTGATACAAAGACCGATTCCAAGCAAGTGCTACCTGGCAAAATGCTTTTGCTTGAGAACGCCACGTTTTTAAGTGTGAAGCGATTTGATAAACGCAATGGCTATGCTGAGCTACCTTCTATTGGCAGCCAAGGAAGTGCGCTTGCAGCGTACAAAGACGAACTTGTAGCCTTTGATGGTATCAACGTCTCAAGTTACTCAGAGGCGCTTGGTAGCTTTACGAGCAAGGGTCAGGCTGTCAGCCTTGAGATCAACTCGAAATTTGTGGTGTCAAATGGGTACCAGCAATCATCCATGGATTCGGCTTATCACCCTGCTGGCCTGAAGTCGTTTTGTTGGGAAGACACGCGCGGCGGTACAAGATACTCTGTCCTTGATGCGACAACCAATCAACCTTTGGTGAGCGATGCCGTTCTTGATGCCAGTGGCCAGCGCCCAAAGGCATTTGCTTTAGGAAATTACTTAATTTTCATTTACTACAACGGCACCAACCTTGTTTATAAACGCGCGGTTATCAACAACCCTGGCACGTTGTCAGCGGCTACAACACTTTCAAGCGCAGTTGATCCGGTCAATACGTGTTTCGATGCGGGCATGTGTGGTACAACAAGGGTGTACTATGCTTGGAACAACTCGATCGGAGCTTGCTCTGTGGCTTACCTTGACAGCAACCTCGTTGTTTCTTCGGATTATCAAGAAGTAGGCGAAGACCCAACGACATGCATCTCGGTATGGTGCTCAAGCAATCAAATCATCTACGTTGCATATTACAACGGCACCAAGGTGCGTTGTTTTGCCGTGACCTACGCGCTCTTGAGCGAAACCGTGGCCTTTGACGTTGAGACTGTGGCCAATGTGCGAAATATCACCGGTGCTGTCACCGCCGTGGCTTCAGCCACCAACGAAACCTCAAAGCTCTTTTATGAAATCTCAGCAGCCACGACATACAACCATCTTGTGCGAGATTGCGTGCTTGAAAAAGTATCAACGGTCATCACACCTGGAACGCCTGAAGTATTTATGCGCAGTGTTGGGCTTGCTTCTAAGGTTTTTACTTATAACGATGTTTCTTATTTAACCTTGGCATATGAATCAACACTTCAACCAACCTATTTCCTATCAACAACCGACAAGCTTTTGGTGGGAAAAATTGCGACAAGCACGGGCGCGGGACTTACAGCCAAGAGCGTTTTGCCTGAAGTGAGTTTGATTTCAGACTCTGAGTTCATGTTGGCGCTTGGGAAAAAAGAGCCTTTGAGTGTTGAGTCAGGTGTCACGTTTTCTCAAGAGGGTTTAATTGAAGCTGACATTTCATTTCTTTCGCAAAACACCTATTTAAGAGCAACCCTTGCCGAAAACCTTCATTTCACCGGTGGCTTTTTGTCGATGTATGACGGTGTGAGTGTGGTTGAGCATGGCTTTCATTTGTACCCTGAGCAAGGAACATTGACGGCGGGTGCAAACGGCGCAGGTATTGACGCGGGCACCTACCAATATTGCTTCGTTTATGAGTGGAAAGACAATCTTGGTCAGACCCACATGTCAGCGCCATCAATCCCTCAAACGCTTGTGTTGGGAGTGAACAAGGTCAACGTAAGTGTGGTTATTCCAACATTGCGACTTACCGCCAAAAGGACCTCATATGGGCGAACAGATGTAATCATAGGCGTTTATCGTACGACTTCCCTTGGTCAAACATTCTACAAAGTGACCTCGATTACAAGCCCAACGTTTAACGATCCCACGGCCGACACAGTGACCTTTGTTGATGCGGTTACCAATACGAACTTGGTCGGCAATCAACTGCTTTACACAACTGGCGACGTGCTCGAAAACATTGCACCGCCCGCCGTGTCTTTGATTTGTAACTACAAAAACCGAATTGTTTATGTTCCAAGCGAGAACAAGAACAACTTTGGGTTTTCAAAGGAAGTTATCCAGGGCGTACCTGTCGAGTTTTCAGACTTTTTCGTCAAGCCTGTCAATCCGTTTGGCGGAGACATTACGGGTTTGGCCCAAATGGATGATAAGCTAATCATCTTTAAGCGAAACATCATCATGCTGACAGCGGGTGACGGCCCCAATGACACGGGAACGCAAGATGATTTCGCAAAACCTCAAGTGATCACCACAGATGCGGGCTGTATCAATCCACGGTCTATAGGAATCACACCTTTGGGCATCATTTTCAAAAGTGAAAAAGGCATTTACCTGCTTGATAGGTCTCTCAACTGTTCATACATAGGCGTTGACGTTGACGCTTACAATGATTTGACCATCACCTCGACCATCTTGGTTCCAAACACCAACCAAATACGTTTCGCCACGGCCGAGGGCCAATGTATTGTCTACGATTACTTGTTTCAGCAATGGTCAATTTTCACCAACATCTTGGCGGCCGACGCCACAGTGTTTCAAAACTTATTCACATACTTATCACCAACGGGAACGCCATGGCAGGAAACCCCAGGCCTTTACTTGGATGGCACCGCCTTTATCAAAATGAAAGCGGTCACCGGATGGCTCTCTTTTGCAGGGCTCCAAGGGTATCAGCGCGTTTATCAGATGCTTTTGCTAGGCGAATATAAGTCATTGCATCGCCTCATTCTTACCGTGGCCTATGATTTTAATGAAAATGCTTCGCAACAAACCTACATCAATCCGGGTGACCTATTGGCAACCCCAAATTATGGCGATGACGCGTTTTATGGTGATACAACGCCTTACGGTGGATCCTACCCCTTGTATCAATTCCGCCTATTCATGGAGCGCCAAAAATGCCAAGCCATTCAAATAGGCATAGAAGAGGTTCAAGATGAAAACTATGGCGAAGGCTTAAGTTTGAGCGCAATCACTTTTATTGTTGGAGCAAAACGTGGAACCAACAAGCTGCCCGCATCAAGGAGCTTCGGATGATGCCGCGCCTTGTCCAGGACACCGACATGAATGATATTGATTCATGGTACCGATTACGAAACGAAACGCCCATTGATCGCCGGCTTTATCCGGTCGTGGGTTACATCGTACCCAACACGGCCGCGGGATGGCTCACACAAACGGATTCAGGGATTGCCTTGATTGAGAATGTCATCACACACCCTCACGCCGACAAGGTAGAGCGCCAATGTTCTTTGGAATCAATTCTTCATATTTTGAATAACTATGCCAAGCAGCGTGGTTACAGTTTTTTATTAGGTTTTTCAAAAGTAAATAAAATAGAACTTTACGCCAACACGATTGGCGCATTACCTTTAGGGCAAAGAGTGCTCTATGGAAAGGAGCTTTAAATGGGAGTCGGTGGAGCATTAACCTCAGTGTTTGGAGGTGAAAACGAATATAGATTCAAGGGTCCTACTCAAATGGAGCAGGGCAACTTCGACAAGCGCCTTGATAAGAATCAGCAAGAAATCAATCAAGCGATGCAGGGCAACCTTGTTGATTTTGGCGGTGCCAATCAATACGGTCAGCAAGCGGCTGGCATTGCGAATCAAATTGCCGGAAGCGCCGGAAACCCAATTGACTTTAGCGCGGCGCAAGGAACGCAGGCCCAGCAACAGCAACTTATCAATCAAATGATGGCAACGAGTCGTGGTGAGGGTCCAAACCCTGCCATGAATCAATTGCAGATGACGACCGACCAGAACGCCAAGCAGGCGGCTGGTTTCGCAGCTTCTCAAAGGGGCGTCAACCCTGCAATGGCGGCGCGTATGGCTTCCCAAAACGTTGCGCAAGGAAATCAACAGGCCGCTGGACAAGCAGCACTCATGAGTGCCCAACAGCAATTGGCTGCTCAAGGACAAGCGGGGCAAATTATCGGCAATCAGGCAGCGCAACAGGCAGCACAAGCGCAGGCCATTCAACAGGCTAGAATGCAACAGCAGGCAGCCGCCGCAAATATTTACGGGCAACAGCAAACGCAATTGGGTCAGCAAGCTGTTAACCAAACGCAAGCCTCCCAAAACGCTGAGGGTATGCGTAGGCAGGCCGATCTTGCCTATCAGAAGCAGATTTTTGATATGTACAATGCAGCCAACGGAGTCAATGCGGGTACAGCAGCGCAAAACGCTTCTACCGATGCTCAATACGGTATGGGTGCAATGTCAGGCATATCATCTTCAATCGGTGGTATGTTTTCAATGGCCCATGGTGGTGAGGTTCCAGAAAATCCGTTTGCTCAAGAGATTGCAAAAAAGGTTAAAGGATATGCTTTTGGCGGAGACATTCCCTCGCAGCAATTTTCTTTTGATGGGAACCTTCAAACCGCACCAAACTTGATGAACACCTATGCATCTGAGCACGCCAACGCAATGAGCGCAATCTCAGCGGCCGGAGCTAATTTAGGCAAAACAATGGCCAAGGCCGGCGGTGACATTACCAATAAAGACAAGCTAGGCCTCTTAGGTGGTGGACCAAGCACAAGTTCTGTAAGTCCTGGAACGGGCGCAGCAAGTAGCGCGGGTGCTTCTGCTGGAGCGGGTGAGGCTGCTGGAATCGGCGGAGCTGTTGGAGATTTTGGCGGAGCTGGAGCCCTGGGTGGCGCTGGAGCTGCCGGTGGTGCCGGCGAAGCCGCTGGAGGAAGTGAACTTTTAAGTCTTGTTGCTCTTGCATCCAAAGGAGGAAAGATAGATGGACGCGCTCAAACGCAAGGTGATTCGTCGAAAAATGATACCGTACCAGCTCTTTTATCTCCGGGCGAAATTGTCATTCCTAGGTCTAAGGTTGAAGATCCTGAAGCTGCTCATCGCTTTCTTGATCAGATTTTAAAAAGCAATAAAAAAGCTCCAACTTTTGAGGACTTGATCAAATCCAAAAAGGCCTACGAAGATAGTTCTGAGCTTTATAAAAAAATGTATTGCGGAGGTAAAGCGTAATGGCCAAGAACATGGACGTGAATGGTCTTAAGTTTGTAGACGAAGGCGATCATCAATACATGGTCCAAAGCGCCAACGGTATGACTTTCCCTATTGCAAAAAAAGATTTGGATGAAAATACAATTAAAGTCATCAAATCACTTCCAAAATTAAAGTCAGATGAGGTTCAAGTAAAAACAGATGACGCCTTAAATCAGGCCGCGCCTGTTCCAGAGGGAACTCCTATTGCTATGAACGCGAAAGCTCCAACGCCTCCACCTGACAACAAAGCAGTTTTAAATCAAGCTCTCAACGAGCAAATGGGTGAACAAGGGATCCCTGGATTTGCGCCAGCTCCAACGGTATCAATGCCGCCACAAGCGCCGGTGTCAGCTCAACCCCAAGCGCCTCAAAGCGTAGTACCACCACCTCAAACGCCCATAGCCTCACCCGTTCAAGGAATTCCACAGCCTGGCATGGGTGGATTTGCCGCGCCCATGAATCAAATGAGGGATGCCTACAAACAAGAGGTTGCTGCTGCTGATCAGGGCTATAAGGCTCAGCTTGATCAAAACAAACAGCTTGCGGAGCAAAATGCAGCCATCAAATTGAAGTACGAAACGGAAAGAAATGCATTAAAGCAAGAAACCGAAGCAATTCAAAAAGACGTTTCAGAGGGTAAAATTGACCCTGGGCATTTTTGGAAGAGTCAGACTGGTATCAAAGGCGGCGTGAACCGTGTGATGGCTATCATCGGTTTGTTTTTGGGTGGATTGTCTCAAAACAAAACAGGCGTGAACCCAGCGGCTAAGGCAATTGATGACCTTGTGAATAGAGATATAGACGCGCAAAAAGAAGAAATGGGAAAGAAAAACAACCTTCTTAAAATGAAGCTTCAACAGTATCAAGATTTAGGTCAGGCGGAAAATGCTGCAAAACTTGATATGTACAATATGTTCGGTGCGCAATTAAAAATGGTTGAAGCTCAAACCAGTAACCAGATGGTAAAGGCCAAAGCGCAGCAAGGTCTTGCAGAGCTTGGTTTCAAGCTTGCCGACCTTCAAAACAAAATTGCTGAAGGTCAAGCCAATCGCATGATTGACATGCTCAAGATTCAATCGACACTTGGTGCAAATAAACCAATGACTGAATCTCAGGCCAAAGCGAATGCCTTTGCCAGTGGAATGTTGCAGGCTGAGCAGGTTATCACTGGGCTTTCACAAAACCCGAATTCTTCAGAGCAATACAAGGGAACAGAACGCAGCAGATACATCCCAAATTGGGCAACGCCTGACCTCTTAAAAGGTGACCAACGCCGTCAATACGAACAGGCCGCCGATCAATTTTCTGAAAACTATGGTCGTTTTGTTTCAGGTGGAGCAATTACCCCACAAGAACGAAACGGATGGAAAGACATTTTTTACCCAAAACCTGGAGACAATGAGGCTACGGTGGCGCAGAAAACAAACGCAAGACGTTTGGCCATAGAGAATATCAATCGAGCCTCTGGCCAGGCACCTAGCCAAACTCAACCCATAACCTCGTTTAGGCCTAAATAATGCCCGAAGCTTTAACACCCCAAGCACCCAAAAGGGTCAATGTCATTTCGCCTTATGGTGAGATCGGTACGATTGATCAAGGTGAATTGCAAGCCGCCCTACAGAATGGTTACAAGATTCAATCGGATGAAGCCGCACTTGCTTACGATGCAGAAAAAGCCAAGTCTTTGGAGTATGGTGATCGGGGAGTCGAGGCGGGTCTTGCAGGTCTTGCACGAGGTGCAACCTTTGGCCTTTCAGACGTAGCCTTAACTCAAACAGGGCTTGTGAAGCCTGAAACGCTTGCAGGGCTTAAAGAATACAATCCAGGTGCTTCTACTGCTGGCGACATTGCGGGTGTTGTTGGTACATCGCTCGCAGGTCCAGGCGCAGCCTTGGTCAAAGGCGCTGCCAAAATTGGGGAAAATGTTGCAGGAAAATTCATTGCCGGTGAAGCGGCCAAGAAAATTGCTGCAGCGACAGTTGGATCAGCTATTGAAGGCGCTGCCTTTGCAACGTCTCAACCTATCAGTGAGGCAGCCTTAGGAGACCCAACGCTTACCGCTCAAAGGGCGTTTGCTGAGATTGGAATTGGTACACTTTTGGGTGCTGGCATAGGTGGTGTCATTTCGGCCCTAGGAGCTGGTGTCAAAAAGATACTACCCCAGATTAAAACCGCCGTGAAAGAGGCCGATGACGTGGCGGCCGCCGCTAGTGTTCCACGTGAAGTAATTGAGGGCGCCGATGATGTGGCTGCAAGTCAAGGATCTCAACCTTTTAAGGCAGAAGGCAAGATCGTTTTTGACATGCCGGATGAGAAAATCCTCAAGCAAGCTGAGGCGATCAACCCTAAAAACCCTTTAAAACAAAATGATCTAGATTTTATCAAAGAGTTTGGAGCGCCTGACGCCACGGGAAAACCTACTATTTTTGCAAAAATTGGTACAGATGAGGTTCCGACCCTTAACCTTGCCAGTAAAACAGAAGTGACCCTTGCAGATAAGCTTGAAGAGTCGATGCAAAAGCTCACCTCAATGACCGATGAGATGGAAGCCAAGGCAAGTGAGATTCTCGACAACACTCCCATCTACATGGGGCGAAACACCTACAAAAAGATGTTCAAAGATGTCCAAAAGAGCATCGAAAAAAGCCCAGACTTTGGAACGCCAATTGGGAAAAAAGCATACAACAGGCTTCAAGAGTTTGTAGACGCAGCGGACGACATGCCTGCCCAAATAAGCGCCCCAGATGTTAGGCGCAATTTGCAGATGCTTCGCAAAGAAACCAAGATTTATTCCATTCGAGAAGGCTTGAAAGATGATTTCATTTCGTCAACCCTAAACGATGCTCAGCGCAATATTGATGAGTTCTTAAAAACCAAGGTTCCAGGTTATCGGGACGTGATGAAAGAATACGCGCCGCTTGTGAAACTTTCAACAGACCTCGAAAACCATTTCAAAATGGATCTTCGAGACATTAAGAGCGACTTGATTTCAAACTGGACGGAAAATCGTGTGGTGAAACCTTTCCAAAATCAACTTTATGGCTCGATGAAACCGACCATGCAGGCAGATGCGGACATCCTCACCAAGCTTGGCGACTTGATTGGGCTCGACATTGGAAAAACAGTCAAAGCCAACTTAGTGTTTGGCAAAATCAACCCTGAACTTGCGCAAGGCTTACAAAAAGGCACCTGGGGCGCCAACGTTGCGCAAAACCTCGACATCCTTGCACGTCCTACGGAAATACCCGGCAAAGTTCTAAGTGGTACGGCAAAGATGGTTTTGACAGGTGAGATGCCTGACTTCGTAAAGCAGATTCAAGCCAAGGGCATCCAAGATATTTTGCTTGGAAGGATGGAAAGCAGCGCATCCTCAAAGAATATTATTCAAAAAATCACCCAAGGTATTGGTGAGGGCACAAGTAAACTTTTTGATGCATCCTCAGGGTATGGCCAGCTTATGACCCCTGTTGGTGTAAAGGCGTTCTTAGACATGCATAACAATGTTGAGGAGGCCGATCAAAAGTTAGGTACCCTTGTAGCTTTAGAAAAAGCCAATCAGCGCTATGAAGCCAATATTAACGCAACAGTAAAATCTATGTTTACAACCGAGCCCCATGTGGCTGAAGAATCAAAGGGCCTCACCAAGTTTTTAACCAACAAAACTTCGCAAGATCACGCCAAGGAGCTTGAAAAACTTCGAGATGATGTGAACCTTGTCACAAATGACGCAAACGTATTGATTGATAGGCTGACCCAGAGCATGAAAGGGGTTACGGAAAACGCGCCCAACATTGCCACCGCCATCAACATGACTGCCGTTCGCGCCATTAACTTGCTCAGTTCTAAAATATCCACAATTTATCCACAAGAGCCCAATTTGTTACTCGACCCCAAGTACGCGCCTAGCCGAGATCAGATCGCAAGCCTTGCCAAAACGATCAAGTTTATCAACAAGCCTCAGGATGTGCTCAAAGACGTGAAAAACAAGATTGTCTCTAAAGAAGCTTTGGAGGTGATGACCCAGGTCTATCCTGAGCTTTACGCCGATATGAAGAGCCAGGTTATTATGGCCATAACCAAACAACATGCGGCTGGTAAAATGATGCCAATCGCCAATAGAAACCCAACGGCGATGTTTCTGGGTCAGCCTTTGGAAAAAACCCAAAGCCCAGACTTTATCCGTTCATCTCAAGCTTTGCTTCAAGGGATGACAAAGCAACAGCAACAAAAAGACGCTGCGTTTCAAGGTTCCTCAAAGGCCACCCCAGCGCGTGCGGACAAATTAAATTTAAGTAGTAGAACAGGTACGGCTTTACAAAAGGTCGTAAATAGGTAACATTTTTTTAACAACGGCAGAGGGCGAAAATCCTCTAATCCGAAAAGGAGCTCATCATGAACAACGCACTCAAATCATTCCACGCCATCATAGACGGAGACATGTCGGCCGACATTGTCAGTGAAGTCATTGATACCAATTTTCTCACCGTTCAATCGGTTCAATTTTCTTGGACCGGAGACGCTGTTGGAGACTTCAACGTTGAGGTTACCAATAACCCCAATACGACAGGCCCATATGCACGAACTTCCAACGATTGGACCCCTGTTCCCTTCAGCCCTCAGCCTGCTGCTGCTGGCGTTGATGGAAACGCTTTTATCAACATGGATCACCTTAGAGCCGCGGCCATGCGTATCACATTCACCAACACCTCAGGTTCGGGCGAATTACAGGCTTGGTTCTCGGGAGTGAATGTCTAATGAGTTTCACAAAATTTCCAGAGAACGTTGATCCATCGGCTGGGTTTGGGATCTATCCCCCAGCTTCTGGACCTGCTCCAGTCACCTTGGTTTCAATTGCAGTTACGCCCGCGGCTTCAACCATCCTTGATGACGTACCAACGGTTCAATTTACCGCAACGGGAACATATAGCGACGCAACTACGGCGGACATTACGTCTTCATGTATTTGGCTTTCGAGTAACACCGGAGTGGCCACGATTGCGCCCACAACAGGCTTGGCCACAACGGTCGCCGCAAGTGGAAGCCCCACGACAATTTCGGCAACGTTTGGAGCCATCTCTGGAAATACAACCCTTACGGTTTCGGCCTATCCTCAGAGTGCCAACATCATCATTCGTACACCTTTGGATGGATCTCTTACATCTACAACTGGACCAACGCCAACCTTCACACGTACGTTGATTCGTAACTACGCCAACAGCAAAAGAACTCTGGCCCAGGTTGCGACCACGGTACCCGTATTTGGTGCAACAGTGTTTGGGTCAACTGACTCTTTGGCCTCAGGTCTTGAGCTTACGGGTGAAACCGAAAACTTACTTTACTATTCTGAAGATTTAACCCAAGCCGAATGGACGGCCATTGGTACAGGATCGGTCGCAGGCAACACGGCCGTAGATCCTTTTGGTACAACGCTTGGTGACAGTATCATTGGTGCTGCAACTGGAGACGGTTACGAACAGATCACGGGATATGCGACCGTCAACAGCGGAGCCCCAGCCAACCCAACCAAAGCTTATCTATTTTCAATCTTTTTGAAATGCACGACCGGCACGCAGTTGGTCAAATTGCAATTGCGCGACACCGTGGATTCAAGCTTGAAAGTCTTGCAAGAGTGCCGACTCACAACAGAGTGGCAACGCTTTGAGATTTACGGAAAATTCCCTTCGACCACAACCGGATTTTTGGCATGTGGCGTGATTGTCGATGCCTCCAACACCTGTAGAGCTTTTGGCGCTCAAATGCAGCAGGCCGGAAACACTGGCGGTTCTAACATGCGAGCTCGTGCGTGTGCTGGTCCTTACGTTAAAACCACCAACACCACCAAATTCTCAAACACAGAAGTGTGCACCTATCCATCGGCCACAGTTGACGGGGCAAGAGCTGAGGGTTCGGTTTCTTTTTGGGTAAAAACTGGCCGCGGTGGAACCATCCTCAACGAAGGAAATATCACGGATTACTTCAGCCTTGGCAGTGAACAATTTGCCATGCTTGAATCCAGTGAGGCCAACGCAGTGTTTTACATTGGCAACGCAGCCAAGAACGTCAACGGTATGGGTTTACGAGCCGGCGTGTGGAACCATGTTGTCGTCACCTGGAAAGATTCAACTGAGCGTTCCTTAATTGTTAACGGTCAAATTTACTATGACGGGACTTTGGCCTTTACGACCTGGACAGCCGGCCTTGATCTTTACCTCGGTCAGCATTCAGGTACGCCCCAGTATTGGTCATCATTTGCAACGTTTAGAAACTTCACGATGTGGATTAAGAAGCTTACTAATGCAGAAGCCCTTGAGCTTTACAATGGTGGGTTAATTGAATTTGAAGAAACGCCTGGAACGGGTTTACTTTTTGAGGTTGACCTTGGTGTCACGCCAGCACCGACCACATTCAACAACCAAGTGGTGCAATACGAAGGTACCTTGTTACCTGGCAGTTTTTCCCACACTGGAAATGTCGTTGCGCAACAGCCCTATTTCAGTGATGCAAACACTTATGCGGGATTGGCATCGTACGCAAACCCAGCCTACCCAGCCGCACCGCCTCTCAACTCAGCCACAAACAAGGGCATGCAATTTGAGCCTTTAAATAAAAACTTCATTTTGCAATCGTGTGCACCTGGAACCACATGGACGGCTGTTGGTACGCCAACCATCACGAACGCGGTAGGAAACGCCTTTGGCGCAAATATGCCATATGGTTCGATTGCTGGCGTTGCCAACGATGGAATCAAGCAAGCGATCTCTCTTGCGGCCGCCGACAATTCTTTTGTGGTGAGCGCCTGGGTCAAGGTGGCCTCTGGAACTTTAGCCGGAAAAATCATTGTTGAAGGTGATTCGGGAGGAACCCCTCAAACAGCAACGGCGACGTTTACGGCAACCACCACATGGCAACATGTGTTTAAATATGTGGATTTCACTGGAGCTGCAACAGGCAACGCTCAGATGCGTTTAATACTTGATGCAACAGGCACTCTTTTAGTTTCCGGTATGCAGATGGAACGTAGGCGCGCGGGTCAGTTCTGTAACATTCAAGCACCTGGCACGTTTATCAAGACCACGACAACAACGGTTGAAATTCAGCCCAACTATTTATGGTACAAAACGGCCGGAAACCTTAACCCAAAGAGCGGCACGGCCGTAGTATGGGCATGGTTGGATTGCGACAGTTCAGACATTGAAAACAGCGATGGCCCTAATTTGTTGTCAATCGTAGGCGACCAAGGCACGCATGTTTTTGACCTTCACTTTGTTGACGACATCATACATTTCAGCTTTGCAGGCCCAAGCCCCGACATCGCTATTTATGGCCCTGTTGGCATTGTGAAAAACCAATGGCATCAATACGGTATTTCGTGGAGCGCAAACGATACCGGCACTTACGACATTCGAGTTTATATTGACGGCGTCCTTCGGGATACCGTGACCGGCGTCAATGGCATCCTACCAGGATGGGACAGATTGGTTGTGGGCGCGGGTATCACAGCTCAACTTGCCACCGATCACTGGAAAGGTGGTATTGGCCAGATCAGAGTTTGGGGTGACCAAGCCGATTCTTATGTGACCGCGGACTGGACCGCTAAAAAAGCCGGATACGGGAGGTAGGTATGACCGAACAATGCAAAAAATGTAAAACATGGAAACTTAAACAACAGGCATGTCCTGAATGTGACGCAAAAAAAAAGGCATCTCATGACCAAGCAGAGTCCACACGTGTACAGTCAAAATGAACACGTGGTTATGAGCACCACGACATGGCCCGAGATCAATACACAGAAAAAAGAAAGGCCCAGCCTGGGCACGTTGTGGCTTCGGTTATATCCGTACTTGGTGCTCTCACTGCTTACAATATCAGCCGTCAATCTGGTTCTAGCGCATCAGCAGAAGGAAAGGATCCACGCGATCTTATCCAACTCATTAGAGATGAAAGCAGGGCCATATGCAAAGAGCTCGTTGACAACGAAAAAGAACGAGCAAGAGAAAAAGAGCAAGAACTTAAGAACACAATAGAATTGCTTATGAGGTATTCTGAAAGGAGAATGAGATGACAGTGATAGAAACACAAAGAATGCTCAAATCTCTCATTGAATACTACGGCGTTTTGCTTGAAAAAGATTTGCCACCAAGCATCTCAGGTGTTCAGCTTTTGGGTGCCATTGCGGAAAATGAAAGCAGCTTCGGAGTTTACAACGTCTCAAAGCATGAAACTGCATGGGATCAAGGCGGTAAATATTTCGACAAAGAACTTTGGACGCTTCATGGGTCCGACGCCGCAACATCTCGAAGCTCATTTCAATTGATGTACCCGATCGCCGTTCGAGAATACGGCCTTTCAAAAGAGATCACCCCTCAAGAATTTGGCCAGGATCATGTGGCGATTTATTACGTCCTCAAATACATCAAGAAAAAACTCTCACTTGGTGCTTCAAACCTTGTTGAGATTTTTGATTCTTACAATTCAGGCTCCTACAAAGACGCGCAATCCGATCACGTCAAGCAATACATCCAAAGAGGTTTGGATAACTATGCAAGCGTCCGGCAAATACGCGGCTTAAAAGGAGGAAGGTTAACCTAAAGGAGACATATGAAAAACTTATACTTTTTGTTTTTACTATTTACATTTGCAGTATTTGCCCAAGACGTTACGGCGCCGGCACAACCTTCGTCGCAGCCTATTTTGGAACTGTTATCTTCTTTGCCTTTGCCCGATCTAGCCAAAACAATTTTAGGATGGATTGCGGTACTTTATTACCCCATTTCAATCTTGCTTCAAACGATTGCCGACAAATTAGGCGACAATACCCAGGGCAAAAAGACATTCAAGGCCTACGTAGACAAGTTCACCCTTAACCCTCCTCATAAATAATGATGCCCGCAAGTGTAGCCGCCATCGTTGTCTTGGTGTTGGTGGCTTTAGGCGCCATGATAGGGTGGTTATTTAGGGGAAAACATGAGGCCGATAAACAGTTGGACATGGAAAACAACCTTAGGGTTGGGATCGACAGAGCTTTAGAAAGGGCACGCAATGCAGAGAAAAAATACCTTGTTCTTGCAAACAAAATTGATAGCGCTCGCACTCCCGATGATTATCAGCGGTTGTGGGAAGAGTTACGTGGTGTCGTGCCAAATAGCCCAAAAAGTACCCCTTGAATGGCGTAGGACAAGCGCCGAATTATTGCCAGCCCTTGACGCTCCCATGCATCGTGATGGTGTTGATGTGCGCTATATGTGCATGACCGACCTTGATCTTCAAAACATCTATAAAGCTTTCAAGTCTTGTGAAACCGCCCGCACAGGCCTTCTTGACTTAATCGACAGCGTAAACACAAAATAATTTTGATCTAAATGTAATATATTGTATTGTACCCAAATGGATACACGCAAAGATTTGTCGAACATAGACATTGAGCAAATCGAAGAAATCCAAGAATCCCATTTGGGAAAAACACATACAAAACTTGTGATGAAAAACGGTGAAGTCGTCACGGTTTCATTATCAACTGGCGAAGTTGTAGATGCCATCATGAAAGCAGGCAACGCATGAAGCTTAACAACAACCAGCAACAGGTCATTGATATTATCAAGGAGTATTCGGAAAAAAATGGTGTAACCAACGCAGAGATTGGCGACATTTTGGATTGGCCACGCGAAAGTGTGACCCCAAGGGTTTCCGAGCTACGTCAAAAAAAGCTGATCCATGGTGATTTTCATCGTGAATGTTTGGTTTCAGGGCGCCGTGTGATTGCTTGGAAATATGGAAAAAGCCGTGACCATTAACACTTCTGATATTCCCGACATCTTTGCCGGCTACGATCACAAGACTTTGCTTGCATTTAAAGCCTACCACAAAGAACGGCCCGACATATACAAGGCCTTCATTGCCAAGACTATGGAAATGAAGAAGACCGGACGTAGGCACTACTCGCATTGGACAATCATGAACGTCATTCGCTGGCACTACGATCTTGAACATCCGGAGTTAACCTTTAAGGTTAATAATAATTTTTTCGCCTGCTATGTGCGCTTGGCAATTTACCACCACCCCGAGCTTGCAGATTTTTTTCAACTTCGCAAGGTGAGCGGCGTTAGAGATCCCAACTTTGAAAAAAGACATTTGAACCCTTATGAGCAAAACGATGGCCCTAATATTATTTATTAAAAAGGAGAAATAAAATGACACTTAACGAACTAAGAGACGAAGCATATCAAACCGCAAAGGAAAAAGGGTGGCATGACTCGCCGAGGTCGCCGCTTGAGATTCACATGCTCATTGTATCAGAGGTGGCGGAGGCTACTGAGGAAGTGCGAAGTGCGCGTCCTCCTTTTTTCTTGGAAAGTGACGACGAAATTTACACCTTAATAAACATGGAAAAAATTGAACATGAACTTATTGATCCAGGAGAAAAACCATGTGGAGAGGCGACGGAACTAGCCGACGCAGTAATTCGCATCGCTAATTATTTTGGCGACAAAGGTTGGGATCTTGAAGGTATTGTTAAAGCAAAAATGAACTTCAACAAAACGCGCTCTCATCGCCATGGAGGTAAGACCATATGAGCGGATACAACGACATCACCCTAGAGGAAAGAGCAAGAGATATGGCTTTTGATCGGTTATTTAAAATTAACAAAATTTTAGGCGTGAAAGAGGGGGAGAAGTGAAAAACAACTTCACTAAGGCAGAGTTAGTTTCATTTCTTACTAAAACCATAACAGTGGCCAAGGAGCAGCAAAACTCAGCGAGTGACGTTAAATCAGAAATTAGATGGTCTGGGTATGTCCGCGCACTATGTCATATTCAACAAGTTATAAAACATGCGGAGGAAAGCTTAGATGAATACGATTTAAAATTTAGTGCAACTAAAATAAAGGAACCTGATGCCAAACCCTGAAGCCAAAACCCAATGCGTTCTCAAATATCAAGTGTTTGATGAAAATAATACTATTGGTATTTTGGTCAACTTAGAAACCGATGAAGTGATTCAACAGTGGCATAGTTCATCTCTTGCGTGGCTTCGTGAAGACATAATGCGCAGCCATTCAAACGATTGCGTCATTGTGAGAGAGGAAAAGGTTGAAGATGCCAAACCCTAAAGACTCCTTTTATTGCTGTAGCTCATCGTGTACTTGCTGTGAAAGTTGTCACGAAGACGATATAGATTATGGCTATGATATATGCACAACCGATTTTGATATACCAGGCAAGTCAGTAACCGTCTTACATTGCTGTAAGGCCAAACCATCTCAAGAGGATGTCGAAAAACGCGCAAAGGAGTTGTATGAAAACGAATAACCCTAAAGACTCCAAAGAAGAAATTTATGTATTAGAATGTAAGTCTAAAATAGATGATAGTTTGTTTTTGGTGGGACATTTTCATTCTAAGATTGAAGCGGTTGCGGCTATGTTAGATCAACCAAAAGAAGAATTTGTTCGCATCCTTAAATTTAAGGAAAATGTAGAAGAAAAGCACTTCCCAGGCTGCCACAAAGTCCACATTGAGTGTGCGAATAAGAAAATTGAGGAGGCTAAAAATATTATGGAAGACATTTGCAATGATGAAAATTGTCATTGTGAAAGTGTTAAATGGCTCAAAAACCTGGGTGAAAAATGAAATACTTAAGAAGGGGCCATATTTATAAAATAGGAAAGCTAGAGGCCGATTTGTGGGGTGTGGTTTTAGATGATAACCGTCAAGAAAATGTAATCCAAATGAAATATTTTTTAGGTGCACAGGCTGCTGTAGATTGGATTCACCAGGTATCTTTGGGCCATCCACCGAAATGGGATAAGCACAAATGCTCTGTGTGTGAAGGTAAAAATGAATAAGAAATATAACATTGAAACCATCACGAGATGGGCGCTAAACAACGGGTTTGAAATAAGGTTTTACAGAGAAGACAACAAAACACCATGGTCGGACGAAGTAAATTCGCTTTATTTTTGTCGAATTACCTACCCACGTCGTGACAGGCATTTTCAAGTTTGCGAGCGCAGTTTGGAGGATTTATTTGAGCACGTAGGGTACAGTTTGACCAAAATATTTGTCGATTTAAAAGAAGTGAAACTGGAATGAGTAGACCGTTTTAAAGGAGAAAATGTATGGAAAAAACGTTCACAACACAAAGAGAAAACATCTTACACAAACAAGTATGTTGTCCTAAAGACCTATCAATAGATGATCTCACTAAACAAATCCAAATTTTTGAACCATCAGGTACAAGCCATGGATGGCAATACAATGAAAAACTTGGTGAAATCGAATGTGCAGAAGATCCAACAAAAAAGCATGTATGCTTCGTTTGTTAGGAGAAAAATGACAATCAAAGCCCTCAAAGCCCTAGTACGCCGGTATAAGTTCCCAACGGGCATCATTGCCGTAGGTCCAAACCTTGTTGAGAATAAAGACATTTACCAAATCGAAATCATCCACCAAAAGGTTGGCAATACATGCCATTGCGCAAACTACTTCATTGACCAAAGTGAGCTATTCAGACTTACCGAGGGCACTGTGGAAACGGTTTTTGCTGAGATGGTTCATGATCTAAGAATGGCCGCCAACAAAATGACCCGAGACTTGGCTTCTGAGGCCGAAAAAATGACATCACATTAAATCTGTGCTTTGCTCCAAATATGAAACGATTTTTTAGTTACGTTAGCGATGACGGCAAAATAATCACTTTCAAGGAGAGCGAACAGACTCCAGGTAAGTTTGAGCTTTCTATCAATGACACCGTGGCCATCATTAACAAAAAAAAAGCTGAAATACATCTCAATGGTACAGACGATCTTCTTGATGGATAATGCGCTCACCTATTTCAACGAAGAAACGCCGCAACAAGGTTTATAAACCTCAATTCAAGACATTTCCTACCCAAATTATAGAACCTGAATTCCAAGAAGTCCGAAACGATGAATTCACGGTCTTTAAGACCCTTGAAAAGAACATCTCCGAACTGCCCTATGAGCCAGGATACGAAATTTTGCAAAAAGCCAGTGAAGACTACCTTGGCCGACTAAACACGCCTATAAGTCAAACAAACGAGCCAACGATAGCTATGCCAGATTTCATGAACCACGGAAATCAAGCCCAGAACGTGTTTTATGTGTTTGAGGCCAAGCATTTAAAACAACTTAGGGACCATTTGTTATATTGGGACGCTCTGAGAAGCGTTACTTTTGCTGTTTGTTTAATGATTGGCGCTTTAATTATCAGTTGGAAAATTAACGGTTAGTTCTTTTTTTTCTTTTTTTGGCAAAGGAGCGCTTATAAGGCCGTGCATGGGTATGGCAATGCGGCTGTTCACAGTTCAACGAGTATTCCCGATCCAATCCTTCAGTTTCGTGCCTTGAAAAAGCTTTAGACAAGCTATGCACCTCACAAAACCGTCGAAACGACCTATTTTTTGGCCGCCCCACTCAAGATTTCACGTATTGCGCTCAACTACGTGGCGTGCTACCGTTCCTCACGGCCTTGAATGTGAAGCGTTTAAGCCTATTGAGTATCTTTTCACAGTGAAAGTTCTCAAAAACATAACTGGCAGAAGAAAAATGTTGTGGATCAAGTGAGATGTGGTAGGATTTTTTCAACTCGATCATACAACTTTCCTGTGCAAAAGAAAGTTTAAGGCGAAAGCCGAAGGGACTCAAGAAATTGGGTCCTTTTTTTTTATCCCCCCAGATTTAAACGTTTTTTTATGTAGTGAATCCCTTTACGGGTGAACGGAAGAAAAAAACCACTAGGCGGAGCCATCTCATAGCAACCACCTCAGCAAATCCTTTTTTTTAGAAGTCGATCAACCGGTTAAATTCAGTAACCAGTTGAAAATAAAATAATACACTGTGACTAGGTTAATTTTTGACACCAAGTCACGGCGCAGTATAGTTACAAAATGGAATTAAAAGAAATACTTCAAAACTATATTACAGATTTCAATGGATGTATGAGATGGGCTTCAAGTCTATGTAGAGATGGTTATGCGCGAGTAGCGCCAGGGAAAGATTATAAAAAAAAGGCAGCTCATAGAATTTTTTATGAACATTACAAAGGTAAAATTCCAAACGGTTTAGAGTTAGACCATTTATGTCGAGTACGCGACTGCGTAAATCCCTCTCATTTAGAAACAGTTACACGCTCAGTTAACATTGCACGCGCATGGGCATTTAAACACGCCATCTCACCACCAAGAACCCATTGCCGCCATGGTCACGAATGGGTTGAAAAAAACATAATAATTAGCAAGAACGCCACATTTTGCCGCCTTTGTAATAACATTAGAACTTTGGCGTATAAACACAGCAATAAAAATAAAGTCGCAAAATATGCAAAACTGCGAAGGAAACAAATATTGGCCAAACGTAAAGCATTAAAAGAATCCGACTCAACTCTTGCAAAAAATGCAACAGTTCAAAAAGCACTTATCTCACTAAAAACGATGAATTAAGTACCTTGATCTTTTTTTTAAATAAAAGTTTGCAATACATAATCATATGTGTTGTAATGTACTTATCGAGTCAATCAAGACTCAACCGGCGCCTGAGGAATAGGGCAGTGGAGAACACTATGAAACACAATCATTACACAACCCAAAAAACCCCAATAACTGAATATATCGTGTGTGCGCTTACGCTTTTGACTTGCGTAGGTGGATACATGGCGTTTGTTTTTGCTCTTGGTCTTGGAGGTGCACGATGAAAGCTTACCCAGAAAACCACGTCCTTTCGCAGCAACTTAAACGTAAGCCTCGAACTCGTTTCTTTGAGAACGAAGAAGAAAAAAAAGCATGGTTGAATTCTTACGAATGGGGTTCGTTGAGCTATGGCTACGGTGCGACCATCATTGAAGAGACCGAAAAAACTGTAATTTTCTTAGCATCTGACACGTGCGACTAGGAGGAAATCAAATGGCAAAAGACCCAAAAAAAACAATCAGTGACGAAGAATGGCGAGATGAGATGGTTCGATTAAATCTACAGATCGCCAAAAACAAAGCGTTCTTTGAAAGATACGAAGAGCGCCGCAATCGTAGAATTGCTTTAGATGTTTTAGAAAACAAAGATGTGGAGGAAGAATAAAATGAATTTTCCAAATGGTGAATTGCTAAGACAGTTTGCAAAAGAGCTGGAGCTTAAGCCTGGTAAAGTTCACACGGTAATTTTTAAAATGTGGGTGAACGAAACAGATCCGTCTTATCCGTATGTTGGTAATATACGAATATGGGAAGAGGATCTTGAAGCCAATGGGCACTTGTTTAAGGGGAAAGAATGACCGTCAAAGAACTGATAGAGGAATTGAGCTTACTGAAAGATCAAGACGCTACAGTTATTTTTCAATGCTCTGTTTTTGAAAGCAAGGAAGTTAATTTGGTTCACATACAGAAACATGAAGAATCTCAAGAAATTTATGCGGTGATTTCATGAGCCCAAAAAGCAAAAACTACGCTTGGCAACGAAACTGGGTCGTCGATCCTGAGGACTCAACCGCCAAACATAAAAACGGCGTGACGTTCTGTTTTGAACTCCAACGAGATCACAGTATGAGACAAAGGTTAGTCACTAACGATGAAACGGCGGCTTATCTAAGTTCTGAGTTTGTTTCTAATATGTCTGAAATTGATCGAAGTGCTCACCTGACCCGACTGGCCAAAGAAGCGCGCCAAGTATTTTTTAATCGAATAACTTGTAGTTAATATGTTGTATTGTAATGTACAGAAGGAACTATGGAAACACTACCGAACTTACCCCAAGAACTTAAAAACACCCAAAACCTAACCGAGTGGATAAAATCGCCTATAACGAACGATTTTGAAGCTCAGGTTGCAACAGACCGTTTGGGTGAAATAAACCTCAGAAAAAAGCAGATGGATGGGTTTCGTGATGAATTTATCCGACCCCAGAAACGCATTTTAGCTGATTTTGAGGCAAAATGCAGAGATGCGCTGCGTCCTTTTACCGAAGTTGAAGCGACCTTAAGGAAAAACCTGGGTGCTTACATGGATTCTAAGCGCCAAGAGGAAATCAGAAAGGCTGAAGAAAAACGTCAAGAGATGTTGGCGGAGGCTAAGGCAAAACAGGCCGAACTTGATAAGCAGGCGTTCATTTCCGGCGAAGAGTCTCCTATTGCCGCATTGGCAAAGGCTCAGGTTAATTCATTACAAAACTATGATCCAAACTCGTTACGCCAAACGATACGCACACCCGACACAATGATTGCTCAGTCTTTGGTTTGGGAGTGGGCTGTTGCAGATAAGTCAAAAGTGCCCCTTGAGTATCTGTGCGTTGATGAGAAAAAGCTCAATGCCCTTGTGAAGACGTTTAAAAGTGAGCGTCAAGATGTACCTGGAATTGTATTCCAACAAGTAACCCGTGTTTCAGTGAGGTAATTATGACCAAAGAAATTAGAAAAACAACTCAAACCGTTGTCTATGATGACCCAAATAAAAACCAAACACTTCCACAAGCGGCGGTGCAAGCCACCCTTGATGGGAATTGGCAAGCTGTCAGTGTTTCCGACAAGATTGTGTTCGTTAAAAGCTTGTGCGATAGCTTAGGTATTCCTTTGGTGATGAATCCGTTTTTATTCATCCAAACAAGAAACGGCCTCAAGTTCTTTGCGCCCGCCGCCGCGTTTCACATGATTGGTGAACAAAAGAAAATTTCTTGTGAAATCCGGTCTCAATCCATTGATAAAGATTTGCAGCTCTATGAAGTGGCCGTGCGTGCCTCAATGCCCGATGGTCGTTTTTCCGATAACTTCGCCGCTGTTACCTTAAAGAATCTTGGCGGTGAGGATTATGCCAATGCGAAGATGAAGTGCGTGACAAAGGCCCAGCGCCGCGCCATCAAGTCTCTTATCGGGTTACCTATTCCCGATGAGGACGACATCAAGTATGACGGTGAGGTTGTTCCATTGACGCCATTGCCTACGCCTGAGCCATTACCGACGACGCCAAAAGCTTCGCCAGCGCCAAGTCTACCACCTACACCACCGGCAAATATTCCACCAGCCTTAACCGATAAAGAAATCATAGATTGGCGAACACGTTGTGCTGATTTGATGCTTGGAAAATACGGCCCATTTGCGAATAACAAGGATTCTGCCGCAGCTTATGTAAAAGAAAAAACAGGGCGAATGCTTAAGGATTTAAACGCCGCTGAATTGGAACAATTATGGAATGATGTGCAGAGTGAATTTTTTCCACCTGTAGAGGCACCAGTTGAGCAAAAGGAGCTGTTTTGATGAGCTTTGAAAAAATTAAACAACAAAACAGTGATATTTTGTTTTGCCGACTTCAGGGGTGCTCCTATAAATCTACAGCCGAACATGTTGGTGTGGGTCGTAGTTGTGTTGTTCATCGCCTCAACAAAATATGGGTAGCAAACCCTGATTTGCGGCACCTCTTTAAACGTCCTAGGACATTATACGACCACGATAGGAATCCCAAAGTATGGAAATACAAAGAGGCTTACTACTTTAAGCCTCATGAATTTGCGGGGTACAGATAAAATGAAATATTATTTAGTCAAGTGGCGTCCAGATAGTCATGTTGGAGACAGATTTTTTCACACAATTGAAGATGCTCAAGAGTATGTTGATGGCTATCGTGAAACTAGAACATTAAAAATAATAACTTTGGTTGAAGAAGACGTAAAAATATATGAAAAAACGGCCAAAACGGATGAGGTTAAAGTATGAGTGGTAGCATCAAAGGGTTTATAGTTGTTTTAAAACACGATATTTCAGAAGAGCATGCGGAAAACATCCGGCAAGCCTTTATGTTATTTGACAACGTTATAGATGTAACCAAAGTGCCAACAGATATTGGTGGCTATATGGCAGAGCGCGCGGCAAAGCATGAACTTAGAAGTAAATTGTGGGAGGTTTTAAAATGAAAACAAAACCAAATGACTTTGTGACTTATAATGTAGAAACGTCTTACCATTACGATAAGCATGGTCAACGCCAAACTGTTCAGTCGGTGGATGGTGGTTTAACTAAGCGCGAGTATTTTGCGGCGATGGCGATGCAAGGGTTACTATCCAACATTAAACCTGAAACACTTATAATTGAACTTGCAAAAGAGGCTGTAATTTTATCCGACGCTTTGATTGAGGAATTAAACAAATGAAAAAAATTAAAGGTGAGGCAGATTGGTTTTCTATATTATTTTTTGGAGGGTTAGGAGTGTTTTTATTGCTTTTGGTGTGGGCATTTATTAACCAAACAAAAGAAGAATGCATTCACGGTGTGTTGTATGGCATTTCTCACGGTTATTCTACATCCCGCATCGTGCTTGTTGATAAGGATGGTAAGCCTTTGACGTGTGAGGATAAACAATGACATTAAAATATGCCGTTTTGGGCCTCTTAACTGCAACAGCTTTGGGTCTCATGATTGGAAGTCTTTGGAATGCGCATACAAGAAATTCAGTTATTAGGGAAAGCCGAATAGCTCACGTTGAGATCGGACCTGTTGAAATTGTGAAAGCGAGTGATAAGTGAACGTGGATTCCGTTAAAATTGCAGGCATCACGGTGATTTCAAATCCTTATTGTCCTGAATTTGTAATCGAGCCACGCTTCAAATATTTTCCATGGTTCTTTAAAAAAAAGAATAGGGTTGTGTATATGGTTCAAGATTTTGCTTTCACAAGCCCTGAATCAATGGTCATGATAAAACTTGAATTGAAAAAACGTGCCGCCAATCACCTCACTAAAACTGATTCTCACAGTCCCGCCAAATAGGGCAAATGCCAGGTTACATTGGGTAAGGGCTCATCAAGAGCGTGCACGTTATGAAGCTGAAGTGTGGAAATCTATTTTAGTCGCAAAGCCTTTACTACCTAAAGAGCCTGCTGAATTTACCACATGGCAAGCTGACTTCTTTTTGGTAAAACTTTATGACGCTGATAATTTAGTTTCTCTTTTGAAGTGGCCCATCGACACAATTGTGAAAGCTGGGATCATGAAAGATGATAGCCCCAAACACGCATGGCCTAAGGCCTTCCCAACTCAAACCAAATGCAAGAAAACAGAAACGAGACTTGAGCTTACTTTAGAATTCAAAAAACTATGACATATATTGTAATGTGTTGTATGTATAAATCATGGCAAAGAATCTTCAGAGCATAACATTTTATTTTTCTCAAGATGTAAAAGACGAACTACAGCAACTTTCTAAACTCACCTCTGTCCCCCAGTCAGTGTATATGAGAGAAGCTTTAGATGATTTTTTGGAGAAAAAACGGCAAGAAAATAAAAATGGGAAAGCTCTGAAGAAGGTTAAGTCATGAGATTGGGTTTCTTTGGTTTGCTTCAAGCAGGCCTCATCATCACAAAGGTGTGTGGCGTTTCAGTCTCTTGGTGGGCTGTATTCATTCCATCCTATATCCTGATTTTTTTATTGGGCGGCCTGTTCATCATATTCTTGATCGAACAAGATCAAAAACAAAAGAAACGACGCGGATTGCGCTAAGGTAGCCATGTGGCAAAATCAAAAATTAAGGGTAAGAAAAAAGATTCTCTAGGCCGTACCCATACACCAAAAGCCACTCCAAAAGAATTCAAAGAACGTATCAGTCGATGTTTAAAGTGGATTGACGAAGGACTTATTCGACCCGATGTAATTCGTAATGGCTCGGAACTATGGGGTATTTCAACTAGACAGGTTGAAGTTTACTACGATACAGCAAGGAAGATTGTTGCCGACCAATTTGAACGCGAAAAGGTGACCATTGCCTCAGACATTGCCAAGAAACTCGATAATATTTACAAAATAAGCCTTGAGCCTCGTGTCGTGTCTTTTAGTGATGCCGGAGATGCAATTGAAGACGTTGACCGAAGCAATGCTAGGCAGGCCTTAATGGATAAAGCTAAAATTGCGGGACTTTTCAAAAGAGAACAATCTACGTTCACCAATGCGATCAACATTCAGGGTCAACCTATACCCAGCCACCAAGAACTCTTGATGTCTATGGGCGGCCTCATGTACGCTGAGTTTAAACGCCTTGAAGCCAAACAGAAAATTGAGGGCTTGAGTTCAGAAGATGTGAATTCATTGGCAAAATTAACCAAAACCCTTATGGATATTAAAGAGGGCAAAGAAGACGACGCCGAAGCTAAGCGCAAACGTGCCGCCTCAATGACCACAGAAGAGTTAATGCAAACGGCAAAGTCTTTGATTGCTCAAGCCGAAAGCAAAGAAGTTAAAAGTGTAGGAGAAGCCACGAAAGATGAACCCAATCCAGATCAGAGCGGCAAATAAAGACGACATTTCCTTTGTCTACGCCGTTTGGCTCAGATCCTACAAGCATGACAGCCCCCAAACCAATTACATCCATGCAGATGTGTTTTTCCCTAATCATCAACGAGCTCTTGATTTGGCACTTTCAGATCCCAACGTCTTGGTTTCGATCGCGTGTGACCTTGAAGATCCAGGACTTATCTTTGGATTTCTGGCCTCAGAGCCTAAAATAAAAACTGTTCATTACATTTACGTTAAAAAACCATTTCGGGAGCGGGGCTTTGCCGCCATGCTCTTGGAACACCAAGGAATACCCAAAGACTGTGAAGGGTGGATGTGTAGCCACTTAACCAAGTCTTTGCTTGATCTTTGGGGTAACCATAAAACGCGCGTGAGGTTTAACCCATACGCTTTGGAAAGGAACAATGAGCCAGCAAAGAATGAGTGAACTTAAACAAATGTATGTGACCCAACTCACCACGTTAGGTGAGCTTCACTTCAAACGCCTCATGATCGACAAAGACATCGCGTTTGTGGAAACCAAGATCCTAGAACTTGATAAAGAGGCTAGGATGGTCGGCGAACTAATGCAAAAAGAGAAGGAGAAAGAAAATGGCAAGAGCACAGAAACAACAGTCCAGTGAATCCCAGGGCGAAGAGACCGGAGTGGTCGGTGGTTTGGAACAGGGCGCAATAAAGCCTCGATCCATTAAGTATTTCCGCCTCACCGAGCAACGAGCTTTGTGTGGAAATATGCAAGAAACCTACGCAAAAAAATCTCCCGGAGGCGATCCATTCATCTCACACGGTCAACGTTGTGACTTGATCGAAGAAAATCCTAATGGGGTTTATGTTGAAATCAATGGGCGCAAGTTCCAAGTCATGAACAGCATGATTGCGTTCCTCGAATACGAATAATGTCATGGACGCCCGAGGATCTCGATGTCATCAATGCAGAGCTCAGCGGGCGGCTTGGCAACCTATTCAACGTTAAAGAGTATTGCTATCCCAAGCAGTACAATTTCCTAGCCGATCAAAGCCTTTACGCCGACGCCGTAACCACGCGGCGCTCGGGAAAAACAACAGGCGTTGCGGCGAACCATATTGATACAGCCCTTCGGTATCCTGGAGATGACAGCCTTTACATCACTTTGACGCGTCTCAATGCCAAGAAACTCATGTGGCCAATTGCCCTGGAAATCTTGGAGAAGTACAAGATCAGGGTCACGCCCAATATCTCTGAGCTTACTCTCACCTTTCCCAATAAAAGCATGATCTACCTAGCCGGCGTCAACGACAGCCGCGCGATTGAAAACTTCCGAGGTATGAAGCTCAGGCTTGTCAGTATCGACGAACCTCAAAGCATGAGAGCTTACATCGAGCAGCTCATTGATGACGTTCTTGCCCCTGCCTTGATGGATTTAAACGGCAAGATGCGCATGACGGGAACACCCGGAGCGGTTCCCGCGGGATATTTCTACAAGATCACCCAAAACGCAGCGTGGAGCCATCACAACTTCTCTCTGTTTGACAACCCTCACATTAAAGACCCTTGGACACGTATCAACCTTGAGCTTGCTCGCCGAGGTGTGGACATCAACCACCCAAGTATTCAACGTGAGTATTTCGGCCGATGGGTTAGTGATCCAGATGCCTTGGTGATCAAATATGATGAGGCCCTCAACGATTATGACGGCCTGCCTATGCTTGAGCATCGCTTGGGTAAATGGGAGTATGTGGTGGGTGTTGATTTGGGTTACCACGACAGCGATGCCATAGGTGTCTTAGCCTTTCACCCACGCGTGCCTGAGGTTTACTTGGTTGAGGAGATCATTACACCCAAGCAGGGCATCACGCCGCTTATTGGCCAGCTTCAAGAGGTCTATGTGAAATACAGACCCCACAAGGTTGTGATGGATACAGGTGGTTTGGGTAAAAAGATTGCTGAGGAAATCACCCAACGTTTTGGAATACCTGTTGCGGCCGCGGAAAAAACACGCAAGCTCGAATATTACGAATTACTCAACGACGCTTTAAGGACACGAAGATTTAAAGCCAAAAAGAATTCACGCTTTGCGCAAGATTCAAAACTGCTTGAATGGGATAAAGACTCGCGCGACAAAGACGGCAAGTTTGTGGTCTCTGAAAACTTTCACTCCGACATCATTGACACCGTGCTCTACGGTTATCGAGAATCCTTACATTGGCTTCATGAACCCGAAATAATTCTGCCAAAACCGGGAACTCAGGCTTTTTTTGATCGAGAAGAGCAAAAAATAAAGGAAAAACTCGAAGCGGAGCTTGAAAATCAACACATGAACGAGAATTTTTATAGAATATTGCCGGACTCGTGATACCTTTTTTGTGATGGAACTTGTAACCACTATTAAAACTTTGGAAGAACTTGTGGAGTTTGCCAAGAAAAACAACATTGCTTCGCTTTCCTATGGCGGTGCATCTTTCGTTTTTGCACCACCACAACCACCCACACTTGAAGATTTCAAAGACCCCAAAGTACAGGATCTCCTCGGTGGTATGCCCAACGACGACGACATGCTGCTTTGGTCCACGCAAGAGCAACTCAGTTTTGAAAA
>Ga0075156_10000150_pt1 | contig 35033 bp, 32 predicted proteins | sample JI81AbrownDNA_FD_70966 | JGI IMG/M metagenome (GOLD analysis project Ga0075156, IMG submission 70966) | Wastewater effluent complex algal communities from Wisconsin, to seasonally profile nutrient transformation and Carbon sequestration -... | ecosystem: Engineered > WWTP > Effluent > Algae...
ATCAACACCGGCTACCGCGGCACCAAGGTCTTCCGCACCATCTTCTTCGTTCCGGCCGTGGCCGGCGTCATCGGCGTGACGCTCATCTGGAAGCAGATGCTGAACTCGACGGTCGGATTCGTGAACTGGTTCGTGGGCTGGGTCAACGGGATCGTGAACGCCATGGTCCCCGGCGATCCGATGCCCGTGCCCGTCGAGATCGGCTGGCTGTCGGACCCGTCCGTCGCGCTGTATGCAGTGGTGCTGGTGTTCGCCTGGTCGCAGTTCGGCTTCAACACGGTGCTGTTCACGGCGGGCATGCAGGGCATCCCGAAGGAGCTGCACGAGGCGGCCATGCTCGACGGCGCCGGCGCCTGGCGGCGCTTCTTCAGCATCACGCTCCCGTCCCTGCGGGCCACGACGTTCTTCGTCGTCGCCAGCACGGTGATCCTGGCGCTGCAGCTCTTCGACATCGTCTACGCCCTGAACCAGCCGAACCCCGTCGGGTTCCCCGACAACGCGACGCTGACGCCCGTCGTCTACCTGTACCAGCTCGGCTTCCAGCAGAACGCCTTCGGCCAGGCCAGCGCGGTGGCCTGGATCCTCTTCATTCTGATCTTCTCGCTGACGCTGCTGCAGTTCCGTCGTCAGCGTCGTTATGCGGAGGAGACCTGATGGCCGCCCAGCGCATGCACGTCCAGCGGACCTGGAAGTCGCTCTTGGCGCAGCTCTCGGTCTACGTGATCCTGCTCGTCGCCGGCGTCGTCGTGCTGGTGCCGTTCATCCTCGCGTTCTTCGGGTCCTTCAAGACGGCTGAGGACTTCTTCACCTACCCCCCGAGGCTGCTGCCCCACGTGGCGGCGACGGCCGATGTCAACGGCGAGCCCCTCCCGCTGTTCACGGTGCCGCTGCCCGACGGCGGGACCGCCAACCTGGTCCGCCTCGAGAACGGCACCAGCCTGCGGGAGTTCATCGGCGTGGACGACCCGTCCGTCGTCATCGTGGCGCCCACGGACGCCCTGACGGCCACGGGCCAGACCATCGTCGTCGACGGCAAGGACAAGGACGTCTACACGGCGCAGATCGGCGGCGTCGACGTGCTGGTGTTCGACAACAAGTCGCGCATCGGCGGCACATACGTCGATCCGGCGAACCCGAACGCGCCACCGGTGTTCGCCGTATCGTCGGCGGTCAGCCCCGTCGAGCAGGTCGAGTTCCAGACGGGCAACTACTCGACCGTGATGCAGCTGGACGGCTTCGGGCGGTCCCTCACGAACACGGTCCTGGTCACGCTCCTCGTGGTCGTCGGCCAGGTGTTCACGAGCATCCTCGGAGGCTATGCCTTCTCGAGGCTGCGGTTCCGAGGGCGCGACAAGATCTTCCTGCTCTACCTCGGCTCCATCATGATCCCGTTCGTCGTGCTGCTCATCCCGCTGTACCGCCTCATGATCACCATCGGCTGGGGGAACACCCTGACGTCCCTCGTCATCCCGTTCGTATTCACTGCCTATGGCACCTTCCTCATGAGACAGTTCTTCGTGTCGATACCCAAGGAGCTCGAGGAGGCGGCGGTCATCGACGGTGCGTCGAGGTGGGCGATCCTGTGGAAGATCTTCTTCCCGCTGTCGATCCCGGCTGTCGCCACTCTCGCGACGTTCTCCTTCCTCTATGCCTGGAACTCCTTCGTGTGGCCCCTCATCATCATCGACTCGGGCAACACCGACGGCAGCGTCCTGGCGCTCACGCTCTCGGTGCTCGGCGGACGTGCCGCGGACTCGCCCAACCTCGTCCTCGCCGGTGTCATCACCGCGATGCTGGCTCCGGTGACCGTGTTCCTCATCGCCCAGAGGTACTTCGTCGAGAACGTGGCGTCGAGCGGCCTCAAGGGATGAGCCTGGGCAGCATCAGTCCGGCGACACGGTCCGCTGCCCTGCAGAGCATGAGCAGCGACGTGCTCGACCTGCTCGTCGTGGGTGCGGGCGCGACGGGCTGCGGCACGGCACTCGATGCCGCAGCGCGCGGCCTTCGTGTCGGGATCATCGACAAGGGCGACATCGCAGGCGGCACCTCCAGCCGTTCGAGCAAGCTCGTGCACGGCGGCCTGCGCTACCTGCAGCAGGGCAACGTCTCGCTGGTGCGGGAGGCCCTGCGCGAGCGCGACCTGCTGCTCACCACGACGGCCCCGCACCTGGTCGCCCCGCAGCCGTTCATCCTGCCCCTCCGGCATCGTGGCTGGGAGCGCCCGTACGTCGGCGCGGGCCTGCTGCTCTACGACATGCTCGGCGGCTCCCGCGCCCTGCCCCGCCACCGCCACCTGTCCAGGCGCAGGATGCTGGAGCAGTTCCCCTGCCTCCGGCGCGAGGAGTTCGTCGGCGGCCTGCGCTTCTTCGATGCCCGGATGGACGATGCGCGCCTGGCCGTGGCACTGGCCCGGACCGCGGTGAGCCAGGGGGCGGAGCTGGCGACCTATGCCGCCCTCTCCTCGCGTCTTCCGGACCGCGGTGACGGCCTGCACCGTCTTGTCGTGCGCGACGTCCTCTCGGGGGAGGAGCTCGTCGTCACGGCGCGCGCCGTCGCCCTGTGCGTGGGGGTGTGGGCGCCGGAGGCGGCCGGGCTCTTCACCGAGGGTCCGTCCGCGATCGCCGTCACGCGATCCAAGGGCGTGCACATCCGGCTGCCGCGCTCGGCGATCGACGGCGATGTCGCGCTCATCGTCCCGACGGAGAAGAGCGTGCTCTTCGTCATCCCCTCCGAGGACCACTGGCTGGTGGGCACGACGGACACGGAATGGACGCAGGGTCCTGACGAGCCGGGCGTCGAGGACGCCGACATCGCCTACCTCCTGACCAGCCTTGCCGGCGTGCTGAGCCGTCCGGTCGAGGCGTCCGAGGTCACGTACTCCTTCGCCGGGCTCCGCCCTCTCGTGCGCGAGCAGGCGATGGGGGGCGACACCGCCAAGGCGAGCCGCGAGCACCGGATCGCTCGCCTGGCACCGGGGGTGCTGGCCATCGTCGGCGGCAAGTGGACGACCTACCGCGTCATGGCGAGCGACATGGTCGACACCGTGCTGTCCGAGCTGGGGGTCGCGCCTCGACCGTGCCCCACGGCAGCCATCCCGCTGATCGGTGCCGAGCACGATGTCCGTCCTGGCGATGGCCGTGATCGTGTGCTGCGGCAGCGCTACGGGAGCGTTGCCGCCGAGGTGCTCGCCCTGATCGACGAGGACCCGGAGCTGGGCCAGCCGCTCGCGGGTGGAGCGGCCTTCTTCCGGGCCGAGGTCGTGCACGCCTGCGTCAACGAGGGTGCCGTCCTCCGTGAGGACGTCGTCGATCGTCGCCTGCGGTTCGGGCTCCACCTGGACGCCGTCCCTGAGTCGCTGCTGGCCGAGACCTCGGCCCTGATGGCAGGGGTCGAGGACAGCTCACGGCCCTAGGCGGTCGCGGGCTCGGCAGCGGCAGCACGACGGGCGTCGAACTTGTCGAGCGCCTGCCGCATGCCGAATCCGACCACGGCGCCGATGATGGCGAACGGCGCGATGGCCATGCCCGCGGAGCCGAGGATGAGCACCGCGAGCAGCGCCGACGTGAACGGCAGCCGCAGCATGACCGTCGCGGCTGCGGCGATGGATGCGGCGGCCATCGGCCCGATCGGCAGGTCGGTGAACAGCAGGGTCGACAGGACCGCGATGCCGAGGCCGATGAACGTGATGGGGAAGATCGGGCCGCCGCGGAAGCCGCCGCCGATCGACAGTGCGTACGCGAGGGACTTGGCGAGCACGATGAGCAGCACCGTGAGCGCCGAGGTCTCGGCGAGCAGCGCTCCCATCGCCGTCTCGCCGGAGAAGAGCACGAGGCTGACCGAGACGTCGCGGCCGGCGGACAGGGCGATCGCGGCCGCCGCGATCACGATGGCGCTGCCGGCCAGGACGGCCACGCGGTAGCGCGCCGCCAGGGCAGAGACGCGCTCGCCGAACTCGCGGACGAGGACGGCCATGATTCCGGCAGCGATGGCGATGACGAGACCGACGACCAGGTCGCGCAGGGTCTCGTGGTCGTAGACGGGCAGGCCGGGAACCGAGAGCGTGTGCATGGCCAGCCCCGACCACTGGCCCACGCCGACCTGCACGAGGTAGCCCGTGCCGAGGGCGACGAACGTGGGCACCAGGGCCACGGCGGGCATGACCCCCATCGCGGCGAACTCCAGGAACATGAACGCGGTGATGAAGGGGTTGCCGAAGATGAGCCCGATCGCGGCCGCGCCACCGAGGAGCATGCCGAGCTGGACGGCCTTGGGGTCGCGCCCCCGCAGGAGCAGGGCGGCGACGGTGGTGCCGACGATGATGAGCGGCGCCTCGGGCCCGACCACGAAGCCGAAGATCAGCGAGGCGCTCGCCGCGAGCAGGAACGAGCCGGCGTCGCGGGGGGTCACGTTGAAGTGCAGGCCCGTGAGCGGGCTCTGCCCGGTCCTGCCGGGGAGTCTCCACGCGAGCGCGACGATGCCGGTGCCGACGAGCAGGAGGAGCAGCACCCACCACCAGGGCAGGGTCTGCCACCCGAAGGACGTGGGAAGGTCCTGCCACAGCCACTCCTGCACCGCCGTGACGGCGCCGAGGTAGACGGACGCGGTGAGGGACGCGAGTATGCCGAGCACGATGGCGAGCACGAGTGCCTGCCTGCCGAGCGCCTCAGGGGTGGGCGGATGGGTCGTGCTCACGAGGCCTCCCAGGTACCGGCATGGATGTCTTCGGAATCGATGATGCGGTATGAGTAGCCCTGTTCGGCGAGGAATCGCTGACGATGCTGCGCGAAGTCCGCGTCGACCGTGTCGCGCGTGACGATCGAGTAGAAGTGCGCGGCGCGGCCGTCCTCCTTCGGGCGCAGCACGCGACCGAGGCGCTGCGCCTCCTCCTGGCGCGAGCCGAACGTTCCGCTCACCTGCACCGCCACGCCGGCCTCGGGAAGGTCGACGGAGAAGTTGGCCACCTTGCTCACCACGAGCACGCGCGTCTCGCCGTCGCGGAAGCTGGCGAAGAGCCGCTCGCGCTCGCGCACCGGCGTGGCGCCGGTGATGACGGGCGCGTCGAGGTGCTCCCCGAGCTCGGCGAGCTGGTCGAGGTACTGGCCGATGATGAGCACGCGGTCGTCGACATGGCGCCGGACGATCTCCTCCGCGATGAGCACCTTCTCCGGCGCCGAGGCGGCCAGGCGGTAGCGGTCCTCGGGCTCGGCCATGGCGTAGGCCATGCGGTCGGCGTCGGGCAGCGTGACACGCACCTCGATGCAGTCCGCCGGCGCGATGTAGCCCTGGGCCTCGATGTCCTTCCAGGGGGCGTCATAGCGCTTGGGGCCGATGAGGGAGAACACGTCGCTCTCGCGGCCGTCCTCGCGGACCAGTGTGGCCGTCAGCCCGAGGCGCCGGCGTGACTGGATGTCGGCCGTGAAGCGGAAGATCGGGGCGGGCAGGAGGTGCACCTCGTCGTAGATGATCAGCCCCCAGTCGCGGGAGTCGAACACCTCCAGGTGCGGGTAGATGCCGTGCCGTTTCGTGGTCATCACCTGGTAGGTGGCGATCGTGACCGGCCGGATCTCCTTCTTGGCCCCCGAGTACTCGCCGATCTCGTCTGCCGTGAGGGTGGTGCGGCGCAGCAGCTCATCGCGCCACTGGCGGGCCGAGACCGTGTTGGTGACGAGGATGAGCGTGGTCGCCTGCGCGAGGGCCATGGCGAGGGTCCCGACGATCGTCTTGCCGGACCCGCACGGCAGCACCACCACACCCGAGCCGCCATGCCAGAAGCCCTCGGCCGCATCGGTCTGGTACGGCCGCGGCTGCCAGAGCTCGGCCTGGAGCCCGATGGCGTGGCGCTCGCCGTCGACGTAGCCGGCGACGTCCTCGGCAGGCCAGCCCAGCTTGACCAGCGCCTGCTTGAGGTGGCCGCGCTCACTCGGATGGACGATCACCGTGGTCTCGTCGACCCGAGCCCCGATGAGCGGCGCGACCTTGCGGCTGCGCAGGACCTCCTCGAGCACGGCCGGGTCGAGGGCCTGCAGGACGAGCCCGTGCACGGGGTGGTTGTTGACCTGCAGCCGGCCGTAGCGCGACATCGTCTCGGCGACGTCGATGAGGAGGGCATGGGGCACGGGATAGCGCGAATACGTGAGCAGGGTGTCGATCACCTGCTCGGCGTCGTGGCCGGCGGCCCGCGCGTTCCACAGTCCCAGCGGGGTGAGCCGGTAGGTGTGGATGTGCTCCGGCGCGCGCTCGAGCTCGGCGAAGGGGGCGATCGCCTTCCGGCAGTCTGCAGCCCGGGGGTGGTCGACCTCGAGAAGGAGCGTCTTGTCGCTCTGCACGATCAAGGGTCCGTCGGCCACCTGCTGATGCTAGGCGGTGGCCGGTGCAGCGACCAATCGGTGCGACCTCGGCCGACCGGCACGTGGGGTGGGTCCTCCGCACACGTGACCTACGGGTGGGGCATGATCCCCGTCGCCGCGCGCATCGGCTCGACCTCCTGGACGACCTCGCTGTTCCCGAAGGACGGGCGCTACATCGTCCCGCTCAAGGTCGTGGTCAGGCGGGCTGAGGGGATCGACGACGGCGACGTCGTATCCGTGGAGCTCGAGGTGGACGCGTAGCGCTAGCCGCGACTCTGGACAAGCGCCGTGATGAGTGCGGCCGTCAAGGCTGCGCGCTCGGCGAGTGCCGGCACGCTGGCCCACTCATGGTCCGCGTGCGCGCCGTCGCCGACGGCACCCAGCCCGTCGAGCGTCGCGACGCCTGCCGCCGCCGTCAGGTTGCCGTCGCTTGCCCCTCCGACGGCGCGCCCCTCGAGAGGCGGCAGTCGCAGGTGCCCGGCCGCCTCCTGCGCCATCGCGAAGAGGGCCTCGGACTGGACCGCCTCCATGGCGGGGCGGTCGATGCCGCCCTGGATGGTCAGGGCTGCCTGCGTCGTCGTGGGACGCCAGCCCTGCACCAGCGCATCCACGCGCGACTGCTCCGTGAACGACCAGGCCCGCACGTCGACGGTGAGGGATGCCTGTGCCGGCACGGTGTTGGCGGTGGTCCCCGCCGTGAGCGTGGTGGGGGTGACCGTGGTGCCGAGCGCGGGATCGCCCCATCCCGAGCACGCTGTCACGAACTCCGCCGCCGCCGAGAGTGCGTTGACCCCTCGCTCGGGGTCGAGTCCGGCGTGAGCGGCACGGCCGGCGAAGCCGACGGTGTACCAGGACGTCCCCTTGCGTGAGGTCTTGAGGGCGCCGTCCGCCGACGGCTCGAGCACGAGCACGGCGCGCGCGTTGGTGATGGCATCGGCGATCACGGTGCGCGACGCGTGCGACCCTGTCTCCTCATCGGTGGTCAGCAGCATCCCGACGCCGGAGTCCTCGTCCACGCCCGCGAGCGCCAGCGCCGCCCAGGCCTGCACGACGCCGGCCTTCATGTCGAACACCCCTGGCCCGCGCAGGCGGGCGCCGTCGGAGGAGAACGGCAGCCGCAGCAGGGTTCCCCGCGGCCACACCGTGTCGAGGTGCCCGAGCAGCAGAACCGCCGGACGTTGCGGCCCCCAGCGCCACACCGGCCGGTCGCCGTGCCGCTCCGCACGAGCCGGGGACGGCAGCCAGCCGGCGACCACCCCGATCGCTGCCTGGACGACCTCCTCGCAGGACTCGACGTCCTCGGTGGGCGACTCGACCGTGACCAGCGCCTCGACGGAGTCCACCATCGCGGGCAGCAGGGCCTTCGCGCGCCCGAGCAGGTCGCTTTCCGTCATGGCTGGCTCGCAATCGCTACGGTGGGGCGCGTGACTGAGGGGTCCCGGGGACGCGAGCTCGATGATGCCTCGCGACGGGCCGACGTCGAGGTGCGCACCCTCACAGACCTTAGTGACCTCGATGACGCACGGGTGGTGTTCGACCTCGTGTGGCCGTCCGGCGCCGGTGCGACGCAGATCCAGCCGAACCTCATGAAGGCCCTCGTGCATGCGGGCGGGTACGCGTCGGCCGCCTATCGGGACGGTCGGCCGATCGGCGCCGCCCTCGGGTTCGTCGGCCGTCATCGGAGTGCAGCGACCGGAGAGTGGCACGCCCACCTGCACTCGCACATGGCAGCGGTCCTGCCCGAGTACCGCGACCAGCACATCGGCTCCGCGCTCAAGATGCACCAGCGCGCGTGGGCGCTCGGGTGCGGCATCGACACCGTGGTCTGGACCTTCGACCCGCTCGTGCGCCGAAATGCGTTCGTCAACCTCGTCAAGCTCGGAGCCGACGTCGAGGGATTCGAGGTCGACTTCTACGGGAGCATGGACGACGCCATCAACGTCGACGACCCCACCGATCGGCTCTTCGCCTGGTGGCGGCTCGACTCGCCGCGCGCGGAGGCGGCCTCGCTGGGTCAGCTCGGTCGCCTCGACTGCGCCGGGCTGGTGGCCAGCGGACGGGACGTGATCGAGATCGAGCTCCCGGCGGACATCGTCGCGCTCCGCCGCGACGACCCGGCCGCCGCAGCCCAGTGGCGGATCGCGGTGCGGGAGGCGCTGCTCGCGGCGTTCGCTCAGGGATTCGTGATCATCGGCGTCGGCATCGACGGCGGCTACGTACTGGAGAGGCGTGCATGACGATCGACCTGATCCGGCTCCACCGGCTGAGCATCCCGCTGGTCCGGCCCTTCCGGACGAGCTTCGGGACCGAGTCCGTGCGGGACGTCATCCTCGTCGAGGCGGTGACGTCGGACGGAGTCAGCGGGTGGGGCGAGTGCGTGACGATGTCCTGGCCGGGCTACAGCTACGAGTACGGCAACGGCGCCGTGGCCGTCATCACCGAGCACCTGCTCCCCGCCCTGCGCGAGCTCGCCGACGACGCCGACCCTCATGCGGTCCGTGCCGCGCTGGAGGTCGTGCGTGGGCACCCGATGGCGAAGGGCGCACTCTCCACCGCCCTGCTCGACGTGTGGCTGCGTGAGCGCGAGACGTCCTTGGCCGACTACCTCGGGGCCGTCCGCTCGCGGGTCGACTGCGGCGTGTCGGTCGGGATCCCCACGACGGAGTCGATCGGCGAGCTGCTCGACGAGGTCTCGGGGTACGTCGACGCGGGCTACCGGCGCATCAAGCTCAAGATCGAGCCGGGGTGGGACATCGCCCCCGTCGGAGCGGTGCGCGAGCGCTGGCCCGACATGCCGCTGCAGACCGACGCGAACCAGGCGTACCAGCGATCGGATGCCCCGCACCTTGCCCGTCTTGACGACTTCGGCCTGCTGCTGCACGAGCAGCCGCTGCCGGAGGAGGACTGGTACGGGCACGTGCTGATGTCACAGGCCTGCAGGACGCCGATCTGCATGGACGAGTCCATCCACTCCGTCGCCTCCGCCGATTCCGCGCTGGAGTTCGGGGCGGCCTCGATCATCAACATCAAGCCGGGCAGGGTCGGTGGCTACCTGACCGCACGCGACATCCACGACGTGTGCCTCGAGCGAGGGGCCCCGGTGTGGTGCGGCGGGATGCTCGAGACCGGCATCGGGCGCGCGGCGAACATCGCCCTCGCCGCCCTGCCGGGCTTCACCCTCCCCGGTGACACGAGCGCGTCGAGCCGCTACTACGAGGTCGACGTCACCGAGCCCTTCGTCCTCGAGGACGGGCAGCTGCCGGTTCCCACGGGTCCGGGGATCGGGGTCGACCCGCTGCCGGATGTCCTGGCAGACATGACGGTGTGGTCGACGGAGCTGCGGCCCGGCTAGCCCTCGACGGCGTCGGGCGGCAGGTCGGCGACGCCCGTGATGCGCGACACGGCGAACGGACGCACCTGCTCGGTGCGATGGTCGAACGCTGTCAGCACGCCGGCGGCGACCCGGATCGGCTCGACGATCTGCTGGGTGACGGCACCGTCCGTGTCGGCATAGCCGATCCACAGGGGACGGCTGTCGGAGATGGCGGAGCGCAGGCGCGTCACGATCGCCGCCGCGCTCAGGCTGGGCAGGTCGAGGCTTCCCGCGGGGCCCGCCGTCGTGCGTCCCCGCGGGTCGGTGGTGGCGTGGTCGCCGGCGCGCAGGGTGCGGATCGCCGCCGTGATCAGCGCGTCCTCGGGCGCACGGCGCGTGGTGACCGGTGCGGGCCGGGCCGCCCGCGTCCGCCGGTCGTCCGGCCGGCGGATCAGCACCTGGCCGTCGGGGCTCTCGGCAGCCGGGGCGTATCCCGCCGCGCGCAGGGCCGCGATGACCTCGAAGGCGGGCGTCTGGCTGATGAGCACGGTGTCGGCGATGCGCGAGAGCCCCAGCGTGCGGAGCCGGCGGTCGGTGAGCAGCTGCGTGAGCGTGTCCGGGTTGTCGCAGCGCACGTAGCCGAGGGCGTTCCCGGTCCGCACGGCCCCGTAGCGCCGCGCGACGTCGTCGATGAGGTAGGTGAGGGGCTGCGGGACGGGCGTGCGGGAGATGTCCGACAGCAGCGTGTGGATCGAGGCCGCGTCCCACCCGGCGTCGAGGGCGCGACGGACGGACGCCTCACTGATGCGGTAGACCGTCGCGTGACCGCGCGACTCGACATCGGCGACCAGGCGGAGGGTGCGGGCGACATGCGCGACCAGGGGCCCGGGCGCCACGACCGTCAGGTCGGCCTGGATGAGGACATGGTCGAGATCCTCGGGAAGAGCGTCGTGGAGCGCTGCGCCGACCCGCTGCTCGTGCGAGCGCCGCTGGGCCGGGGTGCCTCCGGGATCGTCCAGCAGCAGTCGACCCGCCGTGCTGAGGGCGCCCGCTCCCAGCAGTCCGAGCTCACCGGCCTCGCGCACGGTCGCCTCGGCGGTCAGTCGGCGCAGCTCCCCTGATCGCCGGGGCTGCCGGTCGTCGAGCACCGAGAGCAGGCCGTCCACGGTGACCGAGGCGCCAGCCGGTGCCGAGGCGAGCAGGTCGAGCACCTGGCGCCGGAGCACGGGGATGGCGCGGCGGTCCCGTTCGGCGGAGAGCACCTGGGTCTTCTCGTCGGCCACCGAGGCGAGGCGGGGGAGCCGCAGCCACGCCGTCACGAGAACGGTCCACTGCTCGACGGTGTGCAGGGCGAGCCACGCGTCGTAGTGATCGGTGGGAACCCAGTGCGGCGGGTCCTCGTGGTCGTCGGCGACGAGGCGCGCCGCATGCGCGAGCTCGATGGTCAGCGAGGTGCGGGGCCAGTCGGAGTGGAGACGTCGGCGGGCTGCGGCGAAGTCGCGCAGCGACAGTCCGCCGCTGCGGAGGATGGCGGGCGGATGGCTCGACCAGTCGTCGAGGAGATCGCGCACCTGCGCGAGCGACTCGCGCGCGCTCAGCGCCGCCTGGGCGTCGACGTCGGCCGGGTCGTGCTGGACGCCCACGTCGAGCGCCGGTCGTGGCCAGAGGGGAGGCGGCACCTCGGCGACGAGGTCGCGCACGGCCTGCACGGAGCGTCGCGCATCCCCTGTGCCCCACACCAGCGCCGCATCGACCAGGTCGCCGAGCGCGGCCTCGCACGACGGCAGGGCCTCGTGCGGCAGGCCGTGGGCCGCCGCCGCGATGATCGCAGCATCGGGAACGGCTCCTGAGGCGGTCACCTCAGCGGCCATGCGCAGGACGTGCAGGTGCAGCGCGTCGAGGCCGTCGAGGCAGCGCGAGACGGAGGGACCGGTGGTGGCGCGGGTGGCCAGCGACGTGATGTCCGACGGCACCGGATGCACGAGGTCGGGCCGGCGTCGCAGCAGCCGGGACAGCGCCGCGTCATCGCGATGCCGCAGGTCGTCGGCGAGGCTGCGGTAGGTGGTCATCAGACCCACGGTACGCGCCTGGGCGTCACCGGGTCCGGCGCGTCGGTGCGCGACGCGAGCGTGAGCCGAGCACGAGCCCGACGAACACGATGATCAGGCCGACGCCGATGAGCATCGAGAAGAACCACAGGGCGCTCGGCATCGAGACGGACGGCAGGAGCAGGGGGATGATCGCGATGAGGGTGAAGAGCAGGCCCGCGATGATGACGCCGATCCCGATGCGCAGCACCAGGTCGGCCCTCGTCGAGGAGGCTGGTCGGGGTTCGCCGGTCACGGGGACAGCCTCTCAGGGCACGTGCCCGATCCGCGGGTCAGGGACGGTAGCCTGTTGGGGCGCGGGAAGGCCCGCGCCGGGCGCCGGGAACCCCTCCGCCCGTGGCGATGCGTGAGTGAGGCTGTCGTGCCAACGGGAACCGTCAAGTGGTACGACTCGGAGAAGGGCTTCGGCTTCATCACGTCCGACGAGGGCGATGACGTGTTCGTGCACGTCTCCACCCTCCCCGCCGGGGTGGCGGCTCTCAAGCCCGGCACCAAGGTCGAGTTCGGCGTCGTCGATGGCCGCCGGGGCAAGCAGGCGCTGTCGCTGTCGGTCCTGTCCGCGGCCCCGTCGGTCGTCAAGGGGTCGCGCAAGCCCGCCGACGACATGGCCGTCATCATCGAGGACCTCATCAAGCTCCTCGACAGCGTCTCCAACCAGATGCGGCGGGGCAAGTACCCGCAGGACGCGGCTGCCCAGAAGGTGGCCGCCGTGCTGCGTGCCGTCGCGGACGACCTGGACATCTAGCCCCGCCCGGTCGGGCTAGGACGGGACGAGGCGGAACATCCAGATCCCGCGGGCGGAGCCTTCCTCGCCGGCGAGGATCTGCATGAGGATGCCGTCCTCAGGGACGTCCTGGAACTCCGGGAACGTGAACCGGTAGTAGGTGCTGGTGATGGGCGTCGGGGTGATCGGCTGGTTGTTGATCAGCGGCTGCCAGCCGGCGTCGGCGACCACGGGGTCGACGCTGATGCCGATCGTCTGGCCGGGGAGGACGGGAACCACGGGCAGCTTGACGCCCGACTGGGCGCTCTCGATGACGTCCTTGGCGCAGGCGTCGACATCGATCGCCGCGCCGTCGAAGCCCCAGCAGTTGGCCTGCTGCCACTTGGTCGTGGTGCCCGAGAACACGCTGGCCCCCGGGTTCGGCTTCTCACAGCCGGAGAGGCCGAGGGCGAGGACGGTGCCCGCCACGAGGGCGAGGGCGATCCGGGCGCGATGCATGTGCCTGACACTACCGCTGGCCCCAGCCGCAAGCCGATCCGGCCGGTGGGACACAATCTCCCCATGACTCCCGCCGCAGTGACGACCGAGGCCAAGCGCGACGCCGTGCTCGTCGCGGCCGTCGATGCTGCCCGTGCGGCCGCCGTGTCCGAGACCGGCGAGGCGCTGGTGGGGGAGCACCTCGGCGTCGTCATGGAGGAGGAGCGCCTGGCGACCCACTCCTTCGCGTGCCTCAATCCCGCCTATGTCGGGTGGCGCTGGAGCGTCACGCTGGCACGCGCGCCCCGCTCGAAGACCGTCACGGTCAGCGATGTCGTGCTGGTGCCGGGCGAGACTGCGATCGTGGCTCCGCCGTGGCTGCCGTGGAGCGAGCGCGTGCTGCCCGGTGACCTCGGCCCGGGCGATGTCCTTCCCACGGCGCCGGACGACGTTCGTCTCGTCGCGGGCCTCACGGCAGAGGACGATCTCGAGTCCGCCGCCTCCCAGAGCCCGCTGCACCCCGGCCAGTGGGAGCTGGGCCTGGGGCGTGTGCGCGTGCTGTCGCCGGTCGGTCGCGACGATGCCGCCGATCGCTGGGTCGAGGGGGACTTCGGCCCGACCACCCCCATGGCACGGCAGGCCTCCCACGAGTGCGGGTCGTGCGGGTTCATGCTTCCCATCGGCGGCCCGCTGGGCCAGCTCTTCGCGGTGTGCGCCAACCTGCTCAGCCCGGCGGACGGTCGCGTCGTCGCGCTCACCTTCGGCTGCGGCGCCCACTCCGAGGTCGAGGTGGAGGTCGAGGCGAAGGCGGAGGAGGTCTTCGACGAGGGCTCCTGGGATCCGCTGGAGCTCGGCCACTCCTGAGCCACCCCCCGGGCTGCTGCTGTCAGCCGCGCGGGACGGCCTTGCGACGAGCGCGCCAGCGCAGGAACACCAGTCCCAGTGCCCCGCTGACGAACCCGACGACAGCCACCGCGATCCACCAGCCCGTGCCGTTCTCGTCGAGGGTCGGCTTGCGGATGAGCAGGGCGACGAGCACGACGAGCCAGATCCCCGTGCCGATCGAGACCGGCAGGATCGCGTCCTCATCCGACTTCGCGGGTATGGGCGTGTTCATCGGGATGCCACGCTACTCTGCGCGCAGATCGCCCGACACCGTCGCCTTCCCCGGCGAAGACCAGGTCCAGGGGAGCACGCATGTCCGTGACATCGCAGGGCACGTCCACCAGCTCATTCGACCGCTGGTTCGAGCTGTCGGCGCGGGGCTCGACGTACGGCCGTGAGGTTCGGGGCGGCTTCGTCACCTTCTTCACGATGGCCTACATCGTCGTCCTCAACCCGTTGATCATCGGAACGGCGAAGGACATGAACGGCGACTACGTCGGCGGCACCACCGACGTGGTCACGTCGATCGCCATGGTGACCGCCGCGACGGCCCTCGTCGCCGGGGTGATGACGATCCTCATGGGCGCGATCGGCCGGTTCCCGATCGCGATCGCTGCCGGCCTCGGACTCAATGGCTTCGTCGCCTTCACGCTGGCGCCGCAGATGACGTGGGCCGATGCCATGGGCCTGGTCGTGCTCGAGGGACTGCTCATCCTGCTGCTGGTGCTGACCGGCTTCCGGTCGGCGGTGTTCACCGCCGTCCCGGAGCAGCTCAAGTACGCCATCGGCGTCGGCATCGGCCTGTTCATCACGATCATCGGCCTCGTGGACGCGGGCATCGTCCGCACGGGCGTGCCGCTCATCACGTTCGGCAACTTCGGCGAGCTGCAGGGATGGCCGATCTTCACGTTCTGCTTCGGACTGCTGCTCACGATCGTGCTCGTCGTGCGCAAGGTGAAGGGCGCCATTCTCATCGGCATCCTGGCCACCACGGTGCTGGCCATCGTCATCGAGGCGATCGCCGACGTCGGGGCCAAGTCGGCCGACAACCCCCTCGGCTGGGGGCTGAACGTCCCGCGCATTCCCGACTCCGTGGTGGCGTCGCCGGACCTCGGGCTGCTCGGGCAGTTCAACCTGTTCGGCAGCTTCGAGATCATCGGCGTGGTCGCCTCGCTGCTGGCGATCTTCTCGCTCATGCTGAGCGACTTCTTCGACACCATGGGCACGGCGTTCGGCCTGGCAACGGAGGCGGAGCTCCTCGACGAGGAGGGCCAGATCCCGCACTTCGAGAGCATCCTCGTCGTCGACTCCCTGTCGGCCGTCGCGGGTGGCGCGGCATCGACGTCGAGCAACACCGCCTACATCGAGTCGGCCTCGGGCATCGGCGAGGGCGCGAGGACCGGCATCGCGTCGTTGGTGACCGGTGCGCTCTTCCTGGTGGCCATGCTCTTCTCGCCGCTCGTCACGATCGTGCCCTACGAGGCGGCGACTCCGGCACTCGTCGTCGTCGGCTTCCTGATGATGACCCAGATCCGGCACATCGACTTCACCGACTACAGCATCGGCATCCCCGCGTTCCTCACGATCGCCCTGATGCCGTTCACCTACTCCATCACCAACGGCATCGGTGCCGGCTTCGTCACCTGGGTCGTCATCAAGGTGTTCACCGGGCGGGTGCGCGAGGTCAACTGGCTTATGTGGGTGGTGTCGCTGGCCTTCGTGGTCTACTTCGCGATCTATCCGATCGAGGTCATGTTCGGCCTGAAGTAGGGACGTAGTCTGGGGTCATGGACCCGCGATCGAGGCGCTTCGTCACGCTTGCCGTCCTCATCTCCCTGACCGTCGTCGTCGTCGTGACGGCGATCTGGCGCTGATGGCGTGCTGAGGGTCCTGGCCGCGCTCGCCGTCGCTGCCGCGCTGCTGGCCGGCGGGCAGTCGCCGGCGTCGGCGGCCGACGAGGCCGGGACGGTCTGCCGCTTCCCCGACGACCGGTACGCCGAGATCAGCGGCATGACGTACTCGCTCCTGCACCGCGATGTCATCTGGGTGCACAACGACTCGGGTGGCGGTCCCTACATCTATGCGGTCGACTCGACGACCTGCCGGACGCTCGCGCGGGTGACGATCGCCGGCATCGAGGCCCGCGACATCGAGGCGATCGCCACGGGTCGCGATCGCAAGGGCCGCCCGGTGCTGTGGGTGGGGGATCTCGGGGACAACCGCGACTCGTGGCCCGAGGTGTTCCTCCATCGCATCAGGGAGCCCCGGGTGCTCGCCGACCGGACGGTGACGCCGCGCACCTACCGGGTCACCTATCGCGATCGGCCGCACGACGCCGAGACGCTCCTCGCCGACCCCACCTCCACCCGGCTGTGGATCGTCACCAAGCAGCTGGCGCACGGCCGCCTCTACGAGCTGCCCGACCGCCTGTCGCGCAGCGAGGTCAATGTCGCGCGACCGGTGCACCAGGAGGGCGGTCTCGTGACGGACGGGGCGGTCAGCCCGGACGGCAGCCGGTACGTCCTGCGCGACTACCTCAACGCCCGCATCCTTGACGGCCTCCCTCAGGGGACGCTGGCCGAGACGGTGTTCCTGCCCCTCCAGCCGCAGGGCGAGGCGGTGACCTGGACCTCCGACGGTCGGGCGCTCCTCATCGCGAGCGAGCGGGACGACCGCCTCCAGCGCGTCGAGGTGTCCGCCCCCGCCGCCGTCGTGTCCCCGCCGGACGCCGTGGACTCGTCCTCGTCGGAGGAGGCCGGTACGGCATCGCCCATCACGTCGACCATCGTGAGCAGCGCGGGGACCGAGCCGGGCGGCCGGTCTCAGGGAGCGTGGGGAGTGGCGGTGCTCGTGGGGGCCGTCGTGGTGGCGGCCGTCGTCACCCTGGGCGTGGTGGCGGCTAGCTCAGCACGGCGTCGACGTCGCGCAGCGGCCGCAGGACCAGCAGTGCGAGGGCAGTGAGCAGCAGCAACGGCACCAGCAGGAAGGCGACGTGGAAGCCCACCGTGTCCGACAGGACGCCGAGGGTGATGGGCGCCAGGGCGATGGCGATGCTGCCTGCCACGGAGCAGCTGGCGCTTGCTCGGTCGGTCATGCCTCGGGAGGCACGCACCACCCGTGCGACGCCCAGGGGCCAGTGGACACCGATGCCGACACCCGTGAGGAGGAGTCCGAGCAGCACCACCGGCCACAGCGTGAAGGACCATGCGAGGGCGAACCCCACGAGGGCGAACAGGATCGATCCCTTGAGCAGGGTCTCGGTGTCGATGCGCTGCGTGAGGCGAGAGCCCCACAGGCGGCCGATGAGCATGCCGCCGGTGATCGAGGCGAGGGAGGCGGCCGCGGCCGCGGCGCCGAACCCGCAGCGTTCCCGGAGCAGGTCGGCCCCCCAGAAGGCGAGACAGAACTCCGCGCCCAGGAAGCACATGATGACGGCCAGCGACCAGTAGACCCTCCCTGGAAGGCGCCTGCCGTCGTCCTCGCGGTCGGCCCGGGCACGGGTGCCGAAGACATCGACGTGCCGGCCGCGCCATACCTCGACGGCGAGGAGCGCAACGGCGGTGAACCAGATCCCTGCACGCCAGCCCAGCACCGTTGCTGCTCCCACGCCGACGACCAGAGGGCCCAGGAGACCGGCGAACGATGCCATCGCGTTCGCCTCGGTGAGCGAGGCGGGGCCGGCCCGTCCCTGGTAGTCCAGGAGGAAGGCGTTGATGGAGATCATGAGGAACGTCCCGAAGAAGGCGGCCAGCGCCGCTCCGGCGAGCGTCTCGGGCAGGCCGCCGGTCGGGATCGTGAAGAGCAGGATCGAGGCCGCCGCGCCGATCGCGGCGGACCGGAGCACGATGCCTCGGCCCCATCGGTCGATGACCCTTGCGGCGATCAGCGCGGCGATGAGCCCCCCGAGGGCCAGCGCCGTGCCGTGCAGGGCCGCCACGGAACGGGTGGTTCCCTGCTCGTCACGCAGGAGGGCCTGCGTGGCTCCGAACGCGTAGAGGAAGGACGCATAGAACGACAGCTGGATGTACGAGATCCAGGTCGGCCTGTCGTGCACCGGCCGGGTCGACATGACCCCCGAGCCGGCTGGCGCGGTCACGCGAGCTGCGTGATGACGTGGTCGATGCAGCGGGTCAGGGCACGCACGTCGTCTGGCTCGACGGCCGGGAAGACCGCCACACGCAGCTGGTTGCGGCCGAGCTTGCGGTACGGCTCGGTGTCGACGATGCCATTGAGTCGCAGCGCCTTCGTGATGGACGTCGCGTCGATCGAGTCGTCGATGTCGATGGTGGCCACGACGGCGGAGCGCAGGGCGGGGTCGGCGACGAACGGGGTCGCCACGTCGCTCGCCTCGGCCCAGTCGTAGAGGACCCCTGAGGACTCCGCGGTGCGGGCGACGCACCAGTCGAGGCCGCCGTTGCCGTTGAACCAGTCGACCTGCTCGGCCATCATGAGGATCGTGGCGAGGGCCGGGGTGTTGTAGGTCTGGTCGAGTCGCGCGTTGTCGATCGCCGTCTGCAGGTCGAGGAAGTCGGGGATCCAGCGGCCCGACTCCTTGATCTCGGCGGCGCGGGCGATTGCGGCCGGAGACATGAGGGCGACCCACAGCCCGCCGTCGGACCCGAAGCTCTTCTGGGGAGCGAAGTAGTAGGTGTCGAACTCGGCGGCGTCGACCGCCAGGCCGCCCGCTCCGCTCGTCGCGTCGATCACGAGCAGGGCGTCGGGATCGGCACCGGCGACCCTCCGGGGGGTGACCGCCACGCCGGTCGAGGTCTCGTTGTGCGGGCTGCAGTAGGCGTCGACGCCCGCCTCGGCCGAGAACACCGGGGCGGAGCCCGGGTCGGCCTTGAGGATGGTGGGATCGCCCAGGTGGGGTGCCTTCTTGACCCCGCTGGCGAACTTGGCGCCGAACTCGCCGAAGGACAGGAACTGCGCGCGGTCGCGGATCAGGCCGAACGAGGCCACGTCCCAGAACGCAGTCGAGCCGCCGTTGCCGAGCACGACCTCGTAGCCCTCGGGCAGCGAGAACAGGTCGGCGAGGCCGGAGCGCAGGCGGCCGACCTGGGACTTCACGGTCTTCTGACGGTGCGACGTGCCCAGGTACGACTGCCACACGCGGGCGAGGGCATCGACCTGCGGCTGGCGGACCTTCGAGGGCCCGGAGCCGAACCGCCCGTCGGACGGAAGGAGGTGGGTGGGGATCTGGATGTCTTCCGGTGCGGCAGGCACGTGCGTTCTCCCAGAGAAGGTGGCTGAGATGCCAGCCTAGACCGTGCGGGTGTAGCCGGACGGAGCCACCATGGCGGGGTCCCAGCCGGGCACCTGCTCGACGTGGCGTGGCGCCGGCCCGACATAGCGCGCCGAGGGCCGGATGAGCCGGCCGGTGCGCTTCTGCTCGAGGATGTGCGAGCTCCAGCCGGCCAGTCGCGCGCACGTGAACATCGACGTGAACATCTGCGACGGAACCTCGGCGAAGTCGAGCACGATGGCGGCCCAGAACTCCACATTCGTCTCGAGCACGCGGTCGGGGCGGCGGTCGCGCAGCTCCGAGAGGGCTGCCTCCTCGAGGGCGAGTGCGACCTCGTAGCGGGGTGCGCCCAGGTCGCGGGCCGTGCGTCGCAGCACGCGGGCGCGCGGGTCCTCGGCGCGGTAGACGCGGTGCCCGAAGCCCATGAGTCGCTCGTTGCGGTCGAGGACGCCCTTCACGTAGGCATCGGCGTCGCCGGTGCGCTCGATCTCCTCGATCATGCTCAGGACCCGTGCAGGGGCACCGCCGTGCAGCGGACCGCTCATCGCACCCACCGCGCCCGAGATGGCGGCCGCGACGTCGGCCCCGGTCGAGGCGATCACGCGGGCGGTGAAGGTGCTGGCATTCATTCCATGCTCGGCAGCGGAGACGAAGTAGGCGTCGACGGCCTGCACATGGCGCGGGTCGGGCTCGTCGCGCCAGCGGCGCATGAAGCGCTCGACGATGGTGGTCGCCTCGTCGATGTGCGCCTGGGGGACCATCGGCCGGCCGATGCCGCGCGCCGACTGCGCGACGAAGGACAGGGCCATGACCGACACGTGGGCGAGGTTCTCGCGAGCGGTGTCGTCATCGATGTCGAGGAGCGGCTTCAGCCCCCACGCGGGAGCCAGCATCGCGATCGCCGACTGCACGTCGACGCGCACGTCGCCGGAGTGGATCGGGATGGGGAACGGCTCGGCCGGGGGGAGTCCGGGGTTGAACTCGTTGTCGACGAGCAGGCCCCACACGTTGCCGAAGGACACGCGGCCGACGAGCTCCTCGATGTCGACTCCGCGGTAGCGCAGGACGCTGCCGTCGCGGTCCGGCTCGGCGATCTGGGTCTCGAAGGCGATCACGCCCTCCAGGCCCGGCACGAAATCGCTCACCGTCAACTCCCCTCGCGTCGGACGTCCTGCGGCTCATTCAACAACCTTGCCGGATTCGTGGTGTGATCGGGTCATGAGTTTGTGGAGCCCGCCTCCCGACGATGCCCCGAGGCGACTGGCTGACCTGCGCGTGTCGTACGACACGGGAGCACTGGTGGAGTCGGACCTGGCCTCCTCGCCGCTCGAGCAGTTCCGCTCCTGGTTCGAGGCCGCGGCGCAGGCGGGCATGCCGGAGCCGAACGCCATGGTGGCGTCGACGGCGGCCTCGGGGGCACAGCCGAGCTCGCGCACCGTGCTGCTCAAGGATGTCGACGAGCGTGGCTTCTCGTTCTACACCAACCTCGGATCCCGCAAGAGCTCAGAGCTGGGGGCCAACCCGGGGGTGTCGCTGGTCTTCCCGTGGTTCGCCATGCACCGTCAGGTCGTGGTCGTCGGCAGGGCCGAGCTCATCGGACGGGCCGAGGTGGAGGCGTACTTCGCCAGCAGGCCACGCGGGTCGCAGCTCGGCGCCTGGTCGAGCCGGCAGTCGACCGTCATCGCCGACCGCTCGATGCTCGAGGACGAGTACGCGCGGCTGGCGACCCAGTACCCCGAGGGGACGCCGATCCCGGCACCGGACTTCTGGGGCGGCTGGCTCGTGCGCCCGATCACGGTGGAGTTCTGGCAGGGCCGGGTGTCTCGCCTGCACGATCGGCTGCGGTTCCGCGCGGTCGCAGACTCGTCCCCGAGCCTCGCGATCCCGGAAGACTGGGTCGTCGAGCGGCTCTCCCCCTAGCCTCCCTGCCGCAACGCGGCAGGGGCGTAGGTTCCGGGGGTGGCCCGCCTCTTCGCCGACCTGACGCCGCTGCGGGTCAGCGCCCCGTACCGCCGGCTGTGGGCCGCACTGGGCATCAGCAACATCGGCCAGCAGATGACCTCGGTGGCCGTCGGGCTGCAGGTGTGGGACCTCACGCGGTCGAGCCTCATGGTGGGCCTGGTCGGCCTCGCCCAGCTCATCCCGCTGGTCGGCTTCGGCCTCTACGGGGGCACCCTGTCCGATGCGTTCGACCGGCGCATCGTCGGGCTCATCACGGCCTGCGGACTGTGGCTCTGCTCCATGGCCTTCCTCACCCAGTCGCTGCTGCAGTCGACCTCGGTGGCGGTGCTCTACCTCATCGTCGCCGTGCAGTCCGCCTTCTTCGCGGTCGGCAGCCCAGCCCGGCAGGCGATCATCCCCCGACTCGTGCCGCCCGAGCTGCTGCCCGCCGCGAACGCCCTCGGCATGGTCACCTGGAACATCGGCTTCACGCTGGGGCCGCTGCTCGGGGGCCTCCTCGTCGCGGCCACGGGCACCGTCACGGCGCCCTACGCCGTCGACGTGGTCGCGTTCGGCGTGGTCACCTGGGCCATGCTTCGGCTGCCCAGCCTGCCGCCCATCGTCGAGCCCGGTCAGGAGCGGCCCCGCCCGGGCTGGGGCGCGGTCAAGGAGGGGTTCGCCTTCCTGCGCGGCAAGCTCAACCTGCAGATGACCTTCTACCAGGACATCGTGGCGATGGTGTTCGGGATGCCGCGGGCGCTCTTCCCGGCCATCGCCGCCCAGTGGTACGGGGGTTCGACGCGCGACGTGGCCCTCGTGCTCGGCCTGCTGTCCGCAGCACCGGCCGCGGGAGCGCTGATCTCGGGGGTGCTGAGCGGGCCGCTGGGCCGGGTGCGCTGGCAGGGCCGGGCGATCGTGGGCGCGATCATCGTGTGGGGCCTGGCGATCGCCGCGTTCGGCCTGGTGCGCTGGCTGCCCCTGGCACTCCTCCTCCTCGCCGTCGCCGGCGCGGCCGACAACGTCTCGGCGGTGTTCCGCAGCACGATCCTCCAGGCGGCCACGCCGGACGAGTACCGCGGCCGGCTCCAGGGCGTGTTCACCGTCGTGGTGGCCGGTGGTCCCAGGCTCGGCGACGTCGAGGCGGGGGCCGTGGCCGTGCTGTTCGGAGAGGCGTTCTCCGTGGTGTCCGGCGGGCTGATCTGCGTCGGCCTGTCGGTCGGCCTCGCGTCGCGGTTCCCCGGCTTCCTCAGGTACGACGCCCGTCACCCCGTGCCGTAGCCGGCTACGAGAGCTGGTCGTCCAGCCAGTCGAACACGACCTCCTGGGCCACCTGCGGCCCCACCGGCTGGTCGTGCAGGGACGCCCCCTGCTCGGCGGTGAACCGGACGAGGACCTTGCGTGAGGGCGGCACGGCATCCAGGAAGGCGAAGGCGGCCGTGGACTGCTCGTCGAAGAACTCGTCGCCCTCATTCGCCGTGAGCATCGTGGGGATCCGGATCGCCTCGAAGTCGGTGCGGTACCGGAAGGGGAGCAGCCTCTCGAGAAGGCCGTAGTAGTCGGAGATCGGCCGGCCGGCGCGGGCCTCCGCCTGCACGCGCCTGTCGAAGATCGAGCCCCGCTTGTAGAGCGTGAACTGCGCCTCGCGGGGGATCGACGGCCAGGCCTGGAGGAAGCCCTCATTGAGGCCCCTGCGGGCCCCGTCCTTCTCCGGCTTGGGGGCGTCGACCGTCTCCTTCACCAGGGCCATGCTCTCCTGGTCGGTCCACATCGTCGTGAAGTCGAAGGCGGCCGGCTCGAGCACGACGGCGTCGAGTCCGGAGAGCCGTGCGGCAGCCCGGCTGCAGAGCATGCCGCCGAACGAGATGCCGATGAGCGCCACCTTGCCGACGTCCGGCCGGGCCTTGGCCCAGCGCAGCACTGGGCCGACGACCCGGTTCCAGTCGGCGGTGAACGGGACGCGGCGCTTGAAGAGCAGGGTCATCTGCCCCGGGCCCTCGAACAGCACGACGTTGTAGCCGCGCGCCAGTGCGGCCGTGACCCCGAACTGCATGGTCTCGACGTTCTGCCCGTCGCTTCCCTCGCTGATGATCACGGTGGGGCGCGGGCCTGATCCGTGGGGACTGGCGAAGAAGTGCACCGGAATCGGGCCGAACGGCGATGCCACCTCGGTGCTCTCCACGGCGGGGTCGAAGAGCCGAGCCGCCCGCTGCCACCGCGCCTGGGCGAGGTCGAACGCGTGCTCCTCCCGCGATCCGTCCGAGGTGCCGAGCACGAAGAACAGCTGCTGCGCTGCGTACATGGCGGCCCTCATCGAGCGGTCGCGCGACGTCACCGGATGCGCTTCGGCAGCGTCGCGCGCCAGCGTCGCGAGGTGGTTGCCGAAGTCGCTGAAGCCGTCGAAGTAGGCGTCGAAGGCAGCGGTGTCCGGCTCGTCCGGGTTGCCGTTGCGCGCGTTGATCGTCTGCGCGATGCGCAGCACCTCGCCCACCTCGGCCGCCTGCGAGCTGGCGGCACCGAGCGCGAAGAGGCCCTCGTCGTTGAACGTGCTGGCGGCGAACAGGTCGAGCGGGGTGACGGAGAGTCCCGTCCGCCGGGCGCGCCCGACGGACGCCATTGCGGAGGTTCCGAGCAGGGGTGCAGTGGCAGCGAGTGCGCCGACGGCTGCGGCACCACGGAGCAGCCAGCGCCGATCGATCTCCATGCTGCGAATCTAGACCGGCGCGGCCCGGGTTGTAAGCCGAGGCGAGGGCTAGCGCACCGACCGATCCCGAAGCGCCTCGGCCACCACCTCGTCCACCGAGATGCCGCGGCGCTCGGCCTCGGCGCGCACCGCCTTCCGGAGCGACTTGGGCACCTGGACGGCGAGGTCGACCAGCTTGTCCTTGTCCGGCGGGCCGATGGCATCGGACGTGGTCGAGCCACGCCGCGCGAAGCCGGGCTCGTCACCGTGCCCGAAGGGGGTGGTCGGATGGACGTCGGCGTCACCGGCCTTGCGCAGAGGCTCGCGGTCGTTCATGGCAGGAACCGTCGCAGCGAGAAGGTCGGCCGTGCCGGCTGCGGGAGGGGCGCGGGGAGCAGCGAGTCGAGCAGGTCGTCGAACAGCTCCGCGACCTCGCGCGAGCCGGGGGAGCTCCACGCGTGGATGGGGCTCCCGGCGCGCTGAGACTGCGGGATGCCGGCGCACTCGGGGAGCGCATGCGGGTACACGAGCATGCCGTGCTCGGTGGCGAGCATCTCCGCGTGCAGGCGGTGCTCGCGGTCGTCGGGGCGCATCCGGTTGATGACGATGGCTGAGGCGCGCAGTCGGGGGTTGGACGTCGCCGCGATCACGTCGATGGCCTCGACCGCCTCGGTGGCCCCGTGCACGGCGAAGTGGTTGGGCTCCGTCACGACGAGCGCGCGGTCGGCGGCCGTGAGCGCGTTGCGCGTGAGCTCGCCCAGCGATGGCGGGCAGTCGACCACGACGAGGTCGAAGCTGCGCGGCAGCGTGGCGAGCGCGGTGCGCAGGCGCTGGGCCGACCGACGCCCATCGCCCACGTTGCGATGTTCGAGTGCGCGCTCCGATGCGATCACCTTGACCGACTCGCCCCAGCCGCTGTCGATGACCGCGTCGGCTGCCACGCCGGGCCGGGCATCGGCGAGCAGGTCGCTCGTGGTGAAGGGTGCCTCTGCGACGTCGAGGGCCATCGATGCGTTGGCCTGGGGGTCGAGGTCGATGACCAGAGTGCGCAGCCCGCGCTGCCAGCCCGCGCTCGCCAGTCCGAGGGCGACCGTGCTCTTGCCCACGCCGCCCTTCATGGACAGCACGGCGACGACGGTCATGGCGCGCAGTCTGTCAGGTCGCGCCGTGATCGTCTCGGACTACCTCAGGGCGACTGCTTGATCTCCGCGAAATCCGCCAGCGCGACCGTCCGCTCGACGGAGTGGTCCACGATCGGCCGGGGGTAGTCGGGGACCAGCTCCGGCGTGCGCCACGGCTCATGGGCGGACGCGCCCGGCAGCGGGCGCAGTTCCGGGACGTACCGGCGCACGTAGTCGCCCTGCGGATCGAACTTGAGGCCCTGCAGCACGGGGTTGAACACGCGGTAGAACGGTGCGGCATCCGTGCCGCAGCCGGCGGTCCACTGCCAGCCGTGCGCGTTGCTCGCAAGGTCGCCGTCCCGCAGCCATCGCATGAACTCCGCGGCACCCCGCTGCCACGGCAGGTGGAGGTCCTTCACGAGGAAGCTCGCCACCACCATGCGCACCCGGTTGTGCACCCAGCCCTCCGCCTGCAGCTGGCGCATGCCGGCGTCGACGAACGGGTAGCCCGTGCGACCCGCCTGCCAGGCCGCGAAGCGCTCGTCGGCCGCGGGGCCCTCGGCCCATCGCATGGCCTCGTCGAAGCGCGGATCGAGGGAGGCGTGGGCACTGGACGGCTCCTGATGGAGCACGTCGGCGTAGAAGTCGCGCCAGCACAGCTCGCGGCGGTAGGCGTCGGCTCCCGGGTCGTCGCCCTCGTCCGGCAGGTCGGCGAGCAGCGACCGCGGATGGATCTCCCCGTACTTCAGGTGGTGGCTCAGGGCACTGGTGCCGTCGAGGTCGGCGCGGTTGCGGGTGTCGGCGTAGGCGCTGAGAGAGGTGGCGCGGAAGTGCTCCCACCGGTGCCACGCCGCCGCCTCGCCGGCGGGCGGAAGCACCAGGTCGCCGAGCTCGGGTGCGTCCGGGAACCCGTCGCAGGGTTCCGGCATCCACCACGCCGCCGTGTCATCCGCGGCCGGCGCGCGCCAGCCGTGGCGGGACCAGCCGCGGTAGTAGGGGGTGAAGACGCGGTAGGACGTGCCGTCCTCCTTGCGCACGCGCCCGGGGGCGACCGCGTAGGGGGAGCCCGTCCGGGTGAGTGCGACGTCTCCGAGAGCGGCCTCGACCGACACGTCGCGACGGTGGCCGTACGGTCCGTAGTCGGCGGCGATGTGCACCGACCGGGCGCCCGCGGATGCAGCCAGGCGCGGGATCACGTCGATGGGGTCGCCGTGGCGGATGAGGAGCTGGCCGTCGAGGCTGGCGTCGAGGGAGCGCAGGGAGGCGACGAGGTAGGCCCGGCGCACGGGGCCTGCCGGCCCCCACAGGCGCGGGTCGAGCACGAACACGGGCGCGACCTGCCCGTCGCCGTCCGACCGGGCCGTCTCCACCGCGGCCACGAGTGCGGGGTTGTCGTGGAGTCGCAGGTCGCGACGGAACCACAGGACGCTGGGCACGCCGCAAGGCTAGGGCGGTTCGCCGTCCGGTGCCGAACGAGGCCTCGGTGCAGGACACTGGGGCCATGCTGCTGGCCGCTCTCTTCGGCGCCCTGGCCGCGTCGACGCTGCTGATCGGCGGCGTGATCGCCTACGCGATGCGCCCGTCGCCGAGATTCGCGGCCATCGTGATGGCCCTCGGCAGCGGCCTGCTCATCGGCTCGGTCGCCTATGACCTGGTCGAGGACGCCCAGGTGTCGCTGCCGATCGCGGGGACCGCGGTGTCGCTGATGGCCGGGGCCGCACTGTTCGTCGTGGGCAGCCGGATCATCGAACGCCGCGGCGGCGGCCGGCGGAAGTCGCCGTCGGGAGGCCAGGACGCGACGGGCAACCCGCTGCCGATCGTCCTCGGCAGCGTCCTCGACGGGATCCCGGAGTCGTTCGTGCTCGGGCTCAGCGTCCTGCACGGCGGCGTGTCCGTCCCCCTGCTCGTGGGCATCGGGCTGTCGAACCTGCCGGAGGGCCTTGCCGCCTCGACGGGGCTGCGGGCGCGCGGCTGGCCCAGGATCCGGGTGCTGGGCATGTGGTCCGCCGTCATGGTCTCGAGCGCCCTGGCCGCCGCGCTCGGCCACGAGGTGCTCGCGGCCGACGGCGGGGTCCTCGCGGGAGTGGCGCAGGGCTTCGCGGCGGGTGCGCTCCTCGCGATGATCGCCGACACGATGGTTCCGGAGGCCTACGAGGTGGAGCGCGAATGGACCGGGGGCCTCGTGGTCGCGGGGTTCGCGCTCTCGCTCCTCATCGCCGCCGTCCTGATGTGAGATCCGGCCCGGTTCGCTATCGTGATGAGGCAAGGCATGCCTTCCCCACCACCCTCCATCCCTCGATCGGCGGTCACGCGTGAGTGAGCTCATCGACACCACCGAGATGTACCTGCGCACGGTGTTCGAGCTCGAGGAGGAGGGCATCGTCCCCATGCGCGCCCGCATCGCCGAGCGCCTGAACCAGAGCGGGCCCACGGTGTCGCAGACCGTCGCCCGCATGGAGCGCGACGGCCTGGTCGTGGTCGAGGGCGACCGGCACCTGGAGCTGACCCCGGCGGGCCGCGAGGCCGCCACCCGGGTCATGCGCAAGCACCGCCTGGCCGAGTGCCTCCTCGTCGAGGTGCTGGGCATGCCCTGGGAGGAGGTGCATGCCGAGGCCTGCCGGTGGGAGCACGTCATGAGCGAGTCCGTCGAGCGTCGCCTCCTCGTGCTGCTCGACAACCCCACCGTGTCGCCCTACGGCAACCCGATCCCGGGCCTCGACGAGCTGGCCCCCGGGGCCGCCTCCGCGAGTCCCTCCGAGGGGCCGTTCGAGACACTGAGCCACATCGCCGGCGACGACGTGCGGTGGGTCATCGTGCGGCGCATCGCCGAGCCCCTGCAGGACGACGCCCTCGCGATGACCACGATGCGCCGGATCGGCGCCATGCCGGGAGCGTCGGTGAAGGTGCACCGGTCGGCGGGCGGGGTGACGATCGGCAGCGCGGGCGAGTACACCGAGCTGTCGGACGACATCGCCGCGCACGTGCTCGTCGACGCCTCGGTCTCGCCGTTCGTCGACGCCTCGATCTAGCAGATCCGCGGCAGCCGCTCGGCCTAGGCGTGCGCGAGCTGGGTGCTGAAGTCCGGACGGAGGGGCATCCCCGACGTGCCGCCCGGGCCGAGCTTGACCCCCAGCATCTGGTGCAGCTGGATCATGTTGATGTCGAATCCGAGGCGCGATGCGGCCATGTAGAGGCGCCATACGCGAGCCGTGCCGAGGCCGGCCTCGGCCACGGCCTCGTCCCAGTGGTCCTCGAGGTTCTCGCACCAGTGCTTGAGCGTGAGCGCGTAGTGCTCGCGGAGGTTCTCCTCGTGCCGGATCTCGAATCCCGCCGAGTTCATCGCCGTCATGACCTGGCTGGGGCCGGAGAGCTCGCCGTCGGGGAAGACGTAGCGGTTGATGAACGACTTGCGGAAGTGCGTCACCCACTGGTCGTGGGGCCGGGTGATGGTGTGGTTGAGCATCCGGCCCTCGGGGCGCAGCTTGCCGTAGAGGAAGCCGAAGTAGGAGGGGTAGTTGTCGCGTCCGATGTGCTCGGTGAGCCCGATCGACGAGATGGCGTCGAAGCCCGCCTCGGAGACGTCGCGGTAGTCGCTGAACCGGATCTCCGCCTGCCCCCCGAGCCCGGCCTGGTCGATGGACTCCTGGCCGTACAGGGCCTGCTGCTCCGAGAGCGTCACCCCGATCGCCTTGACGCCGTAGTGCTTCACGGCGTGCATGACCATGCCGCCCCAGCCGCAGCCGACGTCGAGCAGGCGCATGCCCGGCTCGAGGCCGAGCTTGCGGCAGACGAGGTCGAACTTCTCCTCCTGGGCCGTCTCGAGGGACGCGTCCGCGGAGGGGAACACCGCGCAGGTGTAGGCCATCGAGGGGCCGAGGACCCACGAGTAGAAGCGGTTGCTGACGTCGTAGTGGTGGTGGATGGCCTCGGCGTCGCGGTTCTTCGAGTGACGGCGGCCCCCGAGCGTGCGCTCCTGGGGCGGCGGTGCGGGCCGGTGGATGGCCTTGGGGGCGAACTGCCGCACGAGCTTCAGGCGGTCGCTCCAGCTGATGTGGTCCCACGTCATCGGGTAGAGGCGGCTGAGGGCCGTGTAGGCGTCGCCCACGATCTCGAGGTCGCCGGTGACGTAGGCACGGGCCAGGCCCAGCTGCGAGGGGGCGCTCGCGAGGTACTGCACGGCCCGGGGGCTGCGCACCTCCAGGACCACGTCGGCATTGGCCGGCCCGGCCGTCGAGCCGTCGTAGGCCCGGAAGCCGACGCCGCGTTCCGCCGGAACCATGATTGCGAAGGCATCCGCCAGCTTCATCGAACCCACTCCTCCACGCTGTCCACCCGTGCGCCGTGCGCCCGGCTACTTGCCCTCGACGACCTTCTCGTACAGCCCGCGAAGTCGCCGTTGAGGATCGTAGAGGGACTTGAGCCTCGAATACTCGTCACCGCCATATATCGACCAGAACGTCTCCCGGTCGTAGAAGGCCGTCGAGTAGAGGGACTTGCGGCCGTCGAGCTCGGTGACCACCTGCTCCACGCGCCGGTTGACGCGTCCCTCCTCGGGATCGACGCCCTCGGGGAGCGGCACCGTCGACCAGAAGCCCACGTTCACGTAGAGGACCTCGGGGTCGAACTCGTAGAGCGGCCAGCGTGCGGTGCGGTCGCGCTGCTGCAGCGGGCACACCCAGATCGGCTCGATGCCCACCTCGCGGTGGAAGAACTCGAGGAACTCCGGCAGCCGGTCGATCGGGACCTCGATGTCCTGGACCACCGCCTCGCGGGCCGGCCGGCCGCGCAGCCTCGCGACCCGCGCGGACAGCCCGTGGCGCCGGTCGAGCGCGACGAGCTTCCAGTACACGTCGCTGCGGAGGCGGCGCTTGGGCCACAGTCGTCGCAGCACGGGGTTCTGGGCGCCGAACGCGCGCGAGCACCAGAACCAGTCGGTGTCCCAGCGCCACAGGTAGTCGTGGATCGTGAGCGCATCGATCGTGTGCGCCTGGATCGACCGGTAGTAGATGCCCATCGCGGTGTAGTCGCTCGTCGTCACGCCGGCCGGCAGCGTGTCGACCATCGTGCCGATGCTCAGGTACTGCTCGTCGGCGGAGAAGACGGTGCCGTCGAGGAAGTCGACGCGGCGCCCCTCGAACTCGCGGGCGGACGCGATCTGCCGCATCGCGTCGGTCATCGCCTCGGCCGTGGCGAAGCGGACGTGCCGGAGAAGGACGTAGGGGCGGGTGGGCTCGAGCTCGATGCGCAGGCGCAGCGCGTAGCCGAGCGAGCCGTAGGAGTTGGGGAACCCGAAGAACAGGTCGCGGTTCGGGTCGTCGGCGCGGCCGCTGACCGTGAGGATCTCGCCGGCGCCGGTGAGGATGTCCATCTCGACGACGGACTCGTGCGGCGTGCCGTTGCGGAAGCTGGCGCTCTCGATTCCGAGGCCCGTGACCGCGCCTCCGAGGGTGATGGTGCGCAGCTGGGGGACGCACATCGGCATCAGCCCGTACGGCAGCGTGGCCGCGACGAGGTGCTCGTACGTGGTCATGCCCAGCACCTCGGCGGTGCGCGACTCCGGGTCGACGTGCAGGACGCCGTCGAAGGCGGCGACATCGAGGCCGGGGGTGCTGACGGCGTCACGGGGCCGGAAGAGGTTGGACGTGCGCTTCGCCAGCCTCACGGGCGCACCCGTCGGGATCGACTGGTACTGGGCGAGCAGGGTCGAGCGCAGTGCGTCGTAGCGGGTGCGCCAGTCGGGCGCGCTGTCGATCGTCGTCACGGGGGCAACCGTAGTGACCGTGGACCGGGTGCGGAGCGGCTGCTCACCGGTCTGGGCCACAATTGCGGCATGAACTCCCGCGTTCCCCGCTGGCTCCCGCCCGTCATCGGCGCGGCCGTCTTCGTCGCCGTCCTGCTGGGCGCCGGGCTGCTGTCGGCCGACTGGGCCAAGCGCAGCACCGAGATGAGGGCGCTCGTCGCCCAGATCGAGGTGTCCGAGCAGGCCATGGGCGACACCCAGCAGGCGGTCCAGGACGCCATCGCCCAGGTCGCCCCCACGGGCCCGCCCACGGCGGAGGACCAGGCCGAGCTCGACCGGCTCCTCATGGCCGCTGCGGCGAACGGCCTGCTCGAGGTCACGCGCGGAGGCGACCTGGTGGCCTCGGTGCAGACGCTGCCGTGGCACGCCGACGTGCGCCAGGCGCAGGAGGCCTACCTGGCCCACAACCGGGCATGGCAGGCCTACCTCGCTGCGGCGGCCCAGGACCCTGCACAGTTCGCCATGACGCAGGACGACGTGAACTCGACGTTCGCGGCGGCCGAGGCACCGCTGCGGAATGCCGTGCCGACGCCCGACGCGTTCGGGATCGTGGAGCGCCTCGACGAGATCTTCGCGCCGCCGGCCGAGGTCGACAGCGGTCCGACCGAGTCGGCCTGACCCAGCCTGACCCCAGCCCGGCCTGACCCGACCGTCAGGCGACCGGCACCGGCTCCTCGTCCCTCGCCTCCGGCTCGGGTGCCTTGCCCAGCCTGCTGGGCCACCAGATCCGCTTGCCGATGTCGTACGACAGCGCCGGCACGAGCGCCGTCCTGATGATGAACGTGTCGAGCAGGACGCCGAAGGCGACGGCGAAGCCGATCTCGCGCAGGAACACCAGCGGGAGGACGCCGAGCACGAGGAACGTCGCCGCCAGCACGATGCCGGCGCTGGTGATGACGCCGCCGGTGACCGTGAGCCCGCGCAGGATGCCGGGCCGGGTGCCGAGCTTGACGGATTCCTCCCGTACTCGGGTCATGAGGAAGATGTTGTAGTCCACTCCCAGCGCCACGAGGAAGACGAACGCGAAGAGCGGGAAGGACGTGTCCGCGCCCGCGAACCCGAAGACGTGGTTGAAGAAGATCGCGCACACGCCCAGCGTCGCGAAGTAGGACAGGACGACCGTGCCGATGAGCACGAGCGGGGCGGCGATGGACCTCAGCAGGATGATCAGGATCAGGAAGATCACGACCAGCACGACGGGGATGATGAGGTTGCGATCGTGGAGTGACGCGGCATCGACGTCGACCTGCGAGGCGGTCTGGCCGCCGACGAGTGCGTCGGCTCCGGGCACGGCGTGAAGGTTGTCGCGCAGCACCTTCACGGTCTCGATCGCCTGAGGGCTGTCGGCAGCATCAGCGAGGGTCGCCTGCAGCTGCACCCGGCCGTCGACCACCTTCGGCGGAAGAGACTCCGCGCCCGGGATCCCGGCGGGCGCGCCGGTGAACACCGACACCGACGAGATGCCCGGAGTCGCCTCCGTGGCGCTGGTGACGGCGTCGAGCTCGCTCTCGTTCGCGACGATGATGACCGGGGTGCCCAGGCCCCCGGCGAAGTGCTCGGCGAGCTGCTCCTGCCCGATGACGGAGTCGGTGCGCTCGACGAAGGCCTCGGTGGTCGTGATGCCGTCGGCCTTCAGCGTGAACGTGAAGGCGGCGAGGATGAGCATGGCGATGGCCGTGACCACCCACGTCATGCGCGGCCTGCGGCCGACGCTGCTCGCGAGTCGCGACCACAGCCCGGAGAGCCGCTCGTCGGGCTCGCCGACCTGCGGGACCTTGGGCCAGAACGCCCAGCGACCGGGCGGGAACTTCGTCCGCGAGAAGGGGCCCCACTCGGGCCGGCGGATCCGCATGATGCCGAACACCACCCACCCGACGATGGTGATGAGGGCGAGGACGCCGCCGACGGACACGAACGGCCCGACCGGAATGTCGGTGATGAAGCTGAGGCCGAGCCCGATCACGGTGGGAACGAGGAAGGCGAGGATCGGCAGGACGATGCTGGGGATCACCAGGAGTGCCGGAAGGAACGTCAGCATGACGACCAGCGCCCCGATGATGCCGGCGGCGCCGACCGGGCCGAGCGATCGGTTGGAGTTGAGCTCGCTCAGGAGGAGGCACATCAGGCCGATGATGACCGTGGCCGCGCTCGCCACGATCGGCTCCACGGTGCCACGCCAGGCCGCTTTCATCGCGTCGGTGTGCCGCTCGAAGGAATGCAGCTCCTCGCGGTACCTGGCGACCATGAGCAGGGCGTAGTCCGTGCCGGCTCCGAACACGAGCACCGTGAGGATGCCCTGGCTCTGGCCGTTGAGGACGAGGATCTCGTTCTTCGCGAGGACGTAGACGATGGCGCTCGCCACGGCCAGGGCCATCCCGGCGGCGACCAGCGGGATGAGCCACAGGAACGGCGAGCGGTAGACGAAGATCAGGATGATGGCGACGATGAGCGCCGTCGCGGCGAGCAGGGTCGTGTCGATGGCGCCGAAGACCGAGAACAGGTCGGCGAGGATGCCACCGGGCCCGGTGACGTTCACCTGCAGGTCGGGTACCTCGGCGGCACGCTCGCGGATGGCGTCGATGACCAGGCCGAGGGCCGGCTCGCCGTCGACCCGCTCGCTGATCGCGTCGGTCTTGAGTGGAACGGAGATCAGGGCCGCCATGCCGTCCTGAGAGGGGAACGTCAGCACGGGGGTGGGATCGAGGTAGTCCGCCACCGTGCCCTCGCCGATGGCCAGTGTGGGAATGGCCTGCGCGAGCGCGTCGGCCTCCGCCAGGTCGGCGGGCGTGAGGACGCCGCCGTCGGGTCGGGTGATGACGACGAGGGCGGGGAAGGACTCCTGGTCGTTGAACCCGGCGACCTCGTCGGCCACGAGGGTCGACTCCGCCGAGGCGGGCAGGAACGACGCGTTGTCGTTCGTCTGCACCTCGGAGAGCTTGCCGCTCAGCGGGCCGACGGCGCTGCCGATGAGCAGCCAGCCGATGGCCACGGCGATGGCGAGCCAGACGGCCTTGCGGCCCGTCGAGGTGCGGCGGGGGGCGGGGACGTGTCGGTGCCGGTCGTCATGGCGACAGCGTGTCGGAAACTCCGTAGGTCCGCACGTTCGGGGTCTTATTGTTGATCGTTCAACTAGTAGGGTACGCTCGGCACATGAGCGACTGGACTGCCGAGCAGGGGCCGATGCCGGCCCTCTACATCGGGCACGGCGCCCCGCCCCTGCTCGACGACCGGCTCTGGACGGCCGAGCTGAGCGCCCTCGCCGGCAGCATGCCGCGCCCGCGGGCGATCCTCATCGTGTCGGCGCACTGGGAGTCCGCCCCGATGAGCCTGTCCGCCACCGGGGCGGCCACGCCACTGGTCTACGACTTCGGCGGCTTCGCCCCCAAGTACTACGCCATGACCTACCCCACCCCCGATGCCACGGCGCTGGCGCGACTGGTGGCCTCGGTGCTGCCCGATCGCCAGACCGTGCACCAGCACCCCAGCCGTGGTCTCGACCACGGCGCGTGGGTGCCGCTCACGGTCATGTACCCCGAGGCCGACGTCCCCGTGCTGCAGTTGTCGCTGCCGACGTCCGACCCCGCCCGGCTGCTCGACCTGGGCCGGCGGCTGCGTCCGCTCCGCGATCACGGCGTTCTCATCATCGGTTCGGGCTACCTCACCCACGGCCTGCCCTTCCTGCGCGACTGGAGCCCGGACGCCAAGCCGCCCGGCTGGAGCGTCGACTTCGACCTGTGGGCGGCCGAGGCCCTCAGCCGTGGCGACCTCGAGACGCTGTCCGCGTTCGGCTCGCGCGCGCCGGGGATGCCCTACGCGCATCCCACGGTCGAGCACTACGTGCCCCTGTTCATCGCCCTGGGCGCAGCGACCGACCCGGAGGCTCCTCCGCAGACCGTCATCGACGGCTACTTCTTCGGGCTGTCGAAGAGGTCGGTCCAGGTCGCCTGAGGAGGGGCGGCGCCACCAATAGTCTGGCGCTGCCATGAACGAGACCTATGTGACGCTGGCCGGCTCGGCGGCGATCGCCGTCGGCATCGCCGCGTTCGCCCGCCAGCGCGGCTGGAACATGGCCCTCCCGCTCATCGCGGCGGGCGCGCTCGTCGGCGCCCTGCCGATCGGCCCCACGGCGCCCCCGGACCCCGAGGTCATCCTCGTCACGGTGCTGGCCCCCCTGGTCTTCGGCGAGGCGCTCGGGTCGTCCTATCTCGACCTGCGCAAGGTCAGCAGGCCTGTGCTGGCGCTGGCCATCGGGCTGGTCATCACGTCGACCCTCGTGATCGGCGCTGTGACCGTGACGGTCGTGGCCATGCCCCTCGCCATGGCCTTCGCCCTCGGGGCGGTGCTGTCGCCGACCGACGCCGTCGCCGTCAGTGCCGTCGCCCGCCGCGCCGG
>Ga0075156_10000151_pt1 | contig 35028 bp, 30 predicted proteins | sample JI81AbrownDNA_FD_70966 | JGI IMG/M metagenome (GOLD analysis project Ga0075156, IMG submission 70966) | Wastewater effluent complex algal communities from Wisconsin, to seasonally profile nutrient transformation and Carbon sequestration -... | ecosystem: Engineered > WWTP > Effluent > Algae...
CATATGTGCCTGGCTTCAATTCAAAGGTATAACTAGAATTTGGTGCGAAATAAATAGCATCCAAAGAGTGATTCACGAAAAGTGTTTTGTCTGTATTAAACGTAATTTGGGTATTTTCCCATTTTCGAGAAATCGGAAGTCCACTTTGTCTACCGGGATTTTTTTTCCAGTGATAGGGAATAGGATCAGATACATCATGCATACCTGTCACTAGGGTCGTTTCTTTTTTTAACTCACGACTTAGGTCATAAGAAATTCCAACAAAAGAGTGATTCTTAGAACATTGTATAAATGGAAAAACTAGAATGACAAGGCTGAAAATAATAACGAAAACTTTTATAAAAAAACGCATCTAAAACTAAATTAAAAAACTAATGTCTACTGGCAAGTTCCATCATATTCAACCGCTCCGGCACTAATGCCAGTCGCCGTCCCTGGCCTTGCTGCTCCTAAACTGTCATTGGTCGGAGCACCAAGTGCATTTAAGATTTGAGTCGCAGAGCAAGGTGAACTTGAATTGTATGTTCGAAATTTCATACTATAGGTTGTCGTCGTAATTGTTTGAATCGGATTGACATAAACATTTAAAGTAGATGGAGTATAAATTGCATTCACCGAACAACCGCTATCGCTAATTTTTCCTCCTGCACATATAGTATCCCCTGTTGTTGTGAGATACTTTACTAGAACCGGACAACCATAAAAGACATTTCCCGTCAAACTGGTGATATTGGATGCCTCAGTTGTTCCATCGTGCAACAAACAGACACGATTCGAAGCAGGAGTTTCTGTATACAATATATTGTTTTGGATGTTCCCATTTTGGGAAGTCGCAGCCTGGTATCTAATAGCTATAGAGATATCTTCAGCAACACCCGAGTAGATTGTATTATAAAATACACCCGCTGCTATCGTGGTCTGATTTAAAGTTAAGCCGTATGAGGCACAAGTATTCGCGGACGCACCAAGAGTACATGTTCCACCATCTATCATATTGTTAAATATATTTAAAGGCGCACTCGCGATCGAAGAGATGAAAGCACCAAAAGTAAATGCATTGCTGGATCCAGTATTCGATCCATTACCAGCTGAGATATGATTGCCAATGATATTTGTATTTACTCCTGGCGATAGAATATGGATTCCATATGTCGATGAAAATGATGCGGCTGTGGAAACGGAATTCCCACCAAAAATTCTATTACGTGATAAATTGACTATCCCGCTTCCTGAATAAACTCCATATGTAGTAGCGATGCTAGATGTCGACACACTCCCACCATTGATAGAATTGGAATGCACATTTCCACCGGCTATCAGTCGGACGCCATAAGCAGAAGTACCGGCAGATCCACCATAGATCACATTGCCGACATTTGTTATGCTATCTCCAATCGAAAAAGATGCCATCGACACCGCGAGTGTAACACCTACTGTTACATCCGCAGAACCACCAAAAATTGCGTTACCGATGAGTTTACCTGAGAGAGAGGCATGGTTTAAATAAACACCAACACTTTCACTTCCACCTGGCAAAGGAGAGACTCCTCCACCAGCTATAGAATTCTGTCTAACGAGAGTTAAGTCAGTTCCATTATTGATTCCAGCAAATAAACCATAAGTTTTGCAACCATTCGAAGAACATGACCCACCTGAGATCGTGTTTCCTTGAATGTATGGGAAAAGATTTGCCGTAGTGCTGAAAATAAAAACACCAGCTGTCTGACAAGAGACAGGAGTACAACTTCCACCGGTGATTGTATTTCCTACGATAGCACCCATTGTTGCGTCACCTGCTCCTGAGCCGCCAAAGTTACTGATGAAAAGTCCAGCAGAATTATTCGCTGTTCCTCCTTGGAGAGTGTTATTGGATAAGATGACTTTACCCGTTGTGACCGAGACTGCTACTGTATCATTCGGACTTGTGGCTCCGATGATTTTAAACCCGTCAACAATAGTTGCATTTGTTACAGCTGGATCGATCAAAACTGTACGACAAGGATTAGGCCCACTGAAAAGAGCTCCTCCACAATCGCCTGGCGCAGATTTTTGGATCACAGTCAGTTTCGCTGAGGAATTTCTTGTGCCAAATCCTGTTCCTGCCGTATAACCACCGTATAACGAGACATTATTAAATACTGTAATGATAGTAGTCGTTTCATAAGTTCCATCCTCGACCAGTATTACACACGGGGGTGTTCCACAAGGGTTCATGACAGAAATTGCAAATTGAATTGTTTGGTAAGGTAAAGCACTCGTTCCTGGATTGGCATCGCTTCCACTCGCAGCACTGACATACTTCACACTTGATGGAATCGTATAACGGAATACAAACGAACCTGCAGCTAACGCGTTCCCTGCCGCACTTGTGCATGTCATAGAATGAGAAACGGAAGCTGCATTCCAAGTAGTCGTAGTTCCGATTGTCAGAGTATCGTCCGTAATATTAGTCGTACTTACCGTATAAGTAATTGTCCCACCTGTCGCGAGGTTACCAGCACCCAACGTACAACTCGAATTCGTAACGGCAGCTGAAAAACGAAATGAAATTCCTTGTGTATTGTTAATGACAGATAAATTCCCGGGATTCTGAGAGAGCAAACTAAAACAATTGGCATTTACAGTCGCATCTGTCCCTGCGATTGTACCTGTCGCCGATGAGACGACACAAGTATGAGAAGAAGGAGAAGAATTAACAGTTACCGAGTAATTACTTCCAATGGCTACATCGGAAGTAAAAACAAAATTACCGTTAGATGTTATAGACAATGAATCAAAATTGTTATTCAACAACACTAGAGTTCCGGATGCTAACCCTGTAACGTTTACTCTTACAGCTCGACCGGTCGTTGTGCAAGCTATGCTCAAATTAGTTATGTTATTCGCAGAAGAGAAAGTACCCGTTGCATTTGTGATCGCACAAGATTGAGCGGGATGAGAAGGCGAAGTGCTGACTGTCACAGAATAGGAAGAACCCACGGGATAAGTGGTTGTAAATGCAAAACTTCCATCACTGCTTATAGAAACTGAGTCGGTTCCGTTATTGGTTAAAACAAATCCAGAACCGAGTAATCCCGAGACTGTTCCACCTAACGTATATGATGCAACCCCACAATTGGCGATGATCGATTTAATATCTCCTGAAACGAGGGTTCCAGTTCCCCCAGATACGGTACAAGTTTGGGTGGGATTCGTAGGTTGAGTTTTTACGGTGACGGCATAACTCGAACCAGGAGTAATCGTAGTTTGGAAGGAGACTTCCGAGTTGCTATTTACCGCCAATTCTTCTGCATCATTCAGCGAAAGTTTTAAACCAGATCCTTGCAAGCCCGTAACGGTTACAAAAACTTTTCCAGAGGTACGGGAGGATTGTGAGCGTACAAAGCTGGCAAGTTCGAGCAAACTTCGTTCTACTGTCGGGATACAGGATGTCAAAAGAGAAAAAATCAATCCGATTAGGAGAAGAAAACTATACTTCGAAATTGACATAATCAAACTGAGAAATGGTTCCTTATTGGTTATAACAATTTAGATCCTAAAAATTGTCCAGAGTTTCCATTTATCTTTCTTGAAACCTTTCGATTTCGCGGAAAAGTTCTTTCTTTTTCCGTTTCCGTCGGTCATTTTAGCATTCTATGAGTATCTGGCCGAATTCTTTTACCCGTGAAGAATCAACGTTTCAAAACAAAGATGGTAGTCAAATTTACTATCAAATTTTTCGGCCTAATGCAGGTGCCAAACGAGTCCTAGTGGTTCACCATGGTTTCGGAGAGCATGGCGGTCGTTATTCGAACCTAATTGATTCACTTACTGACAGAAGTTATGTGGTCTACTTAATTGATGCGAGAGGGCATGGGCGGTCTGACGGAAGACGAGGTGTTGTCGGTCATGTTTCAGATTATTTCGCAGATTTAAAACAGTTGATTGGGATCGCTAAACAAAGAGAAGGTGTAAAAAAAGTCACTCTTTTGGGTCATTCCTTAGGTGCAGTTATCTCTTTTCTTTACGCCGGCACAGACAATAACCAAGAAGACTTAGATGCACTTGTCACGAGTGGAATTGCCATCAAGGTTCAAACCGACTTTGTCATGGATATTAAAAAAGGCATTGGTGGACTTCTTGCCAATGTGTTACCAACGCTCACGGTACCTGCCGGTTTAGATGTTAATTTGCTCTCTCATGATAAAAATGTTGTGGATGCATATGTCAGTGATCCACTGGTACATGGAAATATTTCGGCTTATCTTGGTGATTTTTTAATGAACTGCTATGATCTTGCACTGAACACAGCGCCAAGGATCAACATTCCCATATATATGTTCCATGGCAAAGAGGATAAGATTGCCCTGCCTGCCGGCTCCTCGGAGGCATTTGATAGAGTGTCCTCAAAAGACAAAACACTGAAATTATTTGACGGATTGTACCATGAGACCATGAACGAACTTCCCAAAGACAGAGCTATCGTCTTAAAAGAGTTAGTTTCTTGGTTAGATAAACATTAAGGAGAAAATAGCCAATGGCGATTAGCAAAGATATAGTTGGAAAAAAACTAGATCGATTTGAATTTACTGTGGAACGAGGCAAAATCAAAGAATTTTGTCTGGCGATACATGAAAAAAACCCTATCTACTTTGACTTGGAAGAAGCGAAAAAAGCAGGTTATTCTGACATTCCTGCACCTCCGACTTTTCCCACAGTCATTATGTTCTGGGGATACCCGAAGATATGGAATGATATGGCTGAACTTGGAATCGACCTATCTAAAATCCTTCACCTGAAGGAAGAATATACTTATCATAAAGTATTGTATCCGGGAAAAGTTTCTGCACAGTCAGAAATTTCAGACGTGAAAGTAGGACGTGCCGAGATAGTAACGTTCAAAACGACGATCTTTGATGCATCCAATGACCCGATCTTATCGGCAGAGATGGCGATATTTATACGCAAGGATTAAAAGGAGATATCAAATATGGCAAAAATTAATTTTGATCAAGTAGAAGTTGGCCAATCTCTAACTCCTTTAGAAATCGAGCCAATCACTCATGCACATTTAGTTCGTTATGCGGGAGCCTCAGGAGATTTCAATCCAATTCACAATGACCCTGATTTCGCGAGAAAAGCTGGTCTTGAAGGGACAATCTCTCATGGAATGTATGTTATGGCACAGGTAGGAAGATTATGTACTACTTGGGCTGAACAAAAAGACATTGCGTACTTCGGAGTTACTTTTAAGGCAATGACGAAGTTAGGTGAAAAATTGACAATCGTCGGCACCATTAAGAAAAAATTCGAAAAAGATGGTAAAAAAACTGTAACCGTCCTTGTCGAAGCCAAAAACGAGGCAGGTGAAGTGAAGGCTGGTGGTGACTTGGTAGTCAACGCAGAATAATTTACAAACACTAACTTTTTACTTTAAGGAAGCACTAGGTTTTAACCTAGTGCTTTTTTTTATTTGAAAGTCTTTTCCATTTCCAACTCGCTCGCTGTAGCCCTTTTCACATCCTGACAAAAAATGAAGCAATACCGTTTGCCCTTTAGAAGTATCCTGCTTTTCAGCTTTTTACTCATATTGTTCTTTGGATGTAAAGTAACGAATCTAAGCCATCCTTGTGATACCAACACGGAGAGTTATCTTCAGAATTCTTTTATCATCCAAATTTTCGGAATCCGATCCTCTGGTTGTTATCCACCTTTCCTACCAGGTCCGACTTCAAAATCACGTGCCTCCCTTTGGGGATTTCACTCCCTAAATGCCGGAGCGGGTTTTGTGAGAGATATGAAAATTTATGGAACAAAAGCAATAGTTTCTGGTGTGTTCGATTATATGGGTCCGAATACAGGCTCGCTTGCGATGGTGAATGGAACAAATCAGGTTCTCCTACCAGAATCTACATGTCCTTATTTCGAGTTGGATGGATCGATCAACCAAATCATAGATGATGGATACGGTAATGCGATCGTCGCCGGAAATTTTAATTATGTGCAAGGGGTAAAATTACGAGCTCTGGCGAAAATCAAATCAGACTGCACAGTGGATACAACGTTCAATGCAAACATGTCAGACACTTTCGCAGAAGTGAGAACATTATTAATTCACAACGGAAAACTATATATCGGTGGCATATTCACGGGAACATTTTCGTCTAACACCTCACAGACAAGAAATAATCTTGCGGCGATTCATCCAGATACAGGTGCCTTAGATACGGGTTGGAATCCGAATGTGTCCGGTGAGGTAAACAGCATCAAAACGGATGGATCGAGTCTTTATATCGGTGGATATTACAACCTCGTGGGCGCAACAACCGTTAATAATCTATCAAAGGTGGATTTAGCAACAGGTACAGTTGTTAGCTTGCTCGGGGAACCTGATGCAACAGTCCAAGCTTTAGAAATTGAAGGATCAAACCTTTACGTCGGTGGAAACTTTGGAACAATTGACGGAAATACCACGAGTTTTTTGGCAAAAATTTCCAATACAGGAACTTTTATCTGGGGAAATGCTACCATCGATGGAAATGTACAATCCCTTCAACTTGCCAATGATAAACTATATATCGGAGGAAACTTTTCTTCCCCTAGACCAGGTTTAATCACCATCGATCCATCCAATGGAAATGATATTGGGAAAGATTTTAAAGTTATCCCGGGTGGCGTAACTGGAATTAGGCTGATGAATTCAAAATTATTTTTATTTGGTTCTTTTCTTACGATTCTTGATTCTGAACCTTCTTATGTATCCTGCTTAGATCCAACCACTGACACTATCGTATCCTGGAATGCAAGGATTGCTGGTGCCAACTCACAAGAGCGAGGTGGTATTTTTAAATTTTCGAATGGCAACTATTTAATCGGTGGCTCATTTCCTACTTTGCAAGGCAAAGCGAGAACCTATTTAGCTGAGATCGATTTACTCACTGGAACACCAACCGAGTGGAATCCGAGTTTTTCATTCCCATTAGGAGTTGAAGTCATACAAGCAATGCACATCTATCAAAATCGACTTTATGTCGGTGGTTCTTTTTCGGCCATTAACTCTAAATCCAGAACAAGATTTGCTGCATTTGATCTTTCGAATGAAATACCACAACTAAACGAATTAAATATTTCAATATCAGGTTTTACAAATTCGATTCGTAAAATATCAGATTTTGATAGTAGGATCTTTATATCTGGTGGGTTTAACAGTGTGAATGGAACCACGATCAATCATATTTTTTCTTTGGACCCGAATACGGACCAAATTTCTTTCAGTTTTAATCCAAATACGAATTTTGGTATAAATGATTTCACTAAACTATCAAATGGAAAATTTATCATCGCTGGTGATTTAACATTAATTAATGGAGCAACTTCCATCAATCGTTTCGCTGTCGTAAATGAATCCAATGGCTCCCTAATCCAATCTCCCACAGGCTCTGCTCTCGGACTCACTTACCGAATCATAGAATCCAACGGTAGATTATTGGTCGCCTTTGATAACAACGCCGCTCCTTCTAGCACCGGATGTTGTCTTGGAATTTATGATATCGAAAACTTAAATCCCATTTCTCATACCCTCTCGATCGCACCCATTGCTGGAGCAAAAATCAATGATCTCTATGTAAATCAAAATGAACTGTTCCTCATGGGATCGTTCGCAAGTGTTCGTTCTGAAATAAGAAAAAATTTTGTGTCTCTGTCGCCCGAAACGTTACAATTATCTGATTTTAATCCAGTTTTCGGTGCGGATGTAATTCGAATGACAGAGTCTTCCTCCGATTATTTTTTTATGGGTAGATTTTTAACTGTATCAGGTCGGAAAAGAGCTTATCTGGTTCGATTCCGAAAGAGTGACAAGTCTTTGAAGGATTAAAACGATAACCTAATTAACGATAGTTTTTAATTTGTAATATTCTTTTAGTGCAGAAAATGAAGTAGATTACAAAACTAACCTAAAATATCCTAATAGAATCAGGTGCACAAATGACATATTATGCGGTTCTCATTTCCATTCCGTTTGCAGTTATCGCTGCCTTTCTAATCCACTGGTTTACTCTAAGAGTCATTCCGACTGCGAAAACGAGGTTGGAAGTTTCACGCGGAGTTTATCTTGGTTTTTCCTTCCAAATCCTCACTTTCTCGCTTCTATTATTTTTTTTAGGACGCTCTGTATTTCTTGCCCCTGTGTTTGCAATAGGATTTTCATTTATCGGAGATTGGTTCAATCTACAATTCCCGATTGCCCAAAAAAATAATGGTGAGCCGATCATTGGTGGCATCGTAGGCTTTATGATGGCTCAGTTTTTTTACATCGCAGCCTTACTTCAATTGCTGCCTATCACTTCTATCTATGTAGGACCGATTCCTTATCTTGTCACGGCAGTGTTTCTCATCTTACCAGCTGGAATCTTTTATTTCCGAGTTTATAATCCCAAAAGATCAAAACCGATCATGGTATCTGCGTTCGTGTATGGCCTTATTCTTTGTTTTTTTGTGTCATTGACCGTGAACGCCTATATTTTGTTCGGTGGATTTTGGATTTATCTAATGATAGGCGGATTATTCTTTTTAGGTTCTGACGCGGTGATGGGTGAAACAACGATCAATGGGGAAAGGCACCCAGTTTGGGAATACCAAGTACCATGGATAACGTACTTGATCGCCCAAAGTTTCTTGTTAGTTGGCTTTTTCTTACTCTCACATTCATTAATGCATTGAGTTGTGATTAAAACTTTAAAACACCGCAGATAGACCTAGGTAATAAAATATTCCATCACCTGGGAGGATTCCTGGGCCAGGATACCCTCCGGCTCGCCGGGTGAAATATTTTTCATTGGTGAAATTGTTGATACCCCCATTCAATGAAAAGGCCTCATAAAAATTCCATTTGAAGGAAATGTCTCGCACTGTATATCTTGGGATTACACCGATCTGACCGTTAGCCGATGGCCAAGTCGTATTCGCCGCATCGGAATAAGCCATGCTCGTATAACTAATGAGATACGTAATGGAAAAGGTCTGATTTAAGGAGTAAGTAATCCCGTATCTGTGAATTTGGGAAGGTGCATTTTCTACTGTCCTTCCTACACGATAATATGCGAGAGCGTTTGATGGATCGGTTAGCAATCGAGGATCTTCCCATCTCACATAACGTGCATTTATATTTGAACTTGAAGTGAAAAAAGAAACACTTCCGTATGGAGTTGAATCCGTAAAAAGATGAACCGGATCAAATTCAATATATGCTTCTACACCTCGATGTAAACTATCTCCGACATTGGTTTGGAGATTTCGTTGTCCCGGATAAACGCCTGGCAATTGTCCCACACGATTGTTATAACGTAATTCAAAAACACCAACGTCAAACATAAGCCATTGACCGAATTTTCCTCTATAACCTCCATCTGCATTGTATCCTGTTTGATCTTTCATATTTGGATCTACATCATTTAATGTCGCAGTTGGTGCATATAATTCAGAGAATGTGACCGGTCGGTAAGCCCGTGAATAATTGGAGTAGAGATTTGTTGATTTTGTGACATTATACTGAGCTCCAATGCCATATAAGAGTTGCCTTCTATCCACGGACAATGGGACTACATATCCTCCCGTAGGTGATGTTACCGAAGCTAGTTTTTCATTTACCTTTCCCGATGCCGTACTTCGTATCCATTCATAGCGAACCCCGGGAGTTATAGATAATTTCTCTGTTATGCGGAATAAATTTTCTGCAAAAGCTGCATAATTGAGAGTAGAAAATCTTAGGTCAACAGTTCGGCATTTATTAGAACCATCCATACAGTCAGGCAGTACAGTTTCCTTTAAATCATAGTCAGAACCAGTAGTACCGTTCGGATTTCGTGTACGGTCTGTATTCCCATTAAAATAGCGAAGTCCAAAAGATAAAGAGTGCTTTTGATCCAATAAGTCATACTCGAAGATTTGTCTTGCTTCTGCACCGTAATTGCGATACCAATCCCGATCCAATTGTCTAGGAGAGTAGGCCAGAGACGAACGGTTCAAACTATCTGAGACTGATGGCGCAGAGACAAATCCGACACTATTGCGTTCCCCATAAAGACCAAAAATTTTTAAATTGAATTTTGCTGACTTCGATTGTTCATAATCAAGAATGAGGGCTGGAATATTCCAAGGAGCACTGAACCAGTTTCTCGACCTTTGGGATGCCCTTGAATTTTCCCAGTATTGCATATCGGTTTGACCACCGGCTTGTTTGCTCTCATAATTTGATTTCGAGAGCTCCAATGAAATTTTAAGTTTTTCGGTTGCCTGGTATCCCAAGTTCACAAATCCAGTCTGTGTTTTGTATTGAGAATTGTCTCGCCATCCATCTGAACTTCGATTTTGAAAATAAGCAAAATAGGAAAACTGACCGACAGTCCCACTAACACTCGTATAACTGTTGAATGTTGAATAGGATCCTCCCGTATTTTTCATTTCTACTCGAACCGGTTTTGATGGATCGGCTTTTTTCGTAACATAGTTAATCATCCCACCAAATTGTGGTCCATATTGTAAAGCGGCCGCACCTCGTACAATTTGTATTTTTTCGAGTGATTCCATCGGCGGGTTAAAATATGTTTCAGGATAACCAAACATATCTGAGGCGATATCATAACCGTTTTGTCTAGTATTAAATTCCCAATTCCTATTGGGGGAAAGACCTCGCGCTCCGATTCCGGGTTGGATGCCGCTTCCTTCATTTTCCCAGATAGTGATGCCCGGTACTTTTGCATAAACCTGACGCGTATTATTCAAAGCCAAATTGGCATTCGTTCGATTCAATCGAATGACTTCCGACTTTTTTCCCGAATAAATATTGGTTCCCTCAATTTCATTCATCGTTTCACGGTCCGATTCTTTTTTGGCAGAAACTCGAATTCCTTCCTCTTTAGGAGTCTCCTTCGACTCAGTTTTTTCACTCCCCTCGGCAAAACCTGGCTTGTGGATCAAAAAGATGCCAATGACTAGAAGAAACAGAAAATGAGTACTTAATTTTTGGAGTGAAAACATTTCAATTTTGCACGTTTTTATGAGATCCTTCTTTCCTCAATCAATTTAAACTGAAAATCAATCTCATTAAAAAGACTCGCTTAGAATGGGCGCCTTTCGGCAAAGGTTTCCTCTCACTGGCTGCTCATTTTACCGCTTTCGCTGCAAACACAAGGTTTCGAGCCTATGGTAGCTGGCTGCCATGCCCTCTTCCAAATTCCCACTCATTGCTGCATCCCGGATCGCCTTCGACGAGTATCGGACGGAATTACTCATGAATGTTTTTCCCTGTCTCTCCTCTAAAATAAGAGTCGAAATGGTTTCAGTGCTGGTGGGTCCAGCTTCGACTAACTCGGTATTGACGAGTCTTTCGGGAGAAAGAACTTCTTTGTAAACGCCAGAGACACCCATTTTCGTTCCTTCTTTGTTTTGCCAGACAAATCGAAACCTTCCTCTTACGCGAAGATCCACTTTGCATTCCTGGAAGTCCCAACCTTCAGGTCCAATCATCCAGGTTTTTAAGAGTTCTGGTTTCGTGAAACAATCAAATACCAATTGCCTCGGAGCATCAAAAGATCGCGTAATTTCAATTTCCAGGTCGTTCAATTTGTTGATATGGATCGGTGTCATGAGGGGTTTCCGTTGAAAGTTATAATGGAAAATGAATTCAGTTCAATCGATAAAAATAATAAATCTTTACCAATCCACGAAAGAGAAATCATTTTGTAAATACGAAGAATGGCTCGGCCTGATTCAACCGACACCGAGATTTGAGATCCCATTTTAAAGATGAACGATTCTAATTACCAAGATATGTATTCCTCTCAGATTTTAAGATATCTTCATGATGCAGTGATTGTAACAGACCTTCAATTTCGAATTACGCGTTGGAACCTATCTGCAGAAAAAATCTATGGCTACTCAGAAGAGGAAGCTCTAGGTCAATCGACAGATTTATTAAGAACTCTTATGTCTCCAGAATCAAAAGAAGAAAGCATCTTAATGCTTCACGAGAAAGGCATTTGGCAGGGTCACGTCAGGCAACAAAATAAAAATGGCGATCACCTCCAAATTGATTCTTCTGTCTCCCTCTTAAAAGATTCCGAGGGAAACACCGTAGGTGTGATAGCCGTTAACAAAGATGTTACGGAAGCTATTCGCATTAAAAATGCACTCCTCGACAGCGAAGAATTATTTCGACTTGGTTTTGAGAATGCAAGAATGGGAATCTGCCTATTGAGCTTAAATGGAAATTTTTTAAAAGTCAATCAGATGTTATGTGACATTCTGGGTTATTCCTCAGAAGAGCTTCTAGGTAAATCACTCGACGAATTTGTATATGACACCTCAGAAATAGAATCAGATGATTTTATTGAATTAGCACTCAAAGGTCAAAAAAATTCGACACAGTATGAGACTAGATTTTTAACAAAGTCACATAAATTTGTTTGGGCTGAAGTTACTTGTACCCTCATCCATAATTATGAATCAAAACCTATCTATTTCATTAAACATATCAATGATATCAGCAAAAGGAAAGAAGCTGAAATATTATTGGTTGAATCGAAAGAAATCGCTGAAAAGGCAAATCGAGCAAAATCTGAATTTATTGCCAACATCAGTCACGAGATCCGAACTCCGTTAAACGGTGTTGTAGGATTCAATGAATTGATTAGCACAACGGAACTAGACGATATCCAGAAGGAATATATCAATAAGGCGATTAGTTCCGCTCATGGGTTGCTCGGGATCATTAATGATGTTCTAGATATTTCCAAAATAGAAGCAGGCAAACTGGAGTTAAATGAAGTTTTTGTTTCCTTAAATCAAATCATAGATGAAACCATAGGTGTTTTAAAATGGAAAGCTACTGAAAAAGGAATTAACCTAAGAGTCAATGTCCACGCGGGTCTGCCTCGCTATATATTTATTGATCCAACTCGACTGCGCCAGATTCTCATCAACCTCCTCGGAAATGCAGTAAAATTTACACAAGAAGGTTTTGTCGAATTAGATGTGAGCTCGACTTCCTCCATTCTTACACCAAATCTGATTCAACTTCAATTCAAAGTGAGCGATACGGGGATAGGTATTCCCCCAGAATACAAAGAACATCTCTTTGAACCTTTCTGGCAAGGAGACATGAGTACGACCCGTCTATTTGGAGGAACAGGACTCGGACTTAGAATCACAAAGTCTCTTTTGGATTTAATGAAGGCTACGATTTCTATTCATTCAGAAGTAGGTGTCGGAAGTACGTTTACATGTATTTTTGAATGTCGTTTCGAAAATAAAGATCTGGAAGATTATAGACTAAAGGATTTATCCGATTTTCAATTGCGTTCGAGTGAACCTCAATTGGAATCTCTGACTCCAAAAATTCTAATTGTCGAAGACTATGAATTGAATCGTTTTCTTCTTCATAAAATCATTCAGAAAACGATTCCTTCCGCAGTTCTCATTGATGCCGTTGATGGGGAAGAGGCTCTTGAAAAATATAAAATCCAGAAACCTGATATCGTTTTTATGGATATTCAAATGCCAAAAATGGACGGCTTACAAGCAGCCATAGAAATACGGAAAATGGAAAAAAACAATCAAGTTCCGATTATAGCGCTTACCGCCGGTGCACTGTTTGGTGAAAGACAAAAATGTTTTGAAGTTGGAATGAATCATTTTTTGACTAAACCAATCGACGTAATCGCTCTCAATCAAGTTTTGTCACAATTTTTAGGTAGTGAGAAATCATAAAGTTTTCGTTCCACTTCGCTCGTAACGACCACTCCGAATATTTCAAAATACGAAACGGAAGATACCAATCCCCTCCATTTAGTCGATGCTTATGTTTTCCCACCAGGAACCAAACTGGAATCAAGTCGAAATTTTATGAAAATTGAACCAACACTGGGAAGATTAGGCTTAATTTCAAACCAGGGTAGTATGGAGTTTTCCCATTCTGAAAGAATTCGTTTAAATTTTGTTTGTCAAGAGTTAGAATTTAGATTCTGATACTCTTTCGGATGGTAAGCTCCATGTGGAAAACTCGGAATCTTCTTCTTGTCATTTTTATTTTTTCTTCGATGTACTTAGGTGCGATACCTTTGAAGGATAAAGATGGGAATTTTAATCGTACTGTCTTAGAATTTAATATTCCTAAAAATTATGATGATCTGACAAAACTCATGTTCCCTACCAATGAAGACATTGAATTAGATTTTAATGGATTCAAAGAAGGAAGTACGATCGGTCCAGACGGAGGAAGTGTTTATAAATGGAAGGAAGGAACATACAAATGGTCGTTCAAAAATGGAGGGGAACTTACTTACTGGAATCCTTCCAATTGGGTAATTTCGAAAGACAAGTTTCAATTCCATGTCAATGGAGACAACGGAGAGAACATCTCTAAAAATTTTCGATTCGTTGATCCTGAGGGAACAACACTCACTCAGTTTTATCAGAAATCATTTCAAACGAATATTTACTATTACGAAAACTTTAAAAATCAATTCTTCTTTCAGTCCTTTCCTGAAAAACTATTTACGAGTAAGTTTAAAAAAAGCAAAAGATTTCAATTCTTTTTTGAACCTGAGCATGAAGCTTGGATAGATTCTTTCTTAGAGGGAGAAGCTTATAATCGTTTTGAAGACTATATTAGAGAAGTAGGATATACCACTTCGAACCAAATCCCAGTTGTTTTTTTTAAAAATGAAAGTCAATTTCGAAGTTATATCAATTTACCGAAGGCTGATTGCGCTGGGGGGAGAGGAGGAATTTTTGGATTGAGTTTCTGCAATCTGAATCCTGTGCTCGGGTATATCGGAGAGAGTCGAGACGAGAGAGAAAAATCAAAAGCCATACACCACACACATATGATTTATCATGAATGGGGACACCATTTACAACAAATTGAATGTGCAATTGTTCGCAAAGACCAACAATATCCGAATCAAACTTTTTCTGCTTGGTTTAACGAAGGTATGGCGGAGTATTTAGGTTACATTGGAAGTAGCAAAAAAAGAGGAAATGATCGGATTTTGTTTTTTGAGAAATACGTACTTTCTGGCAAACAACCGAATCTAACAAAGGAAGATCCATATCTTCTTGGTGGGCAACTGTTTCGACACCTTGCAGAAACTTACGGAGACAAGGCCATTTTAAAACTATGGTCAGACTCATGCAAAGGTGGAAAAGAAGAAACGCTCATTCAGAATTTAACCAACCACTCTCCACAGGAACTTTTGAACGCCTACGTCAAAGAACTTTCTAAATATAAATCAAATTCAATGTCCGCCGAATTTCTCAGAGAGACGTTAGCCGATTGGGCAAAGGATGTTTACATACTTAAGTTTGTTCAAAGTGAACCGGATCTACCGGATCTCACCCGAACAGAGATAAAACCCAACCTAAAACAAATCTTTCTCTTAGACATTGAGTCAATTCAGGGAAAATTAGAAGGACAATTCACAACGACTCGAAACGAACAAATTTATCTTTTTAAAGATGGCACCTACACGATCAAAGGACCTGACTATAATGCTACCTATTTCCAAAACCAAACAGTGGTATATCTATCCAAAGGCCACGAGATTACGGAATGGCCGAAGGGAAATGTAACATGGAAAGATCCGAACGGTAAAAATTATAACTTTAATTGAGTCCCATACAAGTTGAGATAAATTCTGAGAGGACTCCTTAAAGATCAAATTTCTCATCGACAACTGATCTTTTTTGGTCGAAAGTTAGTTTTATGAAGATCGTTATCACCCTCATCGATACAGCTTGCATTTTACTCGATATAGGTGGATATCGTATCCTCACAGATCCTGTGTTTGATCCCCCAGGTTCTTATTATCATTTCGGTTTTGGATCAATGTCAAAAAAATATTCCACACCTGCCATTTTGCCTGAGACATTAGGCAAGGTAGATCTGATTCTTTTGAGTCACCACCAGCACGAGGACAATCTCGACAAGGCGGGACGAGCTTATCTTTCGACTGTAGATCAAATTCTTTCCACAGTACCTGCCTCCAAAGCGATCCCAGGAATCAAAGGTTTAGAAGACTGGCAATCCACTGAAATTTCGGACCCTAGACTTCCTGGTGGTAAAATGAAAATCACGGCTGTCCCTGCCAGACACACGTCCGTAAGAATCTTAAATCCAATCGCAGGTAAGGTCATAGGATTTATTCTCCAATGGGAAGGATTAGAGGGCGCCTACTACATATCAGGTGATACCACTTATTTTGACGGAATTGATGAGATTGGGAAAAAATTTCCTAAAATTGAATTGGCTATTCTTAATACGGGTTCTGCGGGATTTCCGTATCTGACTGGCCCAATCAATTATACTCTCGATTCCGATGAGGCCCTGGAAACGATGAAAGTTCTGAAACCAAAGCAGATGATTCCGATTCATGCGTCTGGCTGGTGGCATTTTAGAGAGTCATTGGAAGATGCGACAGAAAATTACAACCTATCAGTTGAAAAATCCAAAATCCTCTGGCTTGTTCCTGGCAAATCACATCAAATTTCACCTAATATAGATTAGATCTCGCGCCACCGATCGCAGCGGAAATCCTTTGTGAAACAAAGATTGTAGCGTAGAGCGGGTTCGATTTTTTGTCGCCCGTCCATTGATTTAGACGATTTCGAGGCGCCTTTTTTCCTCTGTCACATTCCGATGGAAGAGCCATGTACAAGAGAAAAAATGCATTTACTCAGGAGTCATTCCTCTCGAGAGTAGAATCATACTCTCGAGGTTGTTATGCCAGAATTTTTTTATACAGATCCTTTTCCGTTGGGTGAAGATACAACTCCGTACAAGCTATTGACGAAAGAGTTTGTTAGCACTGTTCCGTTTGGAGAGAAAGAAATTCTGAAAGTTGCTCCAGAAGGATTGACATTCCTGGCACAGAAGGCCATGGAAGATATCTCATTTTTTTTAAGACCTGGTCATTTACAAAAAGTAAGAGATATACTAGATGATCCCGAAGCCACTGAAAATGACCGTTTTGTTGCCATGGCCTTATTAAAAAATGCAGTCATTGCAGCCGACAAACAGCTCCCGTCCTGCCAGGATACAGGGACAGGAATTGTCGTCGCCAAAAAAGGAGAATACGTAATCACCGGTAGTGATGATGCCGAAGCGCTCTCACGTGGAATTTATAATACTTACGTTGAACGTAACTTGCGTTATTCTCAAGTCGTACCACTTAGCATGTATGAGGAAACGAATTCAGGTTCTAATTTACCAGCCCAAGTTGATATTTATTCCACCCCTGGTGATAAGTATAGTTTTCTATTTTTAGCAAAAGGCGGAGGATCTGCGAACAAAACGTATCTTTACCAGGAGACGAAAGCTTTATTGAATCCCGCATCACTAGAAAAATTTATTTCCGAAAAAGTAGCAGGATTAGGAACATCGGCTTGTCCTCCTTACCACATTGCTGTTGTTATTGGAGGAACATCAGCAGAGATGAATTTAAAAACAGTTAAACTGGCATCAACTGGTTATTTAGATCATCTTCCGACGAAAGGGAATAAAATGGGAGTTGCCTTCCGCGATATTGAACTGGAACAAAAAATGTTAAAAGCAGCTCAAAAATCAGGTATCGGAGCACAGTTTGGCGGTAAATATTTAGCTCATGATTTTCGAATCATCCGATTGCCGAGGCATGGTGCCTCTTGTCCAGTCGGACTTGGGCTCAGCTGTAGCGCCGATAGAAATCTAAAGGCAAAAATTACTAAAGATGGTATTTTCATTGAACAACTAGAATACGATCCAGCTCGATTTTTGCCGACAGTTGAGGAAAACGATTCTACAACGGAAGCCGTTCACATTGATCTAAATCAGCCGATGAAGGATATATTAAACATTTTAACAAAATATCCCGTAAAAACACGCGTTATGCTAACGGGTCGATTGGTCGTTGCACGAGATATTGCTCATGCCAAACTGAAAGAAAAATTGGACCGAGGGGAAGCTCTGCCTGATTATTTTAAAAACCATCCGATATATTATGCCGGTCCAGCTAAAACGCCAGAAGGGATGCCTTCCGGTTCTTTCGGACCGACAACAGCCGGGAGAATGGACAGCTATGTTCCTCTCTTCCAAGAAAAAGGTTATTCTATGATCACTCTGGCTAAAGGAAATCGCTCCAAGATAGTAACTGACAGTTGTAAGGTGAATGGTGGGTTTTATTTAGGATCGATTGGAGGACCTGCTGCCCTGCTGGCGAAGGAGAATATAAAAAAAGTAGAAGTTTTAGATTATCCAGAACTTGGTATGGAAGCGATATGGGCCATTGAAGTGGAAAATTTTCCAGCGTTTATCGTTGTCGATGACAAAGGACATGACTTCTTTCAAATGTTATCTCACTAGACCATATTTTTGAAGAAGACCAATTTTTTCACTAGGATTCAAAACGCCCGAGTATGAAATTTATCAGCTTGATTTTCTGCAAACACCCTTATGTTGTTTCTGCATTACTAAGCTTTTCTTTCATCTTCCTTCGTGCCTCGGGTCGTTTTTTAAATCCTCATCTTTGGGCAGAAGATGGATCCCTATTTTTACCTGATGCCATACAATTGGGTTGGAAAAGTTTTTACGTTTCTTACGCAGGTTATTATCATACTCTCCCGAGAATCATCGCATACTTAACTCATTTTTTAAATGCCTCCTTTTATCCGATTTTCATATTAATTATTACGGTAATCATTTATATTAGCGTATTATTAACTTTGTTGTCAGATGATTTTTCCTATCTTATCAAGGAATCTTACCAAAGGCTTTTGATTTGTTTAGCTTTGTGCATGGCGCCTGGGTTGCATGAGGTTCTAGGGAATCTCGCCAACTTACACTGGATATTATTCTTCTATATAACATTAACTTCCCTTAAAGATCCAGATTCCAAGTTGGCAGTATGGGAAATCATCACTCTGCTATTAGCAATTTTTAGTACGGGGGAGACGATCGTATTGATTCCCTTTTTGTTTGTCCAATTGGTATTTCAATTTCGTGAAGGGAAAAAGATTTCAAATCGGACAGCTTTCTTATTTATTACGATCTCGATTTCGGTAATTCTGAATTTTATGCAGCGTAAGAATTTACCTCAAGGTCCGGAGATTCAATTACTATCTATCTTCTCCGGTTGGTATTCGTCTGTAATCAACACTATGATTCTGCAACCGCTCATTGGAGATAAGTATGTCATAAAACTTTTTAAAAAATATTGGTATTTGTATCAATATGGAAGTGCACTTCTAACGATCTATCTCCTCTTTCGAATTACGAAACAGAAAAAAATGAAATTGAATTTTTTTGTTTTTCTTCTTGTCCTTCTCTCCTTCCTTCCCTTGTTTACGTTCCTTGTCCGTCCTTATGCGATGGGAGTATTTGCAAACGTACACATTGTCTGGAATTTCCGATATGCCTTTATCTTAGCGCCTTGGGGTTTACTTTTGTATGCGACATTGATCCAAACGCTCCAAGACGAAAAAATAAAAAAATATATGTTCCTGATTCTGTTTTTATCAACCGTCTGGTTCAATCGGTATCGCTTTTTCATACCTGAGTATGGATCCGAAAATTGGAAAGAATCTGCCTATCTCATCGACCAGGCTCTACTGACCGGATGCCCGAATCATATAAAGATACCAATTTACCCAGATGGAACGGATGGGCTCAATGTTCGATTTTATTTTCAGCTTGATCTTCCGAATCCGATCATACCTTGTAAGTGAGTTTTATTCCTTCCGCAGCAAAACCGATTTTAAAAAAGGGGACAATGCGTCTGCGGCAACCTGATTTCCTTTTTCGTTCCAATGAATATCGAATGGCCAAGTGAGTCCCTTTCCTGAATTATTTCTAAACTCATCTGTTAAGGAGATAAAAGGAAGATTCTTGAATTTCGCATAGTCGGAAAGTTTTTGTTCCAAAGGACTCTCCTTCAATAGCCAATCCTCTCTAACATGGTATCCCAATCTTTCATTTAACAAATGTTTTGTTTTATCATACTGTAGCTCCGAAGGAATATAAGTCAAAATTAACTTTTGGTTGTTATTTTGAGTTTGTTTTCGGAATTTTTCAATGGAATCTATTAATATTTCTAAATTCTGTTGAGTTGAGTCAGGAATTTCGAGACTATCTTTGTAGTAATCTGGATCATATAAACCAAACAAAGCATGTACGGAGCTAACTCTCCCGTTGGCAGCTTCCATTAATATCTCGTTTCCCACCTTTTCTTTCCAATTCAAAAATACATCTGGTTTGATTCCCAAGTGCTCACTCATATATTGAGTTGCGATAAGGAATTGATTCAGGTTAGTTTCCATTTCGACTTTAGGTGGAAGTGATTTCTGATACTTTTGTTTTTTTAATTTATCATATTTTTGAGAGAGTTTGATCGTGGAAAGAGAATCCGATTGTGAAGCTCCAAAATATTTTTTTTGATAATATCGTATCGCAATGTCCACACTTCTCGGAAATACATAACTTAAATAACGTATCCATTTTCTTTGTTTGATAAAGTGTTCTTTGGTTCTTCTCGCAATGATATCTTCTCCTGATTCATAGACATCATTCGTATAAATATTGAGAACAACGACATCTGGCTGTATTTTTTCTTGAATGTCTTTATATAACTCGATTGCTTGTTTTGGGCAAGTTCCGATCACACCTGCGTTGATCAGTTCATAATTTAAATTAGATATTTCGAATTCTTTAGCGATTCGCTCGACCATTGTGTTTTCACTTTCCACGCCGACTCCATAGATAAAGGAATCTCCAAAAAATAAAATTCTAGGTTTTGTCTTTGTAGCTAACTCCTTGTTTCGTATTCCCAGGGAATTCGTTTCGGAAAGATAAACAAAATCTGAAGTGGTGGAAATAAACTCCGAATTCGGTGGATATTTCACTACGGATTCTTTGATCATATCTTTAAGGGATACAAAAAAGAAATAATCAAAAAACCGGAAGATTCCAAATAGTAGGAATACGATTATAAAATAAAAAAAGATCTTCTTTAGCATTCTTTTCCCTTATTCTGGTAAATATTTTTCGAGCAAGTATGAGATTCTTTTATGTCCGTTTTCGTTCAAGTGCAATGTGTCATTTTCAGATAATCGGTATTTCGAAAGATCCTCTTCCTTTAATTCATCTAATAGATCATGAACTTCAATTCCCATGGAATGGAGTGTAGTTTTAACAATATCATGGACTTCAGAAAAATAATAACCATTCTTATTATCTAGAATCGGCATGATGAATACTTTGATTTTGAAATTATGTTTTTTCGATAAATTACTCAGTTCTACAAAACTTGCTTTCGTTTCTTCAAAGTACTCATCCATATGCATCGCATGAAAGTAAGATTTAATTTTTCTCTTTTGTGCATACTTAATCTTATCATTTTCAATTTTGTTATCGACAACTTGTTGAATTCTTTTGGAAAACAAATAGGTTTCCATCAACTTCCAAATATTGCTATTTTTGCGCAATTGTCCCAAAAAGGTTAAATCATTTACTTTTTTAGAAAATAATAATTTCTCTTGTCCTATCAGAGCAAACTCGCCACCATCATAACTCGCGTCATTCAGAACATAAAAAATCCAGACTTCATTCGGACTAAATCCTAAGCCCGCTTCTTTCAAAAACTCAACTTCCTGGGTCGTACTGTATCCACTAATCGCCATGTTGATAATGTCAAATTTTTGAGGACGAAGGGAGTTTGATTTGTTTTCGAGTAAGGTTAGAAAATTTTTTTCTACATTCAGGGCGACGCCATATGCGACCGAATCACCCAAAGCAATGATTCTAGAAACACCCTTGCCTTTTGTTTTATGATAAACTTTATTTTCTCGAAAACCTTGTGTACTCGTTTCATTAGGAAAATTCGACTTGAACGTATAAACTAGTCTCGGGTTGTCCGATTTTAAAACGATCCCATTTTCATTGATATTCATAACATTGTCTGATACAGAAGAACCTATACCGAATGCCTTCAGAATCATTTCAGAAACAAGAAGTGTTATGGTTATGGATGTAATCACTAGAAAAGTATTTAAAAGAAAAAATTTCAATTTCACTGGGACAAACTCTTACATTTTAAAAATATGTAAAGAAAAACCTTATTGTTTGGCTGTAAACACATGGTCTTTCTTACATTTATATTTTTTCTTGAACTGCTTGGTTTGTCATTTAGGAAATTTCTATTGTTGTAATTGACTCTTTCTCTCCGTCTCTTTAAATTACGGCAGGGCATCAAAATGGAAAAGAAAAACAGAATCATGGAGCATGTCGCTGATTCAAATCAGAAAAAACATATTTTGACTAATTATTTATTTGGAAAGGAGATGAATGTTAAACTCAACGGTCTCGCATCCACAGCACATATCGTAATAGTCAATGAAGAGAGTATCATTCTAAGACTTTCCTCTGGCTGGGATTTTGAAAAACAAAGGACTTTCAAACTTACGACTGTGCTCGCTAGATATGTGGAAGTCGATTGTACAATATTAGCGATTCTAAACGAGAATAAAATCGAAGTGAGAGTGGATGATGTAGGGATAGCCAAAAAAGATAGAAGCGCGCCTCGTATTCCAGTCACCGAAGAAGGCTTCATAAAAGTTACGAATATCATAAGCTCCAAAACAATCATAGAAGCAAATATGTTTAATATTCCTACTCTCGTCCGTGTAAATTTTGAAGAGTATGAAAAAAAAATTCAAGCTATGTTTGATGCAGAAGACCAAGTCTGCATCCAAGTTTTTGATGACGACTTAACACGTGAGTTAGAGATTGTGAAAAAGGAAATGAAACCACTTCTGATTCAAGACACACAATCAGAAAAATCGTATCATACTTCTGACCCATCTTTTATTGATTATTCAGATTTGATCGATGATCAGCTGGTCCCAATTATAAAAAATTACAGAGATAGCCAAATTATATCAGAGTTCATTCAACCGGTTGTCTATATAAATGAGTTAGAGGAACACATTCCCATTGGATATGTTCAAGTGAGAAGTAAAACAACTCCCATTTCAAATTCCTTAATCAAATCCATTCACGAAAAAATTGAAGAAATGATCCAACGAATTAAAGATGCCAATCTTATAAAAACAGAAGATAAGTTTCCTGTACTCGATGTATCCTCCACAGGCTTAAGGATGAAAGTCAAACATCCGAAATTGACCGAAACTCTCCCCAAACAGAAAGGATTCGGATTCGATATCGTATTTAAAATGCAGTCACCTTTTCGATTGTTTGCCAAAGTTGCTTGGTCCAAGTTAGATTCCGAAGGTGAATTAATGTTAGGTTTAGAGATTATTGGAATTGCTAAATCGAAAGTGGAAAGGGCGCGATTTCAGGAAAACATCGAAATCTTAAAACAACTAAACATGAGTCCAGCCTGACAAATTAAAATGAAACGGAAATAGGCATTGAGATGAAAAAAACAATTTCAGTGGAAGACTACATAGCTACTTTTCCGAAAACGGTGCAAACACGTTTAAAGAAACTTCGAATTCTTATCTTGAAGAATGCTGAAGGAGCAGTCGAGAGTATCTCCTACGGAATGCCCGCTTATAAGACGGAAGGAAAACCCCTCCTTTACTTTGCTGGCTACGAAAATCATATCGGATTGTATGCGACTCCCACTGCCAATGTGAAATTCTCGAAAGAGCTCGCCGCATACAAACAAGGCAAAGGTTCGATTCAATTTCCTTTGGAATCGCCTCTGCCCATCGATTTAATAACCAAAATCATCGAGTTTCGGGTGAACGAAAATTTTAGTCAAAAAAAATCAAAAAAAAAGTGAACGTTTCTTTTCGCCTCTTTCGTTCTGAATCACATCAGTTTGATAGTTAGTGATGTGATTTGACAATCATTATCACCATACGAATGTTAATCCAAATAAACCGAGCGATTTGCCATGGAAAAAAAGTTCGAAAGAACCTTGTCTTCCCATTGGGAACGGATGCAAAATCACCTTGCTCATAAGCAGCTTGCAATTCTTTGTTATCAAGTAATTTTAATTCAACGATTTCTGTTACACTCATTTTGATCTCCTTATCATTCTGGTATTAACCACCAGCCTGGTTTACACTTTGCTTTGTAGATAAACATATAATGTAATATCATCTTGATCCAGTGGCCAGCCAAACCAATCTCACCCGTCGTGTGAGTTAAGGAACGACCCCATTTAGGATACTGTTTGAAGTCGGGAACTATTGGATATACTGTCATCGAAACAGCACTCCCCGATAACAATCCGTTTCCTGCAGATGCTATGCAGGCAGCACCCATTTCTGCCATCGAAGCTCGATGTTTGAGAACCTTGGTTCCCGTTTTGATTTGGTGAGCAATATTCTGTGCGACTATTTTTCCCATGATAGCAGCTGGCATTCCCGTTCTAGGTGGAGTTGGAGAAATTTGTAATCCATCTTTGGTTTTCATCACCTTTGAAATTGGGTGAGGAGGTGCAAAGGCAATTCCAATTCCAAACAAGTTTGCATAAAAGGGAGATTGATAATGACTTGGCCAATCTTTCGCATCCCACTTTTCAAATGGTTTTACTTCATAATCGGCATCTACTTTGATCATTCCATTGGCAGCAAATAACTTTGTCGTAATCTCCTCACCTTCCTTTCCAAAAGCTTTTAAACCTACACCGCTAAACGGAGGTATTAACATCGAAAAATCATATCTTACAAACCCATTCTCGCCGTCCAGAGTCGTGAAGTAGATTTTGTCTTTTTCTATTTTCGATACGTGAGCTCTTGTTTTCCATTGAATTCCTCTTTCCGTAAATAAGGACTCGGCGAAAATTTTACTGCTCGTCACGTAACCACCACGATCTAAGTGCATACCACCCATTCCAAAGTCACCTAATTCGTATTCATTGGAAATCCAAAGTATTTTGGCATTTTCTCGCACGCCTGCTTTTCTCAATTCATGATCAACGTTGAATAGGTATTCAAATGCAGCTCCTTGGCATGTGCACATCCCATGTCCCGTTCCAAAAACTAAATTTAACTTTTCGCCTTCTTTCATTCTTTGGATCGAAGTTTGTAGTTTGCGATTGGCTTCTTCGGCATGTTGGTAGGTGCATACAGAAACAGTGTTACCTTCTTCAGGACCAAGACCGGGAGTTGCCGCAAAGTTTAACTTCGGACCTGTGGCATTGATACAATAATCATAAGTTAATCGGTCGATTACGCCTTTTGATTCTGGGGCGGTAGACTCATATTCTACATAGGGAAGCGGAGATTGAAGATTTCCTTCGGGAAAAATGTTCAATGCCTTTGCTTGGATGAACTTTATATTCATTTTGTCATAAATGGGTTTCAGTCCGAAAGTAACTTCTTCTGTGGCCATGGCACCCACTCCTACCCAAATGTTTGAGGGGATCCAGTTCCAATTTGAATTTGGAGAAATGACGACTACTTCGTGTTTTTTACCTAAGGATTTTTTTAATAATGTAGCTGCAGTGTGACCAGAAATGCCAGCACCTAAAATTACTGTTCTCATATACCCATACCCCTATGTGTATGTACTCAGAAAATTATGTTTTTGCTAGCTTTTTTTTATTTAAAAAATTGACTTTTATTGATTTAGAGTCTTTCTACATGGCTCGGAAAGGGCAGCTTCGTTTTGAAAGAGACATTTTAATATCCTTCCTCCTCCTGGAATGACCCATCGACAGTGGGAGCTTACATCCTTTTTGCATTCACCACTTCCAGAGTTTCTCATCTGTTCCGAATAATTTTTTAGTTCGGTTCGGCAATCTTCTGTTAATTGATCCGTTTTTTCTAACAAACAAAGTGCAATTTTAGCTTTTGCATTAGGTACTTCATGACAGAGTGTTTTTTTTTCTTGTTCGCAAGATTTTAAAAAAATCCTTTCTTCACTCCAGATGGATCCAGGAATCACCGAAAGAAAAAAGAGTATCAGAACGAATCCGAAATCACTTGGAAAGTTTTTTTTAGCTGGATTGGAAATTAATTTCTTCATATTTCGTTTGACGATCACCGTCTACCTCGTTATTTTTAAGTCAATTATAGGAGAGGAAAACCCATGAATTTTAAATCAGAAAGTAAAATCAGAAATATGCAAAAAATTTCGATCGGATTCTTGCTGTTTTCGATTTTGTTGACCTTCTTTGTATTATCTTGCAAAAAAGAGGAGAAAGACAACCAGGGAGGTCTGTTATTACTCTATCTCTTGAGTCGAAACAACAGTACCGAATCGACAGGCTTTTTTATTACGATTCCTGACGGCGTCGCGAAATAGGAGAAAAACATGAAAAAGTCAATTATCCTAGGGTTTATTATTTTTTTTGGTCTTTCCTTTGATTTTACATGGAAAGAAATCACAAGACAGTATTCTCTCCATACCCACAAAGATACAGTCTTAGAATGGAAAATCGGTAGCTTAAAACCAGTTTTTTCTGCAAGTACAAACTGGGATGGAGTCAGAGACATCGCCAAGTTTACAAAAGACATTGTGAAAGGAATCGACTCAATCCTGCTACAGTTAGCAAGCTCCAATGTGTTAAACCAAACAAGTACAGTCACCGCGGTTAGTGGAAACTACACCTTCCGGTATACTCCCAACTTTAACGGATCAGTTACGAGTAGCGCACTTGGTGCAAAGACATATAAGTCAAGTTTTGAGATATGGCTAGGCTCGGGGGCGAATGCGACCAAAGCATTAGAACTTTATTTTGATAGTACATCTGACAAATCGGTGGGAAGTGGTGTCCTCGCGATTTGGCAACCTAACAAATTTGATACGACGTTAAATACAGCAAATCGACAGATCGAATGTACGATGTCGGGTGGATCGTCCAATGGAACGATGATCTGCTCTTGGAATGGGCCATTAGAGGCAGCAGGCACGATCCAAGCGGCCAGAATCAAAGTGAGTGCCAGCTCTTCTGCAGGAACTGTGAGCTACAAAGCCCTCGCGACTCCTGTAACGACAACGACCTGCGGTGGCGGAAATTCTGATTATTATGCCATTACTTTTATTTCAAAGAATGTTTCGCCTTATTATGCTACGGCGAGATGGGGATTTAATGACAATTCCATTGCGACGACGTTGTGTACCGTTTCTAATACGACTAACAACGCTTATTTTAATATTAATAGTAATCCGAACGCGACGGATTCTACGAAGTATTTTGTTGCAGATGGTATTACTTCTGACACAAACACCTACAACACAAACGGTAGTCTTTACCCGTCTATCGCATCGGTCCAAACACTATTTACAGAAATGTCAAGTGGAACCGATGCAGATATGACGATTGCGAAATTAGGTTCGTTGACAATTGCCTTTCGAAGTACTGCGGCACCATAATATTCTTAGGCAATAAAGCGGCGGAAAGTTAGATTGATTCTCGGATGAATCACTTTCCGCATTTTAGGGACCGAATGTTGCCAATGGGTCTGCGTTTCTCCCTTCATCAGGAGCAGACTTCCACGTTCTAATAAGAGAGTGATTGTTTCTTTTGTATCTTTGTGTCGAAAACTAAATTTTCTTTCTGCACCTAAGCTTACCGAAGCGATCACTGTATTCAACCCCAATGATTTCTCATCATCAGAATGCCAGCCCATTCCTTCGTCGCCATCATGATACAAATTAATTAAACATGAGTTAAATGAAATTTGAGTTCGAGATTCGATCAGATTTTTTAAACGAAACAAAGTATTTGACCAAGGTACTGCTTTTTTAATTGTTCCAGAGTAATGATAAGAAAATTCTTTATCACCATACCATGCGACTTTTCGTTTCGTGATTAGATGTTTTCCAAAAAAGATCGCCTCGTCGTTTACAAATGAAGTCTCGGCAAGAATATTCTCATAAAAAAGGTTTGATTCTTCAATTGAAAAAATGACTCCCATATAGTATACCTCACCCTGATAAGGCAATAAGTTCAAAGAGAAATCATACGGAAAGAGACTCATATCTTAAACAACTTGTAATTGAGCCGCTTCCCATCCGATCATCGCTACTTTCCTATCACTGCCCCAATGGTACTGTCCAAATCCACCTGTTGATTGGATGACGCGATGACAAGGAATGAGATATGCTACCGGGTTTCCACCGATTGCCGAACCAACTGCACGGGAAGCATTCGGATGTGATATATTTTTTGCAAGATCTCCATACGTTGTCAATTCACCAACCGGAATTTTTAAAAGAGCTTCCCATACTTTGATTTGAAATGGAGTACCTTTTAGATGGAGTTTGATCTCACTTAGATGATCCCACTGCTTATGAAAAATTTTCAGAGCATTCTCTTGAAACGGATTGGAGGCTTGGAAAAATTTCGCATTCGGAAATAAACTCATAAGTTCACCCATGGAGCTTGATTCATCGTCTGAGAAAGTTAGATGACAAATCCCTTTATGTGTAGATGCACAAAGTATATTTCCAAATGGGCTTTCTGTTAGGCTATACTGAATTTCTAACTGCTCTCCTCCGTTTTTGTATTCCCCGGGAGTCATCCCTTCAATATTGATAAATAAATCGTGCAATCTTCCTGTCCCCGATAATCCGGCATCATATGCGGTATCAAAGAGTGTCGCTTTTCCTTCCTTTAGTTTCTCCTTGGCATAGGAAATCGTAGTATATTGTAAAAATTTTTTTGGACTGACTCCTGCCCAATCGGTAAATAGCCTTTGGAAGTGAAAAGGGCTTAGGTTCAAATTTTCGGCTACCTGGTCTAGATTCGGTTGGGACTGAAAATGATTTCGAATGTAGTGAATTGCTGTTTCAATTCGTTTGAAATTGTCCGTCAGTTCTTCTTTCATAAATTAAATGATAACGCAGACTCTCCCGATCAAAAACCCGATTCTTGCGATCTTTCGAAAATAATTCCTGAAAGTTTCGAAATTTTTTGTTGGAAGAGAATGAATCATCAGAGACTATATACGGAAGAATGACACCTACACGCACCGTTCAATCCTTTCTCGATTTTAAAAAACAATCCCTTCCGATTTCAGACGAAGTTTGGACTTCTCTGAAAGGATTTCGCAAGTGGAATGAGCCAGAGTTGATCGGACTTCGAAATGCCTCTTCCTATTTTCCAGATATTTATTTTGAAGCAGGCATGGACCAAGAGATAGAACGACTGCTTTCCCTATTTAAAAAAAGAAACGTTCCGCATAAATTCTAATGACCCCGAATACACCAAAGGTTCTCTACCAAGAGGCAAACCCTTACGGATCTTTCACAGCTTTCCTTGAAGATGACGGAAGAACTATTTATCTATACTTACAATCACATAACAATCCGGAATGGAAAATGAAATCCCTATGGATTCGCAATCGTATCGATGCACCGAAGGAAAGAAATCCTGATGATTTTAAGACGGGACTTGCACCTATACTCATATCATCAGAATTGTTTAATCCGAAAGCTATGCCAACTCTCCTCGAGGATGAAATTCATTTTATCTGGTCCGAAGAAGGAGATGCCGTTGCACTTTTTGTGAATGAAGAACTTTATGCCTACCTTCCACCTTGGTCGGGGGTGAAAGGAGTCCAGGGATATGCAAAAGAAGCAAAAGAAAACGCTATAACAGCCTCTCCTTTAGGTGATACAGAAAACGGTGTCATTGCCGAAAGAGTCAAAGAATCCCGTAAGTTTTGGGAAGCTGTTGCAGAAACGGATCATTGGAAAAAAGCGCAAGCCCTTCGACTGAACTTTTTGGAAGAGAAACTCGGAAAACATTATCAATACTGGTCTGCTGATGGAGGAACTTATCCATCGCTTGGTATTGCGTCCTTTTATCCGAAAGAATTTCCGGGAATCAAAGTTTTTTCAACAATTGGAATGAGCGTACAAAATCAACCGAGCGTAGAATTGTATCATAAGCAGTTTGAAAACTATGCACGAATTGAGCTCCTGCTTGCCATCAAATTGATTCCGAATGAAGAGGATCATACAGAACAGTGGATACAACATGCACTCGGTGAAATGATCAAATTTCCATGGAATACTGGTATTTGGTTTGGTCACTCACATACGATCCAAAATCCGCGCAAGGATCCCGATCAATTGTACCTAGATTTCAACTGGTTCGTTTTCAATAACATTACAGATGAATTAGATTCCGGGACAAATATGGAATTACCAAAACTGCATGGACTTATTTCTGAAAATGGAAAACGCGTTAACTTCCTTGTCCTCACTCCAATTTCAACAGAAGAACGAATTTGTTTTATGAGAGAAGGTTCTGTGAAGTTCTGGGACACTTGGAAGAAAGAAGGATTCACTTTTTTTCATGATTCAGAACGAAGAATGTTAGAATTCTAAATCTGTAGGAATAAAAGTTACGATCAAAACAAAGTTTCTGTCCGTTACTAAAAGGGATATGGCAGAAACATACAGCAAATACTTCAACTTAGAGTTCGAACCATTTGATTTAGAACGTATCTTCACCGATAGAAATGATTCAGCAGGATTCTTTCTGGCGACTGTTTTCCAAAAAAGATTTTCGGAAGAAGTGAATCTAAAACGCCATGAAGATCAAAAACTATGGCTCCAATCAAAAAGATTGAGGTATTTAGTGCTCGATGGGATACAAAAAGTATCTGATGACAGTGGAAAAGTAGAATCTGCCTCTATTTTGTATCTATTAACCTTCTTTGATCACAATAGCATTACGGAAGTGGGCTTCGAAGATACTTGCCATATCTTAATGAAGAGATATGATTTGCCTTCTCTCATTTTAAAATTACCTGATTCGGATCATTTAGAGATATGGGGAAAAGATTCTTCTCGTAAAGTTTATAAGAATGTAGCTCACCCTAACATTGATTCTCTATTAAAATCTCTGTTCCAATCCATCAATAAGAAGGATCATTTCCAGTTTATAGGCATTGAAAGACCAAATTATGAGAAAAAAACAGGTTTTTTGAGTCCGAGAAGGGGATTTACAAGGGCGATTGCATAAACGAAGGCCTTAAAATGAAAAAACCCGCAGGTCTTGCGGGTTCACACAATCTTTCTCCGACAACATCGGAGGAAGAAACTTGCTAAGGTTATTTCTTAGCTTTTTTCTTTGCGGCCTTTTTCTTAGCGGCTTTCTTTTTTGCGGCTTTCTTTTTAGCAACCATTGTGATCGTCCTTATCTTTAATTTCAATCAACTCAAATCCTTGGCGCATTCAAGTTGATTGATACGACATAATTAATTCATATCAATTTTAATGTAAAGAAATTTTATTTTTTACAGGAATTTATTTTATTTTTTTGCCTGCTAATACTCATTCTACGAAACATGGATGATAATTTTACCAATTGTATTTCCTTTTTGAAATTTTTCGACGGCATCAGTCATATTTTCGAATGAAAATGTATCACCAATCACTTGCGGACTTAAGTTTAACTCTCCAAGAGCATGAAAATGTTTTTTTAAAGTCGCAATTTCATTCCATAACCATATTAAATTGAATCCCATGACTGATTTATTATCTGAAATCATAGCAAGAGGATCGATTTTCGGACGATTGAGATAGTGATAAGCGATGCGAAACCAATTTCTTCTCGATGATGATGGGGTAAAGACTGCACTTCCATACGTGATGAGCCTTCCCATCGGTGATAATGCATCGTAACTGTCCTGAAAATAACGACCTCCTGTGCATTCTAGTACCAAATTTAAACTTTTCCCATCAAGAATTTGTATTAAATCTTTCTTAAATGAGGAAGAACGAATGATATAATCATCATAGCCTGCATTTTTTATAACTGGAATCTTTGATTCATTTCCAATGAGAGCAATTGTATATGCATTCCACTTCTTTGCGATTTGATTTGCGAGGAGACCTACACCACCAGCAGCACTATGAATTAAAATTGTTTGGTCTTTTTGAATGTTTCCAAGAGGAACGAGTGCATAGTAAGCAGTCAATGCTTGTACAGAAAATGCCGCTCCCTCAGCGAATGTCCAATTTTTAGGAAGAGGATAGATATAATCCGTATGAATGTTTAGGTGAGTAGCATAAGCACCGAATCGTGTTGTCCCATATATCTTATCATTTACTTTATAATCTTTTACGTTCTTACCGATCGCAATGACTTCACCTGCATACTCAAGGCCGGGAATAAAAGTTCCTTTCGGAGTAGCAGAATACAAACCAAAGATAGAAAAAACATCTGCAAAATTTAAACCAATTGCCCGTACTTGGACAGTTACTTCTTCGTCGTTTGGTGGAGAAAGTTGTTCCTCTCTACGGATTAAACCTGATAATGACCCTGTTTTTAAAACTCGATATACTTCTCTCTGCATTGTTTTTTATAAAAAAATCGAATTCCATTGCCAAGAAAAGATTTTTCCATGGTAGTTCAGTCGCTTAAAAAGAAGACAAAAGCGAAGAGAGAATGATTTGGACCTAAAATGCACCCCACTCAATGAATCACACCGTGAACTAGGAGCGAAAATGGTTCCTTTTGGTGGTTGGGACATGCCAGTTCAGTATACTGGCATCATCCAAGAACACTTAGCAACGAGATCTCATGCAGGACTTTTTGATGTTTCCCATATGGGAGAAATTTTTGTGACGGGTACTAAGGAAGATATCCTCACATTGCTGGAAAAAGTGACCTGCAATGTAGTTGAATCCATGGACGACGGCCAAGTGCAATACAATGCCGTTCTCAATGAGAATGGTGGACTTGTAGATGACATCACAATTTATAAATTTTCTGAATTGAAATATATGATTTGTTCGAATGCATCGAATTATCCTGCCGTTGCGAAACATTTACAGTCTCTTGCGAGTGGAACTTGCAAAGTGGAGGATAAAAGTAAGGATTTCCATCAAATTGCACTGCAAGGTCCCAAAGCCAATCTGATTTTAGAAACATACCTTGGACGTGAATTAAATTCTCTTTTGTACTATCACTTTCTTGAAATCAATTTTAAAGGGGAGACGATCATTGTTTCAAGAACAGGTTATACGGGAGAAGATGGATTTGAAATCTATTCTTCGATTCCTCTGGGAATTACACTCTGGAAAGAATTACTTGAGTTAGGAAAACCATTTGGTCTCGTTCCGGTGGGACTTGGGGCGAGAGATACACTTCGATTAGAAGCAAAGTATGCATTGTATGGTCATGAGCTCAACTCGGAATGGTCACCCGTCGAATCGGGTATTGGATTTATAGTAAAAGAAAAATCGACTCCTTATTTTGGATATGATCGCATACAAAAAGACAAAAAAAATTCACCATCTAAAAAAGTGGTCGGTATCATTTTAAAAGAACCGGGTGTCCTTCGCGAAAATTTTCCAGTCTATTCTTTAGATGGAAAAGAAATTGGAAAAACGACATCAGGCACACACTCTCCTAGTCGCAAAGAATCTCTCGGAATGGCAATGTTAGATTTTTCTTTTACGAAAAATCAAACAGAAGTTTTTGTTGAGATACGTGGTGCCCAAAAAAAAGCAATCGTAGAAACCGCTCCTTTCATCAAGGGGAGTGTCAGAGTCAATACTACAAAATAAATTAACTGGAGAACAAAGATGGCAGAAACTAAAGCTTTAGAAGGCTATTATTACACGGAAAAACATGAGTGGGTAAAAGTGGATGGTGATGTGGCACTCATTGGTATCACTGATTTTGCTCAAAACGCACTTGGTGATATCGTATTCATCGACTTGCCTAAAGTTGGTAAGAAGATAAATCAAAAAGATAGCCTTGGGACCATTGAATCTGTAAAAGCAGCAGAAGATTTATACTCTCCTATCTCAGGAGAAGTAGTGGAAACAAATGCATCACTTACTTCAGACCCAGCAAGTGTCAATGCAGAACCTTTTAAAACTTGGATGGTCAAATTGAAAGGTGTCAACTCTTCCGAGTTATCTTCCCTTTTAAATGCCACACAATACAAAGATTACGTTTCAAAATTAGATTAAGTCTCGGAGCAGTCAGTGAAATCAGAATCCAAATCCATTCCATCCTCTTTTTTACCTAGTGATACTTTCCTTAGAAGGCACGTGGGTTCTGATACCGCCCGCGTTAACGAAATGTTAGATGTGATCGGATATAAAAATTTGGATTCCCTCATTGATGATGCTGTTCCTAAAAATATCAGACTTAAAAAAACTTTAGAAATCACGGAACCGCTTGGTGAATTTGCTCTACAAAAAGCTCTTAAAAAAATCGTTTCTAAAAACAAAATCTACAGATCCTATTTAGGTCTCGGATACAATGCCTGTATCACTCCACCCGTGATTCAAAGAAACATTTTAGAAAATCCAGGTTGGTATACAGCCTATACTCCATACCAAGCCGAGATTGCCCAGGGAAGAATGGAAGCTTTGATTAACTTCCAAACCATGATCACCGATTTGACTGGTATGGAAATCGCCAATGCATCGTTACTTGATGAAGGAACTGCTGCTGCCGAAGCCATGAATATGCTTTTCGCTATCAAGGAGGATGCACAAGGTAAATCATTTTTCGTTTCTCAATCCATTCATCCTCAAACTTTAGATGTGATCCGTACGCGTGCCATTCCTCTTGGGATTAACATTGTGGTAGGGTCATTTAAGAAAATGGTTCCTTCATCAGATTTTTTTGGTGCCATTGTTCAATATCCTTCCACGGATGGAACCATTTTTGATTTCACAGATTTTATCAAAAGCTTACATGATGTTGGCGCGAAAGCTATTGTTGCAGCAGATATATTAGCTCTTACAATTTTAAAACCTCCTGGCGAAATGAATGCAGATGTGGTTGTGGGAAGTTCACAGCGTTTTGGATTGCCTTTAGGTTTTGGGGGACCACACGCCGGATACTTTGCCACCAAAGAAGAATTCAAACGAAATATGCCAGGACGTTTGATCGGGGTCTCCAAAGATTCTCAAGGCAAACCTGGCTATCGATTGGCACTACAAACCAGAGAACAACACATCCGAAGAGACAAAGCCACATCAAACATTTGTACGGCGCAAGTACTTCTAGCAGTTTTATCTTCGATGTATGCGATCTATCATGGGCCGGAAGGACTAAAAGC
>Ga0075156_10000152_pt1 | contig 34996 bp, 54 predicted proteins | sample JI81AbrownDNA_FD_70966 | JGI IMG/M metagenome (GOLD analysis project Ga0075156, IMG submission 70966) | Wastewater effluent complex algal communities from Wisconsin, to seasonally profile nutrient transformation and Carbon sequestration -... | ecosystem: Engineered > WWTP > Effluent > Algae...
CGTTGTGTGGCATTGGTCCTACTCGGCTTTGGGTGTGGGGTTTGGGGCGGGGGGCGGTGTGTGTCCGCACCAAAGGTTGTCGATGATCTCATCGACCGTCAAAAGGATGTCCACCGCCACGCTTTTAGGCGAATGGGGCTCGACGCGTTCGGGGTTGAGATCCCATGTTCTTAGGCGCTTCGTGCCGTAGGGGCCGCTGAGGTCTAAATACACGACGGAGAAATAGTGGACGCTGAGGCCGATGGTGATGGTCCATTTACGCAAGCGGGCGGTAATGCTTGCCTCCTCATCGTTTGTTACCCACTGGATCTCCTTAAAAGTCCGTTTCAACGCCCAATGTGTCTCGACGAGAGCAGCAAGCGCAAGGCTTCGCCAGAGCGCCTGTTTGCCTTCGGTGTGGATGGCCTCGGGGGTATTCCTGAACGAAAAGTCTTTAATCTCCGCTTGCATTACCAACCCCCCACAGTGCCATCCCAAGGCTTTGTGACGCCGTCGCAGTATTTTACATCCCCGAGGCCGTAGACTCGAAAGCTGGTCATCCTGCACGCAGCCACCGAGCCGCTATGTGGGCCGGATGTGGATGAAAACGTGTGTAGCCAATGGTGGATTTTGTCGTTTTGCTCGTCGTAGTTGCTCACCCTTCGCACGATAAACGCTTCCAGTTCGTCGGCGGAGGCCGCGCACAGCATCTTGTCCACTTGGCTGTGCAGAGCTTCGGCGTCGAGTCGCAGCTTTCTGACGGCGCACGCTGGGGTTACTTTTGATTCTATTATCATCTGCAACCAATGCCTGACGCGGGTGTCTGGGGGGTATCCGTGAGAGAATTGGATGTAGGCGTCCCTGGCTCTCTCGTTTGTGATGATGGCGGTTATATCGGAGGGGCCGGACATGAGTATTTGGTTGCTTGAACTCTCCTTCGGTTTGGCTGTCTGGGCCGTAAGCAACGCGTTGCAGTGTGCGATGGTCTTGACCAAGAGGTCTTTGAAGGCCACGTCGGGGGATGTTCCGAAGCCGTGGAGTTCTCTTGTCCAGCGGGCCTCCACAAAGGGCGGTCCCTTTTCGCTGGATGCAAACGCAACCTTAAAGTCTTGTCCTTCGCCGATCTTAACTTCACTCATAGTCATTCTCCTATTCCGGCGTTTTCTCGCCGAGGTAATACTGAATCAACAACTCCGCGTGTTCGGCGTGGAGTGTGGTCAGGTTTTGCTTGTAAAGCGCGCGCATGTGCGTGCTCGGGGCTTCCTCTGGGGACAGAAAATAGAGAGGGCGAATGCTCTCGTAGACGCCGCCAAGCGCCTCAAAAGCGTCACTGTGGGTGACTGAGACGAATGCTTTAACAGCGTGGACTGCGTGTGTGAAGGCTGGGTTGTTTTCGATGCGCTGGGTGAGGTCCAAGAGACTGCCCGCCGCCGCTTGCATGACGTCGAATAACTCATAAAAGCCATTATTGAATGGCGCATTACGGCTGAGGTTTATCGTATCGTCAAGGTCTGATTCAAAGTGCGAATACCTACCAACACACCAGTGAGCCAAGTCCATTGTGAGCCAACGCACCGACCGCGTCATCTCATGGGCCAATTCGCGGGCAATCGCGGGAGACCAAAGGCATTCGAGGCGGGTGTAGGGGAGGCATTCTGGGCGGGTCGAGGGGTTTCCCATCGCATTCCCCCCGGCCATGCAGAGCCACCGTTTCTTGGAGCCCACAAACAACTTCGTGCCAAGAACGACGCGACTATTTACGACCTGATCTTCGTATCCGAGGTGGCGCCTCATGCAGAACCTGGGGTCTGGGATGAGTCCACTGGGGAAGACATTGTTTTCGGGCGTTGGTTCGCTCTGCCATTTGGTTTTTCTTTTGATGTTCGCATCCAAAAACCATCGCCCGATCACGCGCAACTGCTCAATATCCTCCCGAGCGGCGGCTGCGCGGGCCAGGATCGTGAAGGCCTCCACATCCGCCGAGCGCTTGGCTACATGCAAGAGAGCTGCGGCTGCGTGAGCGTCGTGGGGGGCGAGCTGCTTGAGGCGTTCGGTGTCGGTGTGCATGGTTGGGCTCAGGATGTAGCGGTCGCAAAGTCGGAGTCGTTGGCCATTTCGTCGGCGATGCCAAGCTGCTGCACGAGGATGTCCCTGATGGCGTCGTGGATGTTGACGTGGCTTTGGGTCATGCGGGCTTTGATCTGTTCGATGGTTGAGAGTTTGAGGGTGATTTTCATTTTAGCGCTTTGGACCACGGCCTGTCTGCGTTTTTGCGGTTCTGTGTTAAGGCGACGGATAAAACTCTGTTGAGCCTGCAACCCCCAGAGCGGGGCTGCTTGGGCGTTTGTGAGGCCCGCTGCATTCTTCCAGGCCCGCAACTCCGCCCCGTGTACGAAGGGTGGATACAGGGAGGGGATATGCTTATCGGGGTGCGACATCGCGCCCTCGATGAGATGGCGCGCGGTCGCCGAGGGATTTGTCAGGGTCTTGTCCCGCGCGAAGCGTTCAATGTGCTGCTTGATCTTGGGAGCCATCGGCACCGTAATTGATCTTGTTTCGGCTTTCGCTACTTCGGGGAGGGTATCGGTATCGACGAGCGTGATGGTGGCGATAGCCTGGATCGTGAAGACGAGGGCGGGTGTGGAGTCGTTTTTCTTGGCGTAGATGCGCACCTGGGCTTTTGATCGGCCTTTGAAGTGGTCGTTGTACTTGTGGTTGATGGCGGCCAACACCCGCGCGCGGGCCGCCTCTTGGGGGGTCATGTTGTCGTCTGGGCTGACGCGCCGGACGTGCGTCATCTTGCGGGGTTTCTTTTGTTGGTAGCCGTCAGGCAGATCGACCTCAAAATAAACCGGGATAAGATTTGGGTCGTTTGATGGTGTGCTCATAACCTTTCTCTATCACTCTTGTTTGAGCGACGTGAAGAAACGCTTAATCTTCTCGGTCGGGGAGAGGTAGCGTTCAATATGGATTTCTTTGTTTATCCTGGGGGGGATGACGGTGAACGACGTTTCGACGGTATGAACCCCAGAGAAGCAGGGGCGTTCAGCCTTGGTTGTTGTATAGAAAAAAACGCGCATTCCCCTGTATCGCTCTTTGTTCGCAAAAACTATTCTGTTATGAACGTCGGCCAACGCATTAAAAACTTTCTGCTCATACTGTTTAACAAAGTCGTTGAGTACCCGCTCAATACCTGACTCGTCGCCAGATTTTTCCATGTCGTGAATTGTCGCGTTAAGTCTGATGGGATCATCTACGCTCCACGCGAAGATTCCAGGGTAAAAGCCCGCGCGGCCCCTCCAATGTTCGAGGCGAAAGAACATCCGCAAGCCCTTTTCTAAGTTGTAAGACCAGAGTTCTAGGTACTTTGTGTCTATCTGGTCGGTGGGGCTAAATGATTGTTTGATCTCTGTCTCTGTACTCACCACGTCCCTCCGCATGTGATTTTATATATCTCAGCCGCCGCCGTCCGAGCCTCGACGAGTTCCGCAAGGCGATGTGCGCGCTGGGCAATCCCTCGCAGTTCTGCGGATGTTAGCCGTCCGGCTGGTCGAAGATCCTTTATGCACGTTTCGAGGATTTTGCGCGAATCGACGATCTCGTGTTCAATATGCGCAAGTATCTCGCGTGCTTTGTTTTTTGTAGCTTCATCGACCATCTGTTATCCCCCTATTGATAAAGGCTCGGATGCTCTCTCGTCTGGCATGGCGCCCCAGAAAATCTCGACTAATCCTCAGTAAATCACTTGCGTATTGATAGCCTATATCGGAGCCGTTTTGGATATGGATGACCAATTCGCCAGCGGTGAGCTGCATTCCGTCAAGGGTACGCCACAGCACGGTGTCTGGTGGGACTTCGCCGACGAGGGCGGCCATGAGGTCGCGGCTCAGTGAGGGGGCGAGACCTGTTACTCCGCAAGTCGTGGCGTGAACAGCGAACGGGAGGGGTTCGCAGTAGGCGCCGCTTTCGTGGTAGCGGATGTTTCGCGCCAATGAATCGGTGTCGGTGAGCCAGCAGGAACTGCCGCCGTACTTGAACTCGCTCATAATGTAGCCGTACTGCGCATGGAAGAACCAAGGGAGGACGCATTCCCCCCCATGTCGCCATGTGTCGTTGCCGTGAACCATGCGAGCGGACACCTGCGCGGTCAGCGCGAGGGTGCGGTAGATGCCTGATGGGTCATCGCTCGGTATGTGTATGTTGGGCGCGCAAACGACGCTAAAGAATCCCAGCGTTTGGTTGAGTTCTATTGTTGCGACGGCGGTGCCGTCGAGGTAGGCGGTGATGGGTTTCGGCGAACGGGGCTCGTTCGTGAGGGGGTCACAGTCCAATTCCAGCTTCTCGGGGTATTTGCCGTACTCCGCGAATACCGAATTATTGATCCAATCAATCAGGTCTTCGGTGGTGGTGACGCGGTCGCCGCCTTGGCAGTGGCTCGTGTGGTCTGGTTGGCAGATATGAACGCTCATCGAAATAACTCCTGTTGTTGCCATTGTCTGGGGCTGTTTTGTGGGGCTAGCTGGACCTTGCGAGCCAGCGCCGCCCGGTGTTCGGCGAGCCAATTCGCGCCGCTGGGCGCGAGGAAGTAGAGGCAATCCCCGTTGTCGTTGAGGCCTGCGCGGGCGATGGAGCCGTTGCCGCACGACAGCTCGGCGACCGCGTCAGCGGTGCGTTTGCGGGGGCGGGTAAAGCCCGCGATTCGGGCGGCGGTGACGGCGGTGTCTGGACACACGGCGCCGAGGTCTTCGAGCCTTGCCCAGAGCGCTTCGTCGGTGAGCTGCGCGTCCCAGAACGCGCGGACCTTGTCTGCAAAGCCCGCGCGCTGGCCTTGTAGGGGGCTGGATTCAGGGTCGAACTCGATCATAAAGCGCCTCCAGGGGGAGATCGTCGAGGGGAGGAAAGGGCTCGGTGCGGGTGCGGATGTTGTCGGGGCTAACCGAGCGGTGGGCTATCGTTTGGTCTTCGGAGCGGTAGACGGCGACCTTTATTTTGGCGCCTGTGCGAAGGATGCGAGCGTGGATGGGGAGCGTGTAGCCGTAGCCGCCGCGCGGTGTTTGGAGCCAGACCACGCGGTCCCCAGGTGCGAAGGTGGTCATGGGTCACAGCCTCCGGCGAGTTTGATGAGGCGGCCCATGATGGGGCGTTCGCAGCGTTCGGCGGCGGCCTTTGCGCGGGCAGCTTCCTTCGCTTCTCTCTCAGCAGCGCGCTTGGATTCTTCTTTTATGTGGAGTCCCCACAAGATGCTGCAAATACCCATAAGCAATAGAGCGCTTGCGGCATAATGAAACCAACGATCTCCATTCCACGCAAAACGCGCCAGCAAAATACCCATGTAGGCGGCGATTAAAAGGGCCACAGGCAGAGCGCTCAACGTACCTTGGTAGGCGGATAGACCGAATCCGATACCAAGGAATGCAACGAGGCCGCCCCCGATTGCAGCTTTTCCTCCCCATTTGTCAGCTAAAGCTACGCCGAAGATTGCGCCCGCAAAAAATGAAACGAGGACAATCGTTACAGCGGGGCCGATGAGCGAGATAATGGCTGCGCCAATGACGCAAAGCACTAGCCCGATAAACATGAGAATTAAGGCCATTTCGAGTTCGATCAAGCATTACCTCCAGTGAGGGCCACACCTAATCCACGAAATAGGTTGCGGACCTCATCTCTAATTTGTGGAATCGAAAGTTTAACCAAGGGGCGAATAGACAAAAAGGAGAGATCAATAAATAGGCGCGTGATATTTGCGCGCTGGCCATCGGGGAGGATCACTGCATCCAGCCATAATTGTGCGCTGAGGAGATCGGGCTTTTTGAGCCTGCTCTTGGCAAAGTTTTTGTCTACGCCATTCCAAATCACCTGAATGACGGCGATGCGGCCCGCGCACCACGTCATCTCCTGGCGCTGGAGGAGGGAGCGGCCTTTGGCGCCGAGTGCGGCCATTTGCTTTTGTTCGTCGGATCTGGGGAGAGAATGCAGCGGAAACGGTGCCTCGAAAAAACCTTTGCGCACCTGGGTCCACACGAGTTCTGGTCTCGTCATGCTAAGGGCGATGAGGAGGGCCGCGTTGTGATCGACTGGGCGAGTATCGACCTTCGAGTCCTTGCCAGCGCGCCCCCCGGTGAAGCGGAGGGAGCGGATGGGGGAGGTCTCGCGGTGGGGTCTTCGATGGCTTCGCTTATCGCTCATTTCGTCTCGCCTTATTCTCCCGCAATACCGCGTTGATGATTGAGCGTTCGATCTGCGCGTTCAAGATCCGATCTTGGAACTCTGTATGCGCAAAGATGTCTTTGACCGTTTTCTCAAAGCCGTCGCGGGAGAACACCGTTCCTTCCTCGCATCTGAGGTATGGGCTCTTGACGGTGACGACGAACGCCGTGTCCCGCACAAACATCTCGCGGCGTGCCTTTACTTTGAAAATGTCTGAGCCAGTCCAACCGATGGGGTGGACCTCGTCAAAGGCCAGTGACCAGCGGCCTCGGGTTTGGTCGCAGTGCGACGACAGCCGAAACTCTTTAGGGTTGAGGACGCGCTTAAAGTAGATGCACTGGGCCTCTAAGAAACCTTTGAGCCAAATTGCCTCGGGGTGAGATTCGAGGGTGAGCTTCTCGATGGGCAGGACGCCCTCCCAGAGATTTTTGAACTTCGGTGGCTCTGTGTTGGTTGATTCGTTGCTGCTCATTGTTGCTCCAAACATTCCCGGTGAGTGAAATAGTTTTGGCCTTCACTTTTGGTGTGGACCGAGTGAAAGCTGGCCTGCAAGTTGCCTGCATTATGTGCGTCCGTCACTGTCTCAAGATCAAATGATTATGGCCCTTCCAGTCGCACCGCTTAAACAGTGCCTCTGCTAAGGACCATAATTCATGTCCACATTCAATGCAATTATGGTTGGAATGTGGACCTTAATTTTGAATTGAGGTAAGGTGACTGGGTCGCGTGTGGTTGCCGAGAGTCACTCTCATACACGCGAGCACCAACTTTTTGAACGACGCACACCGCGTCACCCACAACAACGGAAGGATCACCTATGCCCCCCCGCGTTTACCCCAACGACCACCTCGCACACGCCAGTCGCCCCTCTTTGGATAAGTCCCATCCCGACACCTACCGCAAGCAGATCCCCGACCAGATCCCCCGCCCGCCCCTCAACATCAGCTTTGGTAGCTTCATCACCGCCCCTCCAGGGGAAACGCCGAAGACGGATGTGCAGACCATCAACTTTAGTGGCCAAACCCTGTTCGGCTACGTCGATTTTGGCGGGATACACGCCGACGCCGAGTTCGCTAGCGCCAAGATCGAAGACGCTAACTTTGCGCGCTCGTTCATGCGCAAGGCCAATCTGATGAACGTCAGCATCTATCGGGGGGACTTTACCCAGGCGTGCTTCGAGAACGCGTCCTTTATGAATATGCAAGGCGGCGCACTCAACTTCACGGGGGCCAATCTCGGCGACGTGAACCTGATGAATGCCAAGATTATCCGCGCGAACTTCACGGGTGCAGGCCTCGTCGATGCCTGCTTGGCAAACATTGAGAGCGACGATGCCAACTTCACGGGCGCAAACCTGACGCGGGTGCTCCTCGGGGGGGTGAGGCTGCCCAACGCGAACTTCACGGGGGCCATCCTCACAGCAGCAAGGTTTGAAAGCCCCAAAATGTTGTGTAATGCCAACTTTACGGGTGCGAACATGCAACTGGTGAAGGCCAAGGGTGGCAAGTTTAACCGCGCCAACTTTACAGGCGCAGACCTGCAAAGCGCCGTGTTTGAGGACGTGGACCTCACCGATACCACTTGGTGGGGTGCGAACCTGACGGGGGCGTCGTTCCTGAACTGCACGATGAGCCCTGAGTTGTTGAATCGGATTGCAGAGGTAACGGGCAAAAAGCCATAAAACACCCAGGCACCTTTCCCACACACCTCCCCCACACACACCGCAAGGGAGCACACCATGCCCGTCTTCTCATTCTTCGCCGACTTCACCGAATTGGTCGCCCGCTTCGACGCCCGCCTCCGCGCCGAGTTCCTAACGGGCGTGCCGTTCCCTCGACACAACCTCTCCCCCCTCGAACTGGCCTTTGACCAGCACTTCCACCGGGGGCTCTGGATCGCTGGCCGCTGTGGCAACGAGTGCGAGGCTTCGGCCCTTGCGCCCCAAGCGTTTGCAGCGGCTGCCGCGCAGATCCTCGCCGAGATGAAACTTCCCACCACTCCCCTCACCCGCTAGGCGCTGAAGCTATGGACACCAAAACACCCACACCCGACCACATCGAAGACCTGTGGCCCACGCTGCGGGCCGTCGCCATCTTCGGTGCCATCTTCGGCGCCGTCTTCTCTGTCCTATTCAAACTCGCCCCGGTCTACGTCATCGAATGCTGCCCGGTAGAAGATGACGCCGAACCCTCCATCCGATCTTCACTTGAGGAACCCATGCCCGACTCCCCCCAGCAAAACCAAGCCCTGTTTATCGGCGACATCGACCCCGTCGATGTGCTCTACGAACTCTACAGCCGCGCCATGCCCCTGGGCATGGGGCGTATTGCTGAAATTGAGCGCCGCAAACTGGGCGCCCCCACCCGCGCCGACTTCGAGGCCGAGATCGCAACGAGCACGTCCACGTCTTTATCAGGTCGCAAGTACATCAAAATTGACTACCTCTGGGGCCGCCCGATCAAGGTCAATCTCGCCGAGGCCTACCTTGACCCCTCGCTGTATGACAATGACGCGGGACGGGGCATGGCCGTCTTGGCCGTGGCCGCCGCGCGCGGTCGCAAGGTGGTGAGCACCGACTCACCCCCCGCCCGCACCCTCAGCACTGGCATCTCCCCCGACTCCGCCAACTTTTCGAGCCCCACACCACAGGGGAAGGCAAACCAAGGCAACACCCCCCGGTCAGGCCCAGCGCTAGAGGAAGCGCTCCGCCAAGGAATGAAAAACATCCGCCACCAACCCATGATTGAGCGCAAGGCGATGATTGGCGGGCGGGAGGTCATCATCATGGAGCTGGGGGACATGGTGGTGGACCTTGACGCTCTCACGCCCGAGGAACGCGCGCCTCTGGATGCACAAGCCCTCGCCAGGGTTGATCGCCGCCCGTACAGCGCCTACGACAAACAGCACAACATCGAATACGAGGGCAAGTGGGACGCGCCGCAAGCCCGCCGAGTCGGAGGCTCGCCGATGCTCCACAGCCACCCGCTTCGAAGCATCGGCTGGATTGATCCCATCGAAGCGACCTTTGATGGCCAATTCGAGGACCGAAGCAAGCGGGCCGCCGCCGACGTCGATGATGATGGGGATGACGAATGACCATCGCTCTCCACATCACCCCAGAAAAGGCTGCGTTACTGGACCATCGGCGGTGCGAGCGCCTGCGCGAAGACGCCGTGGCCCAGTTTGCGCGGCTACACCAGCGCAAGGTCTCTCCAGACGAGTTGGAGCACTGGTCTTGGTACACCCCGCGAAACGGCGACCTCATCCACGGTTTCAGGGTCGCCGTCAGCAGCAGCAAGGCCAAGCGCTACCTGGGTGTGAAGATGGATCGGGATGCCCTCTACGACCAAGCCCGATGGCGGGTGTGGTCGGGGGCTCTCACCCCCGGTGATCCCCCGACGTGGTTTGAGTTCACGCGTAAAGAGCACGCCCACCAAATCAATCGGGCGATCTATGGCCTGACCACAGGGAAGGGCGAATATCGCATCTACATGCACGAAGGGGTCGTGGTGGCCATTGGCCTACACGCGGCGATGCAGTACATGAAATGGCTCCTCATCACCCACTCCGGCCCCATCTTTCCAGCCCCTAGCTTCGATCTGTCGTTCTACATCCAGCAGTACCGCGACAATTTCCAAGAAGACGAATACCCGAAACCGCTGGAGGGTGTGTGGCGTGACGGCGGCCTGCACCGCCAGCTCCCCCTGGCCCCCGAAACAAGCAACCCAGACTTCGGCGCCTTGGCTTATGCCCTGGCCAAGATCCAGGCTTGCCCTTTACCGACCACAAAGGATGGATCATGGGAGACGAGCGAATAACCGCTGGCCCCCCCCGGCAACCCCAGCAAATTGTCCACAAGCCACACATTTCGTGCTTTGACCCTCGGTGGTTCACCACCTACTGGCCGCCCTTTCCCCCACAACCAAAGGATCAAACGATGTCTGATGCTGAGAGAACCCATACGCTCGCCATAAAAGTAGACGCGTTGGAGGCGATGCTTTACTTCTGCCTCTATCGCCTCGAACAGAATGGCCTAAACATCGACGATGCGCCTCCGGCGCTCTCCTGTACGCCAATGGGGAGCGAGAGCAGCCTGATCCGCGACCGCGTCACCCTCTCCCAGTGGTGGCATCTGGCCAAGGAGCTGTACGAGAGGGAGACCCACAAAAAGAAATTGGAGGCCGAACGGCTGGCAAGGATTGCCTTGGCGCTCTCGAAGTTGACCGAGGTCGAAAAGCAACTTTTGGAAGCCCACTGGAGGAACGCGAAATGATCGTAGACCAAAACTGGCTGACGCGACTTCAAACGGCAACGCGGCTCCGGCCCGATGAGTATACGGGCTGGGTTTATGACGATTTCTCGGGCGTCTACGCGGAGAGCGTGACCGATCTGGCCGACAAGCTGTTGGATGGGAAGTTGCCCGCCTTCGCCTGGGCCTGTGAAGGCAAGTCCTTTATCAAGATCGACGTGGACGAACTCCTCAGCGACATCGAAGAAAGCGCCTACGAAGGGTTTGACGGCGACTTCCACGGCGAGGATGAGCTGCGGGCGGCGGTCGAGGCCTTCGAGAAGGCGAACGAGGCCCACGTCACCTACTACCCCGACTACACCCGCGTCATCGTGTTCGACGAGGCCGAGACCGCCAAGATGATCGACACAAACGAAAAACACCACGCCGCTTGCGTGCTTGCCAGACTCAGCGCCGAAGACAAAGAAATCCTCCGCAAGCACTTTGAAGCACAAAGGACGCTCACATGACGATCAAAGCGGGGGATACCGTTTGGGTGCTCACTCGGGACAACCACAGGCTGGCCAGCTACCGCGACGGCGACGCCGCGCGGGTCGCCAAGGTGGGCCGAAAGTGGATCACGCTCGACAACGGGATGCGCTTGGCCGTTGGCTCTGTGCTCCCGAGCGAAACCGTCATGGGACAAAACGACGTTGGCCTCTCCTATGACGTATTCGCTTCACAGGAGGATCTTGAGGCCTTCAAGACTCGCAAAGCTGAGTGTTCCCGCGTGTGGCGCCTCCTCCACAGCGACCGCTTCCTCATGGCCCTACCCAAAGCGGACATCGAAGACCTGCGCGCCCTCGACGCTGCCATCGAAAGAATCTGCGCAACCGATACCTAACACACACCAAACAAGGAACCCCCAAATGCCGCACACCACCGAAACCCCCGAAGTATTCCAACGCCTGCGCGACGAAGCGGGCTGGTCGATCTTTCTGGACGATTTCAGCGAAGGCACCAAGTATTGGTACGCCAAAAACGTCAGAGCACCCCGGCATGGGATCGACATTTTAGAACCATCCCCCCCCACGGGCCGGATCACGGTTATCGTCTATTTTGGGGAGCACTTCGTTAACGCCAACGGGCTCTTACTTTCTGCGTGTTTTGAGGCAGCCCAACGCGCCCTCTTTCTCCGCTTCAAAGACCTTGTGGACGCGAGCCTGGACACCTTCGGCAACCCCGAGGTCGCGGACATCTTGCAAGGCATGGCCACCCTCGCCGACCTCCACGCGTTGTTTGAACGCACCCCTGAGCAGCGAAAGAAACTCCCTCCCCCGCCCCCCCCCGTCCTCGCCGACCGCGAAGGCCTGCGGGAGAAGTTGGCTGTGGTGGGGCATCAACTCTACGGCAACGCGGTGTCCAACGTGCTGGTCCCCGTCGAGGAACTCATCCCCACCCATCGCCCAGAGGCGCTGATGGTCGCCCAGGAGTTGCGATTGAGCACCGCCAAGTTCGGCGACATCCACGAAGACTCCCAGGCGAGCCATCGCGCATGGGCGGACGGTGTGTTGACGTTGGTTGAAGCTCACCTTGCGGCCAAGCCGGAGGCGCCGAAGCCATGACTGTGGACGTCACGCGGCTGCAACACACGGCGCTCGAAGACCCGACCGCAGCGGGCGCCCTCGTCAAACACCTCCTGGGGGAGCGCCGATGACCGTTGACCTTGATCGTTTGTTGAGGCTTGCGCCGTCTGACCCAAGGGCGGCGCAAGATGTGGCGCGGCACCTCCAGCGCTCCAACGATACCGCGCGGCTGCTCGCGTTGCTCGAAGAAACCCTGGCGTTTAAGGGCTCTGAGAAAAAGGCCTGGAAAGCGTCCATAGACATCAAAAAGGACGTCGTGGATTGGACCGAGCGTCCGGCCAGCATTGAGACCGCGCGGCGTGTGGCTCGGGTGTTTGCGCGTGCGCTGGTGGATGCTGGGGTTGCGCACACGTTTGAGTGTGAGCGGGGGATCATGGGAGACAAGAAACAATGGCCGCTGCGCGCCCGCCTGATCCCCGACATGAGCACAGACTATTTTGGGCTAGAGCGCTTCATCAACTTCGGCGGTCGCCGGGTGAGGCTCTTGTGGGGGGAGAGGGCGCTACGGCTGTTTTTGTTGGATTGCCTGAGCCTGAGCGTGGAGTTTGATGGCTTCACCTGCACGCCCATGTACGGCTCGCAATTTAGCGACGAAGACCTCACTTTGGCCAGGATCGTTGTCGAGGCCAACAAAATCCCCCACCCCGCCTATGAGCGATTGCGGGGGAGATTCTATACCGCGTCCCCCATCAGCGATGTCGCCGAGATCCTGTGGATGATTACCAACGTTCAAGACCGCTTCGTCAACTGCTTTCGTGGAAGGTCAACATCGTACCAAGACGTCATCATGGACATCCACAAGGTGCGTTTTCGGGACCAAATCAACCCGGCCCGCTACATCCTCGAAGGGCAGAGCAAGCTGCTGCTCGACCGCCTCTTGACCGATCCAACCACGGGAGACGACGCATGAGGGACCAACGCGAAGGCCAGAGCGGAGAACTTGAGCGCCTTGCGCTGCTCGCCCCCGGCGACAAGATGGCGGCCCGCGCACTGCTCAGTGCCGCGCTTCGGCTCCACCATCAGCCGCTGATCGCAAAGGCCGTCCGCTACCTAATGGCTCTGAACGAGCCTCACGAATGGCGGTTGCTGAGTAAGCGCCAAGCGCTGGGCCAGACCGTGCTCCCCGGCCTAGAGAACGAGGTTTCTCCCGAGCTGCCGTTGTTTAGCGCGGGTGAAAAGGACCAGCACCACGGGAGCATCGACATCGCTCTCAAGCGGGAGCTGCGGATTGCGGGGATGAGGGTGCCGTGCATTTGGGATGCACCCCCATCGTTTGGCCGGATCTCAACCCCCGACACCCGCCGCCGCTGGCTGTGCGATTGCTTCGCAGCCCACATCAAAACCGACACCATCCTCAATACTGAGGGGGGCCGCGTCGAGGTCCAAACGACGAGCCTGCTTTTGATCGCCGAGAAAGGCATAGCGCACCTGCTCAACGAGGCAGATGAACAGCGGGGGCGCACGGTCGCGGCCATGCTGGGGATCGCCATGCGAGAGGCCAGAGGCGAGCAAACGGGCATCAACCGCCGCGCAGACCAATGGCTCGCGTACAAAGTCGAGAAGTTGGAATTAGAAAGCGGGGCAGAGTTGGATGGGAACGAGGCACTCGTAAACGCAACCACCCGCGTTGCGCTTATGATCTTGCGTCGGCTTTTGTGTGATTACAACAGAGTACACACCGCATCCCTTGGCCATCACATGGCTCAAGCGCTCGCTAGCTACATGGTCTCGAAAGTTTTGCTCGCTCAACCCGCGTCAACTTCCGCGATAAGCATAGATGCGCTACAAACATTACTGCTGGATGGTCCAATCACCGACGTGTTCGCGGGCATCCTGACAAAACACTATCTTGGAGAGCGACCTTGACCACACAAGAACTTACCGAGCTAACCAAAAGAAAGACCGTTGAACTCTACGAGGCCATCCAACAAAAGAGCCGCTTCAAGCTGATTCTCGTGGGTGGGTATAACAAAGGGGTACGCACCTCGAAGCCGCACCTTGGCTGGCTCAACGTCGCCGTTGACCTGGGCGTGCTCTCACTCGTCAAGCCGGACTTCAAGGAACACTACCTCAGCGGTCTGCCGGACGGCTGCTTGGAGGTGAGGGTGCGGTATTGGCCAGAGAACGAGGAGAGCGGCGGATTCGTTGTGGCTGCCCCCATCCGCAGAATCGACGGCGGGAGGTTGACGGCGCCCACGGCTGCGGAGGTCGCGGAGGCCTTCGACGCCTTCGTGCTCCTCAGCATCTTCGACGTCGCCTGGAGCCAGGGAAGCGCCTCGGCCTACGAAAACCACGCCAGAGAACGCCGCTTGGGGATGCGATAACACTTGGAGGCGCGGATGAGTGAATTACAAAACGTCAATCTACAAGAGAAGTTCAAACAACTGATTGCGGCCATCACGGCCAAGTCTCAATACCCGATTATCGTCGGCGATGACTTCAACAGGCTCCGCCACACCGTCCTTGGCCGAGGCAACGTCGAGGTGAGCGTCGATCTCAAGATCAAGGGGCTAGCGGATCTCCAAATCCCCGACTTCGACGAACTCCGAAGCGACCTTCTGCCATGTGGTGAATCGCTACGCCTCACCCTAAGTTGGACGGAGGAGTGGGGTAGCAAGCCGGAGGAGTTTAGGGTTTGGCTGTGGGACAGTAGTTCGTACATCAAAGGCTCGCCAGCGGAGATTGCAGAGCACTTCAACGCGTTTGTCCTTTTTTGCATGTTCGCGGTTGGCCGGATGGAGGGCGTGCGCGTCACCGAGGACAAATACTATTGGAGGGACCGTGGCCACGATTGACGCCGACCGCCTCTCCCACCTCATCGCCGAAGGCGACACCGCCGCCATGTTTGAAGGCCTCACCCGAGCCCGCCGCACCAACGACATGGCCACGGTGCGCCTCCTCGTGTGCAAGCTGGCGATGTGCGGCGAGCTGCATGTGTATGCGCAGTGGGTTGAAGACCGCCCCTGCCCCGGCTTGTATCTCCCCTTCAAGCTATTTAGCCGTTACGACAATTTCCTCTTAGATTATGAACCGCCCATCCCTTCTTGCAACACCATCACCGTTCAGCCCACACCCGCCACAACCAAGCCGCCAGCGGGGAGCTTCATGTTGCCCGCGAGCCTTAGCCGCGCCGACTTGCTTTCGCTGCAAGCGGGGATGGTGCTGGAGTTTTGTGAGGCCGCGCTTGATCCGATCATGTGCGACAAGCACTGGAGCACTTTAGACGTCTACGTCATCCGCAAGTGCGTTGCCCCCCTCTTGCGACAAGCCCGCGACGGCAAGCGCCCTGGTGGGGATTGGTCGATCCTGCCTCCCGGCTTTAATATGAACGGCCTTAGCCCGTTCGTAACGGAATTGCGCATCTGCGCGCTTCGCGCCACAACCCAGAGCGATAGTAGCCGCGCTCTCTGCAACAGCATCCACCTAGACTTGCATACTGCCTGGATGGAACTTCCAAGCCTCTCTTTTTCCGTGATCCCAGGCCGAGAAAACAAGACCCAAACCCTCCTGAGCAAGCTGCTCTTGGTGGGCGTCGAAGGCCTCGAAAGCGTCGGCGGAGGCTGGGAATGACGGACATCGAACGCCTCAAGGTCTTGGCCCCGGTGACGGCGACCTCATGTTGCCAAGGCTTTTGGGAGAAATAGACAATGACTAGAGGCAAACCACATCCGTGCGTGTCGGCTCCAAAACGGTGGGCGAGAATCAGTGCTCGGATGCAGCGAAGGTGGGCAGCCCAAGCGCAGGCCGCCCGCGCCGAGCAACTGGCCAAGCTGCAAGGTTTTGTGTTGGCTTGCCAGCAAGCGACCACCTTCGACATGCGCATGTGCCTGCTGACGCGCGCCAAAGGCCTCGGAATCTGTCTTGGCGGTCGGTGGCCAGAGTACGGGCGGCGCGGCGTCGTAGACGAGGAAGCGAAGGCCTTGCTTAAAATCATGTCCAGACTCGTGCAGGATGTGGAAACGCAGGGCGTGCGTGTGGTCGTAAGGTTTCGACACAGTCAGCGCATCGACTACTGGACGCGGAACACGGGAACACGGGTCCACATAAGCGAGGAAACCTACTACGTCCGCGAAGACGACGCCCGCAAACTCCACGTCGGAGGTGAGTTTGGCGCGGGGTTTATCACGGCCATCACAAGGCCGAACCAATGATGGAGGAAACGACAGAGTCCCTCTGTATGAGGCTTTGCGCCGCGCCGGATGCGTCGGATAAGGGTGAACTTGCTGAGGCAATCGTAAGAGGACTAAAACGCGAAGGCCTCATCCCGATTGATTGGTGCGTGGTGGCTGTCAAAAAACACCGCCAATACTTGGGAATCATTGTCTTGGATGATGGTCGAGAGGATCGTTACTTTCTAAAATGGGAGAGAGCACAGTGAAGACGGTAGAGCAGATCGTAACCTACAAACAAAAGTGCCTGGACGGGCGCGACGTGGAGCGGCTGGGGGACTTCGTGCCGGAGGCCCAGCTCGGGGAGATCGGGCTTGCTATCAACCCCGGCGAGAAAGGCAAGCATGTGCCGCAACCCCTCACCCGCGAGGCGATCATCGAACGGATGAAGGATGACGTGGCCTTCGGGTTTGAGAAGTTTTTGAACCACCGCAACATCTCCACCAACTTCATGTCGCACGTCGTGCTGATGTGGCTGTGGGTCTTGGATGACACCGACTTCGACAAGCTGTTTGGAGGGGATCTTTTCGAGGCGGTTGCTAAGAAATACGACTTTCCAATCCCCGAAGGCCTCGAAGATGAAGACGAGGAGGATTGAACGATGATGGCTTACATCCTCCCCCCACCGCCGCCCCCCGTGCCTGCGGATCTCATCGCGGCGTACAAGCGCAGGCTTCGATGTTTTTTGCCCACCAACGACGACTGGGGCGGCAGTTTCTTCTTGGATCGCCAAAACCGTGACCACCTCGTCGAGCGCGCACCCATGCTCTGCGAGGCCGTCTTGCACGCGGTCCCAGACTTCGACCGCTCAAAAGGAGCGTGGCACATCAAGGGCTGGTACATCACGGTCAGCGGCACCGACGACACCGAGCTGTCAAAGCGGTTCGACGATGAAGCCAGCGGGCAGGCCGGATTCTTAGAGCTGCTCTCAATCGGAGAGATCACGATGGACGACCTGCACGCGCGCGGGTTTTGTGATGGAGGATAAGGTGGCAACAACAAAACAGTACACACCCGAGCAGGTTTTTGATCTCGCTTGTTGCATCGCCGATACCTTCGACAACCAGCGCAGCGCCCTCTTGGGAACCCTCGTAGACCGCGAAGGGCTGACGCACGAACAGATCGGGGGATTCTTTTACGACATCAGCCCAGAGCCGCCGTCGCCCCTGACCATCTACCAGCACCTACTGCTCACCTTGGCCCCCGAGCACGCGCCTCCGGCCTGGGTGCTGTCCGTGATGAAGGCCCACCCCAGACTCACGATGTTTGCCCCCAACCAAAAACTCCACACCCCTGGGAGCATTTGGCGGATTGAGTACAACGCCTCCCCATGCGGCTTTTGGTTTGGGCAGATCCCCTACGGCAAAGACTGGGTGTGCGGTTACGGCAAGGTGTACGAAGGCGGCGACTCGGCGCGTGAAGTGCTCGTGGCGTTCGCCAAGCGAATGGCGAAAGACTTTGGAAGCTGGTCTGGAAAGTACGCGCGCATACCAATGGACCAAATTATTGAGGACCAAATCAACTTCCCGGCCTTCGCCGACAGCATAGGCGTCATCAACGCGTTGCTCTCCGCCGACCCCGAAAACCCAGCCAAGAGGGACCAATGACCACACCCCCCACATACCCCCCGATGCTCTCCGTTGAAGACCCCGAGGTCCAGGCACTGGCCGCCGCCATCGCCGACCTCTACGGCACGACCACCACCGCACCTTTTCTCTACCGCCCCACCGTCAGCGTCTTAGGCGAGGACGCGACGCCAGAGCAGGCCGTGGAGGCGATCCGGCGCACCGACCGAGACCTGTGGATGCCTCACGCGTCTTACCCCGAGGATTATCACGGGGGGCGCACCCGGCCCGACGAGGTGTTTGCGCGGGGGCTCGCAGACTTGGTCCGCGCCCCAGGCAAGAGGATGTCGGAGGAGTCGAAGTATTTTCTTCGACGGATCAAGAGCTGGTGGCGCGGGTGGGGGACCGTGCATCTGTCCGGCCCCATCTGTGACTTCGTTTGCCCAGACAACCAAGACCAGCGTTATGGGTGGATCACCCCTGCGGGCAAGGTGTCCTATGTCGCGGATGCGCAGGCAAATTGGTACGACCTCGCAAACCTCGCTTTGGACGCAATCAGCTTGGCCCGCGCGTTTCCCTGGCTCACCTGTGTCCTCGCCGTCTACAGCCAAGACGAAAGAGCCGAAGGCGACTACATCAAAGACTGCGCGGGTGCGGTCAGAATTGAACGTGGGGAAGCCAAGCCTGTGAAGGTGGCTAGCACCCCCGCCGAAGCCCTGGCCTACCTCAGCACCTGCCAGCAGCGATTCAGCGAGGCGATCAAGCCCTACGCCTACGACATCAACGATTTCTTCAAAGACAGCGACCCAACGCCGCCCCACGAACACCCGGCGAAGCTCACCCGGTGCCAGTGGTCGCTGGCCGAGCTGGAGGTGCTGTGGGCGGACGCGATAGCTGGGGTGGATGCCTCGATGGAGGCCGAGCTGGCGCGAGAACTTGAGGCCGAAGGCCCAGGATATGAGGAGCCCACCAATGGATGACCACAAACGCTTCGCGTTCCTGTTTGCCGTGGATGAAGACAACGGCTTCGGGCTAAATGGGGGGCTGCCCTGGCCAAAGAACAAGGCCGACATGCAGCGGTTTCGAGACCTCACGATGACCCAAATCGTGTGCGTTGGCAGGGAGACCGCCAAGACCCTCCCAAAACTCCCTGGCCGCCTCCTCATCTCCCTGACCACAAAGCCCACCGTCGAGGAGCGGGTGCGGAACCTCAAATGGCATGAGGACAAAACCATACCCCTCGTCTACACGGCGGATGACGTGATCGTCGCGGCCAACGCGATGGGTGATCCAGAGACCAGGGTCTTTTTTGCTGGGGGGCGGCGTGTGCTGTGGGGGCTGCACATGCACCCGAAGATCCTGTGGGCGCACGTCAGCGTCATCCACGAGATACACACGGCGGACACCCGGTTGGAGCTTCACGCGTGGCTTCGGCACGGCGCTTGGCAGCAGGTCTCCAAGACCGAGGCCGAGGGCGTGACCTTCTACGACTACGCGCGGGGGGCGGCTCTCCAATGACCAACGCCGACACCATCGAAGACCTGCGCCGCCGCTTCCTGCTAGGCGACGTTGACGCTTGGCCTCACCTTGCGCGAGCGTGCCAGCGGGCGGGCGTCCATGCGTTCGGGGAGTCTCACGACAAACACATCACCAGCGTCCTCGAACAACGAGACCCAGAGGTTGGCTCTTGGTGGCTGGACATGGAGGTCGATGTGGACTCCGCTGAGATCGCATCCCAGCTAGAGGCCATGCGGGGGCGCATGAAGATCAACAACCACGGCCAACGAGCATCCAGCGCCCGTGGTCTTGTCGAAGATCGTTCTCCACCCCGAATCCCCCTCCATCACCGAACTTCGAGCCAAATGGAGGAGCCAACCCATCGGCCAAAACGTGAGCATCGCAGGCTACGTCGCGCAGAGCGTCAGGTTCCCAGTCGCTCATATTTTGGCCTATCACGCACACAAATTGGTGCGATTCCGTCACCACTGGCTCTTAGACATCATGCGGCCAACCGCACGCTACCAATAAGGAGATGCCCCCATGTCCACACTGCTTGACCTTGTCCAAGAAAAGATCCCAGAGCGTAAATGGGAAACCCTCCCAGATTCGATGTACGACTGCGTTGTCTCGCGGATCGGCGCGAACTACGACAACCGCCCCCTGGCTCTCCTGATCGTGCAAAGTACGGGCTCCCCCCTAAAAGGGTCCAACACAGGCCGCGCCAGTACAGCGCCGCCCTTGTCGTGCTGACGGGAGCCTCATCGTTTGATTATGTGCTCAACAACAGGCTCAACAACCACTTCGACGCCCCCATAAACGCCTTCCGAGACTTGATCGCGCGCGTCGCCCAAATCTCCGCTGCGATCAATCTCCCCTAACGCTCCCCCACAAACCCCTCGCCACACCAGAGGCCACAATGAGCAACCCCCTCGCCGACGTGCTCGAAGGCGGCGACATCCCGCCCCACCTCGCCGAAGACCACATATTTTTGATAGACGTGTTCAGAGAGGCGCTCCGACGCGCAGACATTGGCCTAATGCTCAAAGCGGCCAATGTCTGCTTTGCTGGCCCATTGATCCCCCCAGGTGCCTGGGAATCGGTCCTCGCACCGATGGCCCCAGCGTTATTGAATGAACTTTATAAGTCTGCATGGAACAACGGCGTGCGTGAGTTAGCGCGCAGGATTGCCCGACTCCCGCAAAGGGGTTCTGAGTGGCATATTGGCAGTAACCACCGCGACCGCGTGCCAGGGTGCGACTCGACAGAGAAAAACCAGCGCTTCGCCACGCTCTCCCAAACAAACTTCAACGGCCTCACCTATGCGGACTTCGACTTCGCTTTCGCCGATCTCACATACGCCCGCCTTGAGAATTGCAACCTTGTAGGGTGCTCTTTTCGAGGCGTTACGGCGGTAAGCGCCAATTTCTTCAAAGCGAACGCGAGGGACACGGACTTCTCCGGCGCCAACTTGTGGAAGGGCAGTTTTGGAAACGTCACCATAGCGGGGTCGAAGTTCACAAACTGCAACCTCCAAGAAGCCCGCATGTCAGGGAACGGGGTGGGGGCATGTTTCGATGGTGCAAGCTGTGTCAATGCGACCTTTCAGGGAGATTTTGAGGGGGTGTCGTTCAAGCGCGCCAACCTTACCAACGCGATTCTCAACAGGCTCTATGCGCCGGACCCAGACTTCGAGGATGCCTTCCTCTACAAAGCAAACATGGCCCACGGCCACTTCCTGCGGGGCAATTTCGCCAACGCCACCCTCGAAGATGCGGACTTCACACACGCGAACCTCGAAGGCGCGAACCTGCACTGGGCAAAAATACGAGGGGCCACATTTCGGGAGGCTTCGCTTGCAGGCGTGGACTTGTGCCAGTTTAGCCGGGAGGCGCTTGAGAGTTGCACGTTTTTTAACACCGACATCACCGGGGCGCAGTTCGACGAAGACTTGTTCGGTGAGATCGAAAGGCGCAAGGCGGGGTCGTTCAAATGGAAATGAACCTTGACGAGTCATCCATGACGTTCACGCTTGTGCTTTCCGAAGATGATGCAGCGGGCGAGGCAGACGGGAGGATGACGGACTTCTATTACCGAGAAAAGGCCGTCGCAAACGAGACAATAAGCGCATTTAACGCCTTCTTTCGCCGGGATGACGTCAACGCGATCTGGCAACGGCTCAAGCTGGAGAAAGAGACCAGGGAGAGCGGCGGCGCCGTAGACGAAGCGCACGAGACCAAGATCGCCTTCATGCGCCTTGCGCTTCGCCACGGGCTTGGCATTCCGTTTTGGCCCCTCGAATGGCTTTTTTATCCAGCGGTCGCCGAGGCCTTTAGCGGAGATGACCGCGCGGAGTGGGGCGGACTCTATCCCCTGGAGTATTTCCCCGAACACCTCACCCATGCCCCCCGCGCTCTGAACGACACAGACTCCCCCCCCATCCCCCTCCCCCGCCTCTTGGTGTTCGCGCTGATGCACCTTGAAGCGGGCCTGCCGCTGCGCATGTCCCAACCTTGCTCTTGGAAGGCCTCCCGCAACCTACTTAACCCGTCCTCTCAGCCGCCCCTCATCGACATCTGCACCCGAAGCGGTAAGCGGTCGCCGAAGACGGGCCGCACCGCAACGCGCATGGGTGACTGGGCGCTGACGGTGTACGCCCAGTTTGAACCCGTGACGCAGGAAACCCTCACGTTTGGAAGGTTCAAGGGCAAGAAACGCATTGGGCGCCGCGCCAATGCGCACGCTTGGTGCCGGATGGGGTTTTTTGGAGGGATGGGCCTGATACCGCCCATCCAAGAGAGCCAGCGATTCTTACCCAACGATTCCAACCCTGATAGCTTGGACGAGGCCGAGCCCACGGCCCAAGTGACCGCCATGCGGTCTTGCGTCAAAGCGCTGATCCCCAGCATCAAAGCCTGGGGCCGAAGGCACTGCGCAGACAGGGACGGGCAGACCCACGGCTTTTTTGAGTCCTCCCCGTTCCAAGACGAAGACGTCGTAACCCAAACCGAGTAGGAACCCATGCCCACCGATTTAAGAACCGCCGAATACATCATCCTGGCGCTGAGGATGGCCAAAGACATCCTCCCTTGGTTTGAATGGAACTTCCACGAAGCGGCCACCGTGGGCCAGTACGGGCGCGGCCTCGAACGCCCCCCCGTGATCGTCGGCACCCACCCCGACCTCCACGGCGCCGAGCTGTTTTTTACGGTGAAGTTCGCCAACGCACCTGTGTCTCCGCAGGGCATTGAGGCGCAGCTTGTGGATGACACGGGCAAGCCCCAGCTCCCGCTCCTGCTGCGCGGCAAGATCACCACCGAAGGCCCGCTCTTGGACGCCCTCCTCCAAGCCCGCCTCGCCTGGAGCAACATCATCACCGCCGACAAGGCCATCGACGAAACGACCGCCAAGGACATCCAGCGCCTCTGCGCCGCCTACCGCGCCGGAGAGATCCCCGAGATGGTCAAGGAAGCGGAGTCTCCCAGTATTTTGGAATCCCTCCTCGAAATGCGCGAAGCACTCAAACAGACAGGGGAGGACATGCCAATGCTGAAAGATGCCCTCGGCGCTGTTCGGGAGGTTAACCCTGTGCTGGGGGGATTCATCGACACCCTCCTCAACTTCAAAAAGAAGCCTTCCACGCCATGACCGCCCCCCATCACTGCCATGCCAACGGCTGCAACCGCGCCTGCAAGCCCGAAATGCTGATGTGCTACCCCCACTGGCGCATGGTGCCAGTCGATCTCCAGCGCGACGTCTACAGGCACTACCGCAAAGGGCAGTGCGACGACAAAAACCCATCCCCCGAATGGTTGCGCGCGGCCCGCGCGGCCATAGATGCAGTCCAGGCGCTGGAGACAGCCAAAGCGCCCGGTTCAACCACAACCACCCCCAAGACGAAGGCCACACCCAATGCCACCCTCCCAGGACTTTCTTAGAGATGCCCGCTCGAAGTTCTCGACGATGACCCGATCCGAACGCCTCCAAGCGTCTGGCATGATCGGCCTCTCCCCGCTCCCCCAGCACAAGACGGGCTCCCCCAACCCCAAGCACAACACCGCGCTCCAAGAGGCCCGCAAGGTCCAGGGGGCGGGCGGTAAGAAGACGGCCCAGGCCCGCGCGATGACCGCTGGGCGGGACTTCGGTGCTGACTTCGGGGGGGAGTTTGTGACCGAGGCCGACGTCGGCGGCGACGGCGACGGCGCCGCGCGAGCTGGTGTGCGCGACCTCACCCGCAGCCCCCGCAACATCGAAGACCCCAGCGAGGACAGGATCTTGATTGACGACCTCTCCCCGGCGACGGGCTGGCGCGGCTAGCGGCGAAATATCGCGCTGGGAGGGGCGGGTGGGGTTGCGTCAGAGGGGGCTTCGGCCCCCTTTTCTTTTGCTTCCTTCGCCCGCGCCAGCGCATCCATCCCGCACATCGCCTGCGCCGCGTCGTGGGCGAAGTCGAGGAGAGCTGCGTGGATGCTTTCGGGGCTGGTGGCCGAAATACAACTTATTTGGTTACGGGGGTTTCGGGTGCCGAGGGTAATTTGGGCAAAATAGTTGTCCCCAAAAGCCTTGCAAACCACGCTCACACGCGCCCCCATTTCTCCCAAGAGGTCCGCGCGGACCTCCCCCACCGCCACAATCCGCAGGATGGACCTTGGCCCGCTAAACGCTGGCAACTGGCGCATCAGCCATTCGGCGTCACCCCAAACGTCTTGATTTTGGGGGGGCGGAGGCGTCGTGTACGCAGGCTCGCTCAGGTGCTCGACCACGTCGGAGTAATAGATGCACAGCGCCTCAAACCGCCCCCAGGCTTGCTCTGGCGTCGCGGGCCAGCGATATGACCCATTGAAAAGGCCGTCATCAAACACGATGCGCGTCTGTGCGGGGCGGTGTGGGTCGAAGGCCGCGCCGGGGTCGAAGGCCGCGTCCTCGGCGATCCGAAACACCCAGTGGGTTTCGTTCTCGGTGTAGAGTTCGAGGTAGACGCCCTCGATGAGATGCGCCTGGGCGCAGTGGATCTCCCGAAACCCTGCCTGGATGGGGCTGTCGGGGGTTTCGCTGGGGTACGCGGAGTGCCAGTCTAAAAAAGGCACCACGCGCCGCGCCACGTTTTCGATGCCCCCTTCAAGGTCGGTGCGGGTGCGCGCAACCATCTTCGGGGGGGCTTGGGGGGAGGGCTGGGGGGAGGCTGGGGGTTGCTGTTGTTGCATGGCGTCGGGCTTCCGTTGGCGTGAGGGTCAGTGGTCAGAGTCTGGCGGAGGGACCAGGGCGAGCTTCGGCCCCTGCTCAAAACCAGGGATGCCCTTGCGGGCCAGCACCCGCCCAATCGCATCCGCGACCTCTGGCTTATACATCACACCCAGCATCGCCACATTATCCCCGCTCGCGTTCAGGCGGATGAGGTCATCTCGCAGGCCAGGATTGGCGTCGATCAACTCCATCAAAACCTCGGGGGCGTAGGTCAACAACGCCGAGGTCAGCGCGTCCGGCGCCACAAACACATCTCCCGCCGAAGGCTCGGGGTCGTTCTGGGAAAGCCCCCCCAAAACGATCTGCGGCACGTCTACGCTCCCCACCAAACCGCCGTCCGACTGCATCAACCCGCCGCCGCCCTTGAAGCGCTGGGCGGCAGGGTTTCCGCCCCGCGACCGCCACTGCGCCACGTTCCCCAGCTCCGCCACCGCGTTCACCCAGACAACGGCAAACGGGGGGCATTTCAGCTTGTCGGGGTCGCTCTCGGCGAGCATTTGGCATTCCACGGCGAACGCTTCCAAATCCTGGCGCATCTTGAGCCCCGCCCCCGTGTCGGCGGCGTCAAACACTTCCTTGCCCCTAAACTTGAGCTGGCCGGGGGTGAGGATGCCTTGGGGGGCGAGGTTCAGCAGCGACTCCGCGACGCCCTCCAGCACTTGCTCCACGGTCAAGGCGCGGTCTTCGCCGATCATGTAGGTGATGTGCTTAATGCAATTCCACCACGTCTCCACGGGGTTTGGGAGAAGCGCGAAGGCGCCTCGGCCAAACATCAAAAACTTGCGGACCTCCGAAAACAGGTCGCCCCGGCCAATGCGGTTGTTGAGCATGATGTCGATGGATTGAGGCCAGTGGCCTGCTGCGATCAACTCGTCTTCGCTCTGGTGGGGGTCGGGTGGGGGCTGCATCGCCATCTTGAGCATCTGGCCCAAAGCCCCGCCTTCGTCGGAGTCAAGAAACTTACCAAAGAACGATTCGATGCTGGCCGCCGTGGTCGCGTCGTTATGGACGGTCGCACCATCGACCATCTGGTCAATCTTGTCGGGGTCGAGGCCAATGGAGCCAAGCAGCGCGGCGAAGGGGCCGTCGCCTTTGAGCGCTGACTTCATCGCCCGCTTGGTGATCGCCTCCGAAAAGAAGTTCGTTTGGGCGTCTAAATCTTCACCCGCCAAGACGAATCCAGCCACAAACGACTTGAATGCAGGCGATAAGTTGAGGGTGGCGCCGATGCCCTTGGTCCAGGCGTCGATACCCTTGGCAATCCCGCCCAGGTATCCCTCTCTCATCCCCATGCAGTCTTTGATGTCATCGGGGGCGGTTTCGTCCGCGAAGTCCCCGCGCACAGCTTCAAACACCCGGTCGAACTCGGCCTCAAACACGCTGACAATGAACGGGGTGTCTTTCAAGAAATCGGACATGACGTCCTTCAACTGGCCCACACAGAATCGCTGGCCCGACGCGATGTTTTTGTGGATAAGCCGAAGGATGCTGACGAGGTCCACACCGGGGGGCGCCTTATCCCCCACAAACTTGTCAAACAGCGCTTGGCTATCCTCACGGGGCAGCCGCTCGCCGTCGTGGGCGTCCGCGTACTTGCTCGCAACACCAAACAACTCGACCATAAAGGCGACAATCTCGGGGGTATCAAACTCCGTCCCGGCCACAAAAGCGCTGGCTCGCTTGGTATCGGAGGCACGTTGAATCACCGCCCCAAAATCAGCAGCCCCCTCGAAGTTGGCGGCTCCACCAAGTTGGGAAAAGAGCGACTTGGCCATGTCGGCCAAGCCATCGTCATCAATCGTGCCATCCGCCGACTTGAGCCCAGACCCTTTTATCATGTCAAAAATACCGTCGAGGTTCCCCGTGGACATGCCGTCCATGATCTTTTGGGCCGCTGGGGCTCCCATTATTTGGGCAACAATGCCTTTCGGGTCTTGGGCCATCGTCGCGGCCATGTCATTGAAAAAACCTCCAAGGACGTCCGCGTCGGCGGGGCTCTCGCCGGAGTCACCATCGCGGCCCTTTAGGATGCCAGCGAACAGGTTTTGTATCGGGTTAGGGGTGCCAGGGGCGGGCGCTTGGTGGCCGGGGCTTGCCTGGGCGTCGGGTCTCAGCATCTGCAAGATAGCACCAAGGAGGTCGCCCGCCTCGGACTGCGGTTGCTGTGCGTCTTCGCGGGGGGGGAGTGCGTCGCGCAGGCAATCAATAAACCTCGAAAGCCACGCTTGGTACTTGGTCGAATCCCACAGGCGGGCGTCGCCGGGGGTGAGGAGTTCGCCCGTGGCTTCCTCGCGGATGCGGATGTACTTGCTGAAAAACTCCAAGGCCTTTTCGCCACCTGATAAATCAGTAAAACCCTCGCCCCGCTTGAGCGATTGGAGCGCTTCGATGAACTCATCACACATCGCTTCGGGCTTGCTGTCGGGGGTTATGGGGATTTCGAGCGAAAACCCGAACCTGAACACGTCTTCGGCGCGGTTGTAGATGTTGGCCATTTGGATGAGCAGCGCGTAGCGCTCGGTAAACGCTTCCGGCCATTTCAGGGGAGGCAGAGGCTCAAACTCCACCTTGAAGGCTTCCTTTCTGTTAGCTTTTCGCTTTTTTGCGCCCTCGTTTCGCTCCACCTCCCGCAGATACTCACCCGACATTTGGGGGAGCGCCACGTCAATCCAGGCCGCCACGTCTAAAAAGAGCGAGTCGTGCTTCTCCCTAAACGCATTCCAAAGCCCCTCAACCACGGGCATCACGTCGCGCAGGCCCAGTCCGCGTTTGCCGCCCTCGATGAGCAGCGCCTGCATCAGATCCAGCGCGATACCTTGGCCCGCCGCTTCGACGTCTTTTCTCGAATCGGCGGCTTGGTCCGCGATGTTGGCCGTGGCCCCCACTTTCGGGCGCCCTCGCTTCTTGCCATTTTTGAGCAACTCGGCCACGACCGCATCGACGTCATTCCCCAGCTTGTCCAGGCCTTCGACGCCATTCTTCGTCAAGTCCGACATGATCTCGCTCGATACGTCCTTGATCCGCGTCACCATGCGAGGCATCACGTCGTCGATCACGCACTTGAGAGCGTCCAAGGCGGCGTGCAGCTTGGCGGGGGGAGCGTTGCGGCTCTTAGATGCCTCAACAACAACACTGGGCGAAGGCGTGGTGGCCCCGGTTTCGGCCTTCACTGACTTCTTACGGCTAACTTTCTTGTCTTTCTTATCCGACATTGGCTCGTCTCTCCTCAAGCGTTTTTAGACCCCTTACGGGATTTTGATTGCGTCGCCCTGGCGCGGTCAGATACCTTGGCAGCCTCAATTTCTTTGGCCATCCAGGCATTGACAGCGGCATGTTCCCTGACCTTCACGGCCCGACCCTGCGCGTCTGCCCTCTTCTTGGCTCTCTCCCGCGCGTCCACATCTCCGGCTTCGTAACGGTACTTTTTACCGTGCTCTCCCCAACGATAAAAGGGGCCGTCACTGTCCCGGCCCCGCTGCACTGGCATCTTCTACATCCTCCTCATTCTCACCCGCTGAGAGAGCCTGGGGCGCGTCTTTGCGATGGCCCGACCGTCGTTCGGGTCGCGTGGCCTCTCCCCAGTCTCCGCGTAGTGGTGTTTTAGGATCTCCGCGACCTCCGCCGCGTGTTCGCTGGCCCAAACCTTCATTTGGCGGTTGACGGCGGCCTTCATCTCGTCCGCCGTGAACCCCATGCGCTTCCCCATCCGCGTGAGGCCTGTGAGCCTGCGCATCATGCGTTCGCTGATGGATTGTGCGCGAACCACCTCGGCTGCCCATTCGTCAATCGTTACGCTCACGACCCTCTCCTAGTGCAAGAGCGCCTTCACCTTCTGCAACGCTTCCTGCCAAAACGGTTGACGCCACAAGAGTTCTGCGGCTGCGAGGGCGCTTGGCAGAAATCCGTTCGTGGGTGCGCACAGGTCTTGCTCACCCGGCATTTGCACGACAGCATAAGCGGACCAAGCAGCGAACTTCGGCGCAAAGGCTGCAAAGGCAACCGATGCCCCGCGTTGCCCTTGGCTAATTTCTCCCCAAATGGTCAACTTGTTGGTGTGGGCGGGCTGGCCGTCCTTGGTGGTGGCTGTGGCGATGCCCCAAAGCATCTCTGGGTACTTCGCCCGTAGCGCGGCCAGCACCACCATCGCGTAGGCGGCTGTCGCTTCGGGCAGCGCAGGATCTACCGCCTGGACTTTCGCCTCCCCGTAAACCGAATCGGGATGATGATGTTGACGCCCTGGGATTGTTGCGGGGGGTTTCTGGCCAAACTGCGCCCCTGCGACGCCGCCATCAACTCCCCCAAGCGCTGCTCGAATTGTGGCTGGGTTATCTCCCCCTTCATCAGCGCGTCCAGCGCGCGCTTCGCCCGGTCCAGCAACTTTGGGTGCTTTCTCAACCTTTGCGCGATGTCATCCTCCTCGGCGCTCGCTCGCACCGATTGCTCGTACTTGGCGCGGGCCGCGTGCAGGTTGTTTTCTGAGAGGTAGCTTTGGATCGCATCGGCGACCGCTCCGCCAAGGCTATCGACCGAGCCCGCGACCGCTTCCGCGTGGCCCCCGGTCAGATCCCCCGTGATGAATATGCGCATCACCACCTGCCCCGTTTCGGGGTTGCGGTGGGCTCGACAAATGGTCCCTTGGGGCTGGACGTGGACGCACGCCTCCGGCTCCTGTGAATCGGGGTCCGGCACCCAGTCCCAGCTCGTGGCGCGCTGTAATTCCTCAGTGAGTATACTCATTGGGTTCCTCGAATTGATCTGTTGATGTTGGGGGAGACGCGGGGGAGTGTGCAACCGCCTCGATGGCACACAGCCCCGCGTGGAGAATGTAAACGAGCGCATCGGACACGCTCGTCTTGCGGTCTTCGGCCACCTGCTGCACCCGCGCCATCAGAATGTCGGGGATAAGCACTTGGAGCTTCGGGAGCGCCTGCGGGAGTTTGCAGGTGCGCCCTGGGGTCTTCGTTGTTGCGCCCATTAGTCCTCGGCGGCTGGGGTGGAGGTGGTGTCGGGGGCGCCTTCCGTGGGCTGGACGTCTTCGACTTCGACGGCGGCGTCGGGGGCGGAGGTGGTGTCGGAGGCCGGGGCTGCGTCTTCGGTGTCCTCGACGGCGTCAGCGGGGGGCGGGGTGGAGGTATCGTCGGGGGTGGAGGCGTCTGCCGGGGCGCTGGCGGCGTCTTCGACAGTCGGCGCCTCGACCACGTCGGCGGCGGTGGAGGGTTTGGGTGCAACGGCGGGGGCCGGAGCCAGAGCGTCACCGGGGAGCGAGCCGAGGGCTGCGTAGCAGGTCTTGTGGCTGCCTGGGATGGCACCCTCAACCCCAATTCCCTTCAACACAGCCCTTACGCGCACGCACTGGACGCCGTCGATGGGCATGGTCTCGAACGACACACGCAGAGGCTGCCCCAGCACCTTGAGAATCACCTCGCCCTCGCCTTTGGCGCTCAGGATCTCGACGGACGGCGGAAGGTCCGATACTTCGCCCGACACTTCGCCCCCCCCTTCTTCGGTCTGGGCGCGCTGGCTCACGCAGCCATCCAGGGCAATAACCGAGCCCCACCCAAGCAAGATCACAAAGGCCACCACAGCCACACGAACATAAAACAGGCTTTTATAATCGGGATGCACAATCACTCCTACACAAAGGTCAAGACACCAGCGGCCAAAACCTCACAAAGATAAAGGCCGCGCTCGGCGGTGATTGTGGCGTCTACGTTGCGCGTCCGTCAACTCTTGTTGCTTTATGTCACTGGCACTTTTGGAGGAGCCCAGCGATGGCCGACATTGAACGCCTGCAACGCATCGTCCTCGACAACGGCGCGACCGACTTCGACGCCGTGTGTACCCTCATCCGCGCACAGCTTCACCACGGCCTTCCAACTCAAGCCCAAACAACTCGTCTACGACCTCCTCATCAAAACGTGGTTGGGTGAGGAGCCCGTTAACCCAACCACCCGCTGGACGCTTTGACCCATGAGCGAACGACTCGAACGCACCTTTCCGCTCAACGATCCTCCCCCCGAAGATAAACGACTCAAACGCCTTGGCGCGTTGCTCGCTGACCGCTCGCAAAAATGCGGGCTCGACGACCTTATCCTCCTGCTCACCGTGGACGAAGACGCCGAGCACTGGGACATGCTCGACGCCGCCGTTGAAGCGCCCCCCACTGGCCCAGTGCTGCACTCTAACCCGCAGATCAACGCTCTGATGATCTTGGAATCGTTCAAGCCCGGTGGCCACTTCTACGCGGAGTTTGGCAGCATTCAGTTTAGCTGGACCTGGGGAGACATCGTGGGGAAGATCACGGTCGAAGACGCGCTGGCCTTGCGCCGGGGGTGGATACAGCTAGACGACAATTCGCCTTCGCGGAACCTCATCATCTAAGGCCTGGGCTCCCCCACCGGGAGCCCAGATGGAGCATTCACTCCCCCGTAGGAGCCAAGACATGCTCCACCGTCACCACGTCCTCGAAAGGCTCTAGCTGGCGGTCGGGGCCGGAGAGCATGGTGAGGGACTTGTCGGTGCGCCGGGAGATGGTGGGGTATCCAAGCGGCTCGACGGCTTCGCGTAAAGCCTTGATCGTGTCCACGATCCCGTTGGTGATGTCGATGCTCAGGTAGGATTTTGGGGGAATCTGCGTTTTGATGATCTCGACGGCCTCCGCCACGCTCATCAGCTCGAAAGGCGGCACCGACACCTCCCACCCGATCACATCCACCGGGTAAATCCCCTTGCCATCGGCGTTGCGCGACATGGGCTCGGGGGCGAGCGGGGCCGGAGCCGTAGCATCTTCTGTGACCGAGTCTTTCACGCCAATCTCCCAGCCCTCGCCCGATCCTTCGGCGGGCATCCGCCAAACAATCAGGGAGAGCAAAATCGACACCCCACCAGCAATCAAGGCCTGTTTGGGGCGTCGCTCCAAATAATAAAACATCGCTACAGCAGCAGCCGCAGCAGCACATGCGGCAACGGCGCCGCGCGCGGGTGTCCAGCCTTCCATTAGCCAACCTCCCCGTAAGCATCTTGGGTGTAGTAATCGCCGAGGTCCGAGCCATAGCCCGCCTCTGCCCGTTCCTCATCCGTCATGGGCTCGACCGTCAGCTCGGCCCCCTGCTCAATCTTGAGCAAGCTGCCATCCGACTGCACGATGTAGGTCTCCCCATCGCTGCCCTGAATCAGCGCCCCTGGCTCCATCATCCCAGGCACGTCCATCGGGCGTGAGGCTCGGCCACCGCCGCCGCCTGGAGTGCCACCAAAGAAGCCGGACAGCCAACCCGTCAGGCCGATGTCGCCGACGCCGCCACCAGGGGGAGGGGGCGGGCCTTGGGGCAGGCTCTGGAACTGGTCGAAGAACGTGTCCGCTTGGCTGGGGGCGTTGGGGGGGCCAAACGTCACAAAGTTCCCGCCGCCGCCGAACGCCAGCTCGGGCTGCTCGGGCTGCTCGCTCTCTGTGGGTTGTTCGTCGGCGGGGGCGCCGGGGGCGGGCTGTGTCCCGTCGCCCTGGATCTCGCCCCCCTGTTCGGTCCCATCGCCGGAGCCATCGGTGCGCCCGGTGATCCAATTAAAGAACCGCGCGACCGAGTCGAAGACCCAGCGCACGACCGACATGAACACCGACACAATAAACAGCGCCGCGTCCTTGATCGCGCCGCCCAAATCTTTGATCGCTTCGCCGATCTTGTCGTAGGCCCAGGTGAGGCCTTCGGCCAAGCGATCCCACCACGCGCTCGGGTCGAACAAGTTGTCGAGGCCTTCGGCGCCGGACGCGATGGCCGCCCCGACCGCGAACGCCAACCCAATCAAGCCCAGGTAGAGCGCGCTCTTGATCTTTTTGCGTCGGCCCGTGGCCAACAACCACACCGCCAGCGAAACCGCAGACGATAAGAGTAGCACTGCGATGATAAACAAAATCCCTGATGTCTGCACAGCAATCACCTCCAGCGGACAGCCTCAGCGCCGCGTTATTCGTCGATAGAGCCACCACAACACCACACCACCCACCGCCCACCAAACCCAGCGCGGGACACCCGCCGCCGTGGTCGTCACCGAAAAGTCTCCGCTGTCGCCGACGAAGGGCGGAGGCTCCATCGCCATTTCTTGGCCGCCCTGGCGCTGGGGCGCCCCATCCAAATAGAGGTCACGCACCGGGTCTGGACGCGGCCCGATGGCGCCCATGCCGTGTTGCTGGCGGATCTCTTTTGCGCGGTCCACATAGGTGTCTTTGCGTGAGGCGTAGTCTTTGAGGGCGGCGTCGATCTGCGCCTCCTCACTCACTCCCCCTGCGGCCTGCGCCGCCCGCTTCATGTCGTTGAGGCGGGTGCCGGAGGAGTTTCGCCCGCGAACGAGCGTCGCCAAACCCCGCTCCGACTTCCATCCCAAATCCTCGAACACCCGCCAAGCGTCATCCAGAATCGACTCTTTCCAACGCTTCCAATACACGCGCTGGGCCCAAGGCAGCCTCAAAAGGTTCCACAGCGCCTCCCGCACGCCTTCGTCTTCGATGGGATCCGCAAGGCCTGCACCGCGCCGGAGTGCGGCCCGGTATTGGTCTGGGGTCTCGGGGGCGTCGGCGAGATTTTCGAGGAAGGATTCGAGGGTGCCTTGGGCGAAGCGCGCGGCCCCCACGGTCCCCCCATCTTGATCCGAAATGAGGCCGAGGGGGGTGGAGCCAAGGGTTTGTGCGACCACGCGCGCAAAGGCTTGATTGCGGGCCTTGGCAAGCATCTCCGCGCGCTGAGGGTCGGACACCCCCCACATCGAATCCATCGGGGCGCCGTAGAACTTGATTCCCGAGAACCCTTTGCGCTCCATGTACTGGTTCCAGGGTTTGTCGCTCTTGTGTAGCTGGTCAGCCATTTGTGCCTCTCCACTTCACGAACACGTCCTGCCAGGACAGCGATGAGATTCCAGCAAAGGCTACAGCCACCGCCGCGATCCCCCCGTCATCGAATCCGGCCTTGCGACCGCTTCGGTGCATATAGGTGAAAAGCAGCATCAGAGCGGTCGCAACAACAGCGCGGGTGACGGCGCCGCCCATGCCGGATTCCTGGGGCTGTAATTGGTCGTTTTCCACATCAAAGCCCCACGGAAGCGTCGAGTGTGGCCTGCATCTGCTCAAGCCCTATCCTCGACTGGTCAAGCTGCCCGCGCTTAATCGCCCATGCGATCCACGAGAACACCATCGCCGGAATCAGCACCCAGCGATCAAAGCGTCGGACGCCCTTGAAGCCTTCGGCGCGGTTGGCGTAAAAGCGCATCGCCACCACCAACGTGAATAGCAGCGCCACGGTCAGGACGCGGTAAGACTCCGCCTGCACGTCCATGACGTAGGCCGTTTGATCGGCGAGCTGGACGGCGGTGACGTCCAGCGGGTTACTGGGATCCGCCCACAGCGCCCCCGTGAGGTTTGATCCATAGAAGATGGGATCCTCTTGGACCGGGACGGCGTCGAGCATCGACCCGTCTTCAAAAAACAATTCCTCATCCATAAAATCACTCCTGATAGCCGCGCAATAGCTGGGCGTTTACTCGGTCAAGATTGGCGTTCGCTCGGTCCAAGTCCTTGCTTGCGATCCACAACCACACCAGCGACACCGCGAACGCTGGCACAATAAAGAGCTGGAACTTGAGCCTGCGGGGAGAGCGCGCCATGAGGAGCACCCCCCCCGTCGCCATGCCCAGCACAATGCTGACGGCGGCGGCGAGCGCCAACGCACGGTCCCGCTCCTCGACGTGGATCATTGAATTAGCGACCGCACCCGACAGATACTCAAAACTCACAGGGGAATCGGGGGCGTCGGGAGAAGCATAAACGGGGTTCATGGCGGGCGGGCTCCATTAGGCGGGGGTTTTGTCCTTGACGCCTTGTTTCTTCATCTCAGTCATCAACGCCTCCCAGGCAGCCCACATCTTGGCCGGGGGGATGCGTTCGCTCGCCGACTTTGATTGATCTGCCCACAGGCTCAAAGCAGCCGGGGGCTTGTCGCCCACCCACTGCACATCCCACATGGGGTCGTTAAAGAAGGCCCGCGCCAAGACCTTGCCTGCGATCTTCCCGTCCAAGCCGACGATTGCGTAAGCGTTGGGATCTTCTTGGACCATGAACGTGGCCCATTCTTTCGATTGATCCTTGCCCTTGCCGCTGGACACTTTGGGGGGGATGAAGGTCGTTCCGGCTTCCCCAGTCGAGGAGCGCAGCGTCGAAATCAAAGAGGCAGCGTCATCGGGGGACACGCCGAGCGCGGCGGCGCCCGTGCGAATCGCCTCCTCTTTGGCGGAAGGCGTGTCGCCGGACGTCGCCATGTCCATCACGAGGTTCAGCAGCGCGGTCTCGGTCTCTGGGGTGACGCTGGGGAGGCTTGCGACGGTGTTCGAGACCTTCGCTTCGCCCTGAGCTTCTTTCTCGGGGGTCAGCGGGGGGGTGGGGGATTCGTCGGGCAGCGACATGCTCTTGTCTTGGCCCTC
>Ga0075156_10000153_pt1 | contig 34890 bp, 30 predicted proteins | sample JI81AbrownDNA_FD_70966 | JGI IMG/M metagenome (GOLD analysis project Ga0075156, IMG submission 70966) | Wastewater effluent complex algal communities from Wisconsin, to seasonally profile nutrient transformation and Carbon sequestration -... | ecosystem: Engineered > WWTP > Effluent > Algae...
GGGAGCAATTTTTTGATAAGCCGACCTTTGGATTCTTCGAATCCATCCACTCAAAGCCTTTGGCTTTGGTGGCATTCTCGCTCCTATGATCGCTGCGAATGGGAGTTGACGAGCGCTGCCGTGCCTCGGAGCGAAGTCACCACACGAAGTGGTGACAGCGGAGAGGGCGAGTCCTGCCCCCCGAGCAAACGTTGTTACACGAAATCCAACTATAAAATTAAGATACATCGACTCGGGACATAGTGCGAGCACATGAGGGTGAAGCATACTATCCAACGAGACGATAAGACGACTTTGGGGGATTCATTCCCTGTGAAATAGTCGATGGCGAAGTCGGCTGTATCCTGAAATCAGGATTTTTTGAATCTATCTCCTTGGATAGAAGATGCGAAAAATGCTGAACTTGCCCAAGCTCAAGCACCTTTCGATGCGAGATTGGGTCTTTATTCCGGTGCTGGTTGCGGATTTACGTTATAATTTCCGAAATACTTTTTCGTGATCGCTTCTTCAAAGGAAGATCGCATTTGGTCTCGGAAGATATCTTCAATTTTTTTTATCGGTCTTTGAAAGGGAGCCACGAAGATCAGAAAGAGTTGACCCCAATACGAATAAGATTCTTTTCTTTCAATTTTTGCTAAGACCTTTCCTGCCTTGTTTTTGATTTCTAATTCTGAAGTTAAATTGGTATCGATATAAAAAGGAATCAAACCTCCGGTAAAAGCAAAAAAGAAACCTAGAGCTTCGTTCGTTTTCGAATCTTCTTTAATGTGGTAGTGGAGGCTGAAATCTGCTCCTGAGTCACTCTGTGCAAATATACCCGCTTCTTCGATGACTGCATTCAATTGTTTATTTCGTTCGTTCACGAATGCAATTTCAGTTTGTGTGTTATTTCCATTTACGATTGCAGAAGTGGTTAATTCTAACTTATAAGTTATTTTTTTTGCAACTGGGTTTGTGACGGTTACAGCGGAATTGTATTTGGCCAGATCGTTTTTTCTCAAAGTGATACAATTAACTAGAATTGTTAGGAGGAATAGAATTAGAATTTTGTACATGGTATTCTCAGCGGATTTAAATTTTGTTTAGTGGAATTAAAATAGAGGATTTGTAAATTATTTTTCAGACTAAAAAAATAAAATAGTTATGCGAAACGCAGGATCTAGAATGCCCCGACACACAAGAATTCATCCTCGCATTATAGATATTGAGATAGCATCTAGTTTCAATAGGGGAAGAAAGAAATACCAAACAAGCAAAGGCGGCTGAGGCGAGGAAGAAGGACGGGGAGAATGTGTTAGGAGGGCTTGGGTATGTCTTAACCAGAGACGAAGAAGACCATGACCATACAGGAATTGGTGGGGATGAAGATACGACAATGAATGCTCCTTATTCTAGAAAACACGGTACAAAGGAGCAAACTTTATTAAACAAAATTAAATTAAGGAAATTAAAGCCTGATAGTGAGCTGACATTAAATGGAGTTACTAACAAAATATATAAAATACTCGATGATTCAAAAGGCTCTCAAGTTATCACAGAACTTGTAGAAACAATAGGAAAGGATGGTAAATCTACTTTCAAATTCGAATATCAGGAATACTTTACTATGGCTGATGGGGTATTTGCACCTGTAAAACCTGGTAAAGATGGTAAAATTCATATAAACTCACCATTCGGACCTCGAGATATTACGCCAGTTCACTTTGGTAATGATATGCTGGGTGGAGATGAATTTTATTCTCCAGTTGATTTGGAAAACATTACAGTGACAAAAGGGCAATCCCGGACAACAAAGATAACTACTGATAAAAAAGACGCGGATGGGAATTTTATAACGGTAGATAAAGACGTTGGGATTTGGAAGAAAATTGAGAAAGTCGAAGCTAAAGATGAAGCAGGCAAAGTTATTGTAGAGAATGGGAAACCTAAAATGATAGACAAGGAGGTTTTATATACTTTTATAAAGGATAAGAATAACAAAGACGTGGCTCGTCCGTATACAAAAGAAATGGCAGACGCAGATTATGCAAATAATTCTGGTAAAAATAAAACCTATCAAGAATTATTAGATACACCTATGAGTGAATTATCTGGCAATGGAAATTCTGTTAGTGGACAATACAAGGTTGGAAATCAAGTTTATACGTTGAGATTTAAACATTTAAAAGATTTAAGTAGCGTGATTGATCCAGAAACGGGAAATTATAAGACTACCATAAAGGGCGGTGCTGCGTTAGGTCAAATATCCTCAACGGGTTATTCAACTGGAAATCATGCTCATTTTGGAGTGGAAAGCGGCAGTAATAAACCATCGCACGAGTATTTTCTAAACATGAGCAATCCTGGAAAAACTCCTATTTATGCGATAGATCCGATTTATTTTTTGAATCAGATTGCCGCGTCCAATGAGCGCTCAAAAAGGAACCTACTTAAGAAACCATCATGAATTTAGCAAAGTTTATCTTAATATTAGGAGTTTTCGTAATGGGAACTATGGCGGAGAAGAAAACTGCCAGGAAATATAGGAATATTACGCAACTTGCAAAAAATGTTTATTTAGATACGAGCAAAAGTAGAGAAATCGAGAGTCTTGATTTAATAGGAATTGATGCTGTCGAATACACCAAAAAGAAAATACTTCCGACAGTCCTTAGATTTAAGCAAGCAATCATTGAAAAAAACATCGATGAATTAATGACATTCTATTCAGAGGAAGAATTCTACCCTACTGCACAAGATGACTATGCCCGCAGCGGAGTCAAAACCGAATCCATGGAGGAATTTAAGAGCGTCTGGAAAAAAGATATCGAGGAATGTAAAAAGAACCAGCAACCGAAAGAACGACTTAGAGACCGAGATAGAACAATATGCATGTTATTTTGGGTTAGTGAAGATTTGAAAACTGGTGAATATATCATCCAGATTCAATTGGAGACACCATTGATCGCTCAGAATTATCATGCACAAATGAAGTTTACTTTAGTGATTTATGACAAAAAAAGGGAAGTAATGTGGGTAGGTATCATCTTTGCTCAGGAAGGAAATGAATTTAAAATTATGGATAATGGCGGATACGATTTATTATATATTAGAAATCGTTATGATCCAGAACATCCGCCAATGCCTGATATGTAGGTGAGGCTTTGTAATACGCAAAAACTAAAATATTGTGCTAGATATCAGATCGGCGCCTATTAGCTAAGCGGATTTTTTATTCGTGAAAAGAATCTCTCGAGACAAAGACTCTTCACCAAACGAAGAAAGTAGTCTATTTAACATAGCAGGACTAGTCTGATCAAAAAATAGTTGGACGTATGAAGTAAAGTCACTACCGCGCCAGGGATCGAAGCGGAAATCCTTTGCTTAGAACGAACTAATTTTCCTACCAAATAACATCGCATAGATTGCTGCGGAGAGCGCCCCCAGCTCTTTGCAAGCAAAGGGCTGGGGGCGCCAATAAACATACTAGTAGCTATTTGTCATCTTGAAGGTAAAGCCACTGGGTGTAGGAGAGAATTTTGCCTCAATGTATCTTCCCGAACCAGCTGGAGTTACGAGTCCATTCAAAGTGGCTGCCGTCGTACTTGTTGTCGATGAGGCAGAAGTAAAAGTGCTAGCGCTACTTGTTACAGCAGCAGAAACGGAAAGGGTCATAGTCGGAGTCGTTCCACCCGAGTCTGTTCGCGTTTGGGTCAACTGCATGGTGGTGCTTTTAGGAGAAACAAAAAGGAAATAGCAAGGTGTGAATATAGATGGGAAGGAAATACCTGATTCATCAAACCTTGTTGTATTGATTCCCTGTAAGCCGGTCCCACTACAACTTACATTCGAAGTTGAAGAACCTCCATCGCTCCCCCGTTTTACAATTTTTAATCCAATCTTGCAGTTCGATGTACAATTCGTACCGTCAGCAATGATAATTCTAGTGGTATTTGCCGACTGATAGAACTGTGGTTCAGTGACAACGGCGGTAGTGTCAGAATAATTGGCAGGGACATTCGTGTATAAATTTTCCGTATCAAACGAGGAGGTTGTGGTTGGTATGCTTGTAGGAGTCTTTCCAACCAAACCTATATGGAAAATACCTTTTGAGGCTGAAGACCCAGATCCAGTGCCAAAAGCACTGAAATCATATAGGCCAGAGGAAGTGGGTGTAAATTTATAATAGCACTGCTTACCAGGGGGAACGGAAGGTGATATGCTTATATTCCCATAATATTCTGGGTAGCCGTTGCTGGCATTGTTTGAAATTGTCACCGCCGTTTCAGGCGTGAAGGAAGAACAAATAGGATCAAGGGCTAGTTATATAAAAAAAGGCCAGTAAAGAAATCCCCGTCGTCGTATTGTTTCTTTTTTTCGCAGCTCAGTGTTTGGAATAAAAGAACAGTCAAAACAACAGCTTTTGTGGTGAATGATTTAAGTTTTATATTTCTCATAACCTAACTTCACTTGATCTCAAAATTTGGTCAACTAATACTGGGTTAAAATTGCCTTCTAAATTGGCAACGAACACGAAAAATACGTAACCTAACCAATCTCACCGTTTCAGCTCATTCACTTCTTTTAAGATGCGCATCAAATGGAACATCATCTCAAAACTTGCACTCACGTCTTCTGTACTTCCAAAGTTAGCGATGATATGCGCATCATACGCAGGTGCATAAAAAGTGAGGGTAGACAAAAGTCCGGAATGCCCATGGAGCTCGGGTGTGCCAGCCATGAGAAAGAGCATATCGCCGAAACGAACGGTCATAAGGCCGAGACCGTAATAGATCCCATCCATAAACTGATACTCTCCTTTCATCGATTCATAAGTTTTTGAGGAAACGAGTTTTCCTGAAACCAAGGCTTTTTGAAAGAGGAGTAGGTCTTCTGTCGTCGAAATGAGTCCTCCACCTGACCAATCGGCACTAACACTTTTAAATTTTGTCACCTCAGTTTCCCCTAAAAACATATGCGAAAGCGCTAAACTGTTTTGAAGTTTTGGTTTGCTTCTTAGGTGCATATAAGTTGAATTCATTTGGAGTGGAAAAAATATTCTTTCACTCAGAAGGTCCTCGAATTTTTTACGGTGAATTGTTTCTAAAATCAATCCCAGCAGAATATAACCCGTATCAGAGTAAGAAAATTTTTCTCCAGGTTTACCGACTGCTTTTTGATTCACTCTTGTATATGTAACGAGATCGTTTGGTGTCCAAAATTGATTCGGATTTTTAGTAATTTCATGAATGACAGCCGCTTGTGAGGATTTTTCCTCGCCAGTGGATTCAAAATAGTCGGCGATTCCAGATGTATGATTTAAGAGCTGTTCGATGGTAACTTCTTCGGAATAATCTTTACCTTCTCGAACAAAAAGTCCAGAAAGGAAATTTTTACCTAAGATTTGAAATATGGGTGTTGTTCTTTCATATTTCCCTTTCTCAATATCTTGTAATATGAGAACACTCGTAAACATTTTGCCAATGCTAGCTGTGTGAAAGGGCTGGATGGGAATGGCCGGAACTTCAGTTTTCCCATCATTCACTTTGCCATAACTTTTGCTAACATGAAGAGCTAATTTGTCAGAATGTATCAGGATGGAGGCATTTTTAATAGTTTTTTTATTCTGAACCGCATCTAGGAATTTTTTTTCGATTTGGTCTTCTGCTTCGCGAAGATTCGTAATTTTGCAATTGGATAAGGCCAATAATCCTAAAACCAATAAGTTCAAAAGATAAATTCGTTTCATCTCGAATACCTCTTTATAATTTTTTTTAAAGTTGATTGAAGCGTTTTGCTTGTTTTTTGTTTTCTGGATCGATTACTGTTTTGTCGGGATGAAAAACAATATTCCAATAATTAATCATATATGCCACCATCCCGATGACAACTACGATTAGAAGCACATAGGCTGAAATTTCTGGATGAAGCTGCCAAGAATTGAAAGCATATCCTTGCAGTAACAGATGGGGAATTAGCATATACCATAACACGGAACATGCGACAAGACCGACACCGAATTTTCCCCACCAATTAGGTTTACCTTGCAAACCTCGTTTGAGGTATAAAAATCCGCCGAGCCAGACTCCAAGAATTTCCCGTATGGTATAAATCGCTAGGATCCAAAGTGGAAAACCAAAGTGGTAACTCACGACAAAAAGCCCACCCAAAGTCACGAATTTATCACAAACGGGATCAAGGTAACGACCGAGAGTCGTTTCTTGGTGGAGGAGTCTTGCAAAAAGTCCGTCTAAATAGTCCGTTAGTACTGCCGCCAAACATAAAAAAATGGAAGTATAAAAATGAGTGAGATTTTCCGGATGTTTTGCATATTCTGCTGTACTGTAAAAAAAGAAGGGGAGCATAAAAACTCGAGAGACAGAAATAAAATTTGAAATCGTAAAAATTCGGTCTTCGAATAATGCTTTGGCTTTTTTTCCTTCGAGTGGCATACTACCTGCACCTCCAGTTTTTTAAAAATGCCCTGGATAGCAAGAAAACAAATGATTTTCATTTGACGGTGAAGTCGGCTTAATTATTCTGACATACGAATCACGGAGTTGTAGCTCAGCTGGTTAGAGTGCCTGCCTGTCACGCAGGATGTCGCGGGTTCGAGTCCCGTCAACTCCGCCATGATTCATTCCACATATTCCTCTTTGTCCTTCTTAAACAAAATCAGTTTTTGTTCCTCTAATTCTCTCGCTACCTGAACGATTTTGTTCCGTGCTTCGTTGATTTCCCGTAAGGTGACCCTTGGTTTTAAATCCAATGCATCTAAAATATCATTGGCTCTGTTCGATGACATATTATTCAAAAATTTTGCTCGAATTTCATCCCCGGCACCTCGGATCGCCAGTGAAATCGCGATATCGTCTGCCAGTTTATTGATAAGGACTCGCATTTCTTTGCCATCGAGATGGGTAATGTCTTCAAACGTATAGAGTTGTTCTCGGACTTGACTTGCCACATCTGGGGAAGATTCGTCTAATTCCTGTAAAATGGATTCTTCGATCCCTTTTTCCATGAAATTGAGAATGTTTGCCAGGACGTGTGCACCACCCGCTTCGGAAAACTCCCGTTTGTCTCTCTCCTCATAACGTTTTTTTAGAATGCGAGCGATATTTTGTATCACGTCCGGATGTGTTTTGGAAGTAGTTGCCAGTCTCATCGCAATTTTGGATTGGTCTGGTTTCGGAAACAGTTTCAGAACATCCGCTGCTTTTTTTGGGTCCAGATTGGAAAGTGTCACTGCAATGATCTGTGGGGACTCTTGTGCGAGAATGGCTTGCAGAATGGTCGGCTCCACTTGATTCAGGAACTCGAAGTCATTTTTGGTTTCTTCTTTGTTGATTTTTTTTAAGATGAGATTGGCTTTCTCTGATCCTACTGACTTTTCAAGCAGGTTCTTTGCCGTATCGAGTCCGCCTTGTGCACCCTCTTTTAGTTCCGTGATGGTAGAATGAAATTCGGACAACACTTGGGCACGCTCTTCTTTGGAAATGGCCCGGATTTTGGACATTTCGAGAATCACTGCCTCGAGCATCGCATCATCTAAATGTTTTAAAATTTCAGCAGCTTGGTCGGTACCCAAGGAAAGTAAGAGGAGGGCTGATTTTCTGACACCCGTGGGTGTGGAAACTTGGCTGAATTTCTGCATGTGACATAATTCTAAAGAATCTCTGCTTATGTCAAAAAAAACTTAAGGCTATCAACAAATTTTTCTCAAGGTTTGTTCCGGTCCGTACGATACCCTTTGTAAGTTTAAAGAATAAAAGGGAAGATACCAGATGGACAAAGCACACAAATTCAGAAATACACTCGAAAGATACATTCACTACAGAGGCATCGACATCGTACTACATTTGAAAGACGGAAAGGTAATCGAACTAGACAAAAATCGCCAAATGGAAAATGACATCGTCATTGGAAATCTCGCTGACGGCGTAATTCGCATCCCCATCGCAGATATTAGCAAAGCAGATTTTTTCGCTGCTTAATGAAAACAATCCTCTTCCCTCACTCCAGATACGAAATGCTGGAGTAGGGAAAAAAGTTCAAAAACTCATACTCCGCTTAGTAACGCCGGGTTCTCCAAAAGAGCACGAAGCGTTCTCAAAAACTCAGCTCCCACCGCTCCATCAATCACTCTGTGGTCACAAGATAACATCAGTGACATGACCTTCCCTGCCACTACCTGTTCGTTTTCCACGACAGGCTTATCCTCAATGGCACCTACAGCCAAAATAGCACTCTCAGGTTCATTGATGATCGCCGTAAACCGACTGATCCCAAACATTCCGAGATTGGAGATCGTAAAGGTTCCATTTGAAAATTCTTCTGGTTTCAATTTTCGTTCTCGTGCTTTTTTTGCCAGGTCCTTCACTTCCGCGGAAATTTGAAAAATTGACTTCTGGTCCGTGTTTCGAATGACGGGCGTTAGAAGACCGCCATCGAGTGAGACTGCAATTCCCACATCTACTCGGCCATATTGGATGATCGAATCCTCAAGCCAGCTTGCATTCACCTTGGGATGGAGACGTAAGGCACTTGCCACCGCTTTGATGATGATATCATTCACACTCACTTTCGGCGTTGTCTCAGGAAGATTTTTCTCTCTAAACTCATTTAACTCTGCTCGGAATCGTTCTAATTTACGAGCATTGATATCGGCATTCAAATAAAAATGAGGAAGGTTTAATTTGGAATCTTTGAGGCGCTTGGCAATTGTTTTGCGCATCCCTCCCAAGGCAATGACCTCATCCTTTGGTGCCGCTGAAACAAATGCATTAGATCCAGCACCCGATTGTTTGGAACTAAGTGATTCTAAAACATCTTTTTTTGTTATGCGACCGTCGGGTCCGGTACCGATGAGAAGGTGTAAATCGACTCCGTGCTCGATGGCAATCGATTTCGCAAGGGGGGAGGCCAAAACACGTAAGCTTCCTCTTGTTTCTGCCATCGGTTCTTTGGGTTTTGGTTCCTGCGCGAGGACAGGAGACTGTTTTGTTTCTACAGGTCTGGAAACTACGGGTGCCGGTTCTACTTTCGCGGTGGGGATTTCTTTCGAGACACTTGTTTTTGCTTTTGCAAGAAGTTCTGAAACGTCTTCGCCAGGTTTCCCGATGATCGCAAGCCCCTGGCCGACCTTTAGCTTGGCTCCTTCTCCTTCTATGATTTTTAAGAGAACGCCAGATTCATACGCCTCCATTTCCATCACCGCTTTGTCTGTTTCAACTTCCGCGAGGACTTCTCCTGGGGAGACAGCATCTCCCTCCTTTTTGATCCATTTGACAATCGTACCTTCTGTCATCGTGGGGGAAAGTTGAGTCATTTCTATCAGATTTGCCATATTATCATTTCCTACTTTAACATCTCACGAATGGCCACACACACTCTATCTACATTGGGAAGAGTTTCCCGTTCTAGGTTCGCGGCATAGGACATGGGAACATCTCTCCCTGTCACTCGTTCGACAGGGTGATCTAAATAATCAAAGGCATTTTTTTGGATGAGATACGCTATTTGTGCACCAAATCCAGCCACAGGCCATCCTTCTTCGATGACGATCGCTTTGTTCGTTTTTTTAACAGATTCATAAATGATTGTCTCGTCTAACGGACGCAAACTCCTGAGATCCACAATCTCTACTGAGATCCCTTCTTTTTCCAAAACTTTTGCCGCTTCTTCGGCAAAGAGAAGGGCTCTGGACCAAGTGATGATGGAGATGTCCGTACCTTTTCGTTTGATCTCTCCTTTTCCTAGAGGAATCGAATACTCTTCCTCCGGAACTTCTCCCTTTACACCGTATAACACTTCTGATTCGATAAAGATGGTAGGGTTGTTGTCTCGAATGGAAGACTTAAGTAGACCTAGCGCATCTTTTGGAGTCGCTGGGCAAACGACCTTCATTCCCGGCACATGCGCATACCAAGATTCAAAGGCTTGGGAATGTTGGGCACCAAGTCTTCCTCCCACTCCACCTGCACCCCGAAATACGATCGGCATTGGAAATTGACCACCACTCATATAATTGAGTTTAGCTGCTGAATTGATGATTTGGTCAATCGCAACGAGAGAAAAATTCCAAGTCATAAACTCAATGATCGGTCGAAGTCCAGTCATTGCTGAACCTATGCCCACACCGGCAAATCCATTTTCAGAAATCGGAGTATCAATGACTCTCCCCTCGCCAAATTTTTCTAACATCCCTTGCGAAACTTTGTAAGCTCCTTGGTAATGTCCGACTTCCTCTCCCATCAGATATATGAGTGGATCTTTTTCCATCTCTTCCACCATGGCACGATTTAAGGCTTCTCGGTAAGTAAGGACTGGCATTTATTTATCCTCCGCAAGGACGTGTTGGAAGAGCTGGGCAAGTGGTGGTTCAGGAGAAATGTCTGCAAATTCATAGGCTTCGTCTACTTGGCCTTGGACTAAGGTATCTAACTCATCCAACTCCTTTTCGCTAACACCTGCTTGTTCGAGCTCGTGGCGAGCACGAAATAACGGATCTTTTTTCTTATAACTATCTAGTTCTTCTTTGGTTCGGTATTTCGCAGGATCGGACATAGAGTGGCCGCGAAACCGATAGGTAGATACTTCGATGAGTGTTGGACCTTCCCCTCTGCGTGCACGGTCGACTGCCACTTGGACATGGTCTCTGACTTTTCGGACTTCGTCCCCTTCAATATGATCGCGTGCAATGTCATAGGCGGTGGCGCGGATCGAAACATCCTTGACAGCAAGTGCTCTGTATTCAGGTGTTCCCATCGCATAATGATTGTTCTCGCAGATAAAAACGACGGGTAGTTTCCAAATGGCAGCTAAGTTTAAACCTTCGTGAAAGGATCCTATGTTAGCTGCGCCTTCACCGAAAAAACAAATTGTTACTGAATTGTCCTTTTTGTATTTAGAAGCGAACGCAATGCCTGCCGCCAAGGAAATGTGTCCACCTACGATGCCATGACCGCCCATAAAATGAGCATTTTTATCAAAAAAGTGCATGGAACCACCGTTCCCTTTGGAGATCCCAGTTGCTTTGCCAAACAATTCTGCCATGAGAGCTTTGGGATTGAGTCCTCTCGCAATGGCATGTCCATGGTCTCGGTAGGTAGATACGATATAGTCAATCGGGGTAAGAGTGGCAATGGAACCGACACCAACCGCTTCCTGCCCAATGTAAAGATGCAAAAAACCTCCGATTTTTCCGATACTGTAAGCCTTGGCAGCTGCTTCTTCAAACTTGCGGATGAGTATCATCTGCCTATAAAACTCTTTTAACTCTGAAATCGACTTTTGATCTTTCGGAATAGAAGAAACCAATTGAACCTCCAAAAACCAACAAAAACTACCACATTTAGACGAGAATAGAAAGCAAAAATCTTGCGATCTTCATTGCGATTGTAGAAACTTCCATTAAAGCAAGGTTTCATGAAAATTACAAGCACAGGTTTAGAATTCCAAGACTTTCCAGAGTTTCGCAGATTCGTCGTAGAATATGAATTGTTAGGTTCTGTTTCTCTGAGTGAGCCCATAGTCGACAAGAGCGGAAATGTGTTATTGAAAGAGAAAGTAGCCATCAAGGAGAACTTGATCAAAAAGTTAGAAGAGATGGATGGAAAGTTTATACCATCCTTCAAACTGGCGATGTCGAAAGATCTTATGAAAATGCTCAAGCAGGTTTTAGCGAAAGCAGTTTTGTCTCGAATAGAAGATAAGTCCAATCAGTTTATAAAACACCTCTTCGAACAAAATGCCGAAAAAATGGCAAGTCTCAAAGGCATCATTCTAAACTCATTTTATACAAAAACGATCGCTCTCTCGTTTTTTCGGATTCTGCTGAACGAAAAAGAGTTTTTTCATTATTTGGCAGATATGGGTTTACTTTCTCTCGGAGCTGTCATCCAAAAGAACTACCAATACAAGATGGTAAATCGATTTTCTTTTTTGGCTGGACTCTGTGCAGATATTGCTGCTTCCAAAGAAGGAATATATAGACGCACGTTAATCGGTCTTCCACTAACAGTCACTACGTCATTATCCACAGAAATTGCACGTAAACTGGCCCTTCCAGAAGAAGTCATTGCTGCGATCAACAGTCACCCTCTGGCAGCCTTTGAAATTCCGAATGGGAATCTGCCCGATGTCAATCTCGAAGATTTAAAAAAACATCCGTTAAATGTAGAGTTACTGACTGGGACTGCCATGGAGGACGACACGACGGAGGAAAAAGAAGACGTCGGGGCTTATGTGGAAGAAACAGCAGATGTCGTACTCTCAGCACTTAAAATTGCCAGATACGTAGCCGAGAACTTAAAAGTCACAGTCGATAGAGAACACATCTCCGAAAAATTACTCGTGATGTTTACCTACAATGCGGAAAAAGGAATCTTTCGAAAGGATCTCGCAGACCCAATGCTAAATCGTTTCGTGGAATTTGATGCTGCCATTAAAAAAATTCGAGTCATCGCAGAAATTGAAAACAAATGTAAATTTCCTCCAGCAGCATGGGCTTATCCGAAACCAAAAGCAGCGCAAGTTTTATGTAAGGACCGGAATTATCACTGTCCTCTGATTGTGAATGGCTGGGATTTGAAAATCATTACCGCGCAGGACCCTTTCGGTTTTATCGGTACCTCACTTGCGGTGGGTACATATCCAAAGTGTGCCTTAGAAGAGGAATTACAGCAGAAAGTAAAAATAGAATGAAAAAGGAAAAAGAGATTCATTAACCCAGGAGTGTTTCTGAGATTAATGAATCTTTTGTGGATCTTTAAGGAAGTTTCGTATTCATTGCATCTTTTGCAGCATTTACGCCTTCAGTTGCTTTTTTCTTTACTTCTGTTTCCGCTGTTTTTGCCGCTTCTTTCGCTTTTTTCTCAGCTTCCGTTAATACTTTCTCTGCAGATTCTTTTACTGCTTCCATTTTTTCTTCTACAGGTGCTGGTTCTTCTTTTTTGCAGAATGCCATACCCGAAACTAAAAATAAGCCTAATGCTAGGCTAAGAATTTTTTTTAACACGTGTCTATCTCCTTCCAAATCAATGGATGGGGGAAATTTAAAACTCCCTTCCCAAGATGGGAAGTAAAAAAAAAGAATCAAAGAAACGAGATTACTTTTTTGGAATGAATGTCAGGAATTCTTCCACTTCGTTTTTACTTCCGATCACCAGGGTTGTCCTTTCATGGAGAGATTTTGGATCCAAATCCAGAATTCGCTCGCCTTTGACAGTAACCGCCATTCCGCCAGCTTGTTCGGCAATGAAGGCCATAGGAGCGGCCTCGTACAAAAGTCGAAGTTTTCCGTTTGGGTATTTGGTGGATTTGGTATCATTCGGATACAGAAAAATTCCACCTTTCAATAGGTTTCTATGAAAATCAGCAACCAAAGAACCAATGTACCTCGCCGTTTTTGGTTTTTTTCCTCCGTCAATAGACTTGATATGCTGGATGTAGTTCTTTACCTCATCGCTCCAATAGCTGGAATTCCCTTCATTTGTGGAATAGATATCGCCTTTTTCTGGCATCGTCATATTCTCATGCGATAACAAGAATTCGCCCAAACTAGGGTCCAGGGTAAAGCCAGAAACAGACTTCCCCGTTGTCAGAACGAGCATGGTCGAGGAACCATAAATGATATACCCTGCACATCTTTGGAGAGATCCTTTTTGCAAAAGGTCTTTTTCTGTTCCTGGTTCTTTGGAAGAGAGGTCGAGCCTCTGGTGGATGGAAAAAATGGTTCCGATCGAAACATTGGTATCGATATTGGAGGATCCGTCGAGGGGATCAATGGACATCGTATATTTACCCATCGCGTATCCACTCGGGATGGAGATGATTTCTTCATGTTCTTCACTCGCTAGGACACAAAGATGGCCACAGATTTTCAAAGAGTTATTGAATGCATTGTCCGCATACTGGTCCAATTTCATTTGGGTTTCTCCTTGGACATTGGTATCCGATGTGGATCCTAAAATATCATGGAGCAGACCCGCTTTTCTGACTTCGCGACCTACAATTTTTGCGGCATACACGAGATGATTGAGTAGGGCGGAAAATTCACCCGAAGCATGTGGGATTTTGAGTTGCTCTTCGATGATGTACTGAGAGAGAGAGATCTGTTTCTTTTGTTTTGGTATGGAGTTCACGGTTTGCCCTTCGCTTTTTTCTTCATTTTGAAGCCTAAGCCTCAGAGGCAATCCTTTCTCCTTTTCTTCTTGGGAACTCTATCCGATATTGGAACTAGAAATTTATGGAAACTGCCCCTTATTATTTTGTATCTCCCGATTTGAATATGACTGAATATCATGTTCGTAAGCTCGTTCAGGCATTTTATGGCGTAGGGGCGATTTTTGGTTATTTATTTCTCGAAAATGAACATGTCTTCACGCTCGGCAAGTCTGCTCGAGAATCAGCCTTCCTCTCACAGATCCAAGGCAACATCCCCTCACTGGACGAAGCTACGAAATCCCATCATCCCCTGCGCGTGTCCAACTGGACAGAAGAGGGAGAGGAATTGCAAGCGGTTCTCCTTCGCATCCCCAATAAAGAAATATTCTTTTTTGCCGTCGTGATCCAAAGGGCAGGCGAGGAATTCCCTAAATCGAGATGGAGTTTCCTAGCGCAGTCGACTTCTACCTATTTGTCCATTGGGATTTCCAACCGAGCCAAAACACTTTTGAGTTTTCGGAGTTTTACCGAAGTTTTCCGAAGGAAAGTCTGTGAGGCCTTGTCTGGATTTGAGGCAGGGGTACTCGCTCTCTTTTACCTGCAGGACCTTTCGCCGTTTTTTAAACCGTTGGGGATTGTAAAAAGCCAAGAAATCCTCCGTGAAGTCGCCTCCACTTTGCAATCTGCCATCAAACCAGGGGAATTGTTTTTTCAGCTCAATGTCAGGTCAATTTACCTTTTTAGTCCAGGCGAGTCCATCGGTTCCGTCAATGAGAGACTCGAAGGACTCTATTTTCCTTCGAAACATATGATTTTGGACTACAAATTGAAACTTTATTCTGTATCCAAGGACGTCGCAGAGGATCCGAACCAATTTAGTGATCTTTTTATGGAAAATTTATAGATTTCTAAGTGGCGGAATTGACATACGAGCGTCTTTCAAATTATTGTAAAATTTAAACCATTTACAAGAGGACATTTATTGTCTATGACCCCACAAGTAGGGATTTATTTAAAAGAAGGGGAATCGATTGAGGCAGCGCTTCGAAGATTCAAAAGAGATTGTGCGAACGCTGGAATCATGAGCGAAATCAAACGTAGAGAATACTTTGAAAAGCCAAGCGTTGTGAAAAAGAAAGCTGTGGAAGCAGCTAAAAGAAAGAGAGACAAAAAGAAGAGACTGTTTGCGAAAAAAGACAAGCTCTAAAACTCTCTGACTTTTTCTCTGATGACACTCCAAGAGACCATCAATGCAGATCTAAAACAGGCTCTTAAATCGAAAGATGAGCTTGTCTTAGGAACGTTACGTCTCATCAAAGCAGACATTCAATACGAACTCACAAAAACGGGAGCTTCGGATTTAAATGATGTCTCTGTGATGCAGATTCTGAAATCCAACTACAAAAAAAGAAAAGATACTGCGGTAGAATACGACAAAGTAAACCGCAAAGATCTCGCAGACAAAGAGAGAGAGGAAGCGGAAGTTATTTCTAGATACATTCCGGCCGAGATATCTGATACAGAGATTCAGGCAGCAGTCACAAAAGCCATATCCGAAATGGGTGCAGTTTCTCCGTCTGATATGGGTAAGGTGATGGGCAAGGTAATGGCCGTTTTCAAAGGGCAGAACATTGATGGCTCTAAGGTTTCTCATATCGTAAAACAATCATTATCAGCGAACTAAAAAAAACCTGTGAATCCCTATCAGAATTTCAAAGAAAGAGTTCGCAGGGAAGTCTCCATCGACTCCTACATAGGTAGATTTGTTCCATTAAGAAGATCAGGTCGTGGCCTAACAGGCCTTTGTCCTTTCCACAACGAAAAAACACCCAGTTTTTCAGTAAATCCAGAATCAGGCTATTATCACTGTTTTGGCTGTAAGGCGAGCGGCGATATCTTTCGTTTTGTAATGGATTATCAGAAAGTTGATTTTTTAAAATCACTGGAAGTCCTTTCTGAATATTCAGGTATTCCATTACTGGAACGGACTCATGCGGAAGAAGAGGAAGACCGCAAAAAGGAATTCTTATATCAAATTTCGGAACGCGCTAAATCATATTTCCAAAAGAATTTTCAAACGCAAGCTGGAGAAGTTGCGCTTAAATATTTGGAAGAACGTGGCCTATATGCGGAGGATATTAAACTTTTTGGGATTGGATTTGCTTTACCGGGTTTTTCCAACATCATAAAAGATCTATTTAGAAGTGAAGCCGAAGTTAAATTAGGTGAATCATTAGGCCTCGTCAAACGCCAAGATGTGAACAAAGATCCATACGATTTTTTCAGGAATCGTGTGATGTTTCCTGTCATCGATCCCAAGGGTCGTACGATCGCTTTTTCAGGTAGAATCCTCGGAAGTTCAGAGGAAGCAAAGTACATCAATAGCCCGAATTCCCAAATTTATGACAAGAGTCGTAGTTTTTATAATTTAAATTTAGCTCAAGATGCTGTCCGCAAAACGAGAGAGGCGATTGTTGTCGAAGGCGTTTTTGATGCCGTAGGACTCTATCGCAAAGGTGTGGAAGCAGTGGTGGCGCCCCTCGGAACTGGCTTTACGGAAAACCATGCTCGGATTCTAAAAAACATGGCAGACAAGGTCATTCTGATGATGGATTCCGATTCCGCCGGTGCCAAAGGTGCCTTTCGGGCGGTGACTTTCTTAAATAAAGAAGGGGTCGATGTCCGAGTTGCTTCCATTCCTGAAGGAAAAGACCCTTTTGATTATTCTCTCGGACATAACAAGCTGGAAATTCGAGAACTTTTGGAGGCGGCTAGTTCGGCTTCTCAGTTTATGATCTCTCAGATTCTGGCGGGTACGACCGCAAATTCTGTTCCGGAAGCGAAGCAGGCGAGTGTACGTAGGCTCATGGATTTTGTAAAAACCATGGAAAAGCAGACCGACAAAGAAGTGTATCTGAAAGAAGGTGCAAAACAGTTAGGAATTTCATTTTCTGCAATTTTTCAGGATTTTACTGGGACAGGACAGAAAAGTTCTACCCCCCCGAGTGTCGATACTAGTAAAACAAACCGAATGGTTCAGGCACCTCGTCGTGTCAGTTCTGTCCAAGTTTGTGAACGTAAAATGATCGCAAAACTCATTCAAAACCAAGAACATTTTGAATTCTCAGATGAGATCTTAAATCTTGAATTTAAGGATGAGGCTTCCTCTTTTTTATGGGATTATCTTTATACGAAGTATTTACAGAATGAGCCGATTTCCGTGGCGGAAATACTTTCGAAAGATGATATTCCTCAGGAATACTTAGGTTTACTAGCAGAACATTTCAATACGGAAGAAAATCAAGGTGAGGACAGCAAACAACTGTTTCAGGAACTTCTTTGGCAACATCGCGCCTTCCACTTTGATTTTGAAATGAATGTTATCACAAAAAGAATGGGTGATAGTTCATTGTCACTGGAAGAGAAGAGAGACCTGCTCTCAGAGTTAACATTCTTAAAAAATGAACGAGACAAGATATGGGAGTATCTTAGAAAACTCCAGCCCCAAGAAGTTTGATAGAGGATATATAGAGAGATGGAAAATTTAGCAAGTCTGCCCGAAGTTCAAAAAATTATTTCTATTGGTAAAGCAAATCGGGAAGTTTCTTACGACGAAATCAATGAGATTTTACCAGACAAAATCCTCAATTCAGAAAAGATAGACGACGTATTTACTCTGTTACACGAGATGGGTATCGAAATCGTAGAAGAGTATTCAAAAAAATCGCTTGAAGAATCTTCTAGTTTAACAACTACCAAAGAAGAACCAAACAAAGAACAAAAACCTGCGCGGAAAAAAAGAGAATCTACCGTTTCATCTAGCTCCGAAGACCCTATCCGTTTGTATTTAAAAGAAATCGGAAAGGTTTCTCTGATTTCGGGCGAAACAGAAGTATTTCTGGCAAAAAGAATCGAAAAGGGTGAAAAAATCATTGAAGAGACGATACTCGGATCTTCTATACTCCGGCAAAACTTTGCGAAACTTATACCGAAAATTAAGTCCAAGAAAATTAAGGTTTATGACCTTGTCAAAGTGGACAAAATGTACGCTCTTAATCAAGAACAAGCGGACAAATTAGAAAAAGTATTTTTTGATAATATGGAACTTATCCAACAGGATGAGAAGGTTTTAAACGAATCTACCAATCGAATTCGTAAGTATTCTGAAAATTCTAAAAAGTTCAAAGAATTAAAAGAAAAAATCGACATGTCTTTTGGTAAAATTGATGAAGCCATTCGAAAAATCGGCGTATCTCAAAAAGAAATCCAAAAGATATCTCAAAAGATCAAATCAATGGTCTTCCGAGTTAAAGAAATTGAAAAACATTTCCTAAAGATCAAAGCAAAATACGGACATGATGTTCGAGAAATCAAAGGTCTCAATCGTTTCATTGAAAAAAATGAAAACCTAGATGAGATCGAAAAGATGATGGGATGCGACATTGAAGAAGTTCGCGAAGTCATCAAAGATATTCGTAATAATGAAAGAAAACTTCGCCGTATGGAGCAGGAAGCTGGATCACCGGTTGGCGAAATCAAAGACTGGGGTGAGAAGATCATCAAAGGCGAGAGAGAAATTGCACAAGCGAAACGTGAACTCGTAAGAGCCAACTTACGTTTGGTGGTTTCGATAGCGAAACGATATGCCAATCGAGGAATGCATTTCTTTGACCTGATCCAAGAAGGTAACATCGGACTCATCCGTGCAGTGGATAAGTTCGAATATAAGAAAGGTTATAAATTTTCTACGTATGCGACTTGGTGGATCAGACAAGCGATCACTCGGGCGATTTCGGATCAGGCACGGACCATTCGTGTACCCGTTCACATGATTGAACAGGTAAACAAAGTCATACGTGAGACGAGGCTTTTTGTCCAAGAATTCGGACGAGATCCATCCAATGATGAAATTGCAGAACGCCTTGGTTGGCCAGTGCAAAAGGTCAAAGCAGTTAAAAATGTTGCCAGGGAACCGATTTCTCTCGAAATACCAGTGGGCTCTGAAGAAGATTCTGAGCTTGGAGATTTTATCGAAGATAAAGATGTGATTTCTCCATTAAACTCTGCTGCTACTTCCATATTGAGTGAACAGATCCGACAAGTGTTACAAACACTTCCGGCACGGGAACAAAAAGTCATTCGCATGAGATTTGGACTCGATGATGGTTATGCTCAAACATTAGAAGAGGTAGGTTACCAATTCAAAGTGACGAGAGAACGAATTCGTCAGATTGAAGCAAAAGCCTTAAGAAGGTTGCGTCATCCAAGTCGATCCAAAAAACTCAAGGATTATATCGATTAGAATTTTCGCTTGCCAATCGAATGAACTGGTCCTAGAATTTCCTCTATTCCATTAGGATCAGTTCATGAAACGCATTTTTTTTATTCCATGTCTATCGTTCTTTTTGTTTTTATTTATCTCCTGCGGACCAAAGACCGAAAAAGCACTTACCTATAAGAGCGCCACTTCTGTTGGTCAACTTCATCCAGATCAACCTTGGCGATATAGCCCAGAATATGCGTTAGATGGAAAGTCAACGACTGCTTACTGTTCGGATTCTAAGCAGACAGATCCAGGATTTACTATATATCTAGATGCGTATTCTGAATTTTCAGCCATACAAGTGATCAATGGACTGGCAAAAAGTGCCTCAGATGCCACCCAGAACTCTCAGGTAAAAAAATTAAAAGTGACTGCTCTAAATATAACAAATGCGGATAACAAAACTAAGGTGGTATCCGAAGATTCGGTCACAATTGAATTGAAACCAGTTTCCTTTACTGGAACCTTACCCTCGGAAGCTCCCGTCGATTTAGATAAAAAATTAAAAGGAAATGTCATTCGGCTTGAATTTTTAGATTTTTATAAGGGTTCAAAGTTTAAAGACATTTGTTTGAGCGAGTTCTCTATTGGTGGAATTCAGAACACTCAATTTCAAAAATTTCCAATCACCAATGAGGAGAAAATCAAATCTGTCATCAATGGATTTGAGGATGCATCCAAACATTTTTATGCATTCAAAAAACTCCTGACTCTGAACGAAGCAGGATCGATTAATTTTTATAATCAGAATTTAGTTCTTCCTGTATTTTTTAAAACTGATTTTACTTTTAGTTTTTCAGAGATGTATGGGGGAGATCCCGCGTCGGGATCGGGAGGAATGGATCTGGCCAAACAAGGCAGTTACACGATTCTTTCCTCATCGGCAAGTGGTATTGAAATTAATTTAAGTTATTTTGATACAGCTGGCATTGAGAAAAATGATACTTGGATTTTTAAAAGGGCAGTGGCCGGCGATGAGGATTTTGATTATTTTAAAACGAAACTTGGAACTCGTTTCTCAGAAGTATTCGATCCAAAGTCCTACTATCTTCTCTTTCTGAAGGATCAAAATACAGGCGCATCTTACTATAATTACGAAATCCCCCTCAAATAAAAAATTGCTCGGAGAATTATTTCCCGAGCAATTTCAGTGAACGAAGTTTAGGCGATAGATTTTTCTAAAGAAGTGATGAGACCTAAAAATTCCTTTAGTGATGCTTTTTTTTGTGTCTCTGTCCATTTTAAATGTTTTGTTAGTACCTTTGCTACCGGTTCTGCCAAAGTTTTCGCCAATTCCAAATCGAGAAATAAGACTCTCCAGCGGCGAGCTAATACATCTGAAACGGAAAGGGCAAACTCATGCGTAACAAAATGAAGAATTTCTTCTTCAAAGTATCCAGTACCTTTTTTTAATTCCTTTGGTTTTTTACCTAGGATGTTTTCAGTCTCTCCACCTAACGTGTCGGCAAGGCGTAGTGCTGTTTGGTCATCAAATTTATACACGGATTGTAATTTACGATAAAGATCTTTGGAGTATCCGAGGGCGCCGGGAAAAGAGTAATTGTATGTCATACATTCACCACGTGATTCCAAACCTGATTCACTGACCAATCGATCCGTCAGGTCTTCTCCCATTTTTCGGTATGTTGACCATTTGCCCCCTGACATCGTCACAAGACCCGATTCGGAAACGAGTATGGCTTCCTCTCGGGATATCGATTTTGTGTTTTGATTTCCTTCAAGGGAGATTAACGGACGCAGACCACTGAACACCGATTGAATGTCGTCTTTTGTCAATTTTGCATCCAGATAATCATTTCCAGTCTTGAGAAGAAAATTTACCTCATCACCTAACGGAAGGGGCTCCTCTTTAATGGTTTTCACAGGAGTGTCTGTAGTTCCCATGATCACTTTGCCTTCCCAAGGAATGATAAATACGACCCTGCCATCTTCCGTTTTGGGAATGATCATCGCTGTTTGGCAGGGTATTTTTTCCTTGGAAAAAACGAGATGGATGCCTTGGCTAGGCGATAAAACAGGTGTCGACTGTTCATCATCTAATTTTCTAATCTCGTCAATCCAGACACCCGTCGTGTTTGCTACGACTTTCGAATGAATCTTAATTTTTTTCTTGGATAGTAGATCCCTTGCTTCTATGCCTATGATTTCATTATTTTTTTTAATAAATCCAGTTACTTCGACACGCGAAAGAACAGTGGCTCCTGCTTCTTTTGCTCCTCTTACAGTCGCTAGATTGAGTCTCGAATCATTGAACTGAGCATCGTAATACTTGATTCCGCCTTTCAAACCTCTTTTTTTGATCGAAGGGAAAAAGCCCAAAGCCTGTCTTTTGGAAACACGTTCGTGACCAGGCACTGTCGAAGAGCCAGCTAAAAGATCATAAAGTGTAAGCCCGATGGAATAGTACGGCTTTTCATACCATTTGTAGGTCGGCATCAGAAATGGGAGAGGTTTTACTAAATGAGGGGCATTTTTTAGAAGTCGTTTGCGTTCCGTCAATGCTTCATGGATCAGTTTAAAATGGAATTGTGCAAGGTACCTGACACCACCATGAATCAATTTCGTAGACCGAGAGGAAGTACCACTCGAGAAGTCGTTTCTGTCTAGTAGAGCCACCTTGTAGCCTCGAAGAGCTGCGTCGAGCGCGGTACCAGCGCCTGTGGCACCACCTCCAAGGATGAGGATATCAAATTGTGTTTCGGATAAGGATTTGAGGGTGTTTGCCCGATCTGTAAGTGCCATCTTGGATTTTGCTTTTCTTGCCTATAGAGATTCTTAGGTAACTATTGTCAAATATCACCATTTCATCCATCTAAAATTTAAACATTACACATGAAAACAGAAGCACATATACAATCTGAATTAGAAAAAATCCGTAGGGGTACAGTAGAAATTATCTCTGAGAAAGAGCTCTCCGCGAAGTTAGGGAAAAAAGATGTTCTGAAAGTGAAAGCGGGATTTGATCCTACGGCGCCCGATTTGCATCTAGGTCATTTCGTTTTACTACGAAAATTGAGACATTTCCAAGAGTTAGGTCATGAAATCAATTTTTTGTTAGGTGATTTTACCGGAATGATTGGAGATCCGACTGGTAAGTCGGAAACGAGAAAAAGATTAACAAAAGAAGAAGTGCTAATCAATTCCGAAACTTATCAAAAACAAGTTTTTAAAATATTAGATGAATCCAAAACAAAAATTATTTATAATTCCGAATGGTGTTTGGGATTAAAAATTGAAGAAGTTCTGGCATTAACTTCGAAGTATACAGTCTCACAAATGTTAGAAAGAGATGATTTTACGAAAAGGTATAAATCCGGAAATCCTATTTCAATTATTGAATTTTTATATCCATTATTTCAAGGGTATGATTCTGTCGTTATGAAGTCTGATGTCGAGTTAGGTGGAACGGATCAGAAGTTTAATCTTCTTGTAGGACGAGATTTACAAAGAGAATATGGACTCGCACCACAGTGTGTAGTGACAATGCCTCTCCTTGTTGGACTAGATGGAACAAAAAAAATGTCTAAGTCTCTCGGGAATTATATCGGAATCACAGAAGCACCTATCGACATTTATGGGAAAATCATGTCTATCTCGGATGATCTCATGTGGAACTACTTTGATCTATTAACCGATCTTCCGGCAACAGAAATAGTCAATCGAAAGGCAGCCATCCAAAACAAATCGGCTCATCCGAAAGAAGTCAAAACCGAACTTGCACTCCTCATCATGGACCAATTGAATGAGAAAGAGGAAAACCGGGCGGCAGTCGATGAATGGGCAAAAGTGCACAATACCAAAAATAGATCTTTGCCTGAGGAGATCAGAACGGAAATCTTATCCGCTGAAGTTTTTCGGGAGAAACCTCCTTTGCTTTTGTCGATTCTTGTCCAATTTTCCTTTATCCCGTCCACTTCGGAAGGGAGACGTTTGATTGCTTCCGGTGGTTTGTATCTGGAGGAAGAAAAACTGACTGACCCGAATTTTACTCTAGAAAGAGGCAAAGAATACCTGGTTCGTCAGGGTAAAAAAGGCAAATTTTTACGGATTATTACGCATAAATCTGACTGAAGATTGGCCCCCCTTTTTTCCGATATTAGATATAAGGATTCTTTTATCTAAATGCCTCTCGATCCGACACAAGAAGAAAAGGAAATTCAGGACATTGTTCATGAGTTATCTGTTGATATAGAGAAAGATCGTAATTTTGCACGGCAATGGAAACGAATTCTCCTATTGACGTTCATAGCACTTGTATCCTCTGGTTTTGTCGCTCTTATCAGTTATTTGTTATATTTGAATTTTTATGTAAGTAAACTTCAAACGGAAGTGAAACAAAAAGAAAAAAACATCCAAGCGATGGAGGAAAGTCTCTATTCTCTCATGTACCAAGAACAGTTGCGTGAGGAACAATTTTTACCTGTGGAAAATGAATCTGATGTTTATTTTTCAAAACAGGTAGAAGAGAACATTTCTTTCCTCAAAGAAGCTTCGAAAAATAAAAAAGGTAGAAATATTTTAAGAGGAAATGAGAAACAAAAAGAAATTTCTCTTACTTTTGATTTGGCCACCGGCGAAGAACTATCAACTCTACTTCAATACATTAAAGATTATAATATAAAAGTAACTTTATTTTTATCTAATGAAAGGCCTTCTGATACGAGCGGCTCCTTTTTTATACGTCAAAATTTGGACATCATTAAAAAAATGGCGAAAACTGGAAGAGTAGAATTTGCCAATCATACATGGAGTCATTTTAATTATGCAAGGTCTGTCTCCGAAACCTCGAAGAAAAAGAGAACAGTTTTAGAATACCTATCTAAACAAGTATTAGATCTACCTCGCATGGCAGAAGAATTAAAACGAGTAGAAGATATTTTTTCAGCCTTAACAAAACAAGAGTTAACCAAATATTATCGCCTGCCTTATGGTGCGATCAATCAATTGATTTTAGATGCACATGCATCTATTGGTTATCAGGATCATATTATGTGGTCCAGGAATAATCGAGGATCTCTTGATTTACCAGATTATATTCATAAACCGTTTTTGTATAAAGTTCATGCAGGGAAAAAACAAGTTATTAAGAATCCATACTATAAAACAAGTCAAGAAACCATAGAATATTTAGAATCATGGGAGGCGAGTGATCCCAAAGGTATGAATGGAGCCATCATTTTGATGCATCTAGGTGGCCCGAGAAAATTTGACAAACTAATTTATATTCTGCCAGAATTCATTGGTCGTATGCAGAAAAAGGGTTATAAATTTGTAACCCTATCCGAAGTTTTGAACGAGGAAGCAGATTAAACAAGCTGCTTCTTTTTTCTTACTTTTGTGTTCCATTTATCTTCTAAAAAATGTAGGAAATCATAGGTTGTAAGATAAAAAACAGGAACCATGATGAGTGTGATAAAAGTGGCAAACGCAAGACCCCATCCAAAAGCAAGAGCCATCGGAACAAGAAAGGGATCTCTCCCTCCGATTCCATAGGCCGTTGGTAACAAACCGAGTACTGTAGTTACAGTAGTTAAAATCACGGCACGCAATCGAATCGATCCCGTTTGCATGAGTAAGTCATAAGTTTTTATATTCGGGTTTTCCATTTTTAGCTGATTGGCACAGTCCACAAGTACAATGGAATCATTCACGACTACACCCGCAAGACCGATGATTCCGAGAAATGAAAGAAACGAGAGTGGCTGACCATGAAGAAGAAAGGCAAAGATAACGCCAATTACAGCAAAAGGAATGGCACTCATCACTATGAAAGGTTGTGTTAATGATTTAAAGAGAGAAGCTAGAATCATATAGATTATGATGAGTCCTACACCAAATGCTCGACCCAAAGATGCCATAGATTCTTCAGTATCCTTATTTTCGCCTGAAAAACGAACTGTATAACCAGGATAGTTTAAGATGATTTTTTCGCCTAACGTTTTTGCTTCCATGTTGACTTTGCGCGAGGTTGTAATCGTTTCATCGATGTTGGCTGTGATGGTAAGAAGACGTTTCCCATCTAAATGATTGATGGAGGCACGTCCGGGAGACCTTTCAAAATGAGTCAGCCTTGAAACTGGAATCATATTTCCAACAAGATTATTCACATACACTTTGTTTAGGTGGCTAAGAGAAGTCCTGTATTCCTCCGGAAATCGAACGCGTACATCTACTTCCTCATCGGCTCTTTTGATTTTGGTGGAAACTGCTCCTTGTAGAGCTGTATTGATCGCAAGTGATACGGATTGTACGCTGACTCCCGCAAAAGAGGCTAAATTTTCATCGACACTTACCCGAATTTCATCCTTACCTTCGTTAAAGTCGTCCCCAATATCTACGACACCAGGAAGTTTATTTAGAACATTTTTATACTCGTTTCCGATTTTTTGTAAGGTATCAAAATTATCACCTTTGATTTCAATTGCTACCGGTTTTCCGACCGGTGGTCCACCCGCCAGTTTTTCAAATTCAAGATTGATTAATTTGCCAGCCAAATTTTGAAACTGTGGTTGAATGGGAACATCCTTAAATTGATCCGAATTTTTTTTGTCGGCATTTTCCTTCGAAATTTTCTCTTCTAAGAGGAGTAGGGCTTTGTCATTTAACATGAATTTTGTGTTATGACGAACGTATTCGATCACCTTTTCTGTCGAACGATCTCTTGATTCTTCTGGTGTTAGGTAAACAAGTATTTGTGCATAATTTTTTCCCCGTTTGGTGAACGGATCATTCGGATCCTTCTGAATGATCCCAACTCTAGAAATATAGTTTTCTAGTTCCTCACCAGGAAGTGTTTTCAAAACATTTTCGATTGCTTGGATATAACGATCTGTTTCCTCAAGTGTTAGACCCGTTTCTGCTGTGACTCGCACTTGGAAGGTCTCTATCGCGCCTGGGAAAAGTTTAAACTTGCCAAACATTCCCTGTAATACGAGGGAAAACACAAAAAGACCAACCAAGATAGAAGACATGATTAGTTTTCTTTTTAAGGCAAAAGAGAGGAGAGGAAGGTATACATTGTTTTTAAAATTTGTAAACCAATGAGACTCATCCTTGATTTCCCCCTTCAAACTGGTCGTTTTGCTAATATCATATAGATGGGAAGGTAACATAAAAAAGGCTTCAAAGAGTGAGGAGGAGAGGGATAAAATCACAACCATTGGAATAGAACCAATGAATTTTCCAAAGATCCCCGTCATAAAAAGCATGGGTCCGAAAGCCGCAATGGTTGTTGTGACAGTAGCAAGAACGGGCGCTAAAACTTCGGAGGTTCCTCGAAGAGCGGCCTCAAACGGTTCCTCTCCCATTTCTAAATGTCGGTAAACATTTTCACATATAATGATGGCATCATCGACAAGTATTCCCACGACAATGATAAGACCCATCATGGAAATTAAATTCAATGTCATTCCAAAATAACTCATCGCAATGAACGTCATCGCTACTGAAATCGGAATCCCTAACGCAGTCATTAACGCCATTCGCCAGCCGAGGAATACAAAAAGGGAAGCAGTGACTAGGACTAGGCCAGACATCGCATTGGAAGTAAGGACTCCAAGTCTACGTCGAATGTATTTGGAAAGGTCATTTACGAAAGCATATTGAACTGCTCCGTTTGTTCCTTCGATAAACTCTTTTACCACTTTTTTTGATTCATCAACGACCACAATCGCATCGGATTTTTCCCGTTTTATGATCGTTAAAGCAATTGCATTTTCACCATTCGATTTATCTAAATAATCTGAATCTTCGAAACCTTCCGATACTCGTGCAATGTCTTTGATTCTGACCGATCTGCCAGCATCATTTGTCCGTACGAAAACATTTTCAATTTCCTCTGCGGTATCAAATTCACCGATCGTTCTTACGATGATTTCTTTTGATCGCTCTGAGATGTTACCGCCTGGAAAATTAATATTTCGCAATCGAAGTGCATTGACTACTTGTGTGGAGGAAATTGACAAGGAAGTCATCTTATCTGGAAGTAGATCGACTTTCATTTCCCTATCTCGCCAACCTCGTTTTGTGATTCTAGCAACGGCCGGTAAGTTTTTCAGTTTATCCTCTAGAATTTTAGCCTGGTCTCTAAGCTGTTTTGGAGTTAGAACGGATTTACCGTCCTTTACTGTACTTGTTAGGTGAACTTCGATAACGGGTTGTCTGGCAGTTGTGATTTCTGTTACAATTGGATCTTCTACGTCATTCGGTAGATCTTGTACTCGATCGATCGCTGACTTAATATCATCTACGACTTTTTGAGTGTTTTTAACGTTGGGATCAATGGTAATGATTATGCCAGAACGATTTTCGAGAGAAGCGGAACGATATTCTTTGATTCCATCTACTTCTTTGATCGCATCTTCTAGAGGTTTTGTGACAAGCTTTTCCACATCTGCGGGTGCTGCGCCTATGTAAATCGCAGTCACACTGACGATATCAAAATTGATATTTGGAAATGCTTCTCGATTCATATTCGCAGCGGTAAATCCGCCCACGAGTAAGATGAGAAATGTAAGTAAGTTTACGAATAAACTTTTAGATAAAAAATATTCTACAAATGAGGAACGCATATACTCTTCCGCCTAACTTAAGTTCAAACAAATTTTCAATCTAGAAGTTTACCTTCGGTGTCAACATCTTCATTGAAGCCAAATAATTTAGTGCTTTTCAATCTATCCACATAAAGAACGCCGAAAAGATGATCACATTCGTGTTGCATTACGATAGCCCGATAACCTTCAATCGTTTCTTCGTGTGGTTCGAAGTTCTCGTCTCTCCATTTCATTCTAATCTTTTCCGGTCGTTCGACGTATCCTCTCATTCCTGGAACAGACAAGCATCCCTCCCAAAATCCCTCTCCCGCTGGAGAAAGTGGAGTAATCTCTGGATTGATAATGACTTGTTCGGGGACAGCTGGTGAACCTTTGTACCTGTTATTATCCTCTTCCGAACCAACAACGACGATTTTTTTTAGGATTCCTATTTGTGGAGCGGCAAGACCGACACCTTCCGCAAATCTCATCGTTTCAAACATATCACGAATGAGTTTTTTGAAATCTTTTGTGCCGATTTCTGATTCTGAGACATCCAGAGCTAGTTCTCTGAGAAGAGGATTGCCAATACGTAGTATTTTTCTAACTGCCATACATTCTATAGGATTAGATTGTGAATTCCCCTCCAGGGATCAAGTGATCTAGGAAATTAGAATGGAAAAAGAATTTGACACGTAAGTAAAAACTGGGACATTCTAAGCAAAAATACAGGATTTTGTGGAGACGAGGGGAATCGAACCCCCGACCTTTTGAATGCCATTCAAACGCTCTCCCAATTGAGCTACGTCCCCGAGCACCTCCAAGGTGTGAAAATGACGAAGCCTGTCAACGCAAAGAATCCGTAAAGGGGAATCATTTCTGATGAGTCAAGATAACGTAGAAGACCTAACTAAAAAACTGAAAATTCAATCCGATATTATCAAAGGTTACGAAAAGGTCCTAAGACTCAACGAACAGGAGTTATCAAATGCGGATGAAATCATTCGGATGTATGAGCAGATCATCGATTATTCACGTTCCGAATTAAAAGAAGCGAAAGAGACTGTCCAAGCAAGTTCCAGTGTCTCCAATTTGAGCAGGGACGAACTGATGAGTGCTTTCGACAAAATCAAAGCATTGGAAGACGCAAACAAAAAACTTCGTGAAGAATCCTTAAAATTCAACAAAGACTAATATCTCAGTGAGCCCACCTATGTTTCCCCCTTTGGTGCAAAAGTCTGCAGAAGGCGGGTATTTTGTCTCCTCAACGAGTGAGCTTGTTGAGTTGTATCATTTTATTTTGGGACAAGCCAAGAGGTTGGTATCTGGGAAGGCGGCAGCTTTTTATCTAAAAAATGCCCAAGGGAATCTAACACGAGTTGGATCCATCAAAGATATCGATTCGGCTGGCAAAATTGCAAAACACGTCTTTAAATCTAAAAAGGGAATTCGATTAAAAAAGGGAGCCCATCTTACTCCTGGTGCGAGTCCCCTTGAAGATTCGTATCTAGCTTGTTATATCGGCGAGGATCTTTCGGAATTATCGATTGGCGTTTTGTTATTAGAAGGAATCAATCATTTCGAAAATTTTTCAGAACAAGATTTAAATCTCATTAATTATTTTTCATCCAACTTGACGGCACTTTTTCGTGATAGTGTCTACTCGGACAATGAAAAGCAGTTTTATAGTTCCTTAGTTACTTCCATATTTTTGTTAGTTGATAATTCCAATATTCATAATAACAACAATCGATTGCAGTATTTCTTAGAGGAAATCATACGTGTTGCGATTCTGATCAATACCTCCTTAGATTTGGATAAAGTACTAGAGATGGTGATGGTTTCTGCAAAATCAGTATTTCGAACCGAGGCAAGTTCGCTGCTCCTTCTGGACGATAAAAAAGAATTTTTAGTTTTTAACACAGTTACTGGTGACAAAAAAGAAGAAGTTTCCAAGGTAAAAGTTCCCATTGGACAAGGGATTGCGGGAACTGTGGCGATCACCAAACAGCCAATGATTATCAATGATGCCCAGAATGATTCACGAGTATTTCGAGAAGTAGACAAAGCATCTAATTTTGTAACTAGAAATATTCTAGCAGCTCCTCTGATAGCGGGCGAAGAAGTGATCGGTGTCATTGAAGCAATTAATACAATCGATCGAAATAATTTCAGTCAAAACGATATTGATTTTTTTCTTTCTTTCTCCTCTGCTTGTGCTGTTGCCATCCAAAAAACGACCCTATTAAACAACCTGAATTTGGCGAACTTAGAGTTACAACAAAAAGTAGAAACACTAGAATCCTTGTTTGAGCTAAGCCAAGCTGTCCTAGAATCCCACGACGAACTGGGTCTTATGTCGAGAGCCCTTTCCATTCTTTCAAAAGAACTCAATGCGGCGGATGCGGGGATGGTAATCATTTTGGAAGGAAAGAAAAAACAGATCCAAGTGTATGCCCGTCAGAATGGCATTGTTTTTGAATCCGTTTACGAAATGACTGAAAGCAATTTGATACTTGAATCAATTGAAAGCAAAGAACCTTTGATTGGAACGGTCACGAGAGAAGATTCAGATATTTTTTTTAGTCTCGAGTCCTTTGTTTTAAAAGAATCCTATTTGGTGCTTCCTGTAACACCTAGCGGTAGTTCGCTCAAAGCGGCGTTGTATGTCTGCGGTAAAAAGAAAAAGGGAGGATTTAGCGAGGCAGACTTGCGTATGTTAAAAACCATTTCGAGTCCTCTTGCCAAGGCCTATGAGAATCTCAGACTCAGTCAAGAAATCATTACGAAAAAATCGATCGAAAAAGAGATCGAAATTACAAGAAATATCCAGAACAATATTTTACCAAATGCTCTCATAAAATCGGATCAATTTGACTTAGGTGTAAAGTCTGTTGCCGCCAAAGAGGTGTCAGGTGACTTCTATGACTTTCACCAATATGGGAGTCATAATTTTTCTTTCCTTGTGGCGGATGTTTCCGGTAAAAGTTTACCGGCTGCCATTTTTATGGCGATGTCCTCCTCCATTATTCGGACACTTTCCAGAACGACACCTCTTTCTCCCTCCGAATTACTACTGCGCGCCAACGAATTGATTTATGAGGATTCCCAATCGGGCATGTTCGTGACTCTGTTTTTTGCTAATTTTGATTCTATTTCGAAAAAAATTCGTTTCGCATCTGCCGGTCACAACGACCAATTATGGATTCGAAATGACGGTTCCTATGAGCTTTTGAAAGGAAAGGGGGCTCCTTTGGGCGTTGTTCCAATGGGAAAATATCTAGGTGGTGAAATCGATATGGCGCCTGGAGATATGCTCGTTTTTTACACAGACGGCGCCATTGAGGAAAAGAACAAAATCGAGGAAGAGTTTGGATTGGAAAGATTGATTTCTGAAATCATTTTGCGAAAACACAAGCCTTCTCAGGTGATCATCGAAGAAATCTATCAGATTATTCGTGAGTTTTCGGGTGAATCGGAACAATATGATGACTTTACGGTGATGATACTGAAATTTGCTGAAAACGTGACAGAATTCTATTCACATTCGTTTCCCGCAGTTTCGTCTTCGATTCCTAAATTCAGGGATTTCCTAACGGAAAAATTAAAAGATAAAATTCTTAGAGAATTCGCATTTGATGATATACTAGTTTCCTTAGATGAGGCCGCCACAAATATTGTGATGCATGGTTATGCGGAGACAGAACTTGCAAATCCCATGTTTCAGTGCGAAATTCTCATTGATCATGATCGGGTATTTTTTACTCTGATTGACCAAGCAAAACGATTTCAACGAGACTTGGTGCCACTGCCTTCCTTGGATGAAAATCTGCGAGGCGAAAGAAGAGGTGGGTTCGGCGTTTTTTTAATGGAGAAACTGATGGATAAAGTATCTTACGAATTTAAGGACAATAAAAATCATACCTATTTAGAAAAGAGGATCATATGAACGAATATTCCATTAGCATTCGGTCAGAAACAATCGGTGATTCTGAAGTCGTGCATATCCAAGGCAATTTGGATGTTCATAATACACATCACATTGAACAGCAATTGATGGAAATCGTACGCGGAGCAAAAACAGGGATCATTTTTGACTTGGGTGAGGTCAATTTCATTTCTTCAGCAGGGATCCGGGTACTCGTCACCTCTCTTCGGTTGTGTCAAGATTTAGGTATCAAGATATCGATTTGTTCCTTAAAACCTGCGGTGGAAAAGGTATTCGATGTAATTGGAATCAATCAACTTTTTTTGATTCACCCTGATCTTAATTCCGCTCTCTAATAAATTTCACTTTTCTAAGTGTCTCGAATCAAAACATTGGAAATAATCTTATGGAAACCAAGCTGTACTCGCTAGAAAATCCGTTTCAAGTCAAACAAGAATCCACTCTCGTATCCACTCCTGGCATCTATGACGATGCTCTCAAATTAGGCAGGGAACTGATTGAAAAACCACTTTTAGGTGGTGGGGAAGATCGCATCCGAGTCCAACATTCTAAAAACCGGATGACGGTCTGGGAACGAATCAAAGTTCTCACAGACAGTGAACCAAATATTACGTATCAGAACTGGGGACCGAATTTAGACGGTGCCTCGATTGTCACAGGTATTTTAAAAATTAAAGGCCGCGATGTCGCCGTGTATGGTCATGACTTCACATTACGAGCTGGTTCGATGGACGCGACTAACGGAAGTAAGCTTGCTCGATTGATACTTATGGCTGGGGAACACGGAATTCCGCTCATTGGAATGAATGATTCGGCGGGAGCATTTGTCCCTGCTGGGGTGGGTGGACTGGATGGATATTCGGAGGCATTTACAGCTCTAAGAAAGATCAGTGGACTGGTACCTTCGATCATGCTCATGTTTGGATTTAATGCTGGGGGAGGTGCTTACCTTCCTAGACAAGGATCCTTCATGATTCAAAGTGATAATACTTTTTTTGGCCTAACTGGGCCTGGAGTCGTGAAATCGGTACTAGGTGAGGATATCTCAGCTGAGGATTTAGGTGGTCCCAAAGTTCATGGGCAGTCGGGAGTTGTGGATCTTGTCACATCAGACGAATACGGCTCCCTCCTAACTGCGATTCGTTTGTTATCCTACCTTCCTGATAATAACAGGTCCTTTGCTCCATTTTATGCGACTTCTGATTCTTTGGATCGTTACATTTACGAAGAGGATATTCTATTCCGAAAAACATTCAATAGTCCTACGGGAATGAATACACCTTTTGACATCACGCTCTACTTACAACAAATCTGCGACCATGGTGAATTTTTCGAAGTGCAGCCGCAGAGAGCCCGAAATATTGTCACCGCCTTTGGTCGAATAGGTGGACATGTAGTTGGATTTTTGGCCAATAACTCAGCTGTTTCTTCTGGACAAATTGATATTGGATCTGCCAGAAAGGGCACACGATTTGTAAGATTTTGTAATTTATATAACATTCCCATGGTGTTTGTGGAAGATACGACTGGTTTTTTACCGGGCCGGGACCAAGAGCACAACGGGATCGTGCTTGAAGGAAGAAAACTTCTCGATTCTATCATTGATCTTAGAACTCCTCGGTTAACTCTGATTATACGAAACGCATTTGGCGGAGCCTATGCCACTTTTAACTCGTATTTTACGGGAGCTTCTGCTGTTTATGCTCTTCCAACCGCAAGGATTGCCGTTATGGGTCCCGCGGGGAAAGAATATGTTTACAAAGATGAAATCACGGCGATTCAAAAAGAATTCCAGGCAAATTTGAAAAAAGGTATGAGTGAAAAGGAAGCGATTTCTTCTCGGGACTCAAAACTTTTAGAGATCAATCATAGATATGAAAAAGAACTCATGAACCCGAAAGAGGCACTTTCTTTAGGGTCTGTCTCTTCTATCATTTTGCCTGGTTACACGAGGAAAGTACTTGGAACGAATCTTAGTTACCTCATGTCAAAATACAGTCCCGCTCCGATGAGCGGCCCTCAAAGGGAGTTTGAGTAAATCCTATGTTAGATAAAAATTTAAATCGAATTAAATTTCAAGATTCAAGTTCAGAATGGATTCGTTCCTTTACGGTTGAATCCATCAAATGCCTCATTGTTTGTCGTGGACCTGTCAGAAAGGAAACTATGGATGTTTTTGATATGATTGGAGTGAAGGAATATGGAATTCTACTTTCCGAAAAAGACTCCATCGTGTATCCGAAGGCACTTGCGCCGGAACTGAGAAATTTCAGATTCCCCGAAAATATACATCGTGTTCCTGATTATATGGGAGCGGGAAAAGAAGAAAAAGAGCTTCGTATCAAACAAATTATCGGAATTGCCAAAGACAATGGTTATACGCATCTTTTTGCGGGTTACGGTTTTATGGCAGAAGACGCAGAATTCATTGAAGCGATCGAAACATCAGGGCTTATTTTTATGGGTCCGAGTTCGCATGTAGCCAAAGGAGCCGGAGCCAAAGATGAAGCCAAAAAACTAGCTAGGTCATTGAAAGTATCAGTTACTCCTGGTGTAGATAATATCACAGCACTTGCCCTCGTGAATAAAGTAGGTAAAAGCAAAGAAGCCATTGTTAAACTTGCCAAAGAGAAACAGATCAATTTTAACTTTAACGACTCGCTGAGCTTAGAAGACAACGCAGAGTTGTTATTACAATTATCTTATGAGAAGACAATTGACTTAACGGACATCAGCGATCTTCAAAAGGAATCGCATATATTATGTGAAGAGATTTGGAAACAATATCCAGGTAAAAGAATCAGATTCAAATATATCGGTGGTGGTGGTGGAAAGGGCCAGCGGGTGATAGGTGAGAAATCACAGATTGATTCTGCGGTTATGGAAATTCTCGCTGAATCTAAAGTAACAGCTGTTGG
>Ga0075156_10000155_pt1 | contig 34843 bp, 30 predicted proteins | sample JI81AbrownDNA_FD_70966 | JGI IMG/M metagenome (GOLD analysis project Ga0075156, IMG submission 70966) | Wastewater effluent complex algal communities from Wisconsin, to seasonally profile nutrient transformation and Carbon sequestration -... | ecosystem: Engineered > WWTP > Effluent > Algae...
GAGACAGGGATCACGCCTGAATACCTTGCTCTACTTGATTCTTTTTATGATGAGTGGCTCGGCTCATTCGACCTTTGTCCTGTTCTGACCATCCAGACAGATAGCCACGATTATGTCAATCAACCTAGCCATCTCGATCTTGTCGTTGGGCGAATTCAGGATAAGCTTGCTGGTAAAGAAGTTATGGATCTAAGTAAAAAATGATTTTTTATAGACTATTGTGCCAAGATAGGGGAGGGAGCGCGCTCCTGGTTTATCAGAAAAATTTAGAGAGACAAACCATATTATGAGTATCAATCTGCTGTCGAAAATTCCCCTATTTGCCGGTTTGCCCGTCCATGAGTTGGATGAGATCATTTCCAGCCTGGATGTGATCGAGCTGGATGACCGCCAGATCCTGTTTCGCGAGGGTGATCCTGGTGAACATTTTTTTGTAGTGTTGGGCGGTGTGTTGGAAGTGTTGATGGCAGAAGGTACACCCGAAGAATTGCTTCTCAATGTTTTATACGAAGGCGAATATCTTGGGGAAATGAGTTTGCTTATGCCGGGCGGGCATCGCACGGCAAGTGTGCGTGCGAGGGGAAAATCTACGCTGCTTTCTTTGAGCCGCGGCCAATTCATGAATATTACAAAAAAGCACCCCGAGCTTGCGATCTCAATGGTGCGGGTATTGAGTCAGCGGTTGGACGCAACAAATACAGCCACCTTCCGTGACTTGACCGAAAAGAACCGTCAATTGCAAACTGCCTATGATGAATTAAAAGATGCTCAGGCGCAGTTGATCGAAAAAGAACGCCTCGAACGTGAGCTGCAAGTTGCTGCTGATATTCAATTAAGCATCCTGCCCGATGTGCTGCCTGATTTTGATGAATTTGGTTTTGGTGCGCGCATTCTGCCTGCCCGTCAGGTGGGCGGAGATTTTTACGATGTTTTCAGCCTCAAGGATGGACGGGTTGGTGTCTTGATCGGAGATGTGGCAGATAAAGGCGTTCCGTCAGCCTTGTTTATGGCGCGTGCTCATGCACTCATCATGGCTGAGGCGGATATCGGTTTGACTGCTGGCGATGCGCTTCGATTGGTGAATAAGCACATCACACGCTTGCAAAAATCCACACAATTTGTGACTGTGCTTTACGGAATTTTGGATCTAAAGACTCGCGAGTTTTCCTTTGCCCGCGCGGGACATGAGCCGCCTTTGCTCATGCATATTGATGGCAGCGTGGAACGGATTCCGCACAGCTCCGGTATGGCGCTCGGGCTTTGGGATGAAATTATGCTTGATGAACGATCTCTTTTCCTTGCCCCCGGTGACACTCTGCTTTTGTACACTGATGGCATGACAGACTGCCGCGACCCCAAAGGGGAGGCCTTTGGTCTGGACCGCATCAAAAAAACATTAAGCGGTTTTGCAAATGTGAATGCTCAACAAATTTGTGATAATTTGCTTGAGACGTTGATTAAATATCAAGACGGCTCCAAACAAGATGATGATGTGACGCTCGTGGCGGTCAGCGCAGCCCAGTGATACGTCGACGATATGATTGAAGAAATCTGAAGATCAAGAAGTATAAAAAAAGACCTCCCAGATGGGAGGTCTTTTTTTATTTCAAGGCTTGCTCAAGGTCTGCGATCAAATCATCCACATTTTCGATACCGACTGAAATTCTCACGAGGCCAGGGTCAACTTCCAGCTTTGAGCCTTGCGTGGAGAGATGCGTCATCGCGGCGGGGACTTCGATCAGCGATTCGACGCCGCCGAGCGATTCTGCCAGCGTAAATATTTTTGTGGATTCTGCTACTTTGATGGCTGCTTCCTTCCCGCCCTTCATCACAAACGAGATCATTCCTCCGCCATTTTTCATTTGCCGTTTCGCAATCTGGACCTGTGGATGACTCTCGTGAAATGGGTAGATCAGCCGCTGGACATTTTTCTGCTTTTCCAAAAACGCCACGATCTTTTCTGCGTTCTGTGCATGCCTGTCCATGCGGATTGGTAGAGTCTTGATTCCGCGTAGCACAAGGAATGAATCCATTGGACCTTGAATCCCGCCGATGGCGTTTTGCAAATAAGCCAGTTGTGCGCCGAGTTCTTTATCTTTACCGATGATTGCACCACCAACTACGTCCGAATGTCCGCCAAGATATTTCGTCATCGAGTGGACGACCAGGTCTGCGCCCAACTCCAGCGGACGTTGAAGATAGGGCGTCGCAAAGGTATTGTCCACAACGAGCAGCGGTTTATTGGGATGACTCTTCACGATCTGTGCCACAGCTTGGATGTCGCTCACTGCCAGTAAAGGATTCGTGGGAGTCTCCAGCCACACAATTCTCGTGGATGGGGTTAATGCCTCAGCTAGATTCTCTGGATCGGTTGTGTCAGCAAATGTAAAGTCCAGACCGAAGCGGCGCAGCACTTTATCAAAGAGACGGAATGTTCCGCCATACACATCGTTGCCCGCAACAACATGGTCGCCCTGTCCAAGCATTCGCAGAACGGTATCCGTTGCCGCCATGCCGGAGGCGAAGGCTAAACCCCATTGTCCACTTTCCAGTTCGGCGAGGCAATCCTGCAAGGCTTTGCGTGTGGGGTTGAGTGTGCGCGAATATTCATATCCCTGCCGCGGCTTTCCAATTCCATCCTGTTTATAGGTGGATGTAAGATACACGGGTGTCATCACTGCGCCGTTGTTCGGGTCGGGTTCCTGTCCTGCATGAATGGCTAAAGTCTCAAATTTCATTTGTTCTCCTTTGGCTTTTGATATAATCGCAAAAATATCTGGCACCATCAGATTATAAGATAACTTACAAGATGTGATTGGCGGAGGAATTTAAGATGGATGGGATTGTTGAATCTTTAAAGCCATACATTAATGTATTGCTGATTGGCGCGGGTGGCGCCTTGCTGGCTTTTGCAAGTTCACGCTTTCTTTCTCGCTTGCTTGTCCGTTTTATGGGGCCAGGCTGGAGCAGGTTTATCGGAAGCCTTGTTGCCCTCGCAATCGGTGTTTGGACTGTAAAGCTCATCCTTGATATTGCAGGCGCCAAAGGACTTCTTGTCGTTCTTGTCACGGTGCTCACCGCAGCATTTGCCATTGGGTCGGAGAGAGTGGCATCTGACCTTGTTTCTGGTGTTGGCTTGTTTTTTTCGCAGCCATATCAGGTTGGCGATCTCGTTTCAATGGCGGGGCATGAGGGCAAGGTACGCGCTATTTCAACCACACAAACGACGCTTGAAAGTGTGTTCGGCGACCAAATTTATATTCGCAACTCCGATGTGGTGGCGGGCTCCATCGTCAATTATTCCGCCGCCCCCGGCCACCTTATTACATCCCTTGTGATTCTGCCAGCTACTGAAGATCTAAACCTTGCGGTAAATCTGGTTGAAAAAACAATACAGGATTTTTCCCCAGAGCTTGCCAACTCTCCATACCGTCCCTCTGTTTCGGCTGAATCTGGCGAACCAGGCTACTTCAACATCGAAGTTCGCGTGTATGTGGCTGAGAGCCTGGATTACGGTCCCGAAAAAACGCGCCTATTTTTGCATGTCACGAATGCAATTAAAGAAGCAGGCCTTTCCCTCGCCCCGATCGTTTAGTAAAAATGACGATTTCGCGATCAACCAAACCCGCCCGAAAAAAAGGCTATATATTCCGTGTGCTATTTGCCACTGCATTAACTACAACAATGGTGGCGACTGGCGGCTTTGGCGCGCTTCCAGAAAACCAAATGACCAATAACTTTCAGGTTGTGATCAGCGAAAGCTTTCCGCCGGAAGTTTTGAATCCATTCAATACCTACATGACGAATTTGTCCGCGCCTCAGATTTCGCCTAAAGCTGATTCCAGTACTGACATAGAATCTCCTCCCGATCCGTTCGGCGCATTCCTGAGCTTTTTTGGATTAAATGCACCCGCCGCCGCAACGCTAAAACCGTCATTTGTTGAGGCAACGATTGCTGCGATTGAGAAGACGCAGACCCAGGTGGTTGCCATCCAGAGCAGAACCGTCACCGCAACCCAGATACAAACATTGACGCAGACTGTCGTGCCGTCACTTGCTTTTACTGCCTCTCCAGTGCCAACATTATCTGGGACTCCAACGTTTGCTCCGCCGGTGTATTACTTCCCTCCAACTGCAACCGAAGAATCAGAGCCAGACCCTACCTCGGCTCCAACTGCTAACCTTACGCTTACTTATGTTCCAACTCCGTCCAATCTTGTGCTTTATTTTGGAGACACCTCCATGGGCAATATTGGCCCGCGCAGCTCTGCTGATGCGCTTTGCATTGCGAACTTGCCATTTGGGTATAGTAACTATCATGCGTTCCTTGGCTATAGCGCGTCTGACAGTATTTCCAGCTTCCCAACAAACTATGGGGTTCCAATTAATTTTCCCATCCGATCTGTTACAAGCACAACCATCGCCAACGATTGGGCTGATTTAATGGATGGATCGATTGCTGTTGCGCTTGATGCGGCTGGCGTGTCTACTACTTATAATTGGTGGTCTGGCGTAGAAAATGCAGATGGAACCCATATTGACGGCACGACCTTCGATTGCAACGATTGGACAAGTAATAGTGGCTTTGTCGGCGGAAATGAGGGTTTTAGAAGCGCCGTTGATTCTACGTGGATGGATGGATTTGTTGCGGCTTGTAATCAACCCATAGCCGTCCTTTGTATTGCATATTAAGGCGTTCAGACCAATAGCTATGTCTTGGTGTGGGCATGATGAGTCTATTTGAATATCTTTCCATCTTTTGCCACCCACACATCCGAGGCGAATCGTTCAATGAAGTTTCTGTCATGGACAACAGCGAGAATTGTCCCGTTGAAATTTTCCAGCGCTTCTTCAAAGCGTTCGCGTGAGGGGATGTCGAGATGGTTGATCGGCTCGTCCAAGACAAGGAAGGTGCAGCCCTGCGCGACGAGAATGGCAAGCTGCAATCGGGCACGCTCGCCAAAGGATAGGTCATGCGAAAGACGAAGCGCATCATCGCCTTTGAAGAGAAAGTAATGCAGGAAGTTGCGTGTGTCGGTTTCATTCATCGCGGAAATATTTTGAATGCTCTGGACTGCATTGAAATTTGGATTGAGCAATTCCTGTTCCTGTGCCATGTAGCCGAGCTTTGTCGCGCCGCCCAAACGGAAGGAACCTGCAAGCGGGGGAATCTTGCCAACGATGGTTCGGATGAAGGAAGTTTTTCCTGCGCCGTTTGGCCCTGTCAACACAACACGCTGACCCGCACGAATGAAAAGATTGATGTTTTCCAACAATGGATTTTCTGGCGTGTAGCCAATAGATAATGATTCAGTTACAAGCACATCTTTGGATTGATGCTCTGGCTTGCCAAGTTCGAGCTTCATGTACCAGCCTTGTGTGGGCTTCTCCACGCGTTCATCAGAATTAAGGTAACGCCCCAGTTTCTTTTCCCTTGATTTGGCTTTGACCGCAACCTTTTTCGCAATTCTTCGCACACCTGGTGTGCGTGGCGTTGTGGTTATTTCCACATGCAAGGCTTGTTGTTTTGTGCGATTAATATCGTCTTTCATGCGGCGAATTTCAATTTCCTGATCGCGATAGGATTCCCACAGTTTCGTTTGTTCATTTTTTTTTGTTTCGAGATAGTCGGTGTAATTTCCGGTGTAGCTGCGTATTGAATGTGTGGTCGAATCCAGCTCAAGAATGGCGGTGACGGTGTTGTCTAAAAACGCGCGGTCATGCGAGACGATGAGCGCTGCGCCGCGAAAGTGATTGAGCCACTCTTCCAGCCATTCCAACATTTCGATGTCGAGGTGATTTGTGGGCTCATCCAACAGCAGGAATTGTGGATCTTCAAGCAGGACGCGCGCAAGCATGAGGCGGGTTTTCTGTCCGCCGCTGAGGTGGGCGATGGGGGTGTCAAGTGGAATATCAGCGAGGCCGAGGGGAATCAAAATTGTAGAAGGCGGAAGGCTGTCGGCAGATAGTTTATACAACGCCTCATCATATTGCTGATGGAGCGACTCGTTGTTTGGGTCTTGGGTCAATGCGAGGGCAAGTGACTCTATTTCAGCGGCGGGGTCTGTTTGGGTTGTTGAATCAGGCGTGAGAGCGGTGCGAAGCGTCTCTTCGGGGGAGAATTCTGCTCCCTGGGCGAGGTATCCGATTCTGAGATTAATGCGTGTCGAAGCGACATTCCCAGAATCTGGAAGTTCGAGACCCGCGAGAATTTTCATGAGCGTAGTTTTGCCTGAGCCGTTCGCGCCGATGAGGCCGATGCGCTCGCCCGCGCTGATGTTGAAATTTATATTTTGAAGGATCGGCTGAATGCCGTAATTTTTGTTGAGGTTGTGAATGCTAAGCATAGGAACTCCGTAGTTAAAAAGAAAACCGAGGACATGCCTCGGTTGAATGAATCAAAACAGAAGGGAATGCCCTGAAAAAAATTGGTTGACTACAGAGTGTCCGTCATTCGCTGCGCTCCTTTGATTAGCAATTAAATTTTATCACATTGGGGTAAACTTGTGCGCTGGTTATGCGTCTACATCAAAGAGGAAACGATGACAAAAAAAATATTAGTTGTTCTGGCTCATCCTGACGACGAGTCGTTTGGGTTGGGTGGTACGATCGCTTTGTATTCGCAGCGTGGGTATGAAACTTATTATATTTGCGCCACACGCGGCGAAGCGGGTACGGTGGATGCGGAGCATTTACGCGGCTTTAAAGATACCGCTGAAATGCGCACGGATGAGTTGATGCGTGCCGCGAAACATTTGGGCTTGAAGGATGTTATCTTTTTGAATTATCGTGATTCGGGTATGCCTGGGATGGAAGACAACAAGCATCCCGACGCGCAGATAAATGCGCCGATTGAAGAGGTGGCAGGCAAGGTTGTGAAATATATCCGCCAGATCAAGCCTGATATTGTGCTGACTTTTGACCCGATTGGTGGATATAAACATCCTGACCACATTCACATTCACAAGGCGACGGTGTTTGCCTTTGCCAATGCGGACAACGCTTCTTTCTACCCGGAAGCTGGTGAGCCTTTCAAGCCGCAGGCTTTGTACTTTCAGGTTTTTCCAAAAGGACTGCTGCGTGCAGCGGTGTTCCTGATGCCGTTATTTGGCAAAGACCCGACAAAATTCGGACGCAATGGAGACATCAATATTAAGGAATTGGCTGAAGTGACTTTTCCTGTGCATGTGCGGCTGAATACCCGTTCTGCATCCGAGGCGAAGACGAAAGCCAGCGAGTGCCATGCCTCACAAGGCGGCGGGCAGATGCGGCGTGGACTGATGGGCTTTGTGACAAAGATGATCGGTGAGCGGGAAGATTACATGCGTGCCTACCCGCCCGTGAATGGCAGTTTCAAACGCAAGTACGATCTGTTCGATCTGTAGGATGGTGTGTCGTGAAACTGGCTGGAACATTTCCAGCCAGTTTTTCGTTTAATGAGGTAAGCGTGAATTTTAGAAGCATGTTAGAATTTTTTCACCCCGACACTGGTAAAAAATATGACAGAAAACATCTCATTGGAATCAAAAAGCAGGTTTAATTTTGCGCGGGTTGTGGAGATTTTGCTTCAACCCCAGCGCACTTTCGCTCTTTTGGTTGAAGAGGCGCGGTCAAGCTGGTCAACACCCATGCTGGTATTGAGTGTTTCCGCTTTTCTCGGTGTGATAGTCAGTGGGTATTTGACTTCTCGCGCTGCGATGATGGGCGAAATGCAACTGCCGCGTGATTGGCAATGGTGGACGCCAGACATGCAGGCGAATTATATGCAGGCACAGCAATCCATGCAGGGACCTGTGTTTGCGTATATCATTCCGCTTATTTCGGCTTTGGTGGGGCTTTGGCTTGGCTGGCTGATTTTGAGCGGATTGCTTCATCTTGGCTCCACTCTGTTGGGTGGGCGCGGTTCGATGCAAGGCGCGTTGAATATTACGGGGTGGGCAAGCCTGCCGTTCTTGGTTCGTGATGTACTTCGCATCGTTTTTATGCTGATTGTAGGGCATTCCATCGCTAGCCCTGGGCTTTCAGGTTTTGCAGGGAGTGCCGCATTTGCGGCTCAACTCCTTGCCCGGGTGGATATCTTTTTCATTTGGAGTATCGTTTTATTGGTGATCGGTTTTAGTGTTGGAGATGGCCTTCCGAAGACCAAGGCAATTGCCGACATTCTGATTGTCACCCTTCTGCTTTTGCTCGTTCAATCGGGCATTGGAACTTTGCTTTCAAATGCTAGCGGGCTGGTGGTTCAGCGTCCATTCTTTTAGCCATGACATCTTCTTTGATCCAAATCACAGGGTTGAAAAAACACTTCCAAATGGGCGGCACCACCGTCCGCGCTTTGGATGGTGTGGATGTTGAGATTCCTGAGCATACTTTTACTGTGGTGATGGGGCCATCTGGTTCTGGGAAAAGTAGTTTGCTTTATTTGCTTGGCGGGTTAGATAGGCCGACAACTGGGGAAATCACAGTCAACGGTGAGCGGCTGGATCAAATGGATGAAAACGCGCTGGCGCTATTCCGCCGAAAGACGATGGGCTTTATTTTTCAATCGTTCAATCTTGTCTCGAATATGTCGGCATTGGAGAATGTTGCTTTCCCGATGCAGTTTGCAGGAGTTCCTGTTTCACAACGAAATGAAAGATCAAAAAAATTATTGGAGCAGGTCGGGCTTGCGGATCGTAGCCATCACACCCCGTCGGAGTTGTCAGGCGGACAGCAGCAGCGTGTGGCGGTGGCGCGGGCATTGGTTAATGACCCAAGCCTAATTTTGGCAGATGAGCCAACAGGGAATTTGGATTCTCAAAGCGGTGTGGCGGTCATGCAGTTGCTTTCAGATTTACATCGATCAGGGCGAACAGTGCTGGTCGTGACACATGATCCACGCATGACACGCTTTGCCACACACAAGATATTTTTACTGGACGGCAAGATCGTCAGTGAGGCGGAGTATCAGTCCGCGGCGCTGGACGCTGTACAGCTTTCTCACGGAGGATAAATGATTTTAACAAGAAAGCAAATAACTGTATTGGGCTTGATTCTGGCCTTAATGATGGCGTCTGTTCCAGCTTCTGTACTTGCAGATGTTACTTCGGTTACTCCAAACACAATTGTCAACGATGTTGCTACTATCGTTGTTGTAGAGGGAGATGGAGTTTTTGATGGAAGCTCAAAAGTGTTTTTGGATGGAATTGAATTGCCAGGCACAGTCCTTCTTAGTTCGACTCAATTACAAGTAACAGTTCCAACTGGAACTACGGTAGGAACTCACATTGTTACTGTTTCAGGTACAGGTAGTTCAGCTGTTTTGACTGTTACCCAACCTGCACCGACAGCTACTGCGACGACTCCGCCATTTACTCGCCCACAAATGATTGTGGATTGGTCAGGAGCGAATGTTGAGAAAATTTCCTCAGGGAAAACATTCAAATTTACGGTCAATTTTGATAATGCAGGAAATACCACTGCCTACAACGTGCAGGCAGTATTTTCCTCAGCAGATCTGGTTCCGCTAAACACGGGCGGCGTCGCAGCAATTGGAAACGTCCCTGCCGGGGGAGGAACTTCTGTTGACCAGCGCTTTACTTCGGAAGCGTCGGCTTTGTATGGAAAAGCGTTTGTAGTGATCGATGTCACGTTGACATATTATGATGATAAAGGAACTTCGTACTCAGATAAATTCACGCTCAATGTTCCATCAGCCGGGGGCGGAGGAACAGGCGTCTATGTAACAGCAACTCCCACCGGAGTCCGAAGCGGGCAGTTAATCATCCCATCGTATGGTACGACTATCGATCCCTTGCAGCCCGGCTCTCAATTCACATTGACCATGACTGTCCAAAATGCAGGTAACGATAAAGCACAGCGCGTCACCATGATCGTGGGCGGAGGCTCATCTGGTGGTGGAGGCGGAACGCCCGAACCCGGTGGAGTTTCAGGCGGCGGCGGTGAGTTTACGAATTTTGCACCAGTCGGTACGTCCAACATAAAATCCTTGGGTGATATTTCGGCAGGCAGCATGATGCAAGTCTCGCAGGAATTAATTGTCAATGTATCCACCAATCCGGGGGCGTATCCAATGAAGATCACCTTCTCCTATTTGAATGGCAACGGAGAAGTTGTAAACGACGATCAAGTGATCACTTTGTTGGTGTATAGTCTGCCAAATATGGAGATCAGTTTTTATCGTCCATTAGATTTGTTCTTCAGCGGCCAACCTGGGGCTTTGCCAATTCAGGTTGTAAACCTTGGTAAACGTACTGCAGTACTTGGTAATATAACAGTCACATCCAATAATGGCGCTATCGAGAATGGGACATCTCTTGTTGGGTCACTTGATTCCGGAGGTTACTTTACCTTGGACTCCATGTTTACCCCGGATACTTTCGGTGTCAATAAATTGAATGTCGTTATCAAATACACCGATGATTTCAATCAGGAGAGGACCGTTGAAAAAACACTGGAAGTAAATGTGGAGGAGGAATTTACAGAGTCGACTCCTGATCCATCGATGGAAAGTGGAGGCGGCGGTGGAGAAGCATTTTTGCCAGCAGAAGAAACATTCCTGCAAAAAGCATGGCGCTTCATCCTTGGACTTTTAGGCCTGGATAGCTCAACCCCAGCATCTTCTCCCGATATGCAGATTCCTCCAAGTGAAGAAACCCCTGCTCCAAGTGAGGGCGGTGGTGGAAAAGGTTAACCTGTAGAAATGAAATTCGCCGACCTGTTCCGTCTTGTAATTAATAACCTAAACCGACGCAAAGCGCGTGTTGGTTTGACTGCCATTGGTGTAGTCATTGGTACTGCCGCTGTAGTGATTCTCGTATCCCTAGCTATTGGTTTGCAAATGAACGCCACGGAACAACTTTATGGAATTGGTGACCTTAGCCAGATCTATGTGATGCCAAGTTATGGGGGCGATATGTATGCCAGTGGTCCCATAATGGGCGGCGGGGGCGGAGGCATTGGAGTCGATTCCTCTACCTCTGATATTTTATTGCTGACGAATAGCGCTGTGGATGATTTACGCGCTCTCCCCAATGTACAGTCTGTTGTTCCGCGTGAATATTTGCAGACAGGCCTTGTGATCACATATAAGAAGTTAATAGGGTATAGCAGTATCTACGGCGTTGGCACGAATGATCTTATTGATCTCGGGCTGCAAGCGCAGCTGGGAACGACCGCATTGACGCGCACTGGGGTTGTGATCGGGTATCAAGTCGCTCAGAATTTTTCCGACCCAAACCTTAAGCCGGGACAGGAAACTCCGCCGCCACCAGATTTGTATGACCAGCAGATTCAAATAACTCTTTTTAAGTATGATAATGAAGGCGCTGAGATTCGTAAAAATTACAGCATGCATGTGACCGGCGTCTTGGACGAGTCTGGTTCTGAGGCTGATTGGTCCATTTACATACCTTTGGAGGTGGTCAAATCGATGAATGAATGGGGAATGGGAACGCGTATCAATTACAACAAGACAGGCTATAACGAGGTTATCGTCAAAGTTGCAGATGTGGAACAGACCTTGGAAGTCCGTGACCAGATTATTGCGATGGGTTTTCAAGCCAACACCATGCTTGATTTTGTACAGGGCATCAATAACTTTTATAAGGTGTTGCAGGTTGTGTTGGGCGGTGTTGGTGCAATTGCCTTGTTGGTGGCAGCCATTGGTATTGCGAACACGATGGCTATGTCCATTTTAGAGCGGACTCGCGAGATCGGTCTGATGAAGGCTGTCGGAGCTACGAACCGTGATGTGCTTACTATTTTTTTGGGTGAGGCTGCAGGTATTGGATTCATTGGCGGGATCGGTGGAGTTTTAGCTGGGTGGCTGGCAGGGCAGGCATTAAACGTAATCGCGGTTGTGTATCTTGCCCAGCAGGCTGCTGAACAGGGAGGCATGCCGCCGAGTGTGGCGGTTTACACACCCTTGTGGCTTCCCGTCTTTGTTTTGTTATTCTCAATTTTCATTGGCATGGTTTCTGGTTTGTATCCTGCTTTACGTGCGGCTACTATGATTCCGGTGCTGGCGTTGAAATATGAATGAAAAATTTACGCCAACAAATTTTTAATCTTGTATAATTAGATATGTTAGGTAGCTTTGGGTGTGGAAGTCCTTGAAACTTGCGAAAGCAGAGGTCATATGGCTGAAAAGAGAACCGTGCCGCGTAAGAACTTCTCGTTTTATATGCGGATACTAAATGATGATAGTGGGGAAATCCTTGGGCACATGGTGGAAGTTAGCGCAATTGGGTTAAGGCTGGAAACTGTTGGCTCCCTTCCCATCAACAAAGATTATTATATGCGCCTCGAATTAACTCCTGATTTGGGAAACCTGCCTTATATTGTATTTATTGCCCGTTCCAAGTGGTGCAAAATTGACAATATCCAGCCCAATTTATTCCATGTCGGATTTGAATTGATCGAGATCATGCCTGAAGATAAAGAGATTTTCCTTCGTATTATGGCAAAGTTCGGTTCATAAAATACGAGATATACGAAGCCCTGCTGATTTGGCAGGGCTTTTTTGTTTAAAAAACTTTCAGTGGAAGATACTGCCTGGTTTACCCGAGCAGGTAAACGGTTAAGGTTGAAGCGAATGAGGACAATTCGTTTCAGGCATATCTGGCGGTGGTGTGAAATTATTGCCTATATCTGGCACTTGAAAAAATAGAAAATATGTTCTAAAATAAATCATCTTATCCACCTAGTCGAAGGAGAAAATCATGTCTAAAAGAAATATTGTTCATGTTGAGATACCAGCTGTAAACACGGTAGCTGCAGGGAGTTTCTATGCTGACCTGTTTGGTTGGAAGATCCAGCCGATGCCCGAAATGAATTATGTCATGTGGGAGGCGGGGGATGGAGATGAATATGGAGGTTTTCCGCAGGTTTCAGACGAGAATCCTGCTGGTCAGGTGTTGGTTTATATTGCCAGCGATGATATAGATGTTGATTTGAAGAAGGTTGAAGAATTGGGCGGTAAGGTGCTGCATCAAAAAGCGGAGATTCCGGGGAATGGCTGGTTTGGGATTTTTCAGGACCCTACTGGAAATGTGCTTGGTTTGTATACCGGTTTGAACTCTTAGAGTAAGTAGGTTTTGTATGAACTCAGATGAATTTGTGCTGGCGATCAACCCTGACCCGATTCACTACAGCGTTCGTGTTGAAAGGGCCAAGTATGATCTCGTGCGCGAGGCGATCCTTGACGCTATGTTCGATCACGGCCCAATGACTTTTAAGCAGCTAGGTGACTTGGTTGAGGATCATCTGCGGAATAATTTTGATGACTCTGTGAAATGGTATTATACAATCGTGAGGCAGGATATGGAAGTGCGCGGCGAGCTTCGCCGCGCACCGAAGTTTAGATTTCCAGTGAGCCAGATTTTATAAGTGCTTTTGACCAAATGAGGAGAATGTTTATATGTATGCAATGATAGGGAAACTTGTGGCGCAAAAAGATAGACGCGCAGACCTTGTTGAAATCCTGAAACAGGCTGCGAACCTTGTTGGCGAAATTCCGCAGTGCCATCTTTATGTTGTTAATGAAGACCTGTCCAATGAGACGCATGTGTGGGTTTATGAATTATGGGATGATAAAGAGGCGCATGATGCTTCTCTTGGTGATGACCAGGTCAGCGCTCTGATCACGAACGCCAGGCCATTACTCGCATGTGCGCCGGATGGTGCTGAGTTAAGCGTAGTTGGTGGACATGGGATTCGTGCTTGAAATTACAAAATTAACACGGGGATATTGATTTCCACAACCTGCTTGACGCATGTACCTCACGGTGGTATCCTTGCGCGCAATGTTCAACCAGTCTGTTCACGATACTAATAATACCAATCGTACTACTCGCACCAATGTGGTGACGGGGCGTTGGTATTTATCTGGTGAACATGAACGAGTTTATTCAGCCTAGATAGGAAAACCAAACGCCCCGAATTTCGGGGCGTTTTTCTTAACTTGATAAAGGAGAAATCATTATGACCATCTCGAATGCCACCCCCGTCTTTGCTGTTGACGAGAAGAATCTTGTTCCCGTTAGCGAGCATTTGAAACAAATGGCGGATATCCCGCCTTCCCGTATGTTCCTCATTAATAAGTCTCTAAAAGTGTACGTGGAAAAGAATCCCGGCGCTAAAACTTTTGATGCTTCGCAAGGTGATGGAGGCGCATCCCTGCCCGGCACACCGCGTGCCATCTTGGAACGCGCGGCTCAACTCCAGATCGAGCATGGTACGGCGTACGATATGCCTTTTGGTACCGACGCATACCGCAAAGCCGTCATTGAGCAGTATTGGAAGTTGGATGCCAGCAGTGGTTGGGGTCCCGCCAATGTGATGGGCACAACGGGTGGACGTGATGCCCTCATCAAAGCGTATCAAGCCATGCTTGCTCTCGGCCACGGACGTCAGGGTGACATCATCATGGTTTCCCGTGTCCCGTGGATTTCGTACAACTGGGGTCCATATGGAGTTGGCGCAAATGTCCTTTGGACACCCGGCGACCCCGCTCAGGGCTGGGCGTATTCGGAAGATGCGATTCGTGAGAGTGTAAAGTTCGCTGAATCCAAGGGACGCAAGATCGCTGGTATTGTCATCACCAATCCAGATAATCCCACAGGCTTGACCATTGCCGTTGAAAAACAGGTCTCCCTTGCCAAAGCAGCATTGGAAGCGGGCGTGGCTTTCGTGCTTTTTGATTGGATGTATCACTACGTTACTGACGAATCTCCGATGAATTTGAATTCCTTCCTCAAATTCTTCACCCCCGAAGAACGCAAGCGCCTGATGTTCCTGGATGGAATTACTAAATCCCTCGGCGGGTCGAATATCCGCAATTGTCATTTAATCGCAGATGAGAATGTCATCAAATTTATCGTCGCCCGCGGATCGCATGGCGTCATTCCGCCGTTCTACTCCCTCGCTGTGGCAATGGCTGCTTACGAAATGGGATATCTCGAAGCTGCAAAGACTATCATTGAGCCGACCAATGCCAGCCGCGTTGCTTTGAAGAAATTACTTGCCGAAAGTGGAATGCAGCACATCATTGGCAAAGGTTATTATGCCTTCATGAATGTCGGCGACTATATCAAGGCGGGAGGGTTGACAGACAGCGAGCCTCTCGGACAATATCTCGCCGAAAATCACGGCATTGCCATTGTTCCTGGTGCGTTCTTCTCTCCTTTCGGTGCAGACTGGATCCGTTTCTCATATGCCACACCTGTTGAAAGAACCGAAGGTGCATTCAAGCGATTGGTTGAAGGCTTGGAGAGTTTGAAAAAATAACTCAAGAAAGAGAAAAGAAGAAAGATGGGAAATTATTTTTCCCTCTTTCTTCTTTCGTTTGCAGCACATACCTCTAAATTTATAAATCTTAGGATTACCCCATGCCTTCAAAAAAATTCCCTGAAAAATATCACCTCGCGCTTGAGCAGGCCGCAAAAGAAAAACCGCAAGGCGGACTGAACGGCTTTGAGCAGGAATGGAATCTGCTGGATGAAGAACTACGCCCCTTGCTCACGGTAGGCGCTGGCCCTAGCAAACATTCTTTTGTAGATTATCTATTGGCTGAGTGTGTTCCACCGTGGCAGTCACAATTCAGCCAGCTTGAAGTATTTCACTGGATGACCGAATGGGCTACTCGGCCTTATTACAGTCCGCGCGGTGCAATTTATGAGGCGCGTCTCATGGAGGCATCGCTCATCAATGCGCTTCATCAGGCGGGTCAGAAATTCGGCGAGCGCCTGCATTATTGGCATGGCAACCTTTTGTATCTCACCGATATTGGGCATCAGTCTATTCCCGGTAATTGGAGTATCGCCAAACGCCGCTATCTCGAAAAGTGTGTGGATTTGTATGGCGGTGGGTTGGCTGTCGCTGGCATTCACAGCAACCTGTCTCTGCCCGACCCGCTTTTTGCGTGGGATTTTATGCACCTTTCCACAACAGAGCGTGGCGACCAACACCTCGATGAATTCAAATCCGAATTTTATATTACAGCCACGCGGCTCTTGCGTGCGTTCGCGTCACTTTTTATTGCAACTAGTGCGTCCACGCCGATGCAGGCTCAAGTCAAGGATGGACGCGCTGTTGTCGTCATGACCGAGTACGATTCGATCCGCAATCTAACTTTTCCGAATCCGCGCGAGATCGATCTACCAGATTTATATCGTTCGTATGATGATTATCTGCAAATCTCATATGACCTTGTTCGCCGCGGCGTTCGATTTGGAAATAACAACTATACGCCTGTCCGCGCCCGTTCATTTTCTGAACCTGTCGAGCGATTGATCTCCACCACCAGCGATGAGTTGACGCATCTTTATACCCGTGGCCTGTTTGCCGCAGGCGAAGCGACGCCTCCCGAGGAGATGGCTCTACAGATCGAAAAGCAAAACCTCATGGCGCGTATCAACCTGCCTATGGGACGTGTCGAAGTCCGCACTGATGAAGGCGCACACAGCCTTGAGCTGGATGTTGCCAATCTTACGCTAAAACATCTCTTGCTGTTACATATTTACTCGGATTCAAAATTTGCACGCGGCTTCCGTTATGACCGTGAAGATATTAGTCGTGCTCGTGTCAATGAAAACCTGGCCGCAAAATTCAGTATGCGCGCCGAGATCGAAAATCCATTGACCGGGAAACCCATCGGTATGCGCGACTTTCTCAAGTGGACGCTTGGCGAGATTAAGCCATTGGCAGAAGCATTAAGCTTGTGGAATGATCTCGCTCCACTTGTTGCGATCTCGGAAGGCGCACATAATACGGCAGAAAAATTCCGTGCTCGCTTACAGAGCCAATTGGAGAATACTAATGAAGTTCCATTTGATGCATTGAAGGAACTGCATTTTGAACGTGAGGCACAGGTAAAGGGCGATGTGGAGCGTATCGCTTCCGATTATGGAACGCTTGGCGATGACGCCCCCAAGATTGCAGAATTTTTGCAGCGCGGACGCGACACAGCCAGGCAAATTCCACAAGCTCCAATTCAGTTTCGCTCTCGACCACAGGCTATAGTCGAGGTTTCCTATCATGATAAGACAGCCGAAATTTTGGATCTTGCCCAACAACTGATTCGCATCCCGTCTGTCACTGCTTGTCCCGATGAGCGCTATGATGAAGTCCACCGCGCTGGCTCGTTGATCGATGATTATTTGCGCAATGCGGGATTGGAAGTGAAATACTTTGACGGTAAATATCCAGCCGTATATGCAACATTCCCGCATTCCCTAGTTCCTAATCCCTCATCACCTATTCTCTTAACAGGTCACTTTGACGTGGTTGAACCCGAGCCTGATGATTCACAATTCATCCCCCGTATTGAAGGCGATTATCTTCATGGCCGCGGCGCAGCGGATATGAAAACCGTTGTCGCTACATATTTGGTTTGGATGAAAGACACGCTGAAAGCAGGCGCACCATACCCGAATGTTGCGCTGCTGTTAGTTGGCAACGAGGAAAACGGCGAGGCTGAGGCGTGGGGTACACCGCATGTTTTGAAGGAATTGAATCTCACTCCGTCTTTGTTCATTGCAGGTGAGCGCACAGGTGAAAAGGGCAATGAACTCTTCGGGGAAATTTGTGTGGAGAATCGCGGCGTGATGCGTTTCGATGTGATCGCGCGCGGAGCAAAAGCTCACTCAGGGGTTGCCGGTACGGGCGATTTGAGCGAGAAACTTATCTCGGCGCGTTCTGCATTGAATGAGATATTCGCAAAGCACCTCACGCTTAAATCTCCCGATGGGTGGCAGTCGCAGGCGAAGTTCCCCTTTATTACAGTCGGTACACCGGGTGTGTATAACGTTACTGCAGCAGAGGGGATTTTAGGTGTGGAGATCCGTCCCATTCCGCAGGATGATGTCGTTGGGCTGAAATCTGCTGTGGAGGCGTATTGTGCAGAGAATGGTCTGGAAGCGAGCTTCTCTGTTATGGAGAACGGCGTGGCTTGCGACCCGAATAATCCAGCGTTGAAAGCGCTCATCGAAGCAGTCAAACAGGCGTCGGGTGGGGAAGAGGCGAGGATCGGGCGTAAACTCCCCGGCACCAGCGCAAGATTCGCCCCAGGCGGGCAGGCTGTCGTTTGGGGGCAATCAGGCGTAGGGCCACATGCGAAGAACGAAGCGCATTACATCCCAAGTATTGAGCCGTATTACAGGTCGCTGAACGAGTTGGCGAAATTGTGGAAATAAAAAAACAGGTCACGCCGAAAGCGTGACCTGTTTTTTTAGGAAGAAATTTATTTAGAGCTCTGTTCCATTGCTGGTACAGTTTGTAGATACATCCAGATTGCTTTGAGTTCATCATCGCTGGAGAGACGAATTTGCGGCCACGGCATTAATTCAGCATCCAGTGGATGCCCGCCTGGGTTGACGCCAGTACGAATGGTGGCAATGAATTGCTCTTCGGTCCAAGAGCCGACTTCGCCCCCCGTTGTAATATTGGGCACGATAAGCGAGACGCCCGGTTGAGGATAAGGTCCGCCAGATAGATTTTGTGCATGGCAATCGTAGCAGCCACTGATAGTGACGAGGTATTGACCATATTCAGCACTCACGGCTTTCTCTGGCGCTGTTACGCTGGAGGCATGGCTTACAATTGCTGCGGGTAATTTGATGACGCCATTACCGACTAAGATTTTTGCAAGAGGCGTAAATTGTTGTCCATTTGTTTTATGATCTACAGGCGGGATGGTTTTTAGATAAGCAATCAGCGCTCCGAGGTCTTCATCGCTCATCCCCTGGAACGCCGCTACAGAAGGCATGAAGATGGGTTTCCCATCTGGCCCTACTCCGTGGCGAATGGCGCGGACGTAATCTTCGTCTGTTGTAAATTCCTGCCCGATGCCGCCTTCACCAGAGGTCAGGTTTGCCGAATCAACTGTACCAGCGGGAGGGAAGCTAAACCAGAGCTTGCCGCTCAAATCAATTGAGTGACAGTGAGTGCATAGTGTTTCGGTGATATGCTTTCCATGTTCAATGCTTGCTGCATCGGTGGGAATGACAATGTTATCGGCGGGAATTTCATACGTTTTATTGAGGCGGGAATTACCGATAAAAAAAAGAGTGACTGCAACGATAACAATTAAGCCTACCAGTGACCCTATCACGATGCCGATCCATTTAAATGTAGTTTTCATTTTTTCTTCTCCTTTTAAATTGATAATGTTTACTTCCAGTTGATCATGACTACGCCACTCATTGCAATGAAAATCCCTGCCCATTGAAAGCGTGTGAAAGTTTCGTTGTAAAAGAATACTCCTGCTGTAAGAACGATGATCGCGTAAAGCGCAGTTTGTAAAATTCCGATGTTCGTTAAGTTCCAGCCAGAGATGAAGGCATACATAAAGAAACAGACTTGGAGCATGTATAAACCAGCCGCTCCAGCAAACCACGGACTGCGAATCGCATCCAGCAAATTGGAGTGTGTGGCCGCTTTTTTTAGCAGAATATCTGCGACAGCCACTGAGATAACTGCTGCTAGAATTGCGATCCATTGAAGGGGTTTTGATGTCGTTTCGCTGTTCATTGTCTTTTTTGCCTCATGTCCTGGTTAATTTGATACCTATTCAAAGTCTGCTTGCTGTTGATTTTCTAAATTTACTAAATATTTGAAGTGCTTGGGTGTCGTTTTGTGACACAAAAGTGACACATTTTTCTGTGGCTTCGAGGAGATGTTCAAGCTTGTGTACTATTTGTCGATTATTCCAAATAGACTGTCTTTTTGAAATAATTTTCTCCTCTTATTCTTATGCGGTATACTTTCTTCATTGAAGTAAATATTACTAAATATCGGGCTTGCATAGGTGTCGCTTAGTGACACAAAAGCGACACATTTTATGGAGAAGAAACTTTGGCGGATATATCTTTTGGCGAATGGCTGAAGCGTGCCCGAAAAGCAAAAGGATTAACTCAGGAGCAACTTGCGGGGCAGGTCAATTGTTCGATCAGCGCCTTGCGCAAGATCGAATCGGAAGAACGCCGCGCTTCGGTTCAACTTGTCAATTTGTTCATCGAAGTTTTTAACGTTCCTTTGGATCAACAAAAAGCATTTTTGAAATTTGCACGCGGCGACTTGCACTTTTCTTCAGAGAATTTCACAGGGGAAATGCTTTCTCAAGTTCCATCTCTTCATCGTTCAAACCTTCCAACGCCAGCCACATCTCTGCTTGGCCGCGAAAAAGAACTAGCTACTATCTGCGAATATTTGTTAAAGACTGATATTCGTCTTGTAACTTTGATCGGTCCTCCAGGGATCGGGAAGACGCGATTGAGCATCGAATCGGCGCATGAAACCATAACGAACTTCAATGACGGTATTTTCTTTGTACCGCTTGCGCCGCTTGATGATCCCTCACTCGTATCGGCTGCTATTCTTCAAACACTTGGCTACGTAGAAACTAAAAACCTCTCTGCTCTTGAACAAATTGTGGATGGGATCGGGGCGAAGCAGATGCTGCTTGTGCTGGATAACTTTGAGCATCTCATGGATGGCGCCGCGCCGCTCGTTTCACGACTCCTTTCGGCCTGCTCCAAATTAAAGATCATGGTCACCAGCCGTGAATCTTTACGCATCTCAGGCGAATGGCTCTATTCTGTTCCAACGCTTCTTATTCCAAAAGACGACGCAATTATTGAACTTGAGACAGCTTCAAATTTTCCAGCTTTGAAGTTGTTTACTGAGCGTGCTCGTGCAGTACGCTCAGACTTTTCACTTCGCGCAGACAATATTCAAGCCGTCGCTTCGATTTGCGCTCAACTGGATGGTTTGCCCTTGGCAATTGAATTGATTGCGACACGCATTCGTTTAATGTCACCTCAGCTTTTGCTGGAGCGTTTGAATGACCAATTTGTATTATCAGCAGATGGAATGCGTCCAGAAACGGTACGGCAAAAAACTCTTAACAACGCCATCGGCTGGAGTTATAGCTCTCTCACCGAAGAAGAAAAAAACTTGTTTGCCAATCTGTCAGTCTTTTCTGGGGGTTTTTCGTTGGGCGCGATTGAAACGATTTTTTCAGAAAGCCCTACAGAAAAAACCGTAGCTGAATTAATTGCCTTACTCTCAGACAAAAGCCTTTTACAGCGAACTTTGGACACTCAAGGGGAGACGCGCTTTACGATGTTGGTGACCATCCAAAAGTTTGCGCTTGATCGCTTGCGTCAGGTGGATGGGGAAAACGAGATGCGAAATAAGCATCTCGCGTATTTCCTTGATTTTGCCGAGCAGGCTGATAAAGAAGCTCATGGCCCATCTCAGATCGAATGGATGGATCGCATCGAAAATGAGCTTGATAATTTCCGCGCAGCTCTACATTGGTGCTTATCTTCAGAGCAAACTCAATATGGTTTGCAGTTATTTGCAGCATTAGCCTGGACGTGGAATGTGCGCTGGCCTCCAAGCGAGGCGCGCAATTGGTTTTATAAGTTACGCGCCATGCCGAATGTTGACGAGCATCCTAAAAATTATGCACGAGTTCTTAATGCCGCTGGATTGAGAGAATGGCGCACTGGAAACTACAGCGAAGCGCGCTCCGTTTTAGATGAGAGCCTGGCAATATGTTTAAACCTTGGAGCAGATGGCGAATTGGTGCAGGCAGAGGCTCTGAATCGGTTGGGCTTGCTAACGCGCTGGAGAAATCAAGACATCAGCGTCTCAGAATCTTATTTCAATCAAAGCCTTATGATCTACCAAAACCGCGAGGAAACATGGGGTGTAGCTTGGAATTTGTTTCTTTTAGGAGGTGTCGCGATTGGCCGCGCTCAGAATGAAACAGCACTATCCCTTTTGCAGCAAAGTCTGGAGTTATTCCAGAAGTTGGGCGATCTATGGGGAATAGGCAGGGTCTCTCAGTTCTTGGGCCAGCTATATTTTCGGCAAGAGGATTATAAAAAGGCACTTTTTTATTTTAATCAACACCTGTTTAATGATGAGAAAATTCGTTTTATGGATGGGGTGGCAGTTGCTTTGAGTAATTTAGGTGAGTTCCATCGCATTCAGGGCGAATATATTCAAGCGGAGCAATACTACACTAAAAGCTTGATGATAGATCGTGATTATGGAATGAAAGCTGATCTTATGGGCAATTTCTATGATCTAGGGTTGTTGGCATTACAGCAGAATAATTATCCAGAGGCGTTGAATTATTTTAATGAATTTTTCAAAACCGCTCAGACGGTGAATGGGACAATAAGTGCTCCTGATTTTTTTATCGGATTGGCTGCTGTGGCCGCAGGAACAAATCAACCCGAACGTGCCGCAAGGTTGTTTGGCTCTGCCCAGGGAATTTTTGAGTCTACCGGCGGCCGCATGATGCCTTTTAATCGTGCCGAATTCGATCGTCATATTCAAATTGCAAAAGATATACTTGGTGGTAATACCTTTGAGGCATTGGCCGCGGAAGGCCGCCAACTGACTGTTGAACAAGTCATCACATACGCGATTGATATTGAATAGAACAAAAACAGCTCAGGAATTCCTGAGCTGTTTTTGTTCTGCAAAGACGTGATTCTATTTCTTTCCTTTGGGTAGAAAATCAAACGGTGGACGATGGTTGAGTTTGATTAAATGCGCGCCCATTTCTCCTGCATGTAAAGCCGTCAATGAACCAGTATCACATCCGAGCCTCTGAAAATTATCGAGCGGCAACCCCATAAAATGGGATACAGCCAACTTAATTGGATCTGCGTGAAAGACAACAGCCACAATGTCTTGCGGCTTTTTATGAGTTTGAATGACGCGTTCGAGCACGTTTGCGATTCGAAGTTGCGTTTCAGGAAAAGACTCGCCTTCGGGAAACCTAAACCGCGATGGCGCATTCTGCACAACCTTCCATACTTTTGTCAGGCTCAAGACCTTCCATGATTTTCCCTGCCATTTTCCGATGTTCGTATCCATCAAATCAGGTTCTTGAATGATTTTCAATTTATGCGAATCAGCAATCGGACTTGCTGTTTCCATTGCCCTTTCCAACGGACTGGAATAAACCGCCTTGATCGGAACATCCTTCAGCGCTTCTCCCAGCGCTTGAGCCTGCTTCTGCCCCCGATCATTGAGATGCACCCCGGGCAGTCTTCCTGCCATTTTTCCAGTTTTAACAAAATCATTTTCGCCGTGACGGATGAGAAGTAATAGAGGCATATCGGTTACTCAGTTCTTAATGGACTCGAAAAATGGATCAAAAACCGGTGAAATAAATTCTGACCCAAAAACGGAAAGATGATCGTCGTCGCGGTATAGCGGAATCCCGTCAATGGCAACCCGGCAGATATTATCCTGGCACATGAGTTTCCAAGGTTCAATAAGTTGAATTCCGTACATTCCCTCAAATTTTTCTAAGATTGAAAAAGTTTGTTGGTTTCTAGCTAGATATTCATCAATAGTAGGGGCGATTATTCGATTGACATCACGGCCAGTTTGAGAGGCTATAAAGTTTGCAGACGGAACATCATAGCCGATTTCTGGTAAAGGCACAATTACAAAAACTTGACGGTCCATATCTCTTAAGATTTTAATGGTTCGTTGTAGTCCTATGGAAAACAATTCATAGTTAGGCGTTTTTTCAGGAAATTCTCTTAAGCTATCAGTAAGAAAGGATAGCGGTCCCTCTTCCTGCTTATATCTTGTGCCTTCAAGCCAAATTGTCCATCGACTGGCGAGAATTATAGTTGTTATCTCAGGGTGGCGTTTAAGATAAGTTACTACCATTTGATTATAGTCTTCGCAGAGAACATCGCTAGTCTGAGGAGTTGGGATCATGTTCAATAAAGAGGGACATCCTCGCCCATATGTAAGGATGCCAGACACTCCATTTGTTGATGCAGAGTTGTGAATTGCTTTTCCATATGTTGGGGCATGGGAGTCCCCCCAAATCATAAAGGAAGGAATTTTATTCCCATCACCGATAAAACAAGGCGTAATTTCTGTCGGGTTATCAGTAGCATTGATATTACATTCCTCGAATGCCCAATCTTTTTCCTTTTTGTTATCTCTTTGTAGATATTCAAGCCCATTTCGTTCAGGAAAACCTCGAAAGCGATAAATACCCCCCCCAGTTGTCACGAGCAAGGTTATGCATATCGCTGCGAAAAAGTACAGCTGTTTGGTTTTAAAGAAATTGTTTGTGCGAAACGGGGTCTCAATGAAGCGCCATGATAACGTGGAGATGACCAATATTGCAGCGATAATGCCGCTTAATTCAAGCATTGTCAAAGGGCGAATGGCATAATACTTGGAAAATATAATCAGAGGCCAGTGCCAAAGATATAGAGAGTAGGAAACCTTGCCGATGAAAACAAGCGGCGGCAAACTTAATAAGCGTTTTGTAAGTGATCCATCTTCTATTCCACTAAAAATTATAAATGCGGCGCCTAACACGGGAAGTAAGGCGGCTATGCCGGGAAAATCTGTGGCTCCTGAATATAGAAAGATTGGTAGCAGAATCATTATTAAACCTAGAACGCCAATGATGTTTCTATATGTCTTTCTAATGTTTTCAGGCATAATATTTAAGGCAAGGAAGGCTCCTATAAGCAATTCCCATGTGCGCAAGTGAGCCAGATAAAAAGCGGTTGAAGGATTTTTTTGTACTGTAGACGCTGCAAATCCTAGGCTTAGGATTGCTATTGAAAATAAAATAGCAGGAGCAATCTTGCGGGTGTAGCGATACAGGGTAAATATTACAAGTGGGAAAAAAATATAGAATTGTTCCTCCACCGCAAGTGACCAGGTATGCAGAAGTGGTTTTAGCTGAGAAGGTGCGTCAAAATACCCGGATTCCATCCAGAAATTTATATTTGAAGCAAACAGTGTTGTTGCAATTAAACTTTTACCGAATTCCTTAAATTTTTCTGAATCATACATGACTGCCGAAGCGATAACAGTAAATGTAATCATTACAAAAAGAGCTGGCAAAATGCGGCGAATTCTCCGCTCGTAAAACCTGATTATCGAAAAATCATTGGACAGGATCTCTCGTAGGATGATGGATGTGATCAGATACCCAGAGATGACAAAGAATATATCAACTCCAACATATCCACCAGAAAACAAGCCAATGCCTGCATGATTAAATACAACCGCCAGCACTGAAATTGCCCTTAAGCCATCTATATCTTTCCTGTATGTTAACTTCATCAATTTAAATACCTTTGCTGGGATTATTTGATCTTTCTCTTCATTTCCACGATCTGCTCTTCGGTCAGGTTGGGAACGTCTTCCCTGCGTTCGATATTTAATGCCTTGCGCTGCGCATTGCGCCACATCTCCAGCCTTGCGCTGATTTCCGATTCGTGTCCCTCTTGTGAGGGCGTGTAAAAATAGGTTCCCAGTAATCGTTTGGGTAGATATTGCTGTGGCGCAAAATGACCTGCGCTGTCGTGCGGATAAACGTAATCCTTCCCCTGTCCCGTTGCTGCAGCGTCACGATTTCCATCCTGCAAATGGCGTGGGACGGAGACTAAACCCTCCTCTTCTATCTTCTTCATCGCTTTGAAATACGCACCTGCCGTATTGGATTTTGGCGCAGTTGCCAGATAGAGCGTCGCTTCGACGATTGGGTAAATTCCTTCGGGCAAGCCGATAAACTCAAACGCCTGCATGGCGGATGAGGCAACGACAAGTCCCATTGGGTCTGCGAGACCAATATCTTCACCAGCCAGAATGATCAGCCTGCGGATGATGAACTTAGGGTCTTCCCCAGCGTAGATCATTTTTGCGAGCCAGTACAAAGCTGCGTCGGGGTCTGAACCGCGGACTGATTTAATAAAGGCGGAAATTGTATCGTAGTGAGCATCGCCATCTTTGTCGTACAGTACAGCACGGCGTTGAATGGATTCTTGTGCCACGTCCAAGGTGACATGAATGACACCATCTTTATCAGGCGCAGTGGATTCAACGGCCAGCTCAATGGCGTTGAGCGCGTTGCGTGCATCACCGCTTGAAACTTCAATTAAATGCGCGCGTGCATCGGGTTCGAGAATGATTTGTTTGTTGCCATATCCGCGTTCTTTATCCGCCAACGCGCGGTCAATCAGAATCCCAGTCTCGGCCTGATTCAAATTGCGAAGTTGAAAAACACGCGAGCGCGAGATCAACGCCTTGATAACTTCAAAATACGGATTCTCGGTCGTTGCGCCAATAAGAGTGAATGTGCCGTTCTCCACATGGGGGAGAAGAGCATCCTGCTGAGCCTTGTTCCAGCGATGGACTTCATCCACAAACAGAATGGTGCGAATGTTATGCAACCGCCTACGTTCCAAAGACTCGTCAATAACAATCCTCAAATCGGCTTTGCCTGCCAAAATGGCAGAGATGGTTGTGAAATGACTCTTGGTGGTGTTTGCAATGACTTGTGCAAGGGTGGTCTTGCCCGTGCCTGGAGGTCCCCACAAAATGATGGACGAAAAAAGTTTATCCGCTTCGATGGCGCGGCGCAGGAGCTTTCCTTCACCCACGATATGTTCCTGCCCAATGTATTCTTCCAAGCTGCGCGGACGCATTCGCGCAGCAAGCGGGGCTTCACTTTTCAGGCGTTCATTCATGGCGTGGTCAAAAAGATCGTTGGACATGCGGGTGATTATAGCAAACTATCTTTGTAGAAAGTGCGACTTGCGCGGTTCGGTGATATTGATTTTCAGTATCTATGTTGAAAACCTGCCTGTACGAAATTTATTCGCGTCATTCGCAAATTAGCGTTAAAGATTTTCGACTTTGCTGCCATTATGTTCGGTTTTACATTTGGGATGGCTTGCGCGTGTAGTATAATTTTGAAATTCCAATAAACTAGATATTCTTCATAAAATTTAGTTATATTATTTCAACCGTACAGGTTGTTCCTCGGAGTTTGATTTCGTACATGTCTACAAGTTTAGCAATGCAACGATACGCGGCAGAGATTTACCGTCTGCAACAAGATCACGAGCAGGTTCCGCTTTCGCTTTTAAGTTCGCATATCGAATCGTCGGCGCAGGCTATTTCGACGATGGTGAAGCGTTTGAACAAGGGCGGCTTTTTGGTGCATGAGCCGTATCGCGGTGTGCGTCTTACGCCTGCTGGCGAAAAAATTGCCATGCCTTCGTTGCGCCGTCACCGTCTCACCGAAGTTTTTCTTGTGAAGGTAATGGGTTACGACTGGGCTGCCGCGCACGAATTATCGGATGTGTTTGAAAAGGGTATCAATGATGAGATCGAAGATCGCGTCTTTGAATTGGCGGGCAAGCCCACGCGCTGCCCGCATGGCGAACCAATCCCATCCAAAGATGGCGTGATGCCCATCGTCAAGGATGAACCGCTTGTCAACGTGCCGTCCGAGTCAGATTGCATCGTCAGCCGCGTGCGCACACACAACCCCGACAAGCTGCGATACATCGCCGAACTGGGGCTTGTGCCGGGCGTTCCGTTTCATCTTTTGAGCTGCGCGCCGTTTCAAGGTCCGCTGCGTTTGCAGATGAAACCGCACGACCATATCATTGGATATGAACTTTCGCAATCGATCTGGGTGGAAGTGACAAAGAAGGGGACAGGGAATAAACTCCCGCCTCTTAAGCGACCGTAAAACTGGTTGCCCCAAATTGACAGAGTCCACTCTTGAAGTGGATTCTGTTTTTAATTTCCTTATGATGACATGGGTTGTTTTAAATCTATATCACCCCTTCGGGGTTTTCTGGATTTTTTTACTATAACTATAATCATTTCACTCCTTCGGAGTTTTGTGTAATCCATGCTAGATACAATCCCGAAGGGATGGCAGGATTATAGAAAATTGCAAGAGAGAAACCAAACCCCGTAGGGGTGACATGGGTTTGACGGTATTCCAGTTTTGATTCTGTTTATTGAAACAGAATCAGCTATCGGCGCGGAAAGAAGCGATGTAATTTATTTCACAAGAAGCTCGTGACATCCATCCATGTCAAAAAATAGGGCGGTCTGGAATAATAAGGTCAACCATAACATTTATTGGAAGGTTCACCTTATGACAGTAATACAGCTCAGCGAAAGCACGGAAATGTATCTCAAAGCGATGGCGGAAATGAGCGACCATGATGTGATCGCGATTGCCCGCCTTGCGGAGCGTTTGGGCGTGACGCCTGTTTCAGCAAATGAAATGGTGCGGCGGCTGGGCGAGCAGGGATTGGTTTCTCACACGCCGTACAAAGGTGTGAACCTGACGAAAAAGGGGCGCGGGGTGGCGTGCAATGTGTTGCGTCGACAGCGTTTGTGGGAATGTTTTTTGTACGATCATTTGAAGATCGAGTGGTCGCAGGTATATGAATTTGCCTGCTCGCTGGAACATGCCACCGCACCCGAAGTGACCGAGGCGCTGGCTGGGTTTCTCGGCGATCCGAAAACCTGTCCGCGTGGGAATCCTATTCCTGCTGCGGATGGTTCGTTTAAGCCATTGGATGCCACCCCGTTGAGTGAAGCGAAACTTGGGCAGACGGCGCAGGTGTTGGCGGTGAACGCCACTGCAACGGATGTGCTCAAATATTTGCAGGAAAAAAATATTTTGCCAGGGCGCGTGGTGGAGATAGTTGAGGTTGCGCCGATGCAAGGGCCATTGACATTGCGAGTTGAAGGAAAAGATGTTGCGCTCGGTTTGTCGATGGCAGAGTTTGTGCTCGTAAAAATCATATCGTGAGGAACCATGTTCATGCCTGATTCAATTCAACTTCATTTGCTTCAGCCTGGTCAGCGCGCGACCATTGCCCGAATTAACGGGGCGAGTGCGCTGCGCAGGCGTTTTATTGAAATGGGAATCGTCAAAGGGGAAACGATCCTGATCGAGCGCCACGCACCGCTGGGCGACCCCGTGGAATATTTCATCAAAGGCTATCATCTTGCTTTGCGCAAGGAGGAAGCCGCACAGATCGATGTGATTTTGCATGAGGGCGCGAATGACTGATTTTACGATTGCACTGGCGGGCAACCCAAACGCTGGCAAGACAACCATCTTCAATGCATTGACGGGTTTACACCAGCACACAGGCAACTGGCCCGGCAAGACGGTTGAAAAAAAAGAAGGCGAAATTAAGTTTGGTGATTTGAATATCAATATTGTGGATTTGCCCGGAACATACAGCCTGACCGCATATTCCCCCGAAGAGATCGTTGCGCGTGACTATATTATTGAAGAGCATCCCGACGTTGTCATCAACGTGGTGGATGCAACCAACTTGGAACGTAATTTATATTTGACCGTCCAAATTTTGGAAATGGATGTTCCTGTGGTTTTGGCATTGAACATGACCGATGCTTTGCAAAAAGACGGCGCGAAAATTGATCTTGAAAATCTTTCGCGTTTGTTGGGCGAAATTCCAGTGGTTTCCACCGCTGCGAATCGCGGCATAGGAATTAATGAGTTAATCTCAAAAGCCGTTGAAGCGGCTGGTAAAAAAGTGACAGCATGACAAATACACAAATGATTTTTCGACTTGATTACGGCAGCAAGTTGGAACGCGAGATCGCGTATCTGCTTGCTTTGTTTGAAGAAATAAAATTTGATGCGGGGCGTTATCCGCGACGCTGGCTGGCGATCAAATTGCTTGAAGGCGATGTCGATATTCTTTCGCGTGTGCAGAGCATGTCTAATGGCGGGCAGGTAATTGCAGCGGCGCAACAGGGCGCGGAGAAAATAAAATCCATGCTGGGTGATGATGTGGACTTGCTCACCGCCGACCGTCGCTACGGCTACATTAATGGCGTGGTGCGCCAATCCCTTCAGCGCCCGCTCATTGATCGCATCACACTCACCGACCGTATCGATGACATCGTCACGCACAAGTGGCTCGGCCTGCCGTTTTTCTTTGCGATCATGTACATCATGTTTAGATTGGTGATCGATGTCTCCGCGCCGTTTTTGGATTGGACGGATGCGGTCATCAACGGCCCGATTGCAAAGCTATTCTCGTTCATTCTTAATCTGGTAGTTGCTCCAGCTTGGATACATTCCCTCGTCATTGACGGAATCGTCGCCGGAGTGGGAGGCGTGCTGGTCTTTGTCCCTGGGTTGTTGATCTTGTATTTCTTCCTTGCTCTATTAGAGGACTCTGGCTACATGTCGCGTGCTGCATTTGTGATGGATCGCTTCATGCGTGTGGTGGGCTTGCATGGAAAATCATTCATCCCGATGATCCTCGGCTTTGGTTGCGCTGTCCCTGCCATTTACGCCACGCGGACAATTGCCAGCCGCCGCGACAGAATTCTAACCGCGTTGCTTGTCCCGTTGATGTCCTGTTCGGCGCGTTTGCCGGTGTATGTAGTTTTTGGATTGGCATTCTTTGGTGCTCGTGCTGGAACTGTTATTTGGGCAATGTATGCTTTGGGAATTATCGTTGCCATGCTGGCTGGTTTGGTTTTCACGCGAACCATTCTCAAGCCGGATGTTTCGTCCGCGTTTGTATTGGAATTGCCTCCGTATCGTCAGCCTTCGCTCAAGAGTGTGATGATCCACATGTGGGAGAATACACGCGAATTCGTCCGCAAGGCTGGGACGACGATCCTTTTTGCTTCTGTTGTGATGTGGCTGCTGCTTAATCTTCCGTGGGGTGTGACCGAACAACGCAATTCTTATTTTGGAAAGGTGAGCGGTTTCATTGCGCCTGTTTTTTCTCCGCTGGGGTTTGGTAACTGGGAGACAAGCGGCGCATTAGTAACGGGTTTCATGGCGAAGGAGATCGTGGTCAGTTCGATGAGCCAGATCTATCTCAGTGATGCCGTGGAAGAGGAAGATGCTGAAACGACAACATTTGGTGAAGACCTGCTTGGGATTGGAAGCGGCTTTGTGAATGCAACCGTCAATTCGGGGAAAATTCTACTGAGTATTATCCCCGGCGTCAATTTGGTGGATGAAGAAATAGAAACACAGGATACGGCTCTCAGCCTTGCTTTGCAGAAGAATTTCACTCCGTTGACAGCCGCTGCTTTGTTGGTCTTTGTGCTGCTGTACGTTCCCTGCGTGGCTACGCTGGGTGCTATCAAACATGAGTTCGGTAGTTCGTGGGCAGTAACCTCGGCTTTATACCAAACCGCTGTGGCGTGGATCGCAGCTTTCATCGTCTTCCAAGGCGGTAAACTGCTTGGGCTGGGATAGAGATTTCTAATGCTGTCACAGTTGGTTTCCCTGTTGGAAGAAAAGAAGGATGGATTAAGTCTGTTCGAGATCAGCCGCTTGATGAACGCTCAACCATCCGCCATATTATCCATGCTGGATCTTCTGGTACGAAAAAGGAAATTGCTTGAGATCGGGCCTGACGGAAAATATTGCGCTGACTGCGGACAGGTATCAGATTGTAATTTGCTGGCTGTGCATGGGAAGCGATATGTGCTTGCGTCACAATTTCGTGAATCACCTGAGATAAATTAAGGCAAATTCCAAACCTTTTAATTAAAAAACCAGCCACGGATTTCACGAATTTGCACGGATATTTAATTTATCTTTGCAAATCAATGAAATTTGTGGCTGGTCTGTTTTAGTGTTAACTACGTTTTACGACAGGATCACCTGTCCGCAATACTCGCATTTATCCATGCCGAGTTCGAGGGTGCCGCCGCAATTTGGACAGGTGAAAGTCTCCACTTTGACGGGATGCCCGGCAGTTTTATACGCAGTTTCATTGTCTGCCAGATCGGCGCGCAGGCGTTTGAGGCGGGCGAGGTAGGCATCTCCGCTCATCTCTCCTGATTTACGCAGGCGTTCCACATCCGCAATGGATTCCTTCAACATGCGGCGCTGCGCCTCAAGCGATTCCTTGCTGCTATCCTGAAAGGATACCTTCATCTCAGGCTTGGGCGGAATGGACGCGAGAATAGCCGCGATGATAAGAAATACTGCGGAGACGACAAGCCCAACTACCAGCGGGGTAAATTGGAAACCGGGGATGGAACTGAAATTGACCTTGTTCACTTGTACTTCGTTGTAATCTGCAACGACTACATAGCGGTCACCGCCAAGTTTGCCAATATCTACACGGGTGATGCCTGTGGAATGTTTCGGCAGGTTGTTGCGCGTACCGTTTTCTGTGAATACCGCCACATTACCTTGATCGTCACCGATGACAGCTTCCTGCTTGCCGTCTTCGTCGATGTCGAGACCTGCAATTTCAGTGACTTTATCCGAGAGGGAGCCTGTCCACATTTGGGTGGCAGTTACGCCATTGAAAGAGAATGCCCAAATGCCGCCATCTTTTCCGCCGACCACGATCTCACGGGAGGATGGGTCGCCGTTCAATTCCACTTCGCGTACTTCACTGACAGCTTGCCCAAGAGATTTTTCAAACAGGATAGCGCCATCAACGGCATTGTAAATTCTGAATGCGCCGTACTCGCCACCTGTGATGATCTCACTGTTGCCGTCACCGTTCAAATCAAAAGCACGCATACGACGGAGTTGTTCCTGGCTGGTCTGCCAGATGACATTACCTTGTGCGTCGTACACAGCAATGGAGCCGTCATTTGTGGCGATGGCGACATGCATCTGACCACCAATCTGTGCATCGTCCATACCGCGGACTTCGGCAGAGCCGAGGTCTCCGCTCCAGAGCGGGGCGCCATCCAGACCCACAGATAAGATTCCGCCTGAATTATCGCCGAGCACAATTTGAGGTCCAGAAGAGAAGCGAATGACTGCAACACGCGAGGGGAAACCTACATCAAGTGTCTCCGCAAGGGTAGACACCTGTCCTTTTGAAATCACATCCACAGCCATACCCGTGCCAACATAATAGACAACAATATCTTCTACGCCGTCTCCATTCACATCACCGAGGGTTGTCTTTGGAGATTGATAGGGCAGAGTCCACATGATGTTGCCGCTGCCATCATAAACAGAAACATCGCCTGTGTTTTGGATGAAGAGATCATCCTGCCCGTCGCCGCTTACATCAATGACCTTCATGCTTTCGGCGGCATCGTAGGATTGATTCCAAATTACATTGCTTCCAAATTTTTCGGCGGTCACTGCTCCGCTGAACGCGAACACACCCGCCACGACCATAACAAGACAGGAGAGTACGATTGCAACAATAAAGGGGATGATTTTTCGACTCATTTATGCAGCCTTTCGTTGTAAAAGAGAATATGCAGATTTTAGAAAACCGAGAATATGTTCGTGCTCAATATCTTCAAATGGAGACTTGGCAAGGATATTGATAATCCCGCCGTCTGTGTTGACTTCTGCAACAGTGTATTTGCCAATATTCTGCCCGGGCTTAAAACTGGCAGAAGGGCGAATTTCATACGCATCAGGATTTACCACAATGCGCACCTTCAACTCCTGTTCAGCGCCTTTGAATTTTTCAGGCTTGAGTTTGGATTTCCCGCTGATGCGGCTGCGTTTCCAGTACGATTTTCTCTTTTTCGATTTTTGAATGGCGGAAACTCTCAACACATTGCCATCGTATAACTTCGCTTTTAAAGAAAGCCACGAATCGCTAAAGTGCTGCGTGGTGCGGTTTTGGGTGTCCTGTGTTTCGCGCGCCACCTTTGTGGGCAGCATGGAGCCTGTCAGATCAAGATGACCCAAAAATGTAGCACCAGGTTTCAGGTCGTCACGAAGCGTGCGCAGCATTTCCTTCGTTCCGAAATAGTGCGGTGAAAAATCGAAGGAATCGCTTTTACGCAAATTCCGCGCCATGATGAATGCCGCGAGCCATAAACAAATTGCGCCAATTGTGAAGATGAACGAAACATAACCTAATGCAAAAAGAAGCCCGTCAACAGCGGCCAGTCCCAGACCAACAATGAAAATTATCATGGGAATCCAACGCCATTTATCACCAGCGCTTTCCGTTTTTTGCACTTCTCGTACAAAGTTATCCATGCCGCGCATGATCGAATCTGGCTTATCTGCAATTGAAACATAAACAGGCGTGTAATCTTTTTTACCCGTCGCGCTCGGTTTCGGTGTTTTCTTGCGCGCTGTGTTTAATAGATAAAAGAACAGCAGCACAATCACTAAAATGATTCCGCAAATTACAACCATTCACTCCTCCAATGACGTACAGCGATATAATTCGGCGATGCCTAAAATACTTTATACAGCTTTCGATATTGTACCAAGCCCGAAAGGCGCTTCCACGCATATTTTGCATAATCTTCGCGGGTTGGTCAATGGCAATTTTGACGTTCATCTTATCACGCCCAATGATGGATTGCTCCCCCCCGAAGATACTATTGATGGCGCGCGCGTCACCCGCATTTCGCAAGACCTCGCCCAAAATTTTCTTGCGCGTGCTGTTCATTTTGGAAAAGCAATTGCGTCTCATCTCGCGCTTTGCCCTGATTATGATGTCGTCCACTTCCGAAATGTTTGGGATGGATTTCACATCGCGCAGAGCAGGATGAAGCATGGCTATAAAACGCTTTTTGAAGTGAATGGACTTCCTTCTATTGAGCTTAAATATCATTATCCAGGTTTGGATTCAGAATTGCTCTCAAAAATAAAGGAACAGGAGATCGCGACTCTGCACCTGAGCGATGCGATCATCTGCCCCTCACGAGTGACTCGCGACTACATCGCCTCGCTCGGACTTAACCGAAAGCTGGTGACTGTTATCCCGAACGGAGTCAGCCCTTCAGATTTTCCTGCAACCCCGCTGCCTGTCCGAGGTGACCGTGTCCCCGTTTTGTTGTACATCGGCACCCTCGCCGATTGGCAGGGATTGGAAATTGTCATTAAGTCGTTGCCGAAGATTCTCGAACAACAACCCGTTCGCCTCCAGATCGTCGGGCGTGGGCGTTCGCGCCAGCGCAAAATGCTTGCCAAGCAAATTCGGAAATTGGGAATTGAAGAACATGTCATTGTTCAGCCTGCCGTGCCGCATCACGAAATCCCTGCGCTGATCGCAAG
>Ga0075156_10000156_pt1 | contig 34726 bp, 27 predicted proteins | sample JI81AbrownDNA_FD_70966 | JGI IMG/M metagenome (GOLD analysis project Ga0075156, IMG submission 70966) | Wastewater effluent complex algal communities from Wisconsin, to seasonally profile nutrient transformation and Carbon sequestration -... | ecosystem: Engineered > WWTP > Effluent > Algae...
CTGATCTTTTTTACTATTTTACAGTTCCTAAAAATATAACCATGGCCGGCTCTATCTTTCGTAAGAAACCCATTTCAAATGTTATTCCGGACGGACATGGTCATCAGTTGAATAAAATTCTGGGTGTGCGTGACCTTACAGCCATGGGCATCGCGGCTGTTATCGGGGCAGGAGTTTTTTCAACGATCGGACAAGCGGCTTTTAATGGCGGACCTGGAGTTTCACTTTTGTTTGTTATTACCGCGGTAACCTGCGGATTTTCTGCGTTGTGCTATGCAGAGTTTGCAAGTCGTGTACCGGTATCAGGAAGTGCTTATACCTACTCGTATGTTGTGTTTGGTGAGATCATTGCATGGATTATCGGCTGGGCGTTGATCCTTGAATATGCGATTGGAAATATTGTGGTAGCAATTTCGTGGAGTACCTATTTCAACAATCTATTGGTTCACATTTTCAACATTCACCTTCCGGATTGGATGCTGATTGACACCACCACGGCACGTGATGCTTTTAATGAGGCGACCAGGTTCATGGCTGCCGGAGACCTTTCAAATGCTGCTGATGTTAAGAAATATGAATTCGCGATCAATGCCTGGAACAATGCCCCGGTAATTGGAGGCAATCACATATTCTTTAATCTTCCGGCCTTTATTGTTGTAGGTCTTGTCACCTGGCTCGCATACATCGGCATAAAAGAAAGCAAGAACTCAGCAAACTACATGGTTGTATTCAAGGTTGCGGTGATCATTTTCGTGATTATTGCCGGAGCTTTTTTTGTGGATGTAAATAACTGGACGCCCTTTCTGCCGAACCGTTTTGAAGGTGTATTAAAGGGAGTATCCGCTGTGTTTTATGCGTATATCGGGTTTGATGCAATCTCTACAACAGCGGAAGAATGTAAAAATCCTCAGCGCGATATTCCGAAAGGGATGATGTATTCGCTCGGTATTTGTACGCTACTGTATGTTTTAATTGCATTGGTGCTAACCGGCATCGAGAATTATTCAAAGTTCAATGGCGTCAACGATCCGTTAGCCTTTGTGTTTGAGAACCGTGCCCCATGGATTGAAAAAATTGTGTCGGTTAGTGCAGTTGTTGCAACAACGAGTGTGTTACTTGTCTTCCAGCTTGGGCAGCCGCGCATCTGGATGAGCATGAGTCGTGACGGATTGCTTCCTAAAAAATTTCAAACCATTCATCCGAAATTTCACACGCCTTCTTTTGCAACAATCGTAACCGGAATTTTAGTGGCGATCCCGGCTTTATTTATGCAAAGCAATTTCATGACGAACATGACAAGCATCGGAACGTTATTTGCTTTTGTGCTCGTTTCGGCCGGTGTACTTTTATTGCCGCGGATCGCAAAGGAACCCGGTAAATTCAGACTCCCCTATATTAATGGAAGGTTTATCGTTCCGATTCTTTTCGGGTTGTTCCTTTATTTATTCAGAACCCGGGTGAGCGAAATGTTTAGTAACCTGGATAACGCGGAAACAGTATTGTTTTTGATTTTTATTGTGCTGGCATCCATTCTTACAATCCTGACAATCATCAAGAAATATTCGCTAATACCGATTCTGGGTGTACTGTTCTGCACGTATCTCATGATCGAGATTCCAGCTGACAGCTGGGGGTACTTCTTCCTTTGGATGGCGTTAGGCCTCGCAATCTATTTTGCGTACGGATATCGTAAAAGCAAGCTCGCGAAAGAATAACTACTTCACGTTAACCTGATAATTTACGTTTCGATCCTTCAGGTATTGTTGAATGAATTCAAAGTGACTTTCGGCTTCCCCTAAATATTCAGGAGGACAAATTCCTTTGCGATTAAATTGCCCATTCGCTACTAAATGCGCGGCAGCTGTACATGTATAGCCGGTTGTGCGGGCCATCGATAATGTTCCGCTGATTTTATCTGTGCGATCAAGCAGGTTGTATTGATAGGTTTTCTTTGTTCCCTGCTCATCTCCGCTGATGCGGATGCGCATCACCGTAAACTCTTCCTCACCGGGTTTTAATTTCCATTTCGGGAAGAGAAGTTTTGCAGTCAAATCAATCGGGCGAACTTTCTGCCCTTTCACGTCAATCTCTTCATACGAGAAGAATCCACTTTCACGCAACACACGCAGGTATTCAATATTTCCCGGATAGCGCAACGTTTTCTCGATCATGTTCGGAATGTTCGGCATGGTTTTGATAAGCGAACGCAAGCCATCAGAATTCCATGACTCGAGTGTTCCGACACCTTCAAACTTGATCAACTCTGAATCGGATAATGCTTCCTTCGTTACAATTTCACTGCTTTGAACGTATCGTGCAGGACGCACATATTCTTCAATCACATCAATAGGAGAGAACACGGCTTTGTATTCATAAGGCCATTCGCGAACAACGGGCAGTCCACCCACCAGGCATTCGTATGATTTTACCGTCATTCGTTTGTTGTGGTACCCCAATATAATGTTGCCCATACCCGGAGCAACACCGCAATCAGTAACAACTGTAACATTATGCTTTTTCGCAAGATCATCCAGTAAAAATGGATCTTCCGGAAAGAAAGAAATGTCAACCATATTCTTTCCAGCTTCAATAACTGTTTTTACAGTTTGGAAGCCCATGAAACCGGGCACAGCTCCAATCACTAAATCAAACGACTTGACGGTTTGTGCCAGAAGTTTCAGGTCACTGAAATCCAGCCGCTGTGTTTTAATACTATGCTGTTTTAGGGAGGCCAACGCCTCTTCACTGAAGTCAGCGGACGTAACATCAAACTTTTTTGAGAGATCGATAGCCATTGCCTTTCCAACAAGGCCGGCTCCAAGCACGATTACTTTTTGCATGCGTGAAATTACACGCATTAACGGATAAATCCATGCAGAATTACCAGCACAGAGGGCGCCATAAGCACCAGGTCAACGGGTGAGAATCTTTTTTTCATTGATAAAAAAATGTGGGCAGTCTTTTCCATGGCTGATATTTTTTCAGGGGTTGTTAAACAGTCGGATTTTGAGAGGTCTTTCGGTAGGTGTACCAGCAGATTATTCCGGTAGTAGAATCGCAAACGGAATCCCCCATGAGGGGTTACATAAATTTTAGAGTAACTTTCAATACCCAAAACCGTAGCGCATGCTCAACCCCGATAAAATTCTGCAGAAAGCCAAAACTTCATCGTTCTATAGAACAATTTTAAATTGGTCGCTTGCCAGAACTATACCTTTTAACAAGCCGCATGGTTTTAAAATTGTGGAGCTTTCAGACTTTCGGATCAAAATTATGATTCCGTACAGGCGAAGCAATTTCAATCACATTCGCGGCCTGCATGCGTGCTCGCTTGCTACGATTTCAGAATTCACAACTGGTTTCTTGTTAATCAGTAACCTGGATATGAAAAAATACCGCTTGATTATGCCGCGCCTGGAAATGGATTATCATTACCAGGGAAAAATGGATTCGTTTGCTGAGTTTACGATTTCCAAAGCGTGGATTGACGAGTATATTATTAATCCGTTGAAAACGCAGGACGCAGTGGTGGTTCCATGCGAAGTTAAGATTCACGATGCGCAGAAAAATCATCTTACCACGGGGAAAATTTTCTGGCAAATCAAAAGTTGGGACAAAGTGAAAACAAAAGTTTCCTGAGCGGATTTTCGTAACTTCACAACAAACCTCTCCCATATGAAAAAAATCGATGCGCTTCTTTCGGAGTATGGTGAAAGTCACCAACACTCCACCAATAAGGCTATCCACTGGATTTGTGTTCCGCTGATTTTTTTCAGCGTTGTCGGACTGATTGCTTCTATTCCGGCTGAACCATTGCAAGGCTTGATGGAGGGAAGCCCGTATGCAAACTGGGCAACATTAGTGCTTGTATTGGTTATTGTGTACTATGTGTCGCTATCTATTCCGCTTGCCATTGGAATGATGCTGTTTGGAGTGCTGTGTTTGTTTGCAGTAAATCTTATCGTTCGATTGGACGTTGCTCCGTTATGGCTGGTGTGTGTGATAATTTTTGTGGTTGCGTGGATCGGTCAGTTCTATGGACATAAAGTGGAAGGTAAAAAACCTTCTTTCCTGAAAGACATTCAGTTCCTGATGATCGGCCCCGCGTGGCTGATGCATTTTATCTATAAGAAAATTGGAATCCCATACTAATTGTGCCATTCTCATTTCACGAGGGATTACCGGAAGCAACAACACTGCACATTGATCAGGGAATCTTTCATGATTCGAAGCATTTAAAACTCCAGGCTCCATCGGGCTGGCACTCTTTTCATATTCAGAACAATAAACAGGTTGAGGGCATAGTTTCTTTTCATACAGACAAGGATGAAGCGGCCAGTCCTTACCGGAGCCCCTTTGGATCGTTCTTATTTTCGGATGCTGTATCCGAAAACGTATTGGCTGAATTTGTTACGTATTGCGAAAATCAACTGATCAGCAAAAAGGTCAAATTCATCACTCTTAAAAATCAGCCCGAAGTATACTCAACTGAAAAAAGTAAAAAGCTCTTACGTGTCTTAAGCAGGCTTGGCTACACACTTTCAGCAGAAGAAACCAGTGCAGTGATATCAATACGTAGTAGAGCATTCGAGTCGGGGCTGCACAAATCAGAGAAGAAAAGATTGAGAAAGTGCCGTGAAAGTGGATTGACATTTACAACAATGCCGTTGCTGCAACTTCAGAAAATTTATATTTTTCTGGACGCATGCCGAAAAGAGAAAGGATATTCTTTAAGTATGTCGTTTGCTGAAATTGAGAAGCTGGCAAAAGTGTTTCCCGAACGAATCATCCTAACGGCTGTGATTGATAAGAATCAGATTGTGGCGGCAAATATTTCGATCCGCGTGTATGATCACGTTCTTTATAATTTTTATCACGATCACGCGAGCGAGTATGATTCTGTAAGCCCGGTTGTATTATTGAATGAAGGCCTTTACCAACTTTGTCAAAAGGAAAAAATTCAATTTTTGGATCTGGGTACCTCTAATATTGAAGGCGCGCTGAATGAATCCTTGCTGAATTTCAAGGTCAATCTGGGGGCAGAACCTTCACGTAAACTTACCTTTACCAAAAAAATCGCTTGATGGAAATGCCGATGGTAAGCGTGGTTTGCCTGTGCTACAATCAGGAACGTTTCGTTGAGGAGGCCATCTGCTCAGTTTTAAACCAGTCGTATCCAAATGTTCAGCTAATTGTGGTGGATGATGCCAGCACCGACAACAGCCCAAATGTTATTAGGTCTGTAATTCAGACATACCCCGGCATTCAATTTCTGGCACTGACTGAAAACCTGGGCAACTGCAAAGCATTTAACCGGGGATTAGTCTTAGCGAAGGGTTCTTTTCTGATTGATCTCGCAGCAGACGATGTACTTCTCCCAAACAGAATAGAAGAGGGGGTTAAGGTTCTTCGCGAAAAAGGGGAGGGTTATGGCATTCATTTTTCGGATGCAGCGATTATAGATGAATATGGTACACATCTCTACAATCATTCCGATCGCTTTCCGCACCAAGCCGTTCCGCAAGGAGATGTTTACGCAAGAGTAATCAGACAGTATTTCATTTGTCCACCCACGGTAATGTTCACACGACAGGTTGCGGATGTGTTGGGAGGTTACGATGAGGCACTTTCCTACGAGGATTTCGATTTCTGGGTCCGGTCATCACGCGCTTTTAACTATGTCTACTCCCCTGAAATTCTTGTAAAGAAAAGGGTTTCTAAAAATTCATTGAGCTCAAAACAGTTTAAACTCTTCAGCAAACATGCTAGATCAACGTACCGCGTTTGCCAAAAGATTTTGCGGTTAAACAATAGCGGAGAAGAACAGCAGGCCCTTCATCAAAGGATTATGTATGAGATCAAACTGAATTTGAGGCTCCTAAATCCTGGCGTTGCCCTTGAGTTTTTCTTTTTGATGATTCGTAACAGGGGGAAAAAGTATACCTGATTATTTACGATTATCTTCGCCCATCACCATGCTGTAGTAACTGGCATATCGACTCTCGGCAATTTCACCGGAGTTAACAGCATCAATCACCGCGCACTTAGGTTCTGTTAAATGAAGGCACCGTGCCCCAAACTTACAATTCAATCGAACATCCCGCATTTCCGGAAAATAGTCTGATAATTCTTCGCGGGACATGTCGATCAGCCCAAACTCTTTGATGCCGGGAGTGTCAATAATAAATGTTTTGTCATTCAACCTGAACATTTCGGCAAATGTGGTTGTGTGCGTTCCCTTCTCAGAGTAATCCGAAATCTCACTTGTTTTTTGGCGTACTTCGGGTGATATCTTATTCAGCAGCGTTGATTTTCCAACGCCTGAATGTCCGGAAAGTAAGGTAATCTTTCCTTCCAGAATTTCACGAACTTTTTCCTGGCTTTCATTCAACGCGGAAGTTTCGATGCATGTCACGCCAGTCTTTTCATAGGTTTGAATAAGTGCTTGCTGCTCTTCCAGCGACTTCTCATCCAACAAATCTTTTTTATTGAACACAATCACTTGTGGAATCCGAAAAGACTCAGCTGCCACCAGAAAACGATCAATAAAACCTACGGATGTTCTGGGCAGCTTAAGCGTTGCAACAATCAATGCCTGATCTATATTCGCTGCAATCACATGCGCCTGGTGCGCTTTTTTTACCGATTGCCTGACCAGGTAGTTTTCACGATCCATAATTTCGGAAATCATGGCTTCGTTGTTTTCAAAGTCCATCACCACCCGATCCCCTACCGCGATGGGATTGGTTTCCTTAATGTCCTCCAGCCTGAATTTTCCGCGAATGCGCGCAGGGATTACCGTGCCGTCTTCTGTAAGCACGTCATACCACGAACCGGTTGATCGCATTACTAATCCCCTCATGTTACAATGTTACGGATTGCTAGTCAATAATTTGCGGCAATACTGCATCACCTTATCGGTTGCGCCCAGATTTTCCTCTACGTACTGCCGCGTAACCTCGCAGGCTAACAGAAACGTTTGAGGCAGCGTAACCATTTCGTACTTATTCTTGAAATCCAAATAATCGGAGACCTCAAAAGCGCCACCGCGATTGATGAGGTCAACGGCTTCCTGGAATTTTTCGAAGTTCTTGTTTCCAAAAAAAATCGGAATTCCATAGCACGCAGCTTCCAGAATATTGTGCAGCCCTTTGCCAAACGCTCCACCGATGTATGCAAACTCTCCGTACTTGTACAATTGCCCCAACATGCCAACATTATCAATAATCAACACGTGCGCGCGTTCAACCTTGGCAGTATCTATTGCTGAGTACCGGATTGTTTCGGCATTCAGGGATTGTTCAAGATTGCCAATGAATGTTTCATCTATTTCATGCGGAGCAACAATGAATTTTATGTGGTGATAATGTTCATTGATAAAAGGAATGAGTACCTCCAGGTCTTCCGGCCAGCAGCTTCCAATCACCATGATTTTTTCATTGCTCTTGAACTGCGCAACGAGAGGCAACTCAAGTGAACGTTTTACCAGTTCGTTTACGCGGTCAAAACGGGTATCACCTGCTTTTACAAAATTCTGAATTTTTAATGACTTGAGCAGCCTGGCGGACTCATCGTTCTGCAGGAAAAAGTAGGAGAAGTTGAATAGAATCTTCCTGTAGAATCCACCATAACTTTTAAAAAATAATTGATCTTCCCGAAAGATGGAAGACACTGAAAGTAAAGGAATGTTTCTCTTTTTTAATTGTGTTGAATAATGATACCAGAATTCGTACTTGATAAAAATCGCGAGCACGGGTTTCGTAATTTCGATAAAGTGTGCTGCGTTGCGTCTCGTATCCCAGGGTAAATAGAAAATATAATCTGCCTGATCATAATTTTTCCGCACTTCAAAGCCAGAGGGTGAAAAGAATGTTAGCAAAACTTTGTACTGCGGAAATTCGAGTTTTAATTTTTCAATTACAGGCCGACCTTGCTCAAATTCCCCAAGGGAAGCGCAATGAACCCAAATGATTGGTGCCGTATTGGACCCAAGTGTGTTTGTCAATCTTTTAAAGATATCTCTTCTGCCTGCGTTAAAAGCACGTGCTTTAGTGTTAAAACGCCCTGCCAATGCATATCCGGCTCGTGCAAAAAGCAATAGTAAGTTGTAGATAACTGACATTAGGCGCTAAAATATCAAGATTACGTGCCCATTCCCGTGTGTTAGTAAATAATTTTAAAAGTTTTACAGATTATAGTTTACCAAAATCCTTAATTTCGGATTCATCAGCATTAAAATGCAAACCCCTATGTATATGAAGAAAATCTACCGTGTTGCCTGCTTGCTTTTTCTCCTTGCGGGGTTGGCTATGCCAGCGAAAACAATTGCTCAAGGTGAAGAAGACCTTTCAGCCTTCCTGATGGCAGGTGAGGATGCTTCAAAATTAATAGAGGCTTATATGCAGCCGGTTGTAAAAAGTATTTCGTACGGTATGACCGGAGGCTGGTACACCACAGCAAAGGCTCACAAAACACTAGGGTTCGATTTGAGTTTTACCGTGAACTCGGCATTCATCCCTTCGTCTGAAAATTTTTTTAATCCGGAAAAACTGAACTTATCTTCGAACACAACCTATGACGGAGCCAGGGATAAAGACTCAGGCGCACCCTTTGATCCAACAAGAAAAGCACCGACTATTTTTGGACCCAAAGATGAAACTCGGTATTCTTCAACCTATGGCGGAGAAACTTTTGTTTACGGAGGTCCTGAAGGATTTGACATAAAAAAAGAGATTGGAATTGCGGCAGTGCCCACACCCATGGTTCAGCTCGGTATCGGAATAATAAAAAACACTGATATTAAGCTGCGGTTTGTTCCTAAGCAATCCTTTGGCGAATCGGATATAAAAATGTTTGGGATTGGGATCATGCACGATATCAAGCAGCATTTTAAGGGCATTAAACTTATGCCGTTTGATCTTTCTGCACTGGTTGCATATAACTCAGTTTCCGGATCTACGGATTTAAGCTCAGATGGTTCTGACGGAGTTCCGGAAAGTACAAATGGAGTTGGAGAATACAAATTTAATTCGTGGGTTATTCAGGCGTTAATCTCTAAAAAGATTTCTGTATTAACAGGCTATGCAGGTGTTGGGTATAATATTGTTAATACGAAAGTTGATGTTAAAGGAGACTATACTCTTGTTTCGGAGTCGGACACCGAAGTTCCAATAAGCAATCCTGTTGCTATTGATTTTAAAAATAACAGTATGCGCCTTACAGTTGGTATGAGACTCAAACTGGGGCCGGTGTTTTTTAATGGCGACTACACGTTCCAGAAATATAATACGCTCTCCGTTGGATTCGGATTCGCGGTGCGATAAAGAGAATACTTACCGAAAAGGAAAAACCTCTGAAATCCATCAGAGGTTTTTTTATTTAAAGAGCAGGAGGCATTACTTACTTCAGCTTGGCAAATAACATCCGCATACCTTCCTCGATAAGCGTTGGAACTTTCTTTTCGTTACTCGGCACAACACTTTCGGCTGTTCCTTGCCATACAAGTTTGCCGGTTCCGCGATCAACCAGGTCTACCGTAACTGATCCTTGCTTGTACGTTCCAATTACAACTTCCTGCGATTGCCAGGAATAATTTCGCTGTCCCATGTACGCTGTGCGGTCACCCGGATTAGCAAAGCTTGTTTCCCGCGTTTGAACTTCCTGTGAAACGACAATGCCAATGTTCACTAATACATCAGGAGTATCTGCTGGGGTTAATCCTTTTGCTGCGAATTGTTTGGTGATGGCCTTTTTTAAAAGTTCAAGATTGGCCGTGTAATCCGATCCTATCCCATCGCCACTGGCATCCACTTCAAAGAAGTCGAACGTTTTATATTTTGATAAAGCAAAATTTTCGGCCTGGTTAACGTTCTCAATTCTGATGCTGCTACAGGCCATCAAAAGCGCACACAGTAAAATGATGAGTTTCTTCATACAATAAAGATAAATTTATTTTGTCACTCAATGGCCTGACGTCATAAAATGATTCGCGTGCTGAAATCAATCGTATGCCGAAAAGCCGTACCTTCCGCATACCAGTTCCCCATTATGAATAAAATACTTGTCTGCATGCTGCTCATTTTGTTGGGCACACCTGCAATCCTCCAGGCCCAGATCGATGCCAACGTGCAAACACCCCAATATGTAGATGTGACTGATTTGCGCAACGTTATTCGGGGAAAAAATTCTAAGAAGGAGCCTGAATCTGGTATACCTGAAAAGGGAAAGCTTATGTTATTTGTGGTGCCTGCGATCGGATCTAATCCATCCCTTGGAGCATTTTACGGAATCGGTGCGACCGGTGCCATGTTTCTGGGAGATCCTGCCAACACCAGTATATCTAACCTGAGCAGTTCTATTTTATTTACAACCAAAGAGCAGTTTGTGGGCTCGCTCCGCGGAATTGTTATGACGCCCCGAAATAGTTGGGAAATGCTGGTTGACTTTAAGTATAGTTTCTTTTCTGAAAATACATACGGACTTGGAAGTGATTATAACCAACCGGGTAGGGAAAGCTGGAATTGGGGCGGGGTGCAAACAGCGGGGATAACCGGAGCTCAGCCCATGACCTTTAACCAGGTGAAAGTTTATTACACTGCGCTTAAGGAAATTCATCAATACATCTATGTTGGAATTGGGTATCACCTGGATTACCATTACAAAATAGAAGACACGAGCTTGGATACTGCAGCTGCCGAACCTGTCATCACCAGTCACTATGCGTACAGTGAAAAGTATGGGTTTGATACGCAGCAGTATGTAACCTCCGGAACCAGCATTAATTTTGTTTTCGATAATCGTGATCACACCGTAAATACCTATCGCGGTGCATTTCTGCAAATGGCCTTTCGAACCAATCCAAAATTTTTGGGAAGCGAAAAAAGCTCAAAGCAATTATACCTGGAGGCAAGAGTATTTAAAAGCTTATCGAAAAAACGCCCACGTCATGTACTTGGATTTTGGGGGATTGCCAATGTAGTAACTTCGGGTGAAGTGCCTTACTTGCATTTACCAGCCAATGCATACGATATGCGCAACCGGATTGGCAGAGGCTATGTAGCCGGAAGATTTCGTGGCCCGGGCTGGGTAACGGCTGAAACAGAATACCGTTTCCCACTAACAAAGAATGGATTGTTAGGTGCCGTTGTGTTTGCTAGTATTACTACCACTTCGCGGGATGCAATTACAATAGGAGACGAAAACATTGATAAGCTTAATTTATTTGAAGCTATTCGACCAGCCGGTGGCTTAGGCGCGCGTCTGATGCTGAACCGTACAGGCCGATTAAACCTGACGATGGATATGGCCTTTGGACAAAACGGTGCCAAAGGCTTTTATCTAGCCGTAGGTGAAACGTTCTAGGGTGTTACCTAACATCCATTTATAAATTGAATATGTGTTTGCATGCTTCATCGTCTAAACATGAGGCAGTCCTTTATAGAATTTAAAATTCTTCCAGCATGATGAACTTTTCTGTACTTCAATCGACTCCAACATTTGTGGTCACTATTATCCTGTTTGCCCTCATTGTTATTTTCTATGTGGTAGGCCATCGTCTTCGAAGTAAGGCGATCAAAAAAAATCTTACGGAGGCAACAATTGATTTTGGCGGAATTAACGGAATGCTACTGGGTCTGCTTGGCTTGATTCTAGCCTTTACCTTCAGTATGTCAAACTCAAGGTTTGATACGCGGAGACAATTGATTATCGAAGAAGCGAATGCGATTGGGACAGTCATTTTAAGAACGGATATTTATCCTGACAGTGTTCGCCAACTGCTTAGAAAGAATTTGAAGGAGTATGTAGAAGCTCGTATTGCGTTTTGTCAGGCAGATTTGAATATTGAAAAGCTCACGGAGCACTATCTTCATGCCGATCAGGTAGGAAAGAAAATCTGGGCGATTGCTGCCACGTATGCCAGGACAGATGATAGGGCAACCCTGAATTCCCAACTTATTCCTGCGTTGAATAATATGATTGATATTACTACCACGCGCAGGGCAGCAGGGGAGGCAACCATTCCGAATTCGATTATGTATTTTCTTTTTATTCTTTGCCTAAGCATGTCTTTTTTACTAGGCTATGATAATAAAACGAAAATAGACTGGATAGTTGTGGTCGGATTTGCGCTTATGCTCTCCACTACATTGTTTATGATTATTGACCTTGACCGGCCCCGCAGCGGACTTATCACCATGGACGTGCCCATCCAGAAAATGGTTGAGTTGCGCGATATGTTCATGGATAAATGATAACGCGGGAGCGATCTCAAGTTAATCGTCACTTACTACTTTCGCGGGATTCAAAAACATTTTATACTTAAATTGAATTACATTATCACTGCTTTTAAAGTCACCTTCAATTTCGTTGCGTGATTTTTGAAGTGTATAGCTCAGTTCAAAACGATGTTTGTAACTTAATCTGTAGCCAAGTCCAAGTCGTGCGCGTCTGCGGTTGGCATAGCGTTCTGCCAACTGTTGGTCGAGTACAATGAATTCTTCATAGTCGGCTAAGGCATACCAAAGTTTGTTTGTAAAAAGATTAGGTCCATTGATACACACAAAGATTTCACCCCGGATGCGTGTTCGGTTACTGATATCCCAGTCCTGCTCTTCCACCTGCCGGAAGTACCGCAACTGGTACCGTAACACCAGGCGCGTATCGACTCTTTTATTCTGGGTAATAAAAAAACGCCCGCCCAACATCGGCATGATATCCCATGAATTTGAACCTTCTTTCTGTAACGTATAACTAAGTCCCACCTCACTGAGTAGATCGAGCCGGGTAAGCAATGTATACTCAAACGTTGGGCTGATGCTAAAACTCCGCCACTTATCGTCCTTACTTAATAAGGTCTGATAGGTGGTTGTATTTTCTAATAAGTACCGACCACCAAAAGGATACGATAGCTGAAAATCAAACCACAGCTGTTCATCTTGTTGCGCCTGACTTTGAACGGTTGTCAGAAGAAGAAAAGTAAGAACACATAAGAGACGTTTGAACATGGGGCTCCCGGAAAGTAGGCTATTGATCTGTGACCATACATTTATAATAACGTTACCTGGACACGAGCCTGGAAAAATTGTGTAGCTCCTTTCAAGTTGAACCGATCCAGTACCCCGTATCCATACGCCAACTCGAAGCGCAATTCCTTAGAGAGATACCAGTTTACCATGGGTGTAATTTTCCAAAACCTTCCTCCATGGATTGGTCCATCGTCAAGATCGTACGTAGAATACCGAAGCACAATTTCCCATGCACCCGGTCCGCCTTTAAAAACTGGTCTGGCCACGGGAATAAATCCATAAATACCACTAGCGGTACTGTACGGACGTGACTCTCCCGTGAGGATATAGGAGGCCGCTACGTCACCACCATAAAATACCCTGTTTGCCGTTTCAGGAGAATTGATTTGGTGTACATAATATTCTGATCCGAACATCCAAGGCCCATTACTATAGTATGCTTCACCGCCCAGATGCGTTGAGCTATTGGTGGAGATTTTATCGGTATCAATAAAGAATGGTGCAGGATTTGACTCCGGCCGCGAGCGTAATTGAATTACATCATCATCGGGTCTGCCATACCGATAATTGAATGCAAGGTGTAAAACGGTTTTGTCTACTTGTGAATAGATGGGCAGCCACCCAATCCGGGCAACCGTTTGCCATCTGTACGTAGAGAATGACTGGGTTTCCGAAAGCCAATCTGTGTACACGCCAACGTTCCACAAAATCCGTGTTTTGGGAAGATAGCCTAACCATTTTATACCATCTGCCAGAATAGGAATTACATCGATGGCCGTTTGTCTCTCCATTCCCCAGCCGGCAGCCGCGTTCATTACCTTGTTCAAGGAAAAACCTTCTTTGGTTCGGCCGATAAAAAAATTTCCCCACAATTCCGGTACATTGATCATAATCCCGGTTTCGCGGATAAACCACGCATCGGTTACGCCATCGTACATAATGCCGGCTTTCCAACTGATTGTACGTTTTGTTTTAAATTGTCCGCTCAGTAAAAAACGAAAGTCGCGGAGTTTGAACTGCGACTCTACAACATACCCTGCGGAATCTGCCTGGCGCTTGCTGTTTGCATCCAGCGTGAAACCTGCATAATCATAAAACAACGCAGCGCCTATTTTAAAAGTTGTAACCTTTCCGGGAAATAATCTCCAACGTTTGTCTTTCCATTTCCGGGTATCTTCCTTTACAACTTCCAGCATTTCTCCCTCCGTTCCATCCGGAATGTATTGTATGGAATCCTGACTAAAAGAAATCTGAGGCAGTGTCAGGAAAATCACAACCAGTAGAATTACGGATTGGGATATTTTAAGAAAGGGTCTTGTTAAAGAATAGGTGATCATGTTTTGAACAACGTAAAAGACTGAAAGCAAAATTGATTTTGCTTTCAGTCAGGTTTCACAACAACCTCTTTTAGAGAATGCCCAACGGTGTAATAAATCCAACGGTAAATCTGCCGGTCGAATAGTCAGCAGAACCAAATCTGGATTTGGCATAATCTGAGTATTTATACTCTCTGCCTACCCAGTTTGCAAAAAATTTCAGGTTCAGATCAGACCATGGAAAATACTCTACTGCGGGAATGAAACCCCATGCTTCGCGAATTTTTGTTTCGTTTGATTCGTTTGCAGGGTCTTTCGTTGCATTATCCCACTCTGCGATATCAAGCATTCCGACAAACGTGAGATGAACCTTTGGCGTTACCTTATACCGCAAATGTATCCAGTGACCCGTATACCTCGTTTGTGCTAGCGCATACGGATATTCCAAACCAGGAATGTCATCAGGAACCGTTTCACTTACGATACTGGTTCGGTCAAGATCCTCCTGACTCAATTTAAAGTCATAGATAAACGTGAGCTTCCCAAAATTTAATTCGTTACCCAATGCGATATAATTCATGTTGGCAGCGTCATCATTCCCATCCTGAGCTTCATTGAATAACGAGTACGACCAGATGGTCTTTAGCTTTCCACCAAACAGAACTCCACGCCAGTTTGCCACGAATGCCAGAGGTGCTTTAGACTCTGTAAAATTGGGTTGCGCACCATACAATTCATCAAAGGACTTTGTTCTAGAGTCCAACACCTGAACGGTAAATTGATGTCGGGCATTAGGAGCATAGGAAGCTCCAACGCCTGTAAGAAAGTTATCTGCATATTCTACGATGTCAGAATATTCATAGATATCAATCGGGTTCCAGTCAAATTCCCAGGCGCCCCAATCGGCACACATCTTACCCGCGGAGATGCTGAACTTTTCTGATATATCAAAACGCAAGTAGGCAAGGTCCACCGAACGGCTCAGGTTGTCTATGGATTCGGAAGTTTGTGCACGGGTATACCGATCGCGGAAACGGAAGTACACTTTTTCATGAACCTGACCTCGGATCTCTAACCTAAACTGTTCGTTACGAAATCTGGTTTGCGTATACTCACCATCAACAAATTCATTTCGCAAAGCGAAATTCATATTTGCAATGACACTTACATTTTTAAGCAATCCCTGTTTTGCTTCAGGAATCAAAGCCTTGTAGTACGTGGTATCCATTTGCCGTTCCTGCTTTTGTGCCCACACCAGGGAGGGCAATACCAGCAGCAACATCATCCAGCTAACACTTTTCAATGTTTTCATAACATAATAATTTATGATGTTATTTCTGTCCGGTTAACGCAGCCGGATCCATCAACTTTTTGATTTGATCTTCCGTTAGCAATTTCTTCTCACGGATTAGTTCAAGAATCCCCTTGCCACTTTGAAGGGCTTCTTTTGCCAGCTCGGTTGTTTTTTCATATCCGAGAACCGGATTGAGTGCCGTTACTATCCCGATGGTAGTTTCCAGATAACGTTTTAAAACCTGTTCGTTAACGGTGATACCATCGATACAGTTTTTACGGAACAGCGGCATTGTTTTGTAAAACAGCGCCTGTGATTCCATGACCGCAACAGCGACTACCGGCTCATACGCATTCAATTGAAGAAGGCCATCACGAGATGCAAATCCGACCGTAACATCATTGCCCATCACTTTATAACATATTTGATTCATCAACTCAGGCATTACCGGGTTTACTTTTCCAGGCATGATGGATGATCCGGGTTGAAGTGCAGGTAAATTAATTTCAAAGATTCCGTTACGCGGACCAGTAGCAAGGAAAATTAAATCGCTGCTGATTTTGGAAAGTGTAACTGCCAGATTTTTATACGCTGCAGAAAACATGACAAATGCCTGCATGCTGCTGGTAGCTGCAATCAGATCTTTTGGCCCAACGAAAGGTTTTCCTGTAATTTTTGCTATTTGTGCTACGCACTTTTCGGCATATCCCGGGCTCGCGGTTAAACCGGTTCCGATAGCTGTTGCCCCCATGTTCACTTCATATAAATAATCCTCACTTTTTCGGAGGGCGTCAATCGCTGCATCAATCTGCCCGCCAAAGGCGTGAAATTCCTGACCAACGGTCATCGGTACGGCATCCTGACCTTCCGTCCGACCCATCTTAATTAAACTTTTGAACTCTTCTCCTTTTTTGTGAAAAGCTTGTGCCAGTAACTCCGCTTCTTTTATGACTTTGTCATTGTGCAGCACCAACGCAATATGAATGGCCGTTGGATACACATCGTTGGTTGACTGGCCCATGTTTAAATCATCGTGCGGTTCAATAAACTGGTATTCTCCTTTTTTCTTACCCATCTTCTCAAGCGCTATGTTGGCCAGCACTTCATTAGCATTCATATTGGCCGAAGTGCCTGCACCGCCCTGGTAGAGGTCCGTGAGAAACTGATCATGGTATTTTCCATCCATCACCTCCTGGCAGGCCTTTTCGATGGCATCCATTCTGTCTTTTTTCATTCGACCTACTTCCGTGTTGGCACGGGCAGCAGCCAGCTTTACAATAGCATACGCTTTTACATAATCAGGATAGAAATTTGTTTTAACCCCGCTGATCTGGAAATTCTCCAGTGCGCGTAGCGTTTGTACTCCATAGTATGCTTCAGCAGGAATTTGCTTTTCACCCAGCAAGTCTTTTTCTATGCGGGTTTTTTGTTGCGCCTGCGCAAACGGGATGCTGAAGAGCATCAGTAACGCCAGCAGTTGAAAGTTTTTTAATTTTTTCATGGGATTAATTTTATTGACTCAACAATAATTGATACAGCGTTTTTAATTGCGCCTGGTTTGTGAAACAGGCGCAATTGAATCAGATCACTTCAGTACTTAATAGGTAAAGAAAATTTCCTGAAGCTGCTTGTTGTCTTTTGTACGCGTTAGGGCTAGCATTAACAATACGCGGGCTTTCTGAGGCGTAAGGTCATCGGAAACAATGGTACCCAGTTCATCATCATTGATCTCATCGTGAAGTACCACTCTGCCAGATGGAGCACGGCTTGCACGGCAAACCACAATGCCTGCAGCCACAGCACGTTTTACTGCATCCATATAAGCTTTATTGAAGTTTCCATTACCCACACCTGCAATAACGATCCCGTCAACTTTTTTACTAATGAGAAAATCAATCTGATCAGCAGGTGCATCGGCATACATGTAAACAATATCCACACGCGGTAATTTTGTATCGGCTTTTAATACAATCGGTTTTTTGGGATTTACTTCCCGATCGGATGATAAATAATACTCTACCCGTCCATCGTAAGCCTGGCCAACCGCGCCCGTATTGGGTGATCCGAAAGCATTTGTTTTTGTTGTGCTCATCTTCATCACTTCCCGGGCATCGTAAATACCTTCGTTGAAGCTGACCAGTACACCTCTTCCTTTGGTCTTAGGATTAATCGCCACCGTAATGGCATCATAGAGATTTTTTGGACCGTCCGCACTAATCGCAGTTGCCGGTCGCATGGAACCTGTGAGTACAACCGGTTTGTCAGAAGGAACGACCAAATCGAGAAAGTAAGCTGTTTCTTCCTGCGTGTCGGTGCCGTGCGTTATTACGATAGCATCGGCTTCATTTTTTTGCGAAAATGTCATTGATACGGATAGCAAGTTTTTTCCAGACCTCAATAGTCATATCCTGGCTACCAACGGATGCCACTTGTTCACCGGTAATTGTTGCAATTTTTTTCACAGAAGGTATGGTCCCTACCAGATCGTCAATCGGAATTTTTCCGGCTGTATACCCGGCCCGGTCTGCGGATGCTCCTGCTCCGGCAATGGTTCCACCGGTTGCTAAAATTATTACTCTAGGTAATGGTGCCTGCGCCTGAACTTGTGCAACTAAGATCAGGAGTGCCAATATTGAGAATAGTTTTTTCATGTTGTTGTTATTTAGGTGGGTTAGTTATAATTAGGTGGGTTAGTTATAATATTTTATTCGTTTGAATTCCTGATGATTATAAAAAAGGTTGTTCTTATCCTGTATTTGCTTTTTTGCGTAGAAGGACTATTGTTTTTTTTTGTCATAGAGATTAATTGTGGGCACTAAAGTATAAAGGCTTGTAACGCAAGACCGGCTATCACGGAAGCTATTGTCGTTACAATGCCGGGCAACATGAAGCTATGGTTCAGTACATATTTACCAATGCGGGTTGTACCCGTCCGATCAAATTGAATAGCCGTAAGCAAGGTTGGATATCCTGGAATAAAGAAGTGCCCATTACACGCAGGGAAGATCCCAATCAGGTATGCTGCTGGCAGACCCAGTGAAAGTCCAAGTGGCATCAGCGCTTTAGCTGCAGACGCCTGGCTATACAGCAGCATGCTCATAATAAATAATCCAATGGCAAACGACCATGGATAGGATGATACCAGATCACCCAGGGTTGCCTGAATGACAGCAAAGTTATTGTTCATAAAAGTATTGCTCATCCACACCACACCAAACACGGCAATGGTTGCCTGTCCAGCAGAAGCAAACAAACTTGCTTTCGTTACACTGGAAGCCGTTGTGTTGGCAAACAATACAATTAACCCGGCCGCAGCGAGCATGATGACCATGATCATGGAGGGCATCATGACATTGCCCGCTTCATTTACAGCAAATCCGGGTGAAAATCCTTCGGTATCTCCAAAAGAAGGGAGCAACTGAGGAAATGAGCTGAGCATCACCACGGATATAACCGCCACTGCAAAAATTACTACCGACTTAATTGCACCAGGCGCAAGCGTGGTAGCAGCTTGTTGTTCCGTGCTCTCCAGATTCTTAACAAACTCAGGATTTTTCATGCGCTCCAGAAATTCCGGATCTTCGCTCAATTCTTTTCCACGCTTCCACACAAACAGAATCCCCACGATCGTTCCGATCAGTGTTGCGGGAATGCAAATGAGTAAGATATCGGTAAGTTTTATTCCGGACGCGGCCAAAACGGTGAGCAATGCTGCCGAAGCTGCCGATACCGGGCTTGCTGTAATCGCCATGTATGCGGCAATCACACTCATGCTCATGGCACGTTCAGGCCTGATTTTGTTTTTGATGGTTACTTCAGCGATGATCGGCATGATGGAGTAGGAGATGTGTGCTGTGCCGGCAAACAACACAAACGCATACGTAACCAAGGGACCGAGAAATGTAATTTGCTTGGGATTCTTTCGTAGCAGGTTTCCCGCAACCTGAACGAGATAGTCCATTCCACCTGCGGCTTGTAACGCAGCCGCTGCTGTGACCACACTCATGATGATCAGCATCACCTCAATCGGGGGATCAGCCGGCTGCATACCAAAGGCAAAAAGAAAAATGAGCAAACCGATCATGCCCATCACGCCCAGCCCGATGCCCGACATGCGGGCTCCAATGAAAATGCAGAGTAACAGAACTGCCAATTGTGCGAAGATCATTTCCGGTAGGGGGTAAAATACCTGGAGGTGGTCAACTAAAACTTCACGAACGGCACCAACTGCTATTGAGTAAAATACTGAGTAGGTACACAGGAAGATCCTGTTGTAACACTAAACATGAAATTATAGAATCACGCTTGCCGCTTATTATAAACTTAGGGATTTAAGTCGTAAATTAAAATACAGTTTATCGAATTATTCGGGGTATAAATCCGATAATCCATCCCTCAGATTCAATCTTTTATGAAATCGTTTCACGCTATTCTGGAAAAATCATTTCGTAGTACGGCACTGATCTAAAATTGATTCTTTGAACAGATAATCTTTTCTTAGGATGTTAAAAAATTCTTTGAGATAACCCTTCATATCGTTCACTTCATACTTAGTAAAGTGAGACGCATGCTCATCAATGATCGTGTAAAGGGCTTCTTCTTTATCTAAATACTCTTTTCTGACTTCTTCCATCGCCTCTTTAGATTTACAAAATCCCCGATATACGCGATCCCGAACATCGCCTGTGCCTAACGTAGGCGGATTGGCTTGTGCGTAGTTGGCATTTACAAAACCCGACATATCAAAATCATAGGATAAGGGAATAAACTTTCCGTTCACACGCAGGGTATTGCTGTTGTGTTGGTAAATTGCAGACCAGTCAGCATTGCCAATCATGTATTGAAAGAAATCGTTACGCACGGATTGCTTTTCATCAAATGAGGCAGGATTAATCCCCTTGACCTCTATAACCTCTCCATCGCTTCGTTTGGCCACCATTGAATTGTCCTCCACAAAAAAAGTAAGCAACGAATAATCTTTTGGTTTCTTTCGGGAAACTTCGGTAAGGTTAAGGTTGGCTAAGCGAGTTCTGAAATAATACGGTGATAAGGCCTGATAGAATTGGTAACACAAGTACTCTTTACGAATCAAATCGTTTTTATCAGAGGAAGTCTGGCAAGGCAACACCAGTTTCAAGGATTTATTGCCGGCAAAAATGGTACTAGTTGTCTCCTTTTTATTAAATTTTAATTTTAGCGGAGGGAAGAAACAATTGTTCAATCTGAAATTTCCCCGCACCCGTGCGCGAACAGGTACTGGTACCCATAGTGTGTCCTGCTTGTACTCAAACTTTCCTGTAACCAGAGTGGAATCATTTGACTTCTTTTTGATAGATTTGATAGACCCTGTTGTGCGGAGTTGAAGCGGTTCTTGTGATTGGAAAAGCTTAACATCCTGCGAGAACGATCGTGTGGAAAGAATAAGCAGGATCAGTGTTAGTCTGTAACCCCTCTTCATAGTGAAGCTTATTTATTACTTCAATGTACGGACTTTTTTGGCACTTGTGATCTCACAGGTCGCAGCTTTTTTAGTTACATCGTATGACGTAAAATTCCACCTTGACCTTTTGTTGTTCAGCCTTTGTATTGTATTTCCGTTGCATTTCTCCATGCAGGCTGCTTTCAAACGTAGAGAGCGGGCCCTCGAATATTTCAGTTTGCTTAAGGGTGGATCAATGGCGCTGCACTATTCCTTTCAGATTGAGGAGGATTTGCCCACTGAAAAAAAGAAAAGTTCCAGCGACCTGTTGAAGGGTTCGGTCAGTCAGCTCATGCATCAACTGGAGCACCGAATCGCAGGATATAAAGGCTTGCAACAAAAACTCGATGAACTCTTTTCATTTATCGAAACCAATCGCAAAGAAATCTCAAAGCGCAATACGTTGCGCATGATTCGCTACCTGCGCGATATAACAGAAAGTTCAACGTATTTGTTAAGCCTCGTAAACCACCGCACGATTGCCGGACTTCGATTTTACAGTGTATTTTTCATTATCATTTTTCCGTTGATTCAGGCGCCCATTGTTTGGTATCACCTGGGGCCAGTCGTACCGGTGTGGTTCATCTATGTTTTTCTGGCCACCACAAGCCTGATCCTGGTAACCCTCAACAATTTTCAAACGATGATCGAATATCCGTTTGATTCAAAAGGAATGGATAATGTGGTGATCAAAGATTTTTCCCTTGATATACCAGCCTGAAGTCCTTTATCCGAACGACAACAAAAAATTCATACGAAAATCTGTTTGAATACGGAAAAAATCAAGTAGGATTATATAGATTGGAAAACCTTTAGCCCAACCTTAAAAGTCCAGCGATATGCGTAAAGTCTGGCTTATTAAAACTTTCGACTAACCCTCTACATGAAAAGACTGGTTTACTTCCTTGCATTAATGTTCACAAGCAGTATAGCACTAGCTCAATGGCCAAAAGAAATTAAAGCGAAAAACGGTGCCATTATAACGATATACCAACCACAACCTGAATCCATGAAGGGTGATCAGCTACGAGGCCGCTCAGCTTTCTCCGTAGTGGAAAAATCCAAGGATGAACCTGTATTTGGTGTGTTTTGGTACACTGCAAAATTATCAACCAACCGGGATGAACGCACCGTTGCGCTCGAAAGCCTTTCGGTAACGGATGTGAAGCTCCCGGGCGTTGAGGATACGGTGAAGATCAGTAAACTCATGACACTCCTTGAAAAAGAAATTCCTCAGTGGAACTTGAGTGGATCATTGGATGAATTAATCGCAACCATCGAGGAAGAGCAATCTTACGTGAGCGATGAGTTAAAGAATGATCCTCCAAAAATATTCTATGCTTCCACGCCTACTACGCTAGTGATTATCGATGGCGAACCAAAATTGCAGGATGATAAAGAGCTGAAGATGAAACGGGTCATCAATACTCCTTTTTTGCTGGTTGAAAATCCGGACGATAAAAAATATTATCTCTACGGTGGAAAATTCTGGTATGTTTCTACTTCCCTTACCGAAGGGTATAAGGCTGCCACCACACTTCCAAAATCAATTGATGCATTAGATAAACAGGTAAAGAAAAAGCAAACCGAAAAAACTTCAGAAACCCAAACTTCCCCAGGTGATATTTTAGTCAGCACTACACCTGCGGAGCTTATTCAGTCAAAAGGAAAAGCTGATTACGGTAACGTAGAAGGAACTAACCTCTTATATGTTTCCAATTCTGACAATGATATCTTTAAACACATTGGTGACAACAAATATTATGTACTGATCTCAGGACGGTGGTACGCCTCAGACAAATTAGAAGGCCCCTGGTCTTACATTTCATCCGATAAACTACCGGCAGATTTCGCAGCCATTCCGGAAGGTTCATCTAAAGACAACGTGCTTTCCAGTGTGGCGGGTACACAAGCCAGTAAAGACGCGATCCATGATGCACAGGTTCCGCAGACCGCTAAGGTAGATCGTAAAACAGCAACGTGTACCGTTACCTATGATGGTGAACCTACGTTTGAAAAAATTGATGGCACTTCACTTGAGATAGCCATGAACACCAGCAGTACGGTGTTGAAATCCGGAAGCAACTATTTCTGTGTTGATAAGGGTGTATGGTTTACATCAGCGAGTGCAAAAGGTCCCTGGAAAGTAAGCGATCAACGACCTGCCGATGTGGATAAAATTCCGGCCAGCTCATCTGCCTACAATGTGAAGTATGTATACATCTACGAATCAACCCCGGAAGTGGTGTACGTTGGGTATACGCCCGGATATATGGGTTGTTATGTGTATGGGCCGACTGTAGTATATGGAACTGGCTACTATTATTCGCCCTGGTACGGACCGTATTATTATCCACGACCCGCAACGTATGGATACAGCATGCACTACAATCCATGGACTGGCTGGAGCATGGGTGTTCACTATAGCTCGGGTTGGTTTTCAGTGAGTATGTATGGTGGTGGTGGATATTGGGGGCCTCCGTATCATCGACCTCCTTATTATCCTCCATATCATGGCGGCATGTATGGTGGACGGGGACCAACGTATATTAATGGCGATGTGAATATCAACATTGACCGATCCAATAACATTTATAACAAGCGGAATGATGTATCTACTAGCGATGTGAAGCGAGGACAAACCGCAAAAAACCAACCCACTGCTTCCACGCGAGATCAAAATTCAAATCGTCAAAAAAATCAGGTTAGTCAGCAACCCTCGAATGCCGGGCCCAAGAATAATAATGTTTATTCCGACAAAAGCGGGAATGTGTATCAGCGCAACAATGATGGCAACTGGAATCAACGGCAGGGGGATCAATGGAAGCAAACGCAGCAGAATGACCGTATGAACAACGACTATCAGAACCGCCAGCGCAGTGCGCAGCAAAATTCTAATTTCCAGCAAATGAACCGTGGCGGCAACATGGGTGGTGGTTCACGAGGTGGTGGCGGAGGTGGACGCAGAAGATAACCGAAAAGAAGTGGACGGTTTATGCTAGAAGTTCATAGCATTGCTGTGCAATTTCCAGTTCTTCATTCGTGGGGATTATTAAAATCTTAACAGGTGATTCGGGCTTCTGAATTTCAACAATGCCTTTGCCAGGTGCAGCATTTTTTTCGTTGTCTAGTAAAATTCCGAAAAAATTCATGTCGCGGGTAGCAAGTTCACGCGTTAGTGAATCATTTTCACCCACGCCTGCCGTAAACACAAGTGCATCTAATCCATTAAGTACAGCCACAAACGACCCAACGTATTTTTTGATGTGATAGGCATACATTTCGTATGCTAAAACTGCTTCGCGATTTCCCTTTTTATATTCCGATTTCACATCGCGCATATCACTAAATCCGGTAAGCCCGAGCATACCGCTTTTTTTATTCAGCATCGTATTTACCTCATCCAACGAGTAGCCAAGCTCGTTCACTAAATGAAAAATAACGGATTGATCAACATCACCCGTGCGCGTGCCCATGATTAAGCCATTCATGGGGCCGAACCCCATACTCGTATCTATGCATTGTCCGTCTTTCAGGGCCGTCATGCTGCAGCCGTTGCCGAGGTGAACGGTAATAATTTTTGAGTCTTTCTTTTTTAAGTATTCAATAGCTCGTTCTGAAACGTATTTGTGACTGGTTCCATGAAAGCCGTACGCACGTATCTGATGCTCCTGATAAAATGAAGTCGGAATGGCAATGCGATAGGCAACCGGAGGCATCGTTTGATGAAAGGCTGTATCAAATACGGCTACCTGTTGTGCACGATGAAAAATTTTTTCCGCGACTTCAATTCCTAAATAATTGGGCGGATTATGGAGCGGAGCCAGCGGAAACAACTTTTTTACTTTTTCCTTTACCTCTTCTGTGATCACCATCGTACTCGAAAAGCTTTCACCGCCATGTACTACCCGATGCCCCACTGCATGAATTTCATCCGGATTTTTAATAACGCCAATCTCTTCATCGGTCAGCAGGCTGGCTACAGCCGTTAAGCCTTCTGCATGATTATTAATGGACTGCTGTTTCTTGGTGATCTTTTCAACTCCTTTTAAAAAGGTTTTATGCTGAATGGAAGATCCCTCCAAACCTATCCGGTCAATTAATCCTGAACAGATAACAATCGCTACGGGCATCTCGATCAGCTGATACTTGATCGAACTGCTTCCGGAGTTGATAACGAATACATTCATGGATTACTGAGCTTGAATTGCCGTTATAACAACCGTATTGAAAATATCATCCACCGTGCAGCCGCGGCTTAAATCATTTACGGGTTTATTGAGCCCTTGTAGCATGGGCCCGATCGCCAGCGCACCGGTTTCGCGCTGAACAGCTTTGTACGTATTATTACCCGTATTTAAATCCGGAAAGATGAGCACACTGGCTTGTCCAGCCACTTCTGAATTTGGCAATTTCTTTTTACCAACGGAAGGATCAACAGCCGCATCATATTGTATCGGTCCTTCTACTTTCAGGTCGGGTCTTCGTTGTTTCACCAACTCCGTAGCCTGCCGTACTTTATCAACCTCTGCACCTGAGCCTGAAGTTCCGGATGAGTAAGACAACATGGCGATCTTGGGCTCGATGTTAAACATTTTACTGGTATCGGCTGATGAAATTGCAATATCGGCCAGTTGTTCCGCAGTTGGATTTGGATTCACTGCACAATCCCCAAAAACGGAAACCCGGTTAGGCAGACACATAAAAAAAACAGAAGACACAGTTGAAACTCCGGGTTTTGTTTTAACAAACTGTAAGGCGGGCCGAATCGTGTGTTGTGTTGTGTGTGCAGCACCCGACACCATCCCGTCTGCTTCGCCCTTGTAAACCATCATCGTTCCGAAATAGGAAACATCCAGCATTAGGTCGCGCGCCATCTCCAGTGTTACATTTTTATCCTTGCGCAGCTCATAAAGCGTATTCACGTAGTCGGCATAACGATCTGAAGTAGCAGGTTCAATAATAGTCACCTGGTCGATCTCAAGCGTAAGGTTTAATCGCCTGAAGGCTGCCGCAATAGTTTCTTTGTTTCCAAGAATTGTAAGGTCTACAATGTTTTGTGTGATCAGTGCATCGGCAGCTTGCAGAATACGGTCGTCATCGCCTTCAGGTAACACAATGTGTTTTTTCTGCTCGCGGGCGCGTTTCACAATCTGATATTGAAACATGCGCGGTGTAATGTTCCGTGTATGGAAAGAGACAATTTTCTTAGCCAGCGTAGGCACGTCCAGGTGTTTATCAAACAAACTGATGGCTAATGCGATTTTTTCTTTATTATCAGGATGAATGGAAGACCGGGTGTTGGCAACGCGTGTAACCGTTTCAAATGTTCCGGTTTGCACGGTGATAATGGGTACCACCGTATCTAATCCTTCTATCAATTTTAGAATGGTGTCCTCCGGTTGTAATCCACCGGTTAAAATCAGGCCGGCAATCCTGGGATGATTTTTTGAAATATTTGCTTGCAAGGCCCCAACAATAAGATCGCCACGATCACCCGGAGTTACGATCAATGTATTTTTTTTCAGTCGTGTTAATAAATTGTGAAGCTGCATAGCGCCAACAATGGATTCATCTACAGCATTTGACAATAAATGTTCTCCCAACAGAATCTTACCTTGTACAGAATCCAGAATTTCTTTCATGGTGGGGTTGGCAAGTTCTTTACTGGACGGAATAGAACTTACAATAATATTAGCCGGCAAGCTGCGTTTCAGTTTTTCCTGAAGGGCAGCCCCATTCACCTCTTCTACCCGGTTGGCAATAAAGGTTAATACCTGCACTCCTTTATCCGTAAAACTTTTTACAGTCGATACTGCGGTGTCAACCATTTCCGGAATGGATTTTCTATCCGCCCGCACAATAATGGCCACCGGAATACTTAAGTTTTCGGCAATTGAAATATTAATATCAAACTCCTCATTTGTAATGCTGGTGAAATCTGTACCCTCTACTACCACGAAATCATGACTTTCCTGAAGCTGTTTAAATTTATTGATGATAGAATCGATGATAAATGTTTCTTTGCCCTCATTTAACAGTTTTACAAGTTGGTTGCGCGTGAATACAAACATGTCGTTATGCGCAGTAGCAAGTTTAAAATGGGCAGCAACTGTAAACAAGTGACTATCCTGTTCAGGTCGATCAGTACTGATGATGGGTTTGAAATAGGCAATTTTCTCCGTTCGGGCTACCAGTAAATTCATTAGACCCAATGCGATAATTGATTTCCCCGCATGGGGTTCTGTAGTAGTCAGATAAATTGCATTTGTCATAAAGAGAGCCGCATTTGTACATGCTAAGCTACACGCTTTGGTTCACTTTTCAACGGAGCTTCAGCTTGTTAAAAACTTTCCGGTAATGTGACGATGAAAAGTGGATAGTCAGTCAAACCCAATGTTGTAACAGTGGAACACAGTTCCAGGGTTTTCAGGCCATCGCCTATCAGCAAGCGAATTTTTAGAACCTTATTTAGTTGCTGAGATTTCGTGCTGTGGTGTATCTAACCAAAGGATCAGTAGTTTATAGCCGATCGTTAAAATAACCGCACCCAGAAATAATCCCAGGAAACCACTGGTAATAAAACCCCCAATGGCACCTAGGAATACGACCAGCATAGGCGCAGGTGCGCCACGGCCTAATAGAAGTGGTTTTAATATATTATCGGACACGAGTGTAATGGCTAACCAGATGGCAAGAAGTACGGCCGTAAGTGTATCCGAAACCGTAAACATATAAATAGCGATAGGAATGGCTATCGGCCCTGAGCCAACTTGTATGATGGCAAAGAATAAACACGCTACGGTCCATACACCTGCATACGGAACTCCGGCAATAAAAAAACCAAGCCCTGCCATGGCTGCCTGTATGACCGCCACCCCTAGAATACCTTTCACTACACTTCGAACGGTGCTGACAATGCTGCTTGCAAAATGTTCTCCGTTTTCACCCACTAACTTATTGAATACTTGCATGGTTCCCTTTGCCACAGAATCAGAGAACGCCAGCAAAACACCCGCGATGATGATCGATCCAACAAATTGCGCGACACCCATTCCAATACTTGCCACTGCCGACAGGGCCCATGCACCTGCTGCTTTTATTTGGTCAGTGTATTGCCTCGCTGCCTCTTGCCAGTTCTCTGAAGCAAGTGTCCAGAAATCAAGAAGTGGTTTGGTAAAGCCGGGCCAATTGGCCGTATTTTCTCCCGGTGGGGGTATCACCAATTCTCCTGATTTATTTAGCTCACGCAAATGACTAACCTCTGTAAACACGGATTGCGTTACGAGCCAACTCGGAATAATAAGTACACTTAACATCAAAACGGTTAGCACGATCGCTGCCAATGATTTGCGCTTTAAAAATTTTAAAAAAAAGCTAAACAATGGGTAAATAGCTATTGCGATGACAGCAGACCAAATCAATATTAAAACGAAAGGTCTCAAAATAAAAAGACACCATCCTATCAAAAAGAATAAGACGGCAAGACGAATAACCGTATCCGCGATCTTTTCGAAACGGATTTGATTGTTTGATTCCATGATTTCTGAGGGTTAGGGTTTTACGTTGGTGCCTTTGTTTTATAATTAGTCAGTAAGCAGGACTATCATGATGGCTACTTACAGAAATGTACAATTTTTTTCACCTTTACAATAACGCAGTGCAATAATCTTGTGTTAGAAGATCCTGCGTCCAGAAATAAAAAAAATAGGAAGCAACGTTGTGCTTCCTATTTTGAAAACTCAGATAAGGTCAGTTTCACCAACCACCACCAAGTGCTTTGTATAAACGCACTGTAGAAATCAATTGATACTGCAGTGCCAGTGATTTCTCAAATTGTGAATTATACAATTCCCGCTCGGCATCTAATACTTGAAGAAATGAGGTGTACCCATTGTCGTAAAGTGATTTTGAAAGTACGAGCGATTTTTCCGTTGCTGCCACCTGTGTCTGACGTGCCGTAAACTCATTGCGATACGTACGAATTTCTGCTAAAGAATTCTCTACTTCAGCAAAGGCATTCAGGATGGTTTTTTCGTAGGTATAGCCAACCTGCAAGGCTACAGCTCGTTCAGCTTCGACTCTTCTTTTGTTCCGGCCAAAATGAAAAATGGGGCCTGTAAGCTGACCGGTGATTGAACCCAATACAGCACCGGATTCAAACAACGTTGAAATATCCGGACTGGCCACACCCAGGAAACCCGTAAGGTTCAAAGAAGGAAACTGCAAGGCTACAGCAACTCCAACTTTCTCGGTTTGTGCGATCAATAATTGTTCTGCCGAGCGAATATCCGGCCTTCTTTCTAAAAGCTCTGACGGTATTCCATTTGGAATTTCAACCGGTAATTGCTGCTGGTCATTTAAGAGCCCGCGTGTTATCGGTGAGTACGTTTGACCCAGCAAGATATTGATCGCGTTTTCAGTTGAGATAATGGCGCGCTCTAAACTGTATAATTGAGCCTCTGAAGATGCGGCAATGTTTTCTGCCTGAAGCTTATCCAGTTCAGAGACTTCGCCCTGGTTAAACCGTAGCGTAATGATGCGGAGGTATTCCTTTCTAGTTTCATTGGTTCTGCGTGTAATCTCCAGCCGATCGTCCAGCCCTCTTAATTGAAAATATAATTCCGCGACCTGTGCTACGATACTGATGTAAACCGATTTACGGGCTTCATCAGTAGCGACCAGTTCAGCAAAGGCAGCCCGATTGGCATGTCTTAGCTTTCCCCACAAGTCAATTTCCCATGATACATTTCCCAATGCGTAGTACGAGTTCGTAGGGAAGGCAACTCCGGCACCCGCAGCAACGTTTCCAAAGTCGGTGGCCCTTGCTCCAGCTGCATAACTCAGCATGGGGAAAAAATTGGCTTTGTTAATACCCAGTATTGCTTTTGATTCCTCCACGCGTGCTATCGCAACCTTCAGATCAAGATTGTTATCGATTGCTTTTCGCATCAGGTTTTGCAGTACACTATCCTGATATACATCCCACCATTTTACGTTAGTAATAGAATCTGTCTTTGTCGCTGCCTGCACATACGCTTCCGGTTTTTTTGTTTCGGGCCGCGAATATTTTGGTCCTACGGCACATCCCGCTAGTAACAGCGTTAATCCGATGATAATAATCTTCTTCATATTAGTGAGCTGGTTCAATGGGTGAAACAGATGCATCGGTTTTTTTCTTTTTCGATCCGATACTTTCGATGAATACAAACAGGGCAGGCACAACAATTACCCCAATGATGGTGGAGATTAATGTACCCATAAACACAGCCATACCCATTACCTTACGGGCCTCGGCACCCGCGCCAGAGGCAGTGAGTAAGGGCACCACGCCCAACATAAAGGCAAACGAAGTCATCAGGATTGGTCGAAGGCGAAGCTTCGCAGCTTCCATGGCGGCTTCATATAACGGCTTACCTTGTTCATACAACATTTTAGCAAACTCAACAATTAGAATTGCATTCTTTGCAGTGAGGCCGATCAACATGACCAACCCGATTTGTGCGAACACATTGTTCACATAGCTCGGGCTCCATAATCCGCCAAGCCATAATCCAAAAAACGCACCTAAAATAGCAGCGGGTACACCCAGTAACACACTGAACGGAAGTTTCCAGCTTTCATATTGCGCTGCCAGGATCAGGAATACAAAAACGATGGCTGCAATGAACACCATACCTCCCGATCCTTCTGCCTCTTTTTCCTGATACGACATGTTGCTCCAGGCGATGCCGAGTTCTTTTGGTAATGTGGCTGCAACTTCTTCCAGCGCGTGAAGTGCATCCGCAGAACTGTAACCTTCCGCAGGGGTTCCTGAAATTTCTGCAGCGCGAAACATATTGAAACGGTTCGTGTACGTAGGACCGGAGATATCCTTCACCTCCGCCAACGTATTTAATGGGATAATTTCTCCATCCCGACTGCGCACATAATAGCGTGCAATATCATCCGGACTCAGCCTGTCTTCCGCTTCAGCTTGTACAAACACTTTGTACTGTCGGCCGAACCGGTTGAAATCGTTTACATAACTGGCGCCCAGGTAGGTTGAAATTGTACTGTTAATTTCAGTCAGGTCAATGTTTAACTTTTCAGCTTTGTCGTAATCAATAACCACCTGCTTTTGCGGAACATTCGATCGGTACAATGTAAACGCATTGGCAATCTCCGGTCGCTTTTTAGCTTCTGCAATAAAGTTTCGTGCCTGCTCATCTAAAAACTGCGGTGTTCCCCCAGACCGGTCGAGCAGTTGCAAGGTAAATCCTGCTGAAGTCCCAAGGCCTTCGATTGGTGGGGGACCAAACGCGATAGCAGTTGCTTCTGAAATTGTATTTCGGAAAGCCAGGTTTGTTTGTCGTATTAATTCTTTGGCTGTTTTCTCTCGTTCTTCCCAGTTTTCAAGTGAAATAAATACGAACGCATTATTGGTAGAAAAAGATTGCGTCAGCATACTATACCCAACTACCATGGTTGAAAAAGCAACGCCTTCTGTTTCATTAATAATCTTTTCGATTTTTTTAGCTACGTCATCGGTGCGCTCGGTGGAGGCAGCGTCTGGTAGTTGAATATTCACCATGAAGTATCCTTCGTCTTCTTCCGGCACAAAACCACCCGGTATATTTTTACCTAAAATTCCGGTTCCGAGAAGAACAACTCCCATGATAATGAGGGATCGGAATGACTTACGGGCAACAATTGCAGCTACTCCTGTATACCCTAATGTGAACTTATCAAACATCCGGTTGAAGGCATCGAAGAATCGTTGCAACCATCCGGTCGATTTCTTTTTAGGTTTCAACAGAATGGCAGCCAATGCGGGGCTAAGCGTTAGTGCGTTGAATGCAGAAAACAATACGGAGATAGCAATGGTAATCGCAAACTGTTGATATAATCTTCCTGTAATACCTCCGGCAAATGCAACCGGTACAAACACTGCAGCAAGGATAAGTGCGATAGCAATTACAGGTCCGCCTACTTCCTTCATGGCTTTCTGGGTGGCTTCCCTCGGCTTCATGCCGTGTTCAATGTTGTGCATCACGGCTTCTACCACCACAATGGCATCATCCACCACCAGACCAATCGCGAGTACTAATCCGAGCAGGGATAAAACGTTTACGGAGAAACCAAGCAAGGGGAAAATCATAAATGTTCCAATTAAGGAAACAGGAACGGTCAATAATGGAATAAGGGTTGCCCGCCAGTCTTGCAAAAACAAGAAGACAACAATAATTACAAGAAAAACTGCTTCAAAAAGTGTATGAATGATTTCTTCAATGCCGACTGAAACCGCTTTCGTAGTATTCAGTGCTATATCATACCTCAGGTCTTCCGGGAAACGCGTGTTCAATTCAGCCATGGTGCGCTGTACAAGATCCGCAACTTCCAATGCGTTGGAACCCGGCATTTGGTACACCACAATTGTACTTGCTGACTTACTGTTAAGCCGGCTGAATGAATTGTAATTTTCCATCCCTAACTCAAGCCGGGCAATATCTTTCAACCGGATAATGGAACCTTTGTCATCTGATTTAACAATGATATTCCCAAACTCCTCTTCCGTAACGAGGCGTTCCTGCAACAATACACTGTATGTATATTCAACGCCCTTCGGAGTTGGAGGTGCTCCAAACTTTCCACCGGGTGCAATGGCATTTTGCTTTTTTACCGCGTTCGATACATCGTTTACCGTGAGGTTAAGTTTAGTGAGTTGATCAGGATGAAGCCATACCCGCATGGAGTAATCAGCGCCACCAAAAAGTGTTACATCTCCCACGCCTTTCAAGCGCTTTAACTGGTCGACAATATTAATGTTGGCATAGTTGTTTAAGAATAAGCCATCATAGGTTGAGTCTGGTGACGTGAGCGAGACCAACATGATCGGAAATACCAGTGACTTTTTTGTAGTTACGCCAAAGGCCTTTACTTCGTTTGGCATTTTAGCGCTGGACTGTGACACTCGGTTTTGCGTGAGCATGTTCGCATTATCGAGATCGGTCCCTACTTCAAACGACACTTGCAAGGTTAGTGATCCATCGGCTGCGTTGATGGATTTCATGTACAACATTTTTTCTACACCGTTCACCTGTTGTTCGATGGGTGTCGCAACGGCTTGTTCTACGTTCACTGCATTCGCACCGTTGAACAAGGTCGTAACCTGAACCATCGGAGGTGTAATCTCAGGATACTTCGATATCGGAATTCCCTTTAAGGTAATTAACCCCATTATAACCATGAGGATGGAGATCACCATCGCTACGATGGGTCTTCGGATAAAAAATTCGCTCATAAAATTTCGGGCGGGGTTAACTTATTTGTTATCGGTGTTCTGAGCGTCAGCAGGCCACTTCATTTCAACGGCCTCAATTTTTGAATTTGGTGTTAGGGAGGCAACGCCTATTACAGCTACTTTATCACCAGCCTTTAAACCTTTTTTAATAATCCAGCCATCACCCACCTTTGCTCCGACTTCTACCATCGTTACTTTCAGCGTACTGGAGTCGGTTACGGTAAATACCTGTGTGAGTGTTTGTAATTGAAAAACAGAACGTTGAGGTATTAATACGGCATTTTGAGCCGTGCTCAACAAAACCCTGGTTTTAACAAACAGTCCTGGTCGTAGCAATCCTGTTGGATTCGGAAAGATAGCTTCGATGGTAAGCGTTCCAGTTTTTGAATCAATCTCCCGATCAGCAAAATTAACTTCTCCTGCCTCAGGATATATTGAACCATCCGCGAGGATAAGCTGGACATTTTTTTTAGCGGCTGCTAATTCTTCCTGAGTCATTTTAGCGATCCGTAAATATTCGCGTTCGCTGATTTGAAAACGAACGCGTACTGCGCCAATACTTGAAATGGTAGTCAGAACGGAGGAAGCACCGGCCCGGCTTACATAATCACCCACCCGAAAATTAGAGTTGCCAATGACGCCATCAAAAGGAGCGTAGACCCGTGTGTAGCCGCGTTCAATTTTTGCGTTTTGTAACGATGCCTCGGATGCCTGCACCTTGGCCTGAGCGGCTTCAAACGCTGCGGTAGCATTGTCGAGATCTTTTTTACTTAGTGCATTTTGCTCCGTAAGGGGCTTTACCCGATTTAAATCATTTTGTGCACGAACCAATTCTGTTTTAGAGCTGGCTAGCTCACTGGTTTCCCGGTCCACGCGGGTTTGATATTGAGAATCGTCTATTATATAGAGGAGATCGCCTTTCTTAACTTTTGAGCCTTCCTTAAAATTCATGGAAGTGACCCAGCCCTCAACGCGGGCGCGGATATCCACATCGGAAAGCCCGAAAACCTGCGCCACAAAATCTTCGTAAAGTGGTACATCACTCTCAATGGCCGTAACAACATTTACTTTAACAGGCGGCAGCACAACAGCTTCTTGTTTTTTGCACGCAGCAACCATTAACATCACAAGTAAAATCGGTAACGTTCTTTGAAAGTTAACGACAGGTAAGAACAGTCTCATAAGGGAGAATGGGGGATAAGAGGGTGAGAATACTGAGTAAGAACTAATATAATATCTAAGATAATATTTTCTAAACATACCGATTTTGATAAAAATCTCTAAAAACTTGTTTGGGAAGGGCTTTTTTTCAAAAAAAGGATTTGAAAC